>Ga0302202_10000996_pt1 | contig 35785 bp, 26 predicted proteins | sample II_Bog_N3_3_FD_194579 | JGI IMG/M metagenome (GOLD analysis project Ga0302202, IMG submission 194579) | Peat permafrost microbial communities from Stordalen Mire near Abisko, Sweden - II_Bog_N3_3 | ecosystem: Environmental > Terrestrial > Soil > Wetlands > Peat | place: Sweden: Abisko...
CCGGAAGCGCGAGATTACGGCGCTCCGCTTCGTGGTGCTGCCGTCGAGGTAGCAGTGGTCGATCCCGGCCCGCTCGACCCGGCGGCGGGCCAGTTCGAGGAACCGGGTGAACTGGCTGAAGACGAGGACCCGGTGGCCGTCGCCCGCGATGTCCTCGATCATTTCCATCAGGGCGTCGAGCTTGGCCGACGGGACCTTCGTGTACCGCCCGTCGACCAGGGACATGTCGAGGCTGGCCTGGCGGAGCAGCGTGAGGGACCGGAAGATGGCCATGCGGTTCTGCTGCAGGTCCCCGAGCAGCCCGAGGATCTTCTGGCGCTCGCGCTGCAGGTAGGTCTGGTAGAGCTTCCGGTGCCGGGGGGAGAGCTCCAGTTCCATGACCTGCTCCTGCTTGTCCGGGAGGTCCCGCAGCACCTCCTCCTTCGTGCGGCGGAGGAGCAGGGGGCGGATGCGTCGGCGCAGTTGCCCGAGGCGGGCCGTGTCGCCCTTCTTCTCGATGGGCGTCCGGTAGTGCTCGGTGAAGCGATCGGCACTGGGGAAGAGCCCCGGTGCGGTGATGGAGAGGAGCGACCACAACTCCATGAGGCTGTTCTCGATCGGCGTCCCCGTCATGGCCACCTTGGTCGGGGCCGGGAGCAGCTTGGCGCACCGGTAGGCCTGGGAGGCCCGGTTCTTCGCGAATTGGGCCTCGTCGAGGAAGAGCCCGGCCCATCCGAGGGCGGCGTAGCCGTCGAACTCCAGGCGGAAGAGGGCGTAGGAGGTCACGACCACGTCGACCGCACCGGCCAGCTCGTCCAGGCCGACGCCCCGTCGGGCCGCGGTCTCCGTGACGGCCACCACCCGGAGGTCGGGGGCGAACTTGGCGCACTCGGACGCCCAGTTGCCCACGACGCTGGTCGGGGCCACCACCAGGTACGGGTCCCGGGACAGCCCCCGCTCGATGGTGTGGCACATGAGGGCCAGGGCCTGGACGGTCTTGCCCAGTCCCATGTCGTCGGCCAGCACGCCGCCCAGACCGTGTTCGTAGAGGTAGGCCAGCCAGTTGAACCCGGTCAGCTGGTACGGACGAAGCGTGGCCTCCAGCCCTCCGGGTACGGCGTGCTCGATCCGGTGACCGGCGTCGGCCAGGGACCGCACCGACTCCTCCCAGTCGCGGGCCTGGGCGCTCACCTCGCCGATGCTCCGGAGGTCGTCCCAGAGGCCGGCCTGGAACCGGCTGAGCCGGATGGCGCCCTCGGGGTCGTCCCCGAGGGCCCGGGCCTCGGCGATCAACGCGGCGAGCTGGCGGAGCTCCTCCCGGTCGAGGGAGAAGTACGCTCCCGAGGGCAGGATGAGGTGCGACCGTCCCTCGGCCAGGGCCACGAACAGGTCGGCGAAGGGGACGTCCTCGCCGTCGACCGTGACGGTCACCGACAGGTCGAACCAGTCCCGGTCGTCCGTCCGGGTGCCACCGAGCTGCACCAGGGGCGCTTCGAGCACCTCCCGGTAGTCGACGGGCTCGCCGTCGTGCTCGACCTCCACGCCCTCGACGTCTGCAACCTCCGGGAGCACCCGGGTGAGGAAGGTCACGGCCGGCATCCCCTCGAGGAGGACCGTGGCGGCCAGGCGCCGGCCGAAGAGGGTCTCCTCGAGCAGGTGCGGCACCGGTCCCACCACCGCCTCCAGTTCCCGGACGATGGCGTCCTCGCCCATCCGGTCGCCCCGTCCCTCGGAGACCCCCCACAGGGGATCCCGCCACCCGCGCCCCTCGGCGCCCCGGGACCACTCCAGCCCGAGCCGGTGGCCGGGGAGGTGGCGCATGGTGAGGACGATCCGGGCCTCGGGGGCCTCGGGGAGCTCGACCGAACGGTCGCTGGAGCGGATCTCGATCCGCTGGCGCAGTCTCGGGGTGTAGTCGTGGAGGAACCGGTCCTCGTCGCCGGCCGGCACGGCCAGCGGCTCCGACCGGAGGAGCTCCACCACGGTGTCGTCGAGCACCCGATCGAAGGGGGCCAGTCCGAGCCGGGCCTCGCCGGGCGGCCGGACACCGGGCTCCTCCCGCCAGGCCAGCCCGTGGGCGGGGTCCCCGATGAGGATCGCCGACGTGAGCGGGAGCTCGCCGGCCCCGATCGTGACCTGAGGCCGCACGGTGAGCCCGCCGTCGTGCCGCGTGGTGTCGAGGACCACCTGGGCCGGTCCGGTCCGGAGGTCGACGGGCGTGGCGGCGCGGCCGGACTCCACCAGGGGTAGGCCCGCGGCCGAGGCCTCGAGGAGCAGGTCCCAGACCCGTCGGCTGGTGACGGTCTGCAGCCACACCGGTTCGTCCGTCGAGGAGTAGTAGTACTGGCGGGGCGCGGCCAGCCGGCTCAGGGCCCGGAGCTCGAGGAGGATGGAGACCCGAGCCACGCTGGTGGGGTGGGCCTGCCAGCCGTAGGTCTGGTACTCGAGCCGTGACCACGAGGTCCCGGTCCGGACCCAATTGCCCGAACGGCTCCGGACCACCGGTCGGAGCCGGATCCCCAAGTCCGGGGCACCGGCGGTGGACGATCGGCCCGAGGTCCCGGCCACCTCGAATTGGAGCCCGAGCTCGCCGGGATCGGCGGAGGGCACCTCCCCGGTGCCGGTGGCCAGCAGGGCGCGGAGGGGCTCCTCCCAGGCCGGGACGCGGGGTGTCGGCACTGGGCGAAGCGTCCGGACCTGGGCGCCAGCCGGATCCTCCCCGTAGGCCGTGGCCAGCACGAGGGCCACGGCGTGCTTGCAGCAGACGGCGACCGGACAGGTGCAGTCCGAGTCGAATTCGACGATCCGGCCGGGCGGCGACCGGCGCACGGAGACGATGACCGAGTAGGGCTCGCGGGCCCCTCCCTGGACTCTGCCGATGAGGCTCGAACCGTCGTCCGACCACGTCCCGGCCCGTACCGCCCCCCGCCGCGCGTAGGCCCGGCCCCTGGTCAACGTCTGGGTCCCGGTGGCCCTGGCCAGGGCCTTCTCTTCCTCGGCCGTCAGCACGCCGCACTCCCTCGATGCCGGTCACCGCCGGTCGCCGAGGCTACCTCCCCGGGACCGTGCACCCGTCGCCGTCCCGTAGGGTCGGCACGTGACCCAGGACGCACCAGGGGGTACCGCCGAGCCCGGCGCCTTCACGGCCCACGGCCCGTGGGTGGTCGACCCCGGGGCCATGCCGTGGCGGCGGGGCGTCGACGCCCTGCGGGCCCGGACGGCCGCCGGGGTCCCCGACCTGGTCCGTCGCCGGCGCGTCCCGCCGCTGCGGCCCGTGGTCCGGGCCGCCGTGCACCTGGGCCCGGCCGTGGCCCTGTGGGCCGTCCGGGAGCGGGGTACGCCGGACAGCCGCCGGGCCCTCTCCCACCGGCTCCGGGTGGCCTTCGCCCGGCTCGGGCCGACCTACGTGAAGCTGGGCCAGATCGTCTCGGCCGGTGAGGGCCTCTTCCCGCCCGAGCTGGTGGGGGAGTTCAGGCTGCTGCGGGACCGGGTCCCGGCCGAGCCCTTCGCCGTGGTGCGGCGCACCGTGGAGGAGGACCTGGGGGCGCCCCTCGGGCAGTTCTTCTCGTTCTTCGACGAGCGGCCCGTGGCTGCCGCCTCGATCGCCCAGGTCCACCGGGCCACCCTGCGCTCGGGGGCCGACGTGGTGGTGAAGGTCCAGCGCCGCACGGTGCGGGACCTGGTGACCGGGGACCTGGCCGCGCTGGCGTGGGCCGCACCCTTCCTGGTGGGGCGGATCCCCGTGGCCGCCCTGGCCAATCCGCCGGCCCTGGTGGAGCTGTTCGCCGAGACCGTGGCCGAGGAGCTCGACTTCCGCCTCGAGGCCCAGAACATGCTGGACATCGCCGCCGTGCTGTCCGAAGCCGGGCAGCACGCCCTGGTGGTGCCCCGGCCCCACCCTGACCTCGTCACCTCCCGGGTACTGGTCATGGAGCGCCTCGACGGGTTCGGGTGGAACGACCACGCGGCCATGCGGGCCGCCGGCATCGACACCGCCGCCGCCCTCCGGGCCGCCCTGCTCTCCTTCCTCGAGGGCTGCGTCATCTACGGGGTGTTCCACGGCGACCTGCACGGCGGCAACCTGCTGGTGCTGTCCGACGGCACGGTGGGCCTCCTCGACTTCGGCATCACCGGCCGCCTGGACGAGCGCCGCCGGCTGGCCTTCCTCCGCCTGCAGCTGGGGGTCACGGGCAACGACCTGGTGGCCCAGGTGGAGGCCCTGCGGGACCTCGGGGCGCTGCCGGTCGACACCGATCCCCGTCGGGTGATCGTCGATCTGGGGCTGGAGGGCCCGGTGGTGGACCCGACGACGCTGACCGCCGACGAGCTGCTGGTGGAGATGCGGGCCGTGACCTCGGCGTTGCTGGGTGCGGGGGCGAGGTTGCCCAAGGAGTTGATGCTGTTCGTGAAGGACCTGCTGTTCCTGAACGGGGCGCTGGCCACCATGGCGCCCGACGTGGACATCCTGGCTGAGATCACCGCGGTGGCCGCCTACTTCGCCCAGCGGCACGCCGGGGTGATCGCCCGCGACCTGGGCCCCGACGCCGTCGCCGCACCGGTGGACCTCGACGGCGTCCGGGCCGCCCTCGGTTACGGCCGCGAGGTGGACAACGTCTCGTACTCGGACCTGGTGGCCCGCCGGGAGCTCATCGCCCGACGGATGGCCGAGCACCGCCGGCGGGTGGGCCGGCACCGGTGGTGGCGGACCAAGTGGCGGACCGGGCGGCGGACCGGGCGGCGGACCGGGCGGCGGACCGGGCGGCCCCGCTGACCACCGTCGGGGCGGGGCATGGCCGGACGGTAACGTGCCGCCATGGACCCGGACCGCCTGCACTTCCTGTTCGGCAACGACATCGACCTGGCCACGTTCGATGTCGCCGACCCCGACGTCCGGGCCCTGCTGCTCGAGCGGTCGTTCCCCGGGTCGAGCGGGGCCGAGCTGGCGGGACGCCAGGTCGTGGCCGCGATGATCCTCGACGACAGGCCCCCGGAGGTGTGGCAGACGGTCCTGCGGCTGGTCGGTCTGGGGATCGGCCGTCACGAGGTCATCGACCAGATCGTCATGGCCTTCGCCGCCGTCCTGCGGGACTCGGTGTCCGAGGAAGCGCCGTGGGACCGCGCCGGCATGGTGGAGGCCCTCGACCGGCTCCCCTTCCCGTCGGCCCGCACCATCGCCGACACCATCGTCGGGGCGGTCCGGGAGCGCCAGGGGATCACGGCCGACGATCTCGACGAGCTGGTCTTCGAGCGACTGGGGACGAGCCCCGACGACAAGGTGGTGCGCGAACTGGTCGACCGCCTGACCGATGACCTGGTCGACGAGTTCGGACCACTGGCCTGGTTGGTCGACGACCGGACGGTCCATGTCGGCGACCTCACCGAGGGGATCGTGCTCACCCACGCGCTCACCGAGGTCGAGCGCGACCTGGGGATCGTGACGGTCTCCTTCGACCTGGCCGGGTTCCGCAGACGTGACGACCTCTCGCTGGCCGGCGGAGAGGAGATCGAGGTGTTCTCGGCGGAACCGGGTCACCTGGCCTGGAAGGGCCCCGACGGCTGGCTCGACGGGTTCGAAGCCGACGCGGTGCTGGCCGTCCGGATCGACGACGGCGGTATCGTGTCCCTCGACGCCGTAGCGGATACGCCGGTCGTCGACCGGGCCCTGGTGGACCGGTTGCGGGCGGTCTACGACCTCGAGGAGGGGGAACCGGGGCTGCCGGTGGCCGGGGAGGACCTGGTACTGGAACTGCTGGCCGGTGACCGTACGACGTTCGACGTCCCGACGGCACCGTTGTCGGTGCTGGCCGAGGCCGCCGGTCTCGAGGTCCGGCGGCACGAAGTTGCCCATGACCCCGCCGTGTGGCACCGGGGGCGCTCCATCGGTCGGATGATCCGACTGCACGGAGCGTTGGGTTGGGACGACGACCGGGTGTTGGAGCTCGTCCACGCCCTCGACGTGGCCGACGTGCTGGGCGGGGAGGACCCCGCCGCGGTGCCGGAGGTCGACCACCCGGTCGACGGGTCGGCGACCCGGGCCGTGCTCGCCGTCCTGCGCGACCAGGCGGCGCTGGGACTCTTCCTCGACGAGCTCTTGGAACACTCGGAGATCGATCCGGAGGACCGTCTCGAGGGGCTGATTGCCGCCTTCCGGCCCGTGGCCACCCGGTCGTGGGAGGTGGGCATCGTCCACCTCGTGGCCGCCCTGCTGGCCGAGCTCCGGTCCGACCTGGCCTCGGCCGAGTCCGAGCTCGAGCGGGCCCACCGGGCCGACGATTCCCTGTCCCTGGTGACCGACCGCCTGGCCTGGTACGCCTCGGACCGGGGCGATGCGGCACGGGCGGTCCGGCTGTGGCGGGAGCTGCCCCGGTCGGAGGCCGCCCAGCGGGACGCCGCCGAGGTCGAGTCGTTCGTGATCCGCGAACGAACGGACCTCGGTCGCAACGATCCGTGCTGGTGCGGCTCCGGACGCAAGTTCAAACAGTGCCATCTCGGCCGGGCCGGACTGCCGCCGCTCCCCGAACGGGTGGGCTGGCTGTGCCGCAAGTCGGTGGCCTACCTCGAACGGGGCGCGGCGGGGGCGCACGAGGACGTGATGGACGTGACCGCCGCCCGGGCCACCGGAACCGACGACGACGAGCTACACGAGGCGTTCGAGGACCCGATCGTCCTGGACCTGGTGCTGACCGAGGGGGGATGGTTCCGACGGTTCCTCCACGCCCGAGGTGCCCTCCTGCCGGAGGACGAGCAGCTGCTGGCGGCGTCGTGGACGCTGGTCGACCGGTCGGTGTTCGAGGTACTCGACGTCCGGCCGGGCCGGGGCGTCGACGTCCGCGACCTGCGCACCGGGGACACCGTCGCCGTGCGCGAGCGCACCTTCAGCCGGGAAACCCGGACCGGTGACCTCATCTGCGCCCGGCCGGTGCCCGACGGCGAGGGCCATCAGTTCATCGGTGGCGTGTTCACCGTGGCACCCGGGTACGAGCAGACCCTGCTCGACCTCCTGGACGACGGCGACCCCGTGGAGATCGCCCGGTGGGTGGCCGCGCTCCACCGGCCACCGGTTCTGCACACACGGGAGGGGGAGCCCATGGTGGAGTGCACGCTGGAGGTCGAGGTCGGCGACCCGGTAGCGGCCCGTCGGGTCCTCGACGCCACCTACCGGCGTGACGATGGTGACGCCGACGGTGACGGCGAGTGGGTGGAGCTCTTCGCGCTGCACGAGGACGAGGACATCCTGCGGGCCCGGCTCCGGCTCGAGGGCCCGGTGCTCACGGTGACCACCTCCAGCGAGGCGAGGGCCGACCGGGTGCTCGACACCGTACGCTCGGCCCTGGCCGACGTCCGGGTGGTGCGCGACGAGCGGACGCCCATGGACCTGGCGACCATGGCCCGCCGTTACGAGGTGGAACAGGCCCTCTTCCCCGATCGCGCCGGTGCCGGAGGTGTCGACCCCGACGATCCCGAGGTGGCCCGGGTACTCGAGGCGCAGCGGGCACGGTACGAGGAGCGATGGTGCGACGAGTCGGTCCCGGCCCTGCACGGCCTGACACCGCGCCAGGCGGCCGAGGATCCCAGCCGGCGGGAGGAGCTCCTCCGCTTGCTGGCCGACTTCGACCGCTCCTACGAGCCCGACCGGAGGGGAATGCGTCCCGACCGGCTGCGGGAGCTCCTGGGTCTGTGAAGCGGTCGGGCTCGGCGGGCGGTCAGTCGCCGAGCCCGGGGATCGGTGGACGACGGGCCAGGGCCACGAGGGTGTGCTCGGTGAAATCGACGGCGTTGCGGACGAGGTTCCCCGTCTCGTTCGCTCCCAGGTGGATCGCACTCTCGGCGAAGAGGATGAGGCGGAACCCGGGTCCCCGGTAGCGCCGCGAGACCTCCTCGACCGGCCGCAGGGGGAGGATCATCGAACCGGTGACCAGGCCGCCCAGCCGGTCGCCCAACGAGCGCCGGTGCCGGCGGATCCCCGCCAGCTGGCCGGTGATGACGTCGACGATGTTGGCCAGCGCCTCCGAGCCGGGCTCGAAGTAGTGGGAGTGCTCCCGTACGGGCACCGACCCGGGGCTGTTGGTGGACAGCCAGGTCCCCCCGAAGCCCTCGGAGGCCGGGTCCGACCCGAGCAGGCCGAGCCCGGCCACGGCGTCCTCGGGGGCCCGCTCGACGAAGAACTGCCGCTGGGTGAGGTGGAGGTCCCGGACGTCGTCGACGGTCATCCCGGGGCTCCCGACCACCACCACGTTGGTGCACCGCAGTTCGTGGTCGGCCAGCGCCGAGCCCAGCACGATGGTCCCGAAGCTGTGGGCCACCACGGTGAGCGTCTGTCCGGCCCGCAGGGTCAGACTCTCCACGAAGTCGGTGAGGGACCGACCCCCCGACCGGGCCCGGTCGTCGCGGACGATCTCGGCCAGGACGGCTTCGCGGAGATCGGCCGGGTCGTCGTAGTCCTTCCAGAGGATGACCGTGGTGGAGGACGCCGACTCCCGGAGCGTGCGGGCCCAGACCAGCCAGTGCTCGCTGAGATCGCGGTCGTCGCCGACCCCCGGGACCAGCACGGCCACGTGGTCGTCGGTGGCCGGGTCGCCCAGGACCACGGTGTAGCGGCGGCGTTCGGGCTCGTAGTGGGCGAGCGTCCCGCCGCTCTCGAGCAGGGCTTCGAGCACGGCCTGGCGGGTGGCGTCGCCCCGGGCCAGGGCGGCGGCCAGGTCGGCGCGGGCCAACTCCTCCAGGGGGTCTGCGGTGGTCACGGGGGACAGCATGCCACGACGGTCTCCGCCGGCGAGGGCCCCTGGGACCCGCCCTCCGCCGTGCCCGGTGCGCCGTGCCCGGAGCTCAGTGCTCGGTGCGGAGGGCGACCGAGGCGTCGGGCTCGAGCACCCGGAAGCTGAAGCTCTCCTCCAGGTACAGCCGGACGAGGTCGGCATCGTGGTCCCGGTACCCGATGGCGATGTCCTGGCCGCTGTCCAGCACGAAGTCCCCGCCCCGCAAGCTGAGGACCACGCCCACGTCGACCCCGGGGGCCCAGACCAGTGGACCGCCGAGGATGGTCCGCAGGTGGTCGAGGAGGAGGTAGCCCCCGTGCTCGGTGGTCTCGATGATGGTGGAGTACACCGACGGACTGAGGGCCAGGCCGTAGGGACCGCCGATGCCCGACTGGCGCAGGACGTCGACGGCCTGGGCCACGGCGGTGGGGAACCGCTCCGGGTCGGTGCCCAGGGCCACGGGCTCGTGCGAGGTGTGCTCGGTGATGCCCCGGATCCCGGCCGCCACGTGACCGTGGAACACCGTCGAGTTCTCGGCCACGGCGATCTGGCGGACGGCCTCGTCCAGCCCGGCCAGGTCGATGTCCGTCGCCCCGCGGTCGACGTCGTCGAGCTCCACCCGGGGGACCCGGAACTCCGTGCGGAGCTCCAGCAGCGGGAGCACGCGGCGCTGGGCCGCCGTCACGCCTTCGGACGGACCGGGCACCGGCGTGATCCGCCCCAGGTCGGTGGCCGAGTGTGCCCAGCCGTGGGGACCGGCGAAGTCCACCACCTTGCGGGAGGCCAGGTACGTGGTGAGACGGGCCCGGGCGTCGTGCTCGATCGCCTCCCAGGCGGCATCGGTGATCGGCGCGAGCTCGCGGTGCAGGTGGTCCATCACTCCACTCCCTTCAGACTGCCGATCCCGAGCGACGGCCCGCGTTCGGCTCCGGTCGGTTCCCCGCCGCCGCCGCTGCTGCCGCTGCTGCCGGCCTCGACTTCGGCCTCGATCCCGGTGACGGGGCCGGTGGTGAACAGGTAGGTCCGCAGGTTCCGGTCGAGGGCCGGGTCGCGGCGGCGCAGCCACTCGAGCGTCATCGCCGCGTGCTCCTTCTCCTCGTCCCGGTTGTGGGCCAGGATCTCGGCCAGCTCGGGGTCCGAGGTGGCGGCCACCCGCTGGTCGTACCAGTCGACGGCCTCCAGCTCCTCGCACAGGGAGGTCACGGCCCGGTGATGGTCGATGATCGAGGCGTCGAGCAGCTCGGCCGCTTCGTGCAGTCCTTCACTCGCCATGGGCTGCTCCCTCGTTCGCCATCACGGAGAATCTACCCGTGTGGCACCAATTCTCAACCGGCCGTGCCCGGTCGGTCACCCTCCCGGTCGGGAGGTGTCGGGTCCGGTAGCGGTCCCACCGCGATGTCCCGGGCCTCGGCCAGGTCGGAGGGCAGCCCGATGAGCACCAGCTCGTCACCGGCCTCGAGCACGGTGTCGCCGTCGGGGACCACGAGGTCCCGGCGGCGCTGGATAGTCGTGACGATGATGCCGACCGGCAGGTCCGACCGGCGGAGCGGCCGGCCGACCAGGGCGGAGCCGGCGGCCACCGTGACCCGGTCGGTGGAGTCGTTCCCCGCCGCCACGGTCACCTGCTGCAGGCTGGCCAGCAGTCCCAGGCGGTATCCCCGGACCAGGTCCGACGTGGCGACCGTCCCGACCACGTGGCGTTCGCCGTCGAGGACCGGCACCCAGCGGCCGCCGGCGGTGAGGAGGGCGTCGAGGGCCACGTCGAGGTGGGCGGCGACGGCCACGGTCGGGGCCGCCACGTCGACGGCCGGGACCAGGCCGGCCGCGGTCCCGCCGGCGTCCCTCCGGAGGGCGTCGAGGGACACCGTCCCGGTGAACCGGCCTTCGGCGTCGACCACCGGGGCGCCGTCGGTGCCGGCCTCCTCCAGCAGGCGACAGGCCTCGGCCGGGACGGCCTCCTCGGTGAGGACCAGCCGGGGCGTGGCCATGGCCAGGCGCACGGGGACCCCGGCCAGGACGGGCATGCCCACCAGCAGCCGCTGGGCCGGGGCATCGGCCCGGCTGCGCAGCTGGCTGCGGTAGATGGTGACGTCCTCCCGGCGGACGATGAACCAGGCCAGGCCCACGGCGATCATGGCCGGGGCGAGGATCGAGAGGCTCCCGGTCATCTCGGCCACCATCAGCATGACGGCCAGGGGTGCCCGGGAGACCGACCCGAAGCAGCACATCATCCCGACGATGACGTAGGGCGCGGGATTGTGCCCCATGGCCGGCACGACCGGTTCGAACAGCCGCCACACCGAGGCCCCGACGAAGGCGCCGATGACGAGGCCGGGTCCGAAGATGCCGCCCGATCCTCCCGAGCCGATGGACAGGCCGGTGGCCACGATGCGGGCGAAGGGCAGGATGAGCACGACCCACAGGGGGAGGGTGAGCAGCCGCGGGCCCAGGCCGGCCTGCACCCAGCCGTAGCCGGTGCCCAGCACCTCGGGCACCGCCAGCGCCATGCAGCCCACCAGGACGCCGCCGATGGCCGGCTTCGACCAACCGGGCAGGTGGATCCGGGCGAACAGGTCGGAGATCCCGTAGAAGCCCGCGGCGTAGAGCAGCCCGACCAGGCCGCCCAGCACACCGATGAGGGCGAACCACAACAGCAGGGCCGGATCGGTGAAGTGGTAGGCCTGGTTGAAGCCGAAGATGGGGGTGAACCCCTCCACCGAGGCGAAGATGACGTAGCCGAGGATGGAGGCCACGAAGCTGGGCAGCAGGGCCTCGGCGTCGAAGTCGTCCCGGTACAGGATCTCGGTGGCCAGCACCGCCCCGCCCAACGGGGCGCCGAAGATGGCCCCGATGCCCGAGCCGATCCCGGTGACCACGGCGATGCGGGCGTCGGCCGGGCTGAGGTCCAGTTCCCGGGCCAGCAGCGAGGCGAAGCCCGCGCTGATCTGCCCGGTCGGGCCCTCCCGCCCTCCCGAGCCGCCGGAGCCGATGGTGAGGGCCGAGGCCACGATCTTGACGATGACGGCGCGGAAGCGGATGCCCCGTGGATTGTGGTGAACGGCCGAGATGGCGGCGTCGGTGCCGTGGCCCTCTGCCTCGGGAGCGAAGCGGAACACCAGGACGGCACCGAGGAGCGCGCCCAGGCCGACCACCAGGGGCAGGGCCCAGGGTCGGGTGAAGGTGGACGAGGCGGCGTGGCCACCCTCCCCCGTCGGGGTGGGCACGTGGTAGCCGGCCAGCACCCCCAGGAAGAAATGGGTGCTGAGGAGCAGTGCCTCATAGAAGACGATGGCCCCGACCCCGGCCATGGCCCCGATGAGCACGCCGAGGACCAGCCACTTCTGCAGGTAGGAGGCGCCCGACAGTCGGCGCGAGGCCCGGACGGTGACGGCCCGCCACGTGACCCGGCGGGAGGCGGCGGTAGAGGTCACGGGGTCACAGGTCCCATCCGGCCGACCAGTCCTGTTCGGGGACCTCGCCGGCCGCCTCGGCCAGCTGCTGCAGGGCGTCGACCAGGGCCGCCTGCTGCGCCGCGGGGATGCCGGCCAGCAGGGCGGCGATCTCGGCCCGGCGCCGCCCGGTGACCGTGTCGACCAGTCGGCGGCCCGCGGGGGAGAGCGTCAGGCGCACCAGACGGCGGTCGGTGGTGTCGTGCCGGCGCACCACCAGTCCCTTCCGGACCAGCCGGTCGCTCATGCGGGTGGCCGTGGGCGGCGCCACGTCCACGGCCTCGGCCAGGGCCGCCACGGTCTGGGGGCCCCGGGAGGCCAGCACCACCAGCGTCCGGTACTGGGTGAGGGTGACGTCCTCGCCGATGCCCCCGAGTGACCGGGCGGCCACGGCCACCAGCACCCGGCTGGCCCCGAGCACGGCGTCCACCACGGCGTCCCGCCCGGCTCCGCCGCTCCTGCGTGTCATGTGCATGGGCTAATCATTGTAGGCGCTAATTACATGGCCACCCGGTGCCCGACGGGAGCCGGTTCGGGCGGTCCGCCGGACCCGGCCCGCGGCCGGGCCCCGGTCCCTGCTGCCGGGTTGCCGTGCACCGGGACGCCGACGGTAGATTCGCGTGCGGTGGATCTCCACCGGTTCGGAGGGGTCGGTCATGGGTGCAGCCCGAAGTGAAGGTCCGCTCCGACGGCGGGCGGCCCTCGTCCTGGTCGCCGCCCTGACCGGGCTACTGACACTCCCGGTCGTGCCGTCACCGGCGGGGGCCGCGCCCAGCCCGGAGTACTCGGTCCTCGACACCATCGCCGTCGGCAACCAGCCGACCGGCATGGCCGTCGATGATGCGACCCACGACGTCTACGTGTCCAACACCGGAGACGACACCGAATCCGAGATCGACGGATCCACCGACCAGGTGGTCGGCACCGTGCCGGTCCTGACCGTGCCGGGCGGCGTCAACGCGGTCCCCGGTGGTGTCGTGGCCGATCCGCTGACCGACCAGGTGTACATCTCCAGCGTCCGGGCACCGATCTACGACATGGACGGCTCGACCCTCGCACTGAACACGGGCTATTCGACGACCGCCACCCCGTGGGGGATGACCTTGAACCCGTCGACCCACCAGTTCTACGCGGAGACGCAGAACCTGACCATGCTCGTGCTCGACGAGACGTCGGGAGCGCTGCAGACGATCATCCCGCTGACCCCAAATCCTTATGAGAACCTTCTCAACTCGGAGGGAGGGATCGCCGTCGATCCGGACATCCAACGGGCCTACGCCGAGGAGAACGGAGTGCTCTACGTCATCGACACGGCGACGGACGCCGTCGTCGACACCTTGGTCATGCCGTTCGGACCCATCGGCGCGGCGGTGACGGTGGACCCCGCCGTGGGCAAGGTGTTCGTCGCCGCCGGGGCCGACATCTACGTCGTCAGCGAGTCGACGGACACCATCTCCGACACCATCGACGCCGGGTTCACCTTCGAGTCGATGGCCGTCGATTCGAGCACCGGCACGCTGTACGCCGCCGACCAGGGTGACAACGGCGCACCGTCGGGCCAGCTCGTCATCATCGACGACGACACCGACACCGTGACCCAGGACGTCGCGCTCCCCGGATCCCCGAACAGCGTCGTGGTGGATCCGGGTACCCACCTGGCCTACGTGAACATGGGGCTGCTGCCTGACATCGACGTGATCGGGGTCTCCCCGGCCTACGGCTCGGGGACGGTGTCGTTCTCGTCGTCGACGTACGTCGAACAGGCCGGGCAGACGGCCACCGTCTCCGTCGACCGGACGGGCAGCCTGACCCAGAGCGCCACCGTCCACTACGCCACGTCGGACGGGACCGCCGTGGCCGGTACGGACTACACGTCGGTCAGCGGGACGCTGACCTTCGCCGCGGGCGCGTCCGCCGCGAGCTTCACCGTGCGGACGACCCAGCACGGACCGTTCGATGCCGAGCCCTCGCTCACCCTGACCCTGTCGAACGCGTCGGGAGGTCTGCGGTTCCCCTCGACGGCGACGCTGTCGATCCTCGAGTCCGTACCGCCGGAGCTCACGGCGGACGCACCGCCGACCGCTCCGGTCATCAACCAGCCCTACTCGTACACCTACACCGCCACGGGAACGCCGGCTCCGACGTTCTCCGTGTCCTCGGGGTCGCTCCCGACCGGGCTCACCTTGGACGCCACGACCGGGGTGCTCGGTGGAACCCCGACGGTGGGTGGCCCCTTCACGTTCACCGTCGCCGCCTCCAACGGGAGCTACCTGACCTCCGGGTCGCCGTCCACCACCGTCACGGTGGACGTCCCACCCGTCCTCACCGACGACACGGTTCCACTGAACGGGGCGGTGGGTAGCCCCTACACCTTCGCCTTCGCCGCCACGGGCGTGCCCGCGCCGACGTTCTACGTGGCCAGCGGGTCGTTCCCCGCAGGCGTCGACGTCGAGAGCGACGGCACGCCGGGAAGCCAGGACATCCCGGCGGGCCCGGGGACGTTCACCTTCCAGATCGGGGCGACCAACGGCGTCGGTCCCGATGCGATCGGGCCCGAGACGACGGTCACCATCACGGGCGATCCCATCCAGCCCGACGCGCCGACCATCGGTACGGCCACCGCGGGGGACGGGCAGGCCTCGGTGGCCTTCACCCCACCGGCCTACGACGGGGACAGCCCGATCACCGGGTACACGGTCACCGCGGAGCCCGGCGGGGCCACGGCGGACGGGATCTCCAGCCCCATTACCGTGCCCGGCCTGACCGATGGCGTGCCCACCACGTTCACCGTGACCGCCACCAACGCCATCGGCACCTCGTTCGCCAGTGGGCCGTCGGTCGCGGTGACCCCGGATCCGCTCACGGCGGCTCCGGCCGTCTTCACCGTGGACAGCCCGCCGGCATCGATCCTTGGCGTCTCCTTCGGCGGCACGGCACAGACCGACGTATACACCTTCTCGGCGTCGGGGAATCCCGCGCCGACGTTCTCCCTGGCCCCCGGGGCACCGTCGTGGCTGTCCATCGACCCCACGACGGGGGACCTCTCGGGGCAGACCCCGTGGGGCGGATCGATCGAGACCTACTCGGTGGTGGCCACCAACACGGGAGGCTCGGAGACTGCCGGCCCCTTCACCCTCGGCGTCGCCGGCGACCCGAGCTGGGTGGCCAAGTCGCCGCCGTTGACGTTCGTGGCCGGCAGCCCGTATACGTACACCTTCGTCGCCGACGGGGACCCGCCGACCTACGGGCTGGAGCCGGGAGCCCCGGCCTGGCTTTCCATCGACCCGGACTCCGGGGTGTTGAGCGGCACCCCACCGGCGGGGACGACGACCTTCACCTTCACCGCGGATGTCGAGAGCGACGGCTCCACCCTGCCGACCCTGGCCTTCACGGTGGACGAGGCCGCGTCGACGGCCCCGACCGTCACCTCGGTCACCCCGGCGTCGGGGACGACGGCCGGTGGTACCGCGGTCACCGTGCACGGTGCGTACCTCACCGGGGCCACGGCCGTCGACTTCGGTATGGCCGCGGCGACGGTCACCAGTTGCACCGCCACCACCTGCGACGTCACGACGCCGGCCGGTACCGCCGGCGCGGTGGCCGTCTCCGTCACCACGCCGGACGGTACGTCGACGTCCACCCTCTCGGCGGCGGACACCTACACCTACGTCGCCCCGCCACCGCCCGAGCCCTACCATGCGGTCACCCCGGCCCGGATCTGCGACACCCGCAGCGGCCAGACCAAGGCGGCCTGTGCCGGGGCGACGACCCTCGGCCCCGACGGGACGGTCACCGTCACCGCGGCGGGCGCCGGCGGTGTGCCGGACACCGGGGCCACCGCCGTCGTGGTGAACGTCACCGTCGCCGACACCACGGCCAGGAGCCACCTCACCGTGTTCCCCGGCGGGGAGTCCGAGCCGACGGCCTCCAACCTCAACTGGGTGGCCGGCCAGACCGTCCCCAACCTCGTGACCGTGGCGCTGTCGGCCGCGGGCACGTTCGAGGCGGAGAACTACGCCGGCTCGGCCGACGTGATCGTCGACATCGAGGGCTACTACGCCGCGGGCGCCGCCGGTACCGGGCTCTACGACGCCCTGGCCGTGCCGGCCCGGATCTGCGACACCCGGCCGGGGAACCCCTCGGGCCTCTCGGGCACCGTCCTCACCCAGTGCCAGGGGCGCGCCCCGTCGCCGGGTGGCTCGCTGACCGTCGGCGTCGACGGCCTGGGCGGGGTACCGTCGACCGGCGTGGGGGCGGTCGTCCTCGACGTGACCGCGCTCGGCGCCGGCGCGACCGGGCACCTGACGGTCTACCCGGCGGGGTCCACCGCCCCGCTGGCCTCCGACGTCAACTTCACCGCGGGTATCGTGGTGCCCAACCGGGTGATCGTCCCGGTAGGGATGGGCGGGGTGGTCGACATCCTGTCGTCGGGCGGCGACCCCCAGATCCTGGTCGACGTGGCCGGCTGGTTCACCGACGGGTCGAACTCGTCGGCTGCGGGGACCGAGTTCACCCCGGCCTCGTCACCGACCCGGGTCTGCGACACCCGGACCGGCACCGGTACCCCCTGCACCGGGCACACCCCGGGCGCGCACTCGACCCTGGCCGTGACCGTGGCCGGCATCGACGGCATCCCGTCCGCCGGGATCACGGCCGTGGTGCTCAACCTCACGGCCACGGACACCACCGCCACGAGCCACCTGACCGTCTCGCCGGCCGGGGAGGGCGTCCCCATCGTCTCCGACCTCAACTGGACGGCAGGTCGCACCGTCCCGAACCTGGTGGTCGCCACCGTGGGCACGGGGGGACAGGTCGACGTGACGAACTACGCCGGATCAGCCGACGTGATCGTCGACGTCGTGGGTTGGTACAGCGGGGGCACCTGAGGGTGGTCCTCCGGCCACCACCGACCGGACGGCCGGGTCAGGTCGATGGCGTCGTGGGGGCCGGGGAGGCGCCCCGGTCCTTCCGGGCCTTGCGGACGCCCTTCACCAGCAGCTCCTCGTAGAGGGCGATGGGCAGGCGGGAGATGAGGTCGATGACCTTGGCGTCGGGTCCGATCAGGGCCCGGCGCCGGTCGGTCGTCACGGCCAGGAGGATCTGGCGGGCGGCCTTCTCCGGGCTGGTCATGGCGGCCTTTTCGAAGAGGGCCGCCCCTTCGTCCTCGCCGGCCAGGTCCATCATGTCGTCGGAGACCCGGGCGTTGCGGGCGATGTTGGTCTTGATGCCGCCGGGGTGGATCGTGGTGCACGACACCGGCGAACCGGCGATCTCCAGCTCCATGCGCAACGCGTCGGTGAAGCCCCGCACGGCGAACTTGGCCGCGTTGTAGGCCGACTGTGACGGCACACTGATGAGCCCGAAGACACTGGACAGGTTGACGATGTGACCCTCGCCGGCGGCCTCGAGGTGGGGCAGGAAGGCCTTGGTCCCGTACACCACGCCCCAGAAGTTGATGTTCATCAGCCACTCGAAGTCCTCGTAGGACACGGTGGCGATGTTGGCGGCCAGGGCCACACCGGCGTTGTTGATGACGAGGTTCACCTTGCCGTGGTCGGCGACGACGGTGTCGGCCCAGGCGTAGACGGCGTCCCGGTCCGCCACGTCGAGGACCTGGGAGGTGACCTTGGTGCCGTGGCCCTCGCAGAGGGCCACGGTCTCGGCCAGTCCGGCTTCGTCGATGTCGGCGAGGGCCAGGTGGCTGCCCCGCCGGGCCAGCTCACGGGCCAGGGCCCGTCCGATGCCGGAACCGGCCCCGGTGACTGCGGCGACTCGGCCGTCGAAGTGCTTCATGGTGGTGGGCTCCTCACGTCGTGGCGGTCGCGGCCGCCCGGGGTGCTGGGTTCGAGAATGCCATCGCGTCGTCGGCCACGCCACTCAACTTGAGGGCCCGGTAGTCGCGCAGGTAGCTCTGGTGGACCCGCCACGGGAAGGCCGACCCCTGCTTGGGCAGCCGGTCGGCGGCCCGGCGGACGTACCCGGAGGTGAGCCCCATGAGCGGCTCGGGGGACACCGTGGCGTCGTGGTTGACCGGTGTGCACTGGCGCAGTCCGAGGGTGCGGAGATGGTTGAGCAGGCGGCACACGTAGTCGCAGGTGAGGTCGCACTTGAGCGTCCACGAGGCGTTGGTGTAGCCGATGGCCACGGCCAGGTTGGGCACGTCCTCGAGCATCATGCCCTTGTAGACCAGCCGTTCCGACACGTCGACGGGCTCGCCGTCGACCGTGAGGTCGATGCCCCCGAGGAAGAGCATCTCGAGGCCGGTGGCCGTCACGACGATGTCGGCGTCGAGCCGGGTGCCCGAATCGAGGAGGAGTCCGGTCTCGGTGAAGGTGTCGATGGTGTCGGTGACGACCGAAGCCGTCCCCCGTCGGATGGCCCGGAACAAGTCGCCGTCGGGGACGATGCAGAACCGCTGGTCCCACGGGTCGTACCGGGGGGTGAAGTGGGTGTCGATGTCGTAGCCCGGCGGCAGCGCCCGCTCGAGTCGCTTGCGGATGAGCTTCTTGACCAGGGCCGGGCGCTTCCGGCTCAGCTGGTAGAAGGCCTGGGTGCCCAGGGCTTTCAGCCACCGGACCAGCGGGCCGGAGACCGAAGGGGGCAGCCACCGCCGGAGGGCGTCGGCTACGGGGTCGCGGGCCGGCAGCGAGCCGATGTAGGTGGGGGACCGCTGGAGCATGGTGACGTGGGCCGCCGTGGCGGCGAGCGACGGGACGAGGGTCACCGCGGTGGCCCCGCTGCCGATCACCACGATCCGCTTCCCCGTCGTGTCGAGGTCGGCCGGCCACGCCTGGGGGTGGACGACGGTGCCGGCGAACCGGTCGGTGCCGGCGAAGTGCGGCTCGTAGCCGTGGTCGTAGCGGTAGTACCCGGTGCAGGAAACGAGGAAATTGCAGGTGAGCTCGACGTCCTCGCCGGTGTCGGTGCGCTCGCCGGTCACATGCCAGCGGGCCTCGGCCGAGGACCAGGCGGCACCGAGGACCCGGTGATTGAGGCGGATGTGCCCGGCGACGCCGGTCTCGGTGGCCGCGGCACGGATGTAGTCGAGGATCGAGTCCCCGTCGGCGATGGCCTTCTCCCCGGTCCACGGGCGGAAGGAGTAGCCCAGGGTGAACATGTCCGAGTCGGAGCGGATGCCCGGGTAGCGGAAGAGGTCCCAGGTGCCGCCGATGGCGGCCCTGGACTCGAGGACGGCGTAGGACGCCCAGGGGCACGCGGCCTGGAGATGGTTGGCCGCCCCGACGCCCGACAGGCCGGCACCGACGATCAGGACGTCGACGTGCTCCGGGTCCACGGGCATTCAGGCCGCCGGCGAGGCGAGCTTGTCGACCAGGGTCCCGTGCTCCCCGAACAGCTCGATGCGCCACTGCTCGACCAGGGCGGTGGTGTCGCGGTCGTCGGGGTGGAAATCGGGACGGTCGTAGTCGCACAGCTGCTGCCAGATCTCCTTGCGGGCCACGGACGAGGACCGGAAGTTCCGCCAGCTGCCCCGGAGGTTCCCCTTCTCGAAGGTGGCCGGGTCACCCAGCAGGGACGAGATGATGTTGAGTGACATGCCCAGGACGAAGCCGTACCGGAGGACCTTCATCGTCCAGATGCGGGTCCGCTCGCTGCCGCCGACGGCCCGGTAGACATCGAAGGCCACGGCCTTGTGCTCGGACTCCTCCAGGGCGTGCCACACGAAGAGGTCCCGGACGGCGGGATCGCCGAACTCGGCCCGGGCGGCCGGGTCGGTGAGCAGTGACTCGGCCAGGGTGGCCGTGAAGTGCTCGAGGGCGGCCGTCTCGGCCAGGTTGGACATCGGGGTGAAGAGCCGCTCCCGCAGGTGCAGGCCCTTCTTCACGAATCGGGCGATGCGGTGGGTGGGATAGCCCAGCTCGTCGAGGCGGTCGTTGAAGGCCCGGTGCTCGCGGCCGTGCATGGCCTCCTGGCCGATGAAGCCGTTCACCTGGCGACGGAGCTCGGGATCGGTGATCTGGTCGCGGAAGTGGCGGACCGAGCGGACGAAGAAGTCCTCACCGTCGGGGAACACCGCCGACATGCAGGCGGTGAGATGGCTCAGCAGGAGATCGCCGTCGGCGGCGAAGTGCCGGGGCACGTCGTCGAACGATCCCTCGAAGGCCATGCGGCGGGTCGGCACCTTGCGGGGGCTGGTAGTGGTGGTGGCAGTCATGGGGCATCGTCTCCCGGGATCCGTGGCTCCTGGTCACTGTACAGAATATGAGACTTTTACTCAAGTCCTCAATTCGCTAGAGTGGGCGGTGATGCACGACAACCCGACCGGCGAGCCCGAACCCGCACCGGCCACCAAGGGGGCCCAGACCCGCCGGGCCGTCCTCGACGCGGCCATCACCCGCTTCGGGCGCGAGGGGTACCGGGCCACGTCGGTGGCCGACATCGCCCGGGACGCCGGGGTCGGCGGGACGGTGGCCTACGCCTACTTCCCCAACAAGGAGGCCCTGTTCATCGCCGCTGCCGACGAGGATGCCGCGGCCATCATCACCGAGGGGCTGGCCGCCGCGGTCAGCGAGCCCGACGTGTCGGCGTGGGGCAAGTCACTGTTCACCGCGCTGATCGCCGCCCTCGACTCCCACCCGCTGGCCCGTCGCCTGCTGGGCGGCCTCGAGCCCGAGGTGACGGGTCGGGTGCTCGGCATCCCGGCCCTCAACGAGATCCGCAAGGCCTTCGCCGAGCGGCTGGGTTCCGGGCAGCTGCAGGGGGAGGTGCGCCCGGAGATCGATCCGGTGACCATCGCCAACGGTGTGGTGGCCATCGTCCTGTCGCTGCTCATGTCGGTGGTGCAGCTGGGCGAGCCGGCGGCCGAGCTCGTCCGTGGGGACATCGACGCGGTGTTCGACGCGGCCATCGCCGTGCGGCCCCCGTCTCCCCGACGCCGGGCCGACGCGCCGGCCCGGCCGGCTCCCGGCCCCGGATCAGTCCCCGGACAGGGACCGACCCGCCGGTGATGGCCGGCGGGTCGGATCCCGGTGACGGGGCCGGACGGCGGGGTCCCGTCCGGCCGCAGTCCGTCAGTCCTGGTGGGTGCGCTGCTCGGCCTCGTGGGCCGTGGCCTCGGTGCGTGATGCCTCGGCGTCGGCCTCGTGCTTGGCCACGTCGCGCTCCGATGCCGCCTTGTCCTGTTGGGCACGGCCCTCCTCACGGAGCCGGTCGCGTCCGAGGACCGCTCCGACCGCCTCCTTGGCCTTGCCCTTGATGTCCTCCGTCACGCCGTGGACGGCGGCTTCCGGTCCGGTCTCCTGTGCCATGGGGGTCACTCCTTCGTTGTCGTATCGGGACAGTGGCCATCCGGCACGGATGGCCACCGGCGTACCCCCGGGGACCCCCCCTCGAACCCGCGGGCGCAGTGAGACCATGCCCGCCAACCCCCGGGTCCAAACGTAGGGCCGCCCGGCACACCTCATGCCGCCCGCTCCATGGTGGACGGGGACACCGGTGGCCGCGGGGGCACCGGTGGCGGCGGGGGTTGCGGTGGGGGTGGGCCCGGTCCGGGGCCCGTGGACCGTCCGATCTGGTCGAACAGGTGTACTGACCATGCCCGTCGGTCCGGCGGGGGAAACACCAGGCGGATGGCCTGGTCAGTTGAAGGCCCAGGCGGCCACCGGTGTGTCGCCCATGGTGCCGTTCCACAGCTTGGTGGCCGGGACGTCGCCCCCGGCCGCCGAGGCCACCATCAGCGGGAGGAGGTGCTCCTCGCGGGGGTGGGACGCCCGGCCCGAGGGGGCGTCGGCCCACCGGTCGAGGGCCGCCCGGCGGTGTGTGGCGTCGCCCGCGAGGGCGGTGTCGAGCCAGGCGTGGAACTCGGCCGAGGCCCGACCGGCGCCCTGGAGGCGACCGAGGTTGTGGTAGCTCATGCCGCTGCCCACGATGAGGACGCCCGACTCGCGGAGGGGCCGGAGCGCCTCGCCCAGCGCGGCGTGCTCCCCGGGGTCGAGCCCGGTCCGGAGCGACATGGCGACGACGGGGACGTCGGCTGCGGGGTACATGACCTTGAGCGGGATGAACACCCCGTGGTCCCAACCGTGCGCCGGGTCGACGACGGCACCGATCCCTGCGTCGGCGAGCAGGTCCCCCACCCTGGCGGCCAGCGCCGGGGCCCCCGGTGCGTCGTAGGTGAGCTGGTAGGTCTCGGCCGGAAAGCCGTAGTAGTCGTAGATGAGCGGCGGGCGCTCGCCCCCGCTGACCGTCACCGCGTCGGCCTCCCAGTGGGCGCTCACCACGAGGAGCGCCGACGGGCGGGCCGGGAGCAGGGAGTCGACCGAGGCCAGGAACTCCTCCATCGGTCGGAACAGGTCGGCCATCGGCCCGTCCATGAAGAAGGCCGGGCCGCCCCCGTGGGGCAGGTAGAGCGAGGGCATGGTCGCGGCGGACGGCTCGGTGGTGGTCATGACGGTCCTCCCGTTCCCCCGCCCGGCCGGCCGGGTCCGGCTCGGAGCGGATCGTTGCATGTTCGACCCAGTGTACACATTGACTTGAACGTTCAAGTCACCGGGCTAGGCTGGTCGCGTGGAGGACACGCGGTGGCTCACGGACGAGGAGCTCGAGGCCTGGACGGTCCTGATCGCCGTCACCATGAAGCTCCCGGCCCGGCTCGACCGCCAGCTCCGCCGGGACGCCGGGATCAGCCATTTCGAGTACGGGATCCTGTCCGCCCTGTCCGAGGCGCCGGACCGGACACTGCGGATGTCGGAACTGGCCGGGATGTCCAACGGGACCCTGTCCCGCCTGTCCCACGCCGTCACGCGGCTCGAGTCCCGTCGGTGGGTGCGCCGGGCGCCCTGCCCGGACGACGGCCGGCTCACCGAGGCGACCCTCACCGACGAGGGGTGGCGGAAGGTCCTGGCCACCAGCCCGGGTCATGTGGCCGAGGCCCGGAGACTGGTGGTCGACGCGCTCAGCCCCGGGGAGTTGGCCGGGTTGGCTGCCATCGGACGACGGGTCCTCGACCGGGTCGACCCCGGTGGGGCTTGGCCACCGGCCCGGCCATCGGACTGAACAGCGGCCTGCACGGCGGACTGAACGCCGGCCCCCGGCCCCCGGCCTGACGGCTGGGCCGAGGAGGTGGTGGTCTGTATGATCTACGCCGTGCTCGGTGTGGGAATCGGGCTGGGGGGTCCGCCGTCGTCCAACGCCCTGATGGGGTCGGTCCCGGTCGCCCGGGCCGGGATGGGCTCGGCCTCCAACGACCTCCAGCGGGACTTCGGCGGTGCGGTGTTCCAGGCCGTGATGGGTACTCTGCTGGCCGTCCGCTACACCGCGTACTTCACCAAGGCCTTCGCCTGCTTCCGTCCCAGCAGGCCCAGCAGCTGTCCTCCCAGGCGGCGTCCACCATCAGCCAGTCCTTCACCGGGGCCGAACAGGTGGCCGAGCAGTTCCCCCAGGCCCAGAGCCAGCAGCTCGTGGCCGCGGCCAAGGAGGCGTTCGTCCACGGCAAGACGGGGCGCTGACCTTCGCCACGGTGGCCGCGGCGGTCGGCTTCGTGCTGGTGGTCGCGCTCTTCCCGAACAAGGAGGCCGAGCTGGCCACCTATGCCGCCGTGGCCGTCGGGGGCGGGGACCCGGACTGATCTCCATCAGGTTGGCCGGGCCGATCGGGCCGACCGGGCCGACGGGGCCGATCGGGCCGACCGGGCCGACCGGGCCGACCGGCGCGGCGGTAGGTTGGTCCCATGGACACACGTCACCTCGGCCCACTCTCCGTCCCGGCGATCGGCCTGGGTTGCATGGGCATGTCGGAGTTCTACGGGGCCGGTGACGACGAGGAGGCGACCGCCACGATCCACCGGGCCCTCGAGCTCGGCTGCACCTTCCTCGACACCGCCGACATGTACGGACCGTTCACCAACGAGCGTCTGGTGGGCCGGGCCATCGCCGGGCAGCGCGACGAGGTGGTGCTGGCCACCAAGTTCGGCAACGAGCGCCGGGAGGACGGCACCCGGGTCGGCATCAACGGCCGTCCCGAGTACGTGCTGGCGGCCTGCGACGCCTCGCTCCTCCGACTGGGCGTCGACGTCATCGACCTCTACTACCAGCACCGGGTGGACACCACGGTGCCCATCGAGGAGACGGTGGGTGCCATGGCCTCGCTGGTCGAAGCAGGCAAGGTCCGTCACCTGGGCCTGTCCGAGGCCTCGGCGCAGACCGTCCGACGGGCCGCCGCCGTCCACCCCATCGCCGCCCTGCAGACGGAGTACAGCCTCTTCACCCGGGACGTGGAGGAGGAGATCCTCCCCACCATCCGTGAGCTCGGGATCGGGTTCGTGGCCTACAGCCCGCTCGGGCGCGGGATGCTGACCGGCGCCTACCGCAGCGCCGCCGACCTGCCCGAGGGGGACTCCCGGGCCGGGCGGTTCCCCCGCTTCTCCGAGGAGAACTTCCGGAGCAACCTCCAGCTGGTGGACCGGGTGGTCGAGCTGGCCTCGACCAAGGACTGCACCCCCGGTCAGCTGGCCCTGGCCTGGGTGCTCGGCCGGGGCGGGGACATCGTGCCCATCCCCGGCACCAAGCGCCGCCGGTTCCTCGAGGAGAACCTGGCGGCGGCGGAGGTCGAGCTCACCGAGTCCGACGTGGCCTGGCTCGACGAGCACGTGGGACCGCCGGCCGGGGACCGGTACCCCGACATGAGCGGGGTCAACCGGTAGCCGGTCCGGTCCGTACCCTGCCGTCCTAGGGTGGCGACATGGAGACACGTGTACTCGGTCGCACCGGGATCAAGGTCAGTCCGCTCTGCCTGGGGGCGATGATGTTCGGGGCGTGGGGCAACCCCGACCACGACGACTCGGTCCGCATCATCCACCGGGCCCTCGACGCCGGGATCAATTTCGTCGACACCGCCGACATCTACTCCGACGGCGAGTCCGAGGTCATCGTGGGCAAGGCACTGGCCACGGTCGACCGGTCCCGGGTGGTGCTGGCCACCAAGGTGCACGTGCAGATGGGCGACGACCCCAACGCCCAGGGCAACTCCCGCCGGTGGATCACCGCCGAGGTGGAGCACAGCCTGAAGCGCCTGGGCACCGACTACCTCGACCTCTACCAGGTGCACCGTCCCGACGAGACCGTCGACGTCGACGAGACGCTGGGGGTACTGAGCGACCTGGTCCACGCCGGGAAGATCCGGGCCTTCGGGTCGTCGACGTTCCCGTCCGAGCAGATCGTCGAGGCCCAGTGGGTGGCCGAGCGCCGGGGCCGCGAGCGGTTCCGCACGGAGCAGCCGCCCTATTCCATCCTGGTGCGGGGGATCGAGCGTGACGTCCTGCCCGTCGCCCAGACCTACGGCATGGGGGTCCTCAGTTGGAGCCCGCTGGCCGGCGGCTGGTTGTCAGGGTCCTTCGGGGCGGGCAAGGCCAACGTCAGCCGCCGATCCGAGCGCCTCCCGGGCCGTTACGACCTCACGCTCCCGGCCAACCAGCGCAAGCTCGAGGTGGTCACTGAGCTGGCCGCGGTAGCCGAGGATGCCGGGATCAGCCTGATCGAGCTGGCCCTGGGCTTCGTACTCGAGCATCCGGCCGTCACGTCGGCCATCATCGGACCGCGTACCCTCGAGCAGCTCGAGTCGCAGCTGCCGGCGGCCGACCACCGGCTCGACCCCGCCGTCCTCGACCGCATCGACGAGCTGGTGGCCCCGGGCACCAACGTGAACCCGGAGGACGCCGGGTGGCACCCGTCGGTACTGGCCGACGCCTCCCAGCGCCGCCGACCGCGGCCCTGACCGACCCCGGTCGCGGTCGGGCCCCGACGACCACCAGGTAGGTCGCCGCGGTCCCGGTCCCGGACGCGGCCTCGACGTCGGAGCGGGTGGACCCCGCCGCCGCGGCGTACCCGTCGGAGGATCCCCGGACTTCTGGCCTGTGCCGTCCCGTCGGCGCCCCGGTCGACCCGGTCGACCCGGTCCGAATCGGCTGCCCGTTCGATCGCAACACCCTCGAGTGACGGCCCAACCGTGGTCCTTCCCGGCCGTCGGTGGTGACGATCCTCGCCGGGCCCCCGCACCGGGGGCACCGTCGGTCGGCCCCCTCCGACCGCGCGTGTCAGGTCTGGGCGGCGATGTCGGCCTTCGGACCGACGTAGTAGAGGGTGCCGCCACCGAAGCCGGATCCCCCGTAGGCGGCGTCGGGGACGGCCACCCCGTGGGCCACGGCCCAGGCGTCCACGGTCGACGCGGCCGCACCCCGGCCGCCGATCCCGCCGGTCCCGCCGGTGCGGCCTCCACCCCGGCCGCCGCTGAACCCGCCGCCCCGTCCTCCTCCGCCGAACCCTCCGCCGAACGCCCCACCGGTACGGCCGCCGGACCCGGTGAACCCGCCGAACCCCCCGAAGCCGGCGAACCCCCCGAACCCGGACACCAGCACGTACTGGATCCGGCCCTCGGCGGCCAGTTGTTCGAAATGGGCCAGCGTGGGTGCCGGCTCCTCGCCGGTGAACCCACCCATGGCCATGACCGGCTCGCCGGTGGCCAGGATGATGGGGGCGGCCGTGGTCGAGCCGCTCACCGCCACGATCCAGTCGGCCCCGTGCACGTGGTCGAGGAGGAACGACGTCATCCCGGGGGAGAGACCGGACGCCACGGTGGTGCCGGTCCCGGTACCTCCGTGGTTCTCCTCCTCGAACGACCGGTCGAGGGCGGCCAGGGCCCGTCGGGCGGCCGGTGAGTTGAGCAGTGCCGAGAGCCCGCCTCCGCCCCGACTCCCGCCCTGCTGGGCTGCCGGACCACCGGTCTGGTTGGTGGCGTCGGCCGGGTGCTGGACGGTGTAGAGGGCATAGGCCGTGGGTCCGGACAGCCCGGCCACCGCGGCGCAGAGCCCGCCGACCACCGCGACCGTCACGAACGCCCGACGGGGGACCCGGCCGGCCCCGAGGAGCACGGTGACGAGGAGCACGGCGCCCGCGACCCCGAGGACCCGGACCACGGTGGGGAGGTAGGGCACGTACTGCGGCGAGCGATCGAGCAGTTCGGCGGCCCACCAGGCGGTGGCCAGCACCCCGAGTGGCAGGACCCAGGCGAAGCGGCGCGACCGCCGGCCGAGCCGCCACAGCACCACCGAGCCGCCGCCGGCCAGGGCGGCCAGGGCCGGTGCGATCTCGACGGTGTAGTACGTGTGGAACGTCCCCTGGACCGAGCTCAGCACGACGATGGCGCAGAGGGCCCACGCGCCCCAGAACACCAGGCCGGCCCGGACCAGGTCGGTGCGGGGTGAGCGACGGGTGGCCCACAGACCGGCGACGAGCCCCAGCCCGGCCAGTGGGATGAACCAGCTGATCTGGGAGCCCAGGGCCGAGGCGAACATCCGGTCCCAGCCGGGCTGGCTGCCGAAGCGGGTGAGGCCGGCCACCGCCGTGGTCACCCGGTCCGGCGCCCCGGTGGTGGAGCCCCGGAAGGGGGTCGAGGTCCCGAGCAGCCGACCGAAGCCGTTGTAGCCGAAGATCAGGCTGAGCTCCGAATTGTCCCCGGAGCTGTCGATGTAGGGGCGGCTGCCGGCCGGCCACAGCTGGACGATCGCCACCCACCACGACGACGCCACCACCAGGGCGACGAGTCCCCAGACCAGTTGGACGAGCCGGCGGCCCAACCTGGGCGGTCCGAAGAGGAGGTAGGCCAGCAGAAAGGCCGGGAGGACCACGAAGGCCTCGAGCATCTTGGCCAGGAAGGCCATGCCCAGGAGGGCGCCGCACACGACGAGGCGCGAGGTGGCTGCCGTCTCCAGGGCCGACCACATCGCCCAGGCGGCCAGCACGAGGAACAGCGTCATGATCCCGTCGGGCTCGTTGGACCGGAAGATGGCCGTGGCCACCGGCGTGACGGCCAGTGCCGTGGCGGCCAGGACGGCAGCGACGTCGCCGGTCCACCGGCGGACCAGATGGAACACGACCATCACCGAGGCCGCGCCGGCCAGGGCCACGGGTGCCAGCATCGAGAGGCTGGAGAAGCCGAAGATGCGGCCCGAGAGCTCCATCACCCACAGCGAGGCCGGGGGCTTGTCGACGGTGATGAACGACGACCGGTCGAGCGACCCGAAGAACATGGCCTTCCAGCTCTCGGTGCCGCTCTTGACCGCGGCGGCGTAGAACGTGTTGGACATGCCGTTGGCCGTGAGGTCGTGGAGATAGAGCACGGCGGTGGCCACACCGATGACCACCATGGCCGGCGTGGACCACCACGGTCGGCCGCCCCGACGGAGCCAGCCGACCACGCCGCTGGCGGGGCCCGGACCGTCGGGGGCCGTCCGACCGTCGTCGCCCGGAGCGTCGTCGACCCCGGCGTCGTCATCGAGGGGCCCGTCGACCGCCGGGGCGGGTCCGTCCGGCTCGTCGAGCAGCTGTCCTGGTGATGCGTCCACGTCGTACCTCGGCCGCGCCGGCCGGTCGCCGGGGACGCCAACCCCGTGTCGGGTGCAGCGGGGTCCCGGCCGGGGCCCCGGGGGCGTGCCCAACGGGACGCCGATCCAACGTTATGCGACCGTGGGAGTTCCACGGTGTCGCCGGATCCCGCGGCGGGCCCCCGACCCGGGTGGGCCATGATGGGGGTGCCGGCGGTCTCCGGCACGGGGACCGGCACGGTGCGGCACCGAGGAGGACCCCCATGCCTGGACCGTTCGACACCCACGAGGTCGTGAACCAGAGCGCCCCGCTCGACGACTACGACGTCTTCGCCGCCGACGCCGCGCTGGGTGACGCCGTCGAGCGGGAGGGAGCGGGGTGGGCCCGGGTCGAGCTTGGCGAGCTCGGCCGGCGGGCAGGCTCCGCCGAGGCCCAGGAGCTCGGCCGCCAGGCCAACCGCTTCCGGCCCGAGCTGCGGACCCATGACCGGTTCGGCCACCGCACCGACGTCGTCGACTACCACCCGGCCTACCACGAACTGATGCGGACGGCCGTGGCCCACGGCCTCCATGCCGCCCCGTGGTCCGATCCCCGTCCGGGGGCCCACGTGGCCCGGGCGGCCAAGGTCGTCGTCTGGTACCAGGCCGAGGCCGGCCACGTCTGTCCGATCTCGATGACCTACTCGGTGGTGCCGGCCCTCCGTCACCAGCCCGACCTGGCCGCGGTGTGGGAGCCGCGCCTCACGTCCACCGTCTACGACCCGTCCGACCGCCCGGCCGTGGAGAAGTCCGGGGTGATCTGCGGCATGGCCCTCACCGAGAAGCAGGGGGGATCGGACGTCCGGGCCAACACCACGGTGGCGCTCCCGGTGGACGGGGCCGACGGGGAGTTCCTGCTGACCGGGCACAAGTGGTTCTGTTCGGCCCCCATGTCCGACGGGTTCCTCATGCTGGCCCAGGCGCCCGGTGGTCTCAGTTGCCTGTGGGTGCCCCGTTGGCAGCCGGACGGAGCGAGGAACCCGATCCGCATCCAACGCCTGAAGGACAAGCTGGGGGACCGGTCCAACGCTTCGGGCGAGATCGAGCTGGCGGGGACCTGGGCCCGACTGGTGGGTGAGGAGGGCCGCGGGGTACGGACGATCATCGAGATGGTCAACCACACCCGGCTCGACTGCGTGCTGGGCTCGACGGCCGTCCTGCGCCAGGGGGTGGCCCAGGCCACCTGGCACGCCGCCCGGCGTCAGGTCTTCGGCCGCCGGCTGGCCGACCAGCCCCTCATGGCCAACGTCCTGGCCGACCTGGCCCTCGAGTCCGAGGCGGCCACGGCGGCGGCACTGCGACTGGCCCGGGCCTACGACGCGCCGGCCGACGACATCGCCGAGGGGCACCTCCAGCGGCTGCTCACGCCGGTGGTCAAGTACTGGACCTGCAAGCGGGCCCCCCAGCACGCCGCCGAGGCCCTGGAGTGCCTCGGCGGGAACGGCTTCGTCGAGGAGTCGCCACTTCCCCGGTTGTTCCGCCAGAGCCCGGTGAACGGTGTGTGGGAGGGCTCGGGCAACGTGATCTGCCTCGACGTCCTGCGGGCGCTGACCCGCGAACCGGCCACCCTCGACGCCTACTGGGCCGAGGTGGCCGGGGCGGACGGCGGGGACGCCCGACTCGACCTGGCGGTCAAGGAGCTACGGACGGTCCTCGAGGAGCCGGGCGACCTGGAGGCCCGGGCCCGATCGGTGGTCGAGCGGCTGGCCCTGGTGTTCCAGGCCTCGCTCCTCGTCCGGTACGCCCCCGACGCCGTGGCTTCGGCCTTCTGCGGGTCGCGGTTGGGCGGGCGGGCCGGCGGGGCCTTCGGGACGCTGCCGGCCGGTACGGACACTGCCGCCGTACTGCGGCGCAGCGTTCCCTGGGCCGGCTGACGGTCGGCCCGATGGTCCGACTCCGGCCAGGCGGTCCGTGACAAGCTGAGAACCGCGGCCCACGGCGCCGCGGGGACCGGTTCGGGTTCGGCCGGTCCGGCCGGGACGAACAGGAGGTAGGCGGTGACGCACGTGCGATGGGTACGGATGCTCGGGGGGGTCGCCGTCGGCGCCCTGCTCCTGGCGGCCTGCAGTTCGGGCAGTTCGTCGTCGACGTCCTCGACCACCACGCCGCCGGCGACCTCGGCGACGGGGGCCACCACCACCACGTCGACCGGGAGCGGCGACACCGCGGCGCTGGCCGCCGTGTGGCCGTCGTGCTGCAAATCGGCCCTCGTGGCGATCGCCGGTCCGGCCACCTCGGTCGGCGACGCCGAGATCGCCATCGGCAAGGCGGGTGGGACCGGCTCCACGACCCAATTGGTGGCCGGCCTGGGGGAACTGGCCCAGGCGGCGGAGTCCGCCCAGCGGGACGTGGCCACGGCGGTCTCGACCCTGTCCACCGGTGACACCGGGTACACGGAGCTCACCGAGCTCGGGACCGCACTGGTCAACGTCGAGAACGCCGCCACCGCGGCACAGAGCTCGTGCTCCACCGCCAGCACCGCCTGCTACAACGACGTCCAGGAGGTGGTCGTCCAATTCAGGAGGTCAACCACCTACGAGTCGGAACTGAACGCCCTCGTCGGTCGGTGACACCCCGCTCGCCGCGGCCGGGGCGCCGGGCCGGGCGCAGGGCCGGGCGCGAGGCCGTCGGACGTGCTCGGGGCCGCCAGAGCGGCGTAACCTTCCCCGCCCATGGCGACCGACACGCGTGATGGACCAGCGGCACGTCCCGCCCCGGCGGTCGTGGCCCTCGACGGGTACGAGCTCGTGGCCCTGGAGCCGGCCGACGCGCCCCAGGTCCTCGAGCTGGTAGGTCTGCGGGGGAACCGGTACCTGATCGACCTCGGGGCCAGTGAGCACGAGGTGGCCCGGCTGATCGCCGAGCTGACCCAGGCGCCCTGGTCCCTCCCCCTTGCGGTGCTCCACGGAGATCTGTGCGTGGGCATGGCCACCACGTCCCTGGCCAACCTGAAGAGCCTGAACGCCAGTCTGCTGGCGCTGTTCACCGACCCCCCGGCATCGGCCTCGGCCTTGGCGCTGTACGTGCGTCACGTGTTCTGGAACTTCCCCCTGCACCGCCTGCACGTGCAGATCCCCGCACTGGACCTGACCCGGGAGTACGTCGACCTCTTCCGGTCGGTGGGCTTCGTCGAGGAGGGCCGGCTGGTCGACCACGCCGTGGTGGCCGGACAGTCCTTCGACGTGACGGCACTCGGCCTGCTCCGGTCCGACTTCGAGGCGTGGTGCCTGGTCAACGAGCCGCGCCTGGCCTTCGGATGACCGGCGGACCGGTCCCCGGACCGGCATCGCCGGCCGGCCCGAACCTGCTGTCGGCACTGGCGTCGTCGGCGCCGTCGGCGGCTCCCGGCCCCCCGGCGCCCCCGCAGCGCACCGAGGGCACCTTGGTGAGCCTGGAGCTTCCGGGGCCCTCGACCCTCGACGACCTGACCCGACTCGACTGGCTGCGGTGGCAACGCCCGGAGATGGGCGGTTGGTCCCGCCGCCAGCCGCCGATGGCCCCGTGGGCCACCCAGCTGTTCCGATCCAACGTCTCCGGCCGTGTGGTCGGCGTGCTCGACGCCTTCGCCCTGTCGGGTTACCCGGGCGTGGTGAACGTCAGCATCTTCACGGACACGGCCGTCGCCTCACCCGGAGTGGCCATCGACGCCTACGGGCTGTTCGTGGGGATGCTCTTCGACCGCGGGATCCGGCTCGTCCACCATGAGGTCCTCGAGTTCAACCGTCCCATCCTGCGGATCCTGCGGGGGATCCACGTGGAGCCGAGCGCCCGGTACCGGGAGCACGCCTACGTCGCCGGCCGGTTCTGGGACGTCCTCCTCTTCTCCTTCGACCGTGACCACCTGCAGGGTGTCCTGCACCAGTTCCGGCACCGCCGCGTGGCCAGACCACCGAAGGTGCACCGGGCGGTGGCCACGCCGATGCCCATCGAGGAGATCCCGCTGTGGCAGTGAGACCGAGTACCCGAACAACGACGGAAGGATTCCGATGACCGACGACAGCACCACGCACCCCGGGGCGACCCGGCACGCCCGCAGCCGCCGCCAATTGCTGACCCTGGCCGGGGCCGGCGCCGCCGCCGGCACGGCGGCCCTGGTCCTCGGCACGGCCTCCCAGGCCGGGGCGGCCGACGGCGGTGCCGTCCTGATCGGCGAGTCCAACACCGGCACCGACCTCACGTCGCTCACCACCTCGGGCCTGAACGGGGCGGCCTTCACGGTCTCGGTCATCGAGACCGGCGACAACGAGGCCGCGGGCATCGCCGGGATGGGCAACGACGCCTCGGACGTCAAGTGCGCGGGGACCGGCCGGCTGGGCCAGCTGGCCGTGCTCACCGACGGGCCGTCACCGTCGTGGAGCCCCAATTCCACCGCCGGCGGCACGGTGTACCACGAGGTGGTCCGCTCCGACGCCGGCGTCCTCTGGGCCTCGCGCGGGGCGGAGGGCGACACCGCCAACCGGTGGAAGCGCATCAACGCCGTGCGGGTGGACGATGCCGCCGGCACCGGGGACGTCTTCGTGCCGGTGCGGGTCGTGGACACCCGCCTCGCCGACGCAGTCGTCACCGCCGGGACGACCTACTACGTCGGGTTCGGCGGCGTGCCCTCCATCCCCGACGACGTCGTCGCCGTGTTCGGCAACCTCACCGCCGTGGCTCCGTCGGGGTCCGGCGGATACGCCGACGGCGGCTACCTGACCGTGTACCCGTTCGACACGCTGCGGCCGACGGTCTCCAATGTCAATCCCGCACCCACCGGACAGCACGCCTTCCCCAATTTCTTCTTCTGCGGGGTGGGTTCGGGCGGCGACCTGTACGTCTATACGTCGATCGACACCCACATCGTGCTCGACGTCTTCGCGTACCTGCAGTAGGCCGGACGGGGGCCGTGGACGGCGCCGGCACGCCCGGTCCTGTCGACGCTCCGCCGTCTCACGACCACGGAACGTCCGGCCCGACGATGGGGATCGGCCCCGACCGCCGACGATCAACCCGGTCACCCTGACGGGGCGGCCCGGTAGAATCCCTGGGCAGGACGCACCCGCGGTGGACGGCGGCACCGAAGCCACACGGACGTCCGCAACCCCGCGACGGACAGCGAGTGGTCCCCACCGGGGCCGGGAGGGCGACAGTGGGCGAGGGAACGACGTGCGACAACCCGATGTGCTCCTGTGATCCATGCACGTGCGAGGAGTGCCGGTGCGGAGCGGCCAAGCTCGGTGAGCTCGAGCGGCGGGTCATGGAGGTGCTGTGGGACCACGCCGACGTCGAGCTGACCGGTCGCGAGGTGGCCGACACCCTCGAGGGCTACGCCTACACCACCGTGGCCACCGTCCTCGACCGGCTCGTCCACAAGGAGCTCGTCCGGCGGCGGATGGACGGCCGGATCATCCGGTTCGCCGCGGTGGGTACCGGCGGATCGCACACCGCCGTGCTCATGCACCAGGCCCTGGCCGCCGGAGCCGATCCTGAGACCGCCCTGGTCCGGTTCGCCGCCACGCTCTCACCGGCCGAGGCGGCCACCCTGCGGCGCACCCTCGAGGAGCTGGCGTCCGGGACGGCGGCCGCCGGGGACTGACCGCCGCAGGGCGATCCGGCACTCGACGACCGGGTGCGGCATCGGCGGGTCAGAGCATGAGGACGAGCATGAACCCCATGCCCACGCACATGACGACGTGGCTCACGTCCCCCACGACCGGTGAGACGAACGGCTCCTCGGCCACGGCGACCGTCGAATCGCCACCGGGGTGCTCGGCGTCTCCCGAGGGGTAGGCCGGAACGTGCCTCCCGTAGTGGGACGTGCCCTTGATGGGTGACGCAAGCGTGAACACCGCCGATCCCAGGAGGACCAGGGCCAGGGCCAGCCCGACGGCCGGGTCGAGCGCCGGACCCGGGGACGACGTCATCGACATCGCCGCGACCTTCCGGCCGCCCGTCGACATGGGATACCAGTACATGAGCAACATGGCCAGGCTCATCACCGCGTGGATCAGGGCGTGGGGAAGGTGGAGGCCCCAGCGCTGCACCGACTGGATGCTCCGGACCACGAACCAGACGAACAGGACACCGAAGATGAGCTGCCAGACGGCGCTCGGCCCGAAGGCCCAGGCCGGGACGAACATGCCGGCCATCGACACCCCCATCAGCACGTGGGACACGTCGACGTCCCACCCGGCGGTCCGTCGGGTCACGAGCCCCACGGCCACCCGGACCACGCAGTAGCCCGCCACCACCAGCAGGGCCACGCCGAAGAGGTAGTACAACCACGACGGTGTCGGTGTCGATGTCATCGGTCTCGCTCCTTACGCCCGTGGCGCCGCGACCACCGGGGCCGGCGTGGACGACGGTCGGTCGGCGGTCAGGGGCCAATAGGTGAGGGCCAGGATGATGACCAGCAGGCCCGAGTTCGGGTCGGTGGCTCCCCCCGCCAGGATGCCGCCGAAATTCTGCACGGCCACCCAGATGACGGCGAACACCACGACGGCCAGCACCAGCACGGCCTGGGTTCCCCGCGGCGGCAGGAAGACGGCCAGGGCCACCACGACGCACACCGCACACAGCAGGACGGCCGCCGGGGTCCCGTGGTGGAGGAAGAACTTCTCGGCGATCCCGTCGAGGTGGTGGAGCCACCCCGGTTGGCCGTTGTCCAGGTTCGAGACCAGGCCGCTGAGCGCCGCCGGCGAGCGACCGGCACCCACCACCGACAGCACGGCCAGCAGTCCCCACACCACCACCCAGACGGCCTTCGCCGCGGTCACCCCGATGGTCCTCGCCGCCACGAACGGCTCGTCGGAGATTCCCCCGGGCCACAGCAGCACGGCGAGGACGGCGTAGAAGAGCACCCCGCCCGGGCCGCCGCCGAAGGGCGTCGCCCCGCCCGAGAAGATGGCCCCCTGGCCTTCACCGAACCACCACACGCCGAGCGCCCACACGATGGAGAGACCGAGCGCCCCCTTCAGGGTCCGCTTCCCGACGATGCCGAAGGCGATGAGGAATTGGACGAGGGCGAACGCGGTGTTGGTGGGGACGGGGTGGTGCCCGACGATCCCGGCGTTCCAGGTGACCGAGTGGGCGACCCACCCCGGGCCGTTGGCCGTTCCGGCCAGCATGCCGCTGAACCCGTTGGACCCCGGCGTGAACATGAAGGGCTGGAGCTGCAGCACGGCGTCCAGGAGCCATACCGTGGCCAGGATCAGCTGAAAGGTCCGCTGGAGGTCTCGGGGCTCCCCCGG
>Ga0302202_10001002_pt1 | contig 35706 bp, 33 predicted proteins | sample II_Bog_N3_3_FD_194579 | JGI IMG/M metagenome (GOLD analysis project Ga0302202, IMG submission 194579) | Peat permafrost microbial communities from Stordalen Mire near Abisko, Sweden - II_Bog_N3_3 | ecosystem: Environmental > Terrestrial > Soil > Wetlands > Peat | place: Sweden: Abisko...
CAGATCGCAATCGTCGTGATGGTTGCGATCGAGGACAGGTAGACAAAAATGATGGGCGGCAGAAGGTAGTTGAGGACAACGCCGACCGAGAGCACTGCGGCGGAGGCGAGAACTCCGAAGATCGGGACCCGTCCTCGAGCACTCAGCGTTGCCAGGAAGCGGGGGGCCTGCTGATTGTTGGACAACGTCAGCAGCATTCGGCTGGTGCTGTACATCCCACTGTTGAAAGCCGAGAGCGCAGCAGTGACGACCACAAAGTTGAGTACGTCGGCGGCGTCCGGGATTCCGACATCCTGAAACGCGATGACAAAGGGGCTCGATCCTGCACCGATCTTCGACCACGGTACCAACATCAGAATGAATAACAGTGCGCCGACATAGAAGATCAGGATCCGAACGATGACCTGGTTGATGGCCTTCGGAATCGTGGTACTCGGATTGGCTGCCTCGCCGGCCGTGATTCCCACAAGCTCGGTGCCTCCGAACGAGAACATGACCAGTGGCAACGCGAGGAGAAGCCCACCGATGCCCTTGGGGAACAGTCCGCCGCCCGTCCACAGGTTGCTCACCGCGGCGCCATGACCGAGGTGAAACAGGAGAATGACCACTCCGAACGCGATCAGGCCCAGGATCGCAACGATCTTCACGAGCGCGAACCAGAATTCGGTTTCGCCAAAGCTTCGAACACTGATGATGTTGATCGCAAGCACGAGGCTCAGGGCAAGAAGCGCGGTGACCCAGCGTGGTAAGCCCGGGAACCAGAACGTGACATAGACGCCGAGAGCTGTGAGCTCTGCGATGTTGACCACGATCCACGAGAACCAGTACGTCCACCCGACCGCGAAACCGCCGAAAGGCCCAACGTACCGGTGCGCGTATTCGCTGAACGAGCCCGATTCCGGTTCAGCGACGGCCATCTCGCCCAGGGCACGCATGACGATGAAGATGATGCCGCCGCCGATGACATACCCGAACAAGACCGCGGGGCCGGCAAGACCGATCGTGTTTGCCGACCCGTAAAACAGTCCGGAGCCGATCGCTCCGCCGAGCGCGATGAACTGGATGTGACGACTCGAGAGCGACCGGCGCAACCGGGGACCGGCCGCGGCGAGCGTCGAGGCCGGCTTCGCCGGGATCACTGCGGATCCCGGCGTCACTGCGGACCCGGACATCCCTGGGGATCCGGATATCCCTGCGGATCTCTTCGAATCTTCCACCTACTACGACGTTGCTGCGACGAGGGGCGTTGGTGGCGTGATGTGCTGTGTTTCCAGGATTTCGCCGATGGTCTTCGACACGATTTCGAGGTACGACTGGAACAGTTCCGGATAGTCGACGGTGTGCGCGAGCCACGGATGCATCACGCAGCTTCGCAGCACGACAACGTTCCCGACCGTGTCCCAGTCGTCGGGGTCGATGCCCATGCGCTGGATGAATTCGCGCGGGACATCCCCGTAGACCGCTTTGGTGAGCTCAGTGTGTGAGGTGATCCAGTCGTCGCTGAACAGGGGCCCGAACTCGTACGAGAACCGGTGGTACAGCTCCTGGTTGAGTGCGTTCATCGTTGCGAGGCTCGTGTTGCCCGCCACGTTGAAGGCCATGCAGATGATGTTGAAATCAGGGTCTTCCAGCAGGGGGTGGCAGGTGATGGTTGTGCCGTTTACGGTGAATGACTCGACAGTCTTAAGAGTTTCGAGGAACTGGTGGGTGCCTGCCCAACTGCGCGCCATCAGCTGCCCATAACCGTCGTGGTTGAGCGGCAGCAACTGGTGGGCAGCCCACACCCCCGCTGCGGTGGTTCCCGACTTCGACCCCTCAAGCACGACACTGCCGAGGCTCTCTTCGAGGTTGCCGCCGTCCTCGAAAACGTACGCGGCGGCGTACGAGATCAGTGCGAGGATGCGTCGGTCACGGAAGGTGACCCCGCCCGCCGAGTACGGCACGTACCCCATTTTGTGCGGATCGATGGTGATCGAGTCGGCTGAGCCGATGGCCTCGAATGCCGACCAGACGTGCTCCGACGGCCATCCGTTGTCTCCCAGGCCTTCGTTCGAAATTCGGGTTTGGAGTGCCTCGCGGCTCATGAACGTGTTGGTTTCGTCCATGAACAGGGTCCTGGCGTAGCCGCCGTACGCGGCGTCGACATGGAAGTAGAAGTTGGTGCCTTTGTCGCGGTTGGCGGCAATAAGGTCCCTCATTCCTGCGATGTCGTCGACGGCGCCTTCCTCGGTGGTACCCACCACCCCGACAAGCGCGAGGATCGGAATGTGCTGGGCAACCAGGTCATCAATTGTGCGCTGGAGTGCGGCAAGGTCCATGCGATATGACTTGTCGACGGGAATCCGGATCAGGTTGTCGACGCCGATGCCGAGGAGGTCAGCGGCTTTGTCCCACGAGTAGTGGCGCGAACTCGGAACCAGCACCTTGCCGAGGACACCGGTGCCTGCACCGCGCCCCCGACTGGATTCCTCGATCGTTTTCGTGAACAGTGCCCGGTCGGGTTTGATGGTGTCGATGAGGTCGAGGATTTCGGCTGTCGGGAGGTTCATGAGCTCCCACTCCGACTTCCCGGTCACCAGCTGCGGTGCGGTCACACGGATGGCAGCAGGCAGCGATTTGAGGTTGCGTGCGAGCCAGAGGCCTTCATAGTTGGCGACTGTTCCGTCGGTGGTGATGTGGCCCCAGGCGGTGTCGGCATTCCATCCCATGAGTTCGGCGAACTCTCGCCCGACCTCGGTCTCCATTTGGGAGGTCGCCACAGACGATTCGTAGGCGACGTTGTTGGGGTTGTAGAGGATCGTCGCAATCTCAGCGAGGTTCGCGATCATGAGGGTGTCGGAATTCATGTGCCCGAGGTAGCGGGTCGAAAACCACGGGGTTGAGGTGGATTTCAGTCGGGAGGTGAGCCGTTCGAGCACATCACGGCTGCGATCGACCACCGCTTCGAAGTCGGGTTCACGGGTTTGCGCGGCGGTGACGATGTCGGGGTCTTCGGGATGAAAGTCGCGTCGCCAGTGGATGTGCTCCTCCACGAGCGAGTCGACGGCGTTGGTGAAGAAATCGCGGTTCTCGCCTTTGGGGCCGAGGAAGAGCGCGCGCACGTCTGTGGCGGGAGCGATCGGTTCCGGTTGTGTGGTGGTCATGAGATTTTCTCCAGGGATTCGGTTGGGACTGCGATGGGCAGCTGCGCAGTGGCCGTGCTGCTTACTGGCGGAGTGGCGGGATCGGCTTTTATCGGACGCCAGGATGGTCGGCGGAACTGGTACACGATGAGCGGCACCGCGGTGACGATGATGGTTCCGGCGATCATGAAGATCTCGAACGGTGTCGCGTTCTCGGCGACCTGGCTCGGTGGGAGGAGCGCAATCAGGAAGACGAAGATCATCCCGATGAGGCCCCATCCGGCAACGATCCAGACCCCGACTTTCCCACCGGGGATCCGGAATTTCCGCACAGTGTCGGGCTGGCTGTGGCGAAGCTTGATGACGGCTGCGTACATCAGGAAATACATGACGATGTAGACGGTCGTCGTCAGGGCAAAAAGCGCCCAGAAGCTCGCGTTGAGGTTCCCGGGCCAGAAGAGGAACACCAGCCCCCAGAACGTCACCAGGATTGCCTGCGCGATCAGGAGCCCGACGGGCATCCCCTGTTTGTTTGTCTTCTGCATCATGGGCGGCAGCGACCCGTGATGGGCGGTTACGGACAGCCCGCGAACCGGCCCAAGCACCCAGGCGATGACTTCGCCCACTGCTCCGATCACGATCAGGATGCCGACGGTCGGAACAATCCAGGCCGCACTCGGCCCGACGATCGTGGCGAACGCCTGCATCACACCGGCGTTCAGGCTCATCGACTTCGCCGGCACCAGCCAGGCGATGATGAGGGCCCCGGAGATACTGATGATCGCCATGATGACGCTGACCACGAGGATCGCGATCGGGTAGTTGCGGGTCGGCCGCTTCATGTTGTTCACGTGGGCGGCGGTCACCTCGATACCGATATAGAAGAACACAAAGGTCACCAGCAGGACGAGGTTGTTCGCTGACCCGAAGTTCGGCATCAGGGACTGCCATGACGGTGGCGTCAGCGGGATCTGCGGGTGGTGGCCGCTGGCGAGGTAGATCGTTGCGCCGATGACCAGGGCCACGAACGGGAGGTAGGTGCCGACCGCCGCAAACCAGATAGTGAGCCGTTCGTACACCTTGAGTCCGCGCAGGTTTGCGAAGGTCGCTCCCCACCACACGACGACGATGACGATGAAGACAAAGAATTTGCTCCCCGCGAGACCCGGATCGAAGATGTAGGCGAGTGCCGCCGCGATGAAGGCCAGAATGCCGATGAAACCGATGGTCATCTGGAACCACTGGATCCACACCGCGGTGAAGCCCCACCGTTCGCCGAAGGCCTGCTTCACCCATTCGTAGACTCCGCCCTCGCCGGGCCATCCCGACGCCAACTCCGCAGCGACGAACGCCGCAGGGAGCAGGAACATCACGATCGCGGCGATGTTGAACACCACTGATTGCCATCCGAGCAGTGCCTCGGTAGGAAAGGTGCGGATGCTCAGCAGAGCAGCCGAGGTGATCATCACGAACCCGATGAGCCCGATTTGCACCGTCCGTGGGGCTACCGCGTGAGTGTGGTGATTCATATCAGTGTCCTTTGTCGTTGGGAGTTTGAGCAGCAATCGCAGGAACAGCGCTCGCGGCCTCTCGGGCAAGGAACGCTCCGAGTTCGCTGATCGTGCTCATGAGTGGGGCGGGGAAGACCACCGTGGTGTTCTTGTCAACGCCGAGCTCGATGAGGGTCTGGAGGTTGCGCAACTGGAGCGCAAGCGGATGGGCCATCATCGTGTCCGATGCGTCGCCCAGCGCCGCAGCGGCGAGGGATTCTCCCTCCGCGGCGATGATCTTGGCCCGCTTCTCTCGCTCGGCTTCGGCCTGTTTGGCCATGGCACGCTTCATCGTGTCGGGCAGCTGGATGTCTTTCAGCTCGACGAGGGTGACTTCCACGCCCCAGTCCGCGGTGGTCACATCCAGGATCTTGCGGATGTCGGCGTTGATGAGGTCGGTTTCGGCCAGCATCTCGTCGAGAGTGTGCTTGCCGACAACTTTTCGGAGTGTGGTTTGGGCGATCTGGTCGATTGCGGCCGTCACATTCTCGATAGCGACGACTGATTTCACCGCGTCGACAACGCGGAAGTATGCGACGGCGGAGATCCCCACACTGACGTTGTCTTTGGTGATGATTCCCTGGGACTGGATGGGCATCGTGATGATTCGCATGGTCACTTTCACCAGTCGGTCAACGACCGGAATGATGATGGCGAGGCCCGGCTTCTTCGTGCCGACCACCCGGCCGAACCGGAACTGCACGCCCATTTCGTACTGGTTGACCACGTGGACGGCGAGCCCTAATGCGATCAGGACGAGCACCACCACGATGGCGATACCCAGAATCAGGCCGGTCACGGTCGAACTCCCGTTGACGGTGACGCGAGGCCTGCAACTGCTGGGGCGGCCACGAGATAGGTGAGATCGATCGGCAGGGTATCGACAAGGTCGATGTCTGCGGGATCAATGTGGTGCCTACTTTCAGGCGTGGGCTGGGCTGAAACTGAGGTGCTCATGGGCTGGCTCTTTCGATAAACGCGCGGGGTTTATCGCCGAGGACTGGAGCAACAGGCTCACGCTAACCCGGGCCCATCTTCGGTAACAAGGGACTTTGGTCCCACTGAATGGGCCCCAGAATGCGTCATGCTGATCGTGTTCACTCCGGCCCCCGGTGTTCGCCTGATGAAGACACTGAAGGAGATCGATCATGGGCGCGCTCGAGACGGCATCACCTGCGGCGGCGGACGATGAGCGGGAATTTCAGCGTGAGTTGCTGGAGTCGATCACCCTGGAGCGGGTGACGGGTTCAACGTGGCGAGTGTGCGACGCACGAGCGTGTGTGGGTTCGGCTTCGCGAACCCTGGGGTTCGTGGAGAGGCTGAACGATGGCTTTGTGGTCATCCAGATCGCGCTCGACATTCGCTGGCTGGTGGTCGCGTCGATGCGATCGGCAATCGGGCACATTGTGAAAACGCATTGCGCGATCATCGACGAGCGCGCTGCCGGGATTAGTCGCGCGGACAGCGCGGCAGCCGACGCAGAACAGTCGCGACCACGCACCACACCTGACACGCGACGCCGACCCCATTCCCGGCGGAGTTTCGACCCCGCTTCGTCGCCTGCGCCCCGGTCGTCCGCGCCCCGGTCGTCTGCGCCCCGGTCGTCCGCGACGGACACGCGGGCCGTTCGTCAGGCGCGACACGACCGTGAAGCGCTGGCCGGTATCGTCGCCACCCTTGGGTCCAGGTTTCCCCTGGTCTCGGGAACGGTGGTCGAACGGATCGTCGACCACCGCTACCTCGAGTACTACAGCGAACCTCTCCGCGATCGGCTGCTCCTGCTTGTCAGGATCGGCGCAACCAGGGACATCCGACGCTACTGCGCGGTGTACCCACCATCCACCAGGTGGTAGCTGCCGGTGATGAAGGATGCCGCATCCGAGGCGAGGAATGCCACGAGAGCGGCAACTTCATCAGGGTTTCCGAGCCGGCCGAGGGGATGCTTGGTCACCAGGAAGTCCTGCGTAGCGGCGTCCAGGGCGGAGTCGATGAGGGGCGTGTGGATGAAACCGGGCCCGACGGCGGTAACCCGAACCTTCTTGTCGGCATATTCAAGTGCGGCGTTCTGGGTGAGCCCGACTAGTGCATGCTTGGCGCTGACATAGGCCGACGACGAGGGAAACCCGACCGCACCCAAAATGGATGCCATGTTCACGATGGCGCCCCCGCCATTGTCGGCGATTGCTCCGAGCTGAAACTTGAGTCCGTAGAAGACTGCGCTGAGGTTGACGTCGATGACCTTTCTCCAGCCGTCGAGTGAATAGTCGCCGATCGTCGCAGTCTCGCCCCCAATGCCCGCGTTGTTCACAGCGATCCTCAGCGGCGCCAGCGCGTTAGCCGTCGCAACGGTCGCCTGCGCGAACTCCGGGTCCGCCACATCGCCGACCAACCAGCCTGCTTCTCCCCCGGCCGCAGCGATCTCATCGACCACGCTGGTCAGGCCGTCCTTGTTGAGGTCCGTGACGAGCACGTGTGCACCGTTCGCGGCGAGCAGGACGGCGACCGCCCGGCCGATTCCTGATCCTCCGCCGGTAACGATCGCGGAACGTGCTGAGACATCGTAGGTTGCCATTGGTTAGCTTCTTTCTCGAGTTGAACCTCGCTCCAGTCAACGCCGCAGGCGCGGGGCGCAGTAGGGGCGAAGGTCCTTCGGGATCGCGGAGACACCACGTGGTTACCGCACACCGACGAACTCGCGAATGTTTACCTGACTCGAACACAGCGGTGACGGGGCCCGAATGTGCGTTCGGCATGCTGGCTTCACCAGATCAGCTGGTACACCGAACTTTGGAGCACAATCGTGAATCGTCTCACCCGGAACGCACTGATCGGAACGGCCGCAACGGCAGCACTCGTAGCGGGTGCGTGCGTGCCAGCATTCGCCGCAGGCCCGACACCGTCGCCAACCCACACACCGCGTACCCTGGCGAGCATCCAGGCCGCCGCGAAAACGCAGACCAGCAAGAGGGAGGCGTCCCTCCACACTGCGATCGGCAAGATCACAGCGGCTAAAGGGATCAGCTCGGCGGATCGCGCCACAGTTCTCGCGACGCTGAACTCGGACCTGTCGGCTATGAGCGCGGTAGAAGCCAAGGTCGCTGCCGATACGACGGTGAAGTCCGCCGCGGCCGACTCCAAGACCATCGACACCACCTACCGTGTCTACGCGGTCGCCATCCCGCAAGCGCACCTTGCCAGTGCGGCCGACCGCCTCACCTCGACAGCCATCCCGACGCTGACCGCAGCCCACACCAAGCTTGCCGCGGCCCTCTCCGGGCGCGACGCATCCAAATCCACCCCCGCGCTGCAGGCAGACCTCACCGATATGGCTGCCCAGATCACCGCCGCCGACAACGCACTCAATGGCGTTTCGGCCAAGGCACTGGCCGTGACACCGTCAGATTTCAACGCGAACAAGTCGGTGCTCTCGCCCCTTCGCTCGTCGGTGAAGACCGCCGTCGCAGATCTGAAGAAGGCCCGTTCGGACGCGAAGACTATCCGGGCGGCCATCAAGTAGCCCTCCGACGCGAGCGGTGCGTACGGCGACCGCGCCGACCTATTCTCCGGAACCCTGGGCGGCGTCCTTCGCGGTCATGCCCCCGCCGGGTCCTCGGAGCAGGTAGGCGATCCCGACAGCGACAAGCGCACCGATGAGGGGACCAGCGACGTAGACCCAGAGGTCGCCGAAGTGGCCGGCGACCAGCTCGGGCCCGAAGGATCGAGCAGGGTTCATCGATGCGCCGCTGACGGGGCTTGCCCAGAGTCCCGCCAGGGCCACGTATCCGCCAGCCGCCAGTGCCGAAAGGCCGCCAATGTTCTGCGCGCCGGAGGCAGCGCCGAGCACGACGGTCACAAGTCCCAGGGTCAACAGTGCCTCAACCAGCATCGCCTGGACGGCGGTGACCCCGGCGCCAGGCACCGTCGCGCCATCCGTGCCCTGTTGTCCAAAAATTGCGAGGAGCGTCAACGACGCAAGGCTTGCTCCCAGCAACTGGGCCACAACGTAGCCGGGGACTCGTCGCCACTGAAAATCGGTGCGAAAGGCGAACGCGACCGTGACCACGGGGTTCAGGTGTGCTCCGGAGATTGCACCAAGCGACAGGATGATCGCCATCACCATGAGCCCGGGAGCGGTGACCTCGGCGATGCGACCGACAGCGCCGTGCGTCGTCGAGTTCACGAGGCCTGCGCCGGCAGCGACCATCACCAGAAGGTAGGTGCCGAACAGTTCAGCAAACAGCCGCACCCATTCGTGCTGCAAATTATTGAAGTCCCGAATGAACGCGCGTTCGCGAGACGACAGCTCCGCGTGTGCGCGACCGTCACCGGGGGTTGCGCTGCCGAGGCGGGCCATCGACCTAGAGATCGATGATCTGCACAGGGACGTCGGCGTCCTCATTGACATAATTCGACGCGCAGACCCGGTGGTAGCCATCCGCAATTTGGGCGAGCCAGCCTTTGTCCAGACGCCCACGGACGATCAGGCATGGGGACAGGGGCTCGCCGGCAAGGATCCGTGCGAGTTCCTTTTGCACATCCGGATTTGTGACCGGAAGCAACGGCAACCCGGAGGCACGCAGGATGTCCTTAGCTTTAAAGTCGACGCACTTCTTCTGCGCCAGCTTGTGAACGATCCTGTTGACGACCTTCTTGTCCAGGTTCAGCGAAAGATACGACTTTGCCGCCGGATAGTCCTGTTTCGCGGGAGTGCGCAACCATTTCACCAGCGTCCCCGGTGGTACCACCACCGGGTCGCGCGGCGACTGATTCGAATCAGGTGCAGTGGTCATACGCAATCCCATCCATTCCAGCTTGGCGCTCACCGGCCAGCCGCTTGGGTCGCAGACGTTGACTGCGTTCTCCCGACGGCCGGCCGACCGTTGCCCACAGCCTATTCCGCACGCTCTCGGCGCATCACGGGTTTGGGGTGTCAGTTCGCGGGGTAGGTGACCTTCGTCAACTGTTCCGACAGCTCCCAGATTCGCCGGGCATCCTCGTGGCTGGTGAGGCGCGAGTACGGCTTCTGCTCCCCGGGTGCCCCGCCGACATGTCCGGGACCGCTCGGCCCGTAAAACTTTCCACGCGCGGAGTCAGGACTCGTCGCGGCAACGAGAGCGGGAAGGCCGGCGCTGTCCACCGTGCCGAACAGAATCCCTCGGCGCGAAAGGGCGGCGATGATGCGTCGACCAGGTGTGTCCTGGGCTCGGCCCAGCTCAGGCCGAGCCGCAAGAAGGTTGGATGGTGCGACTCCGGGGTGGGAGATGTTGCTCGTGATTGCCCAGCCACCCTCGGCGCTGCGGCGATCCAGCTCGAGCCCGAAAAGACCAAACGCGATCTTCGACTGGCTGTAGGCGCGCAGGCCGTTGTAGGACTTCTCCCAGTTGAGGTCCGCCCAGTTGATGGCCCCCTGGTTCGCGGCGATGCTGACCTGCGAGGTCACTCGCGCGCTCCCGGCACGCAGCAGCGGAAGCAGGCGACCGACGAGAGCAAAGTGACCGAGGTGATTGGTGCCGAACTGTAGTTCGAACCCATCAACGGTGAGCTGGCGTTCGGGCGGCGTCATGACGCCTGCGTTATTGATGAGCAGGTGGATCGGGTCGCCCTCCCCGTCGAGACTGTCGCCGAGTGCAGCGACCGATTCGAGTGACGAGAGGTCCAGGTCACGAAGTGAGACCTGCGCATCCGGCACCGCTCGACGAATCGCCTCAAGCGCAGCCTCACCTTTCACGCGATTGCGAACGGGGAGCACCACATCCGCGCCAGCGGCGGCAAGTCTCGCCGCGATGCCCAGCCCGATTCCGTCGCTTGCTCCCGTGACCACGGCCCGTTGACCAGTGAGGCGGGGGACAGGGGTGTCGATCGGTGTGCGCGGCATGGTGGCTCCTTGAGGTTGCGTAGCCAGCTTGACGGTAAACCGGCGCGCTATTCAGGGACGGACGCTCCCCCCTTCGCTGCCAGGCAGGGATCGCTGGTCCGTGGATGCCCCGGTCGGGAAGCGAGTAGAAAGGGGATGGCCCGAAACGGCACATACCGAAAGGGCTCATGGATATCGACAGGGCAGGGTTGGCGCAGTTCCTTCGGCGTCGACGAGAATCACTCCAACCCGAGGACGTCGGGCTTCCCCACGGTCAACGGAGGCGCACGTCAGGGCTTCGGCGTGAGGAGGTCGCCGCGCTGAGCTTCATGTCCACCGACTATTACACGCGACTGGAACAGGAACGAGGACCGCAACCCTCCGAGCGGATGATCGCCTCGATCGCACAGGGCCTCCACCTGTCCCTCGACGAACGAGACCACCTCTTTCGCCTTTCCGGTCAGAACCCGCCACCGCGGGGTGCGGGCACCGACTACATCAGCCCTGGTCTGCTGCGAATCCTCGATCGAATGCAGGACACACCGGCCGAGATCGTGACGGAACTCGGCGAGACACTTCGGCAGACCGCGCTCGGTGTCGCGCTCACCGGGGACCTCACACGCTTCAGCGGCCCTGGCAGGAGCCTCGGCTACCGGTGGTTCACCGACCCGGCGACTCGCGAACTGTACGCGCCAGAAGAGCACCCCTTCATGACGCGGCTGTTCGCATCAGGGATCCGCGCGACCGTCACCATCCGTGGCCGTGACTCCAAAGCCGCTCACCTCATGGAGCTGCTTCTCGAGCGGAGCGAAGAATTCCGCGACGCCTGGAACCTTCACGAAATCGGCGTCCGCCCACGCGAGGTCAAACACTTCCTGCATGCAGAGCTCGGGCCAATCGAGTTGGCGTGTCAAACACTGCTGGATCCGGACCAGTCGCACATGTTGCTGGTCTACACGGCCACGCCTGGAAGCGAGAGCTACGAGAAGCTGCAACTGCTTTCCGTCATCGGGGCACAGCAGCTGCGCTGAAGCGAACCTCGCGGTCCTGCGGGTTGTTAATGTGCAGCCAATCGGCCGCGCCAATGTTGGGCACTATTTTTGGGGCACAGACAGGCGACCGTTACGTCCTGCGCGCCCTAGTCGAGGTGGAACACCTCGGGTATCGCCTTCCACCACTCGCCCGGCGCGCGGTCAGGCAGGGGGCGCTGGAGCGGCTCGCAAACCGCCCACCACTCCTTCGTGGCCTCGTCGGCCGCGATCGCCGCATTGTCGGCATCCAGGTCGTCACCCGTGTATTCGAGGTAGGAGAAGAGCAATTCACCGTGCCGGAAGATCGAATAGTTGGTCATGTGGCTCGCGCGAAGCCGCTCGAGCACTCCTGGCCACACGGCCGAGTGCAGGCGCTCATACTCCTCGGCATTCTCTGCAGGGAGACCGATAACGGAGGCAAGGCGGATCATGTGTCAACTTTCTGCCGGGCGCGGGCGGACGCGGAGGTTGTGTACTCCACCGTCGACCTCGAGGGCGGTTCCGGTCGTCGAGGCAGACAGTGGACTGGCCAGATACAGGATGGCACCCGCAACCTCCTCCGGGGTCACCATTCGCCCTGTCGCCTGCCGGGCGTCGAGGGCTGCGCGCTCGGCGACGGGGTCCTCGAATTTCGCCAGCATCCGATCCACGAAGGGGGTCGACACGGTGCCCGGGCTCACACAGTTCACCCGGATTCCCTCCCGCACATGGTCGGTCGCCATCGCGTAGGTCAGTGACAGCACGGCACCCTTCGACGAGTTGTAGATCGCGCGCTGCGGCAGGCCGTTCAGCGCCCCGATCGAGCACAGGTTGACGATCGACGCACACGACGACTTCCGCAACCACGGTAGCGCCGCGGCCGACACCCGCGCCATCCCGACCACGTTGATGTTCAGCACCCGCAACCACTCGTCGTCGCCGTTTTCCTCGACCGTGCCCACCGCACTGATCCCGGCATTGTTGACGAGGATGTCGATGCCCCCAAACCGCTCCCCCACGGCCTCGACCGCGGCATCCACGGATGCCCGGTCCGACACATCCGCCACAAAACCCACCAACGGCTCGGGCAAGCCCTCCACGGTCAGGTCCAGCACGGCAACCTGGGACCCCGCCGCCGCAAGCGCCTTCGCCGTCGCCAACCCGATCCCCGATGCACCACCCGTGACAATGGCCACGGTCCCGTCGAATTCGCTCATGCCTGCTTCACTTCCTGGCGGGCGCGACCGAGCCCGTCGATCTCGAGGGTGACGATATCGCCCGCGCGGAGGTACGGTTTTGGATCCGGCTGCCCCAGGGCGACACCCGCCGGTGTACCCGTGTTGATGATGTCTCCCGGCAGCAGCACCATGAACTGGCTGAGATACCAGACGATGTGGTTGATGCCGAAGATCATGTTCGCCGTCGTGCCATCCTGGCGCTGCGTGCCGTTCACCCACAGGCGCAGTCCGAGAGCCTGCGGATCAGCGACCTCATCGGCCGTCACCAGAACGGGCCCGAACGGGTTGAAGGTCTCGCAGCTCTTGCCCTTGTCCCACTGGCCGCCGCGCTCCAGCTGGAACTCCCGCTCGGACACATCGTGTGAAAGCGCGTAGCCGGCGATGAACGCCGGCGCTTCGTCGGGCGAGTCGAGGTACCGGGCGGTGGAGCCGACCACCACAGCGAGCTCCACCTCCCAATCCGTCTTTACCGAGCGGCGCGGCACCAGCACGTCGTCGTTCGGCCCGATGAGGGTCGACGGGTCCTTCATGAAAACGACCGGCTCCACGGGTAGCTCCGCGTGGGTCTCTTCAGCGTGGTCGCGGTAGTTGAGGCCGATGCAGACGATCTTGGTCGGGCGAGCAACGGGGGACCCGATGCGGAGCGCCCCCGCCCTCTCGAGCATGGGCAGCGATCCAGCCGAGTGGGCTTCGCGAACGCGCTCGATACCCGAAGCTGCCAGGAACGCGCCATCGATGTCCGTCGTGAGCGAGCGAAGGTCGAAGGTGGCGCCATCATCCTGCAGCACGGGGATTTCGTTCCCCGAATCACCGAGCCGGGCAAGTCTCATCGGGGGTCCTGTTCCACCACTGCGGGTGCGCCGTAGGCAGGCACGACACCCTCGCGTTCGTTTGATTCATAGGCGGCCTCAACCACAGCCATGGTGTCGAATACGTCGTCGACGCTGGTCGGGAGAAGGTCAACTGTCCCCTCGACGAATCGCTGGAGTGCACCCATCGACCCCATGAACGCATCCGGGAACCAAGAGCCCACGAAGGGGATGGGCCGCCAGCCCGCGTCTCGTTCATCCCGAAGCACGTAGTCGAGAGCATCCGGGCCGCCGGTGGGGTAGTCGAGCAGCAGGCCGAGCTGGGCCCGGACCGCCCCCTTCGTTCCTTCCCACTTGATGAAACTCTCCTCGAAGCGGTCACCGTAATCATGATCGTGATTGGTCGAGATGACGACGCGAAGCGGGCGGCCGGCATAGCGAAAGATGATGACGGAACGAGTGCTGGCCAGCTGCTTCAGTGGATGGCCCACCGTCAGCGCGCTCACGCTGCCGGGGTTTCCGAGGAACGAGCGCACCAGGTCCATGTAGTGCACGCTGTGCATGGTGAACTCGAGCCGCTCCATCCCGAAAACGAACGGGAACATCTCCCACGGGGTATTCACCGAGATCCGGATCTCAAGATCGAAGAGTTCGCCGATCGCACCAGAAGCGATGAGCGCCCGAGCCGCCGCCACCTGGGGTGCGAACCTCAGCTGGGTATTAACGGCTGCTACCAGGCGCTTGCGATGACAGATCTCCACCAGGGCGGTGGCCTCGGCCAGGGAGTTTCCCAGCGGCTTCTGGATGAGCACCGCGGAACCGTCTGGCAGCGCCTCGAGCGCGGCCGGGAACTGGTCGGGCACCAGCGCGATGTCGAAAACCGCATCCGAGGGAGACCCGGCTACAGCCTCGGCGATCGATGAGTAAACGGCAGGGATGTCGTACTCGGCGGCGAGTGCCCGCGCGCGCTCCTGGTTGATGTCGCAGATCGCTGCCACGGGGAATCCGGCCTTGCGATAGGCCGGCAGGTGGGCATCCCGCACGATCCCGCCCGCGCCGAGGATGACGATGGGACGGGCGCTGCGCGGAGGCGTGTAGGTGTAGGCGTCCGCCGGCGCGAACTCGGGGAGAACCATCGCGACTAGCCCTTGACCGCACCAACGGTTTGCCCGCGGATGAGGAAGCGCTGCGCCACGATGAACACGATCAGCAACGGGATGGTGCTGATCGCGGTCGCGAGCGCGAGTTCCGGCATGTAGAGCTTGACTGTCAGGCCGGCCGCCGCCGTCGGATTGAACAGTGGGCTCGAGCTAATGAGGCTCTGGATCCCGACCGAAATGGTCTGGGTCCCGAAACTGGAGGTCAGGAGCGCGAGGGGAAGGAAGAAGTTCGTCCAGTTCGCGACGAACGAGAAGAACGCGACCAGGGCGATCGCCTGCCGCGAGATCGGGAGGGCGATACGCACGAAAATGGCGATCTCGCCGAGTCCGTCAATGCGCGCTGCCTCCACCAGTTCGTGCGGCATTGCGGTACGGAAATGGATGTACGACAGGTACACACCGAACGGAAAGAATCCCATGATGATTGCCACCGGCCAGAGTTCGCCGACCGCGTTGACGGCATTGACCTCGAGGAACAGCGGAATCACGAGCACGGTGTTCGGCATGACCATCGCCAGCAGGGTCACCACGAGAATGGTGCGCTGGAAACGGAACCGAAGCCTCGCCAGGGCGTATCCGGACGGAAGGGCCGCGACGAGCGCAAGCACCCCGCCGGTGACCGCCACAAAGACGGTGTTGCCGAGCCAGGTCAGGTAGACGTGCGGAGTGTCCAGGCCGCCATAGGCGATGATCTCGTTCCAGCTGTGCTGGATGCCGGCAAAGGAGATCCCACCGATTCCGAGGAAACCCCCGGTGCCCGCGGCAACACCGGCGTCACTGCGCAGCGCAACCGCAAAGAATCCGACCAGCGGGTAGAGAAACACCAGTGCGACAAATGTCATGAAGACGACGCGCGCGATGCGACCGGCATCCCAGCGGCGAACAGTTCCGGTGCGAGCGGGGCGGACCGGGCGACGCAGTGTGGATGTCGTCATCAGTGCTCCTCCACGCTGAACAGGCCGCTTCGGAATACGACGATGAGTCCGATGGCCAGGGTGATGATCACGATGACCACGCTCATGGCGGCCGCGGCCGGGAAATCATTGCCGACGAAGGCGAACCAGTAGCCGAGCTGGGTCGGCGTGTACTCCGAGGGCAGCGCACCCGATGCCACCTGGTTCAGCAGGTACGGCTCGAGGAAGAGTTGGAATCCGTAGGCGAGATTGAGCAGCGCGGTGTACCCGATCCACTGGCGGATCATCGGCAGCTTCACGCGCCAGGCCAGCTGCCAGGCGTTCGCCCCGTCGAGGCTCGCCGCTTCAAGGATGTCGTCGGGGATGCTGTTGAGGCCACCATTCACGGTGACGACCCACTGGCCGAGCCCCTGCAACAGGAGCATGGCGGCCAGGATGACGGGAAGGTCTCCGGCTGTTGCCACCACCTGTTTGATGGTCGTGAAGCCGAGGCTCGAGAGGAATCCCGAGATGGGCGACTGCCCCGGGTTGAGCAGGTAAACCCAGAGCACCAGGTTCGCCACCCCGCCCAGTGCACCAGGAATGTAGTAGATGAAGCGCATGATGCTGCCGAATCGCCCCGGGCTGGCATGCACCAGGAGCGCGAGGCCGACGACCGCCACGATCATGATCGGCATCCAGACGATCAGGACGGAGAAGATGTCCTCGAACGACCGGGCGAAGCGAAAGTCGGAGATCGCCTTGACATAGGCGTCGAGCCCTCCGAAGCCGCTCAGGTTTGGCTGCAGGAGTGTCGGGCTGACCTGGAAGCTCACCCACAGCGCGTACCCGATGGGGATGATGCCGCCGATGAGCAGCAAGACCAGGTAGGGGAACAGCAAGGTCCAGGCACCCGCGACTTCGCGGCGCCGCATGGGCGGATGAGCGTGGCGACGACGGGCGCGAGCCCGGTCACGTACCCCCGGATGAGCGAGAGCTGTATTGGCAGTCATGAGGGAGATTTCCTGTGTAGAGATGGCCGAGGGGATCGCGAACGATGAGCTACCGTGCACGCGTCATTGGGGTGCGAGAGCGAGCGTACTCGTTCGCTTGCTCGCACCCCAACGGCGTTCGGTGCTGGTGAGGATTACTTTGTCGTGACCACGGTGTACCCGGCCGCCTTTGCCTTCGCAGGCAGATCGGTTGTGAAGTCCGACCATGCTGTGGCGAACGGCTGGCCCGCGGCGAGGTCCTTCGCGATAGTGGAGGTCCACTCACCACCCGTGTCGTACAGCAGGTAGCTGTAGTCACCGGGCACCGTGTTGATGGCGGGAGCGAACTGGGCGAGCGTCGACGTCGTGTCCGCGTAGAAGTCGTCACTGGCCTGCTTGGTCAGCCAGGGCTGCTGCATCGCGGTGAACGCCGGGAGCCCGGTCGTCAGGTCGACCTGCCAGGCAGGGTTGCTGACGACGAACTTCATGAAGAGCTCCGCATTGGCGAGTTCCTTGCCCTTGATGTGGGACGACATGCCCCACAGTCCGCCGCCCTCATCGCCCATCTGGGCGGTTGAGGATCCGGGCCAGCTGAGGCCTGGGGCTGCCTGCATGGTGCCCTTCGGCAGCTTCCACGTCTGCTCGAAGAGGTAGTTGCCCCACCAGACGGCGCCGGGGCTCATGACCAGCTTCTGGCCGGCATTCGTTGCGTCGGCGTCGAAGATGCCATCGGTCGAGAGTGCCTTCGCGCCAACCAGGGTCGACAGCAGGTTCTCGGCTCGCGTGCACTTCGGGTCTTGGAAGTTGATCTGCACGGTTGTCGGGTTCACCGCCACGTTGGTCGGGCAGTCGGATGCCCAGAGGTAACGGTTCGGCGCGTACGCATCGCCCGTGAACCCGCTGATGTAGCCGGGGTGGTCCTGGGCGATCTTGACGGCGAGCGACTCATAGTCTGCCCACGTGGTGGGAACCGTGTAGCCCCACTGCTTGAACAGCGCTGCGTTGTACCAGAACACGTCGGGAGCCGCGTCATTGCGCAGGCACTGGTAGGTGCCGTTGATGAAGCAGGATGCGAGGGCCGTCTTGGTGTAGCCGGCGACAAGGCTGGGGGTGTCCTTGCTCATGTTCGCGGTGTAACCCGTCTTGGCCGCCCAGGCAACGTCGTCGTTCGACGGGAAGAAGATGGCGTCCGGCCAGCCCTTCTTCGCGGCGTCGAACTGAGCGAAGTGCTGCTCGGTCGTTGTCGCGCCTACCGTGCTGTCGATCTGCACGATGTTGATCTTGATGTTGGGGTAAGCCTTCTTGAAGGCATCCGCCGCGGGAACGCGCGGTGCGTCGACCCAGACGGTGATCGGGCCTCCGGAATCGGTCTGCGTACCGGTGCTGGTCGTGCTCTTCGGGCTGCTGCTACAACCCGAGAGGGCAAGGCCGACCATGGCGATGGCCGCCACAGCCGTCGTCACCGACAACAACTTTCTTGTCTTCATTGACACTCCTTGTGATGTTGTGGCGCTAGAGAACACGCCGTCGTGTATCTGCCGCTTGGTGCATTCCGCAAAAGTCCACTCGGATGCTCAAACGTTAGATCATTTTTCTGAACAGATCAATCGTTTGAGCATCCGTCTGGAGATGAACTTCAGCTTTGGTCGATCGTACTATAGATCAGATGAATTACACCAAATATCTTGCCTAGATGCCGAAATTGGGCGGTTGGTCGTGATTTTTGGGCTCAGTGATTGGATTATTCAGCCCTTGAGCCCTGCGGCGCTCGCAATTCGCGACTGGTCGATCCGATAAAAGTCCGTGGCCGTTCGTCCCAGAATGTTGTCCCGGTCGAGCTCGGGCAATTCATTGAACAATTCACTCAGCCCACCCCAGACGCGGTCGTAGCCGCCCGAGAGCACCGAGATGGGCCAGTCGCCCCCATACATGAGCCGCTCGGAGCCAAAGCACTCGAGAGCACGGTGAAGGAAGGGCCGAACCCGGTCGATGGTCCATGACCCGCTGTCGCCCGACGCGGAATAGAGCCCGCTGGCTTTCGCGAAGACATTCGGGCTCTCCGCGGCCTGGGCTATGAGGGTCCACCAGGGCTCAGCGTCCGTAAGACCGATGGGTGGCTTCGCAAGATGGTCGATAACGATGCGCAGGTCGGGATGACGTTCGGTGAGCGTGGGCACCAGTGCCAGGTGCTCGGGCAGGACCGCAACGAGGTCGAAGGTCAGGCCGGCCTCTTCGAGCAGGCCCAGCCCCTGGTCCACTTCGGGTCGCAGCAGCCACCGGGGGTCCGGGATGTTGTGAATCAGGTTTCGCACACCGACAATCAGGCTGTTCCCCGCGAACGATCCGAGCCTGGCTTTCACGCCGTCCGGCTTCTCGAGCGGGGCATAAGCGACGACCGCGACGATCTCGGGATAGGCCGCCGCGGTTTCGAGCATGAGTTCGGTGTCTTGGTCGTTGTCGGCTGACTGGACGAGCACTGTCGCGGTGACCCCCGCGCGATCAAGCGACGGCTTGAGCTGGTCGAACGTCATGGTTCGATCGATGGGGGCGAGCTCGGTGGTCAGCCAGTCATAGCGCGCTCGTCCGGGATCCCAGACATGCTGGTGCGCGTCGATGATGATGCCTGTCATGAGCCGCTTTGCTCCCCGTCGTCGTCCTACAGAATGCCGTGCCTGTCCCATACTGCCCGCAGGGTCTCCCCCGCGAGCAATTCGCGCAGCACGGTTGACTCCTTCGACGCCCGGTCTCGTGCGAGGGCCAGGACCTCGACCTCTCGTTCCTGCGGAATGACCACGACACCGTCGTCGTCGGCCAGCACGATATCTCCCGAGGCGATCCGAACTCCCCCGAGCACGACCGAACCACCCGTATCGGTCACGCGCATCCTGGCCCGGTAATCGATCGGCCTGCGAGAACGCGAGAACGCGGCAAACCCCAGCCCGATGATTTTCTCCGTGTCACGGAGGTTGCCATCCGTGACCACCCCGAGCGCCCCCGCACCGATCGCTGCGGCGCTGAAAAGCTCACCCCAGAACGCCGATTCGTTGCTCTCGTCCGTGCCGATGACCGCGATCTCGCCGGCCCGGATGGCGGAGATGTAGTCGATTGCTGCACCGTAGGGGTCTTCCGGATAGTCCTCGGTCGAGGGCTCGAACCGCACAGTCCACGCACGCCCGAATGCCCGCGAGCCGGGCGCGAGCGGAGCGAGCCGCCGGTCGAGTACCTGTGAGCGCAGGCCGGCGGCATCCAGGGAGTCGCTGATCATGGCCGAGGTGAGCTTCTCGTCTCCCGGCAGCGGCTCGAAGGTCGGACGATCAGCGGATGACATGACCACCCCCGGGGACGAACGCATACCGGCTCTCGAGTTCTTCGGTCAGGGCGACCCCGAGCCCGGGAGCGGTGGGAGCGCTGAGCACACCGTCGTGGAAGGCGACGGGCTCGACCAGCAGTGCGTCACGAAGGGGGTTGGGGAGGGTGCAGTACTCGAAGAGCTCAACCGCCGGCTGGGCCAGCACGGTGTGCAGGTTTGCGGAGAACGTCACGCCGCTGCCCCAGACATGTGGGACGCAGGCGAGCCCGGCCGCGCTCGCGATCGCTGCGACGTCGGAGAAGGCCCGCGGGCCTCCGACGAACGTGACGTCCGGTTGCGCGACGTCGATGCCGCCGGATGCGATGAGCTCGGCGAACTCGCGCACGGTTCCGTTCGACTCGACACCGGAAATGGGGACGTCGAGAGCGTCATGTACCCGCACATAGCCGTCGAGGTCGTCCGCGAAGCACGGCTCCTCATACCAGCGCGCACCGTGGTCGGCGACCCGTCGTCCGACGCGAATCGCGTCATCGACACTCCAGGGTGACGACGCGCAGCCCTGCACGGCGTCGAGTACGAAGCGCACTCCGGTGGGGAGCTGGGCGGTCACGTGTTCGAGCAGTCGAAGGGTGGTATCGGGGTCTGTCATGGCCCGGAACTTCACGGTTCGGAATCCCTTGTCGACCTGGGCGAACATCCAGTCCGAGATCTGCTCGAAGGTTGTGCCGAGGCCTCCGCTTGCGTAGGTCTCGATGCTGGTGCGCTTGGCCCCACCCAGCAACTCATAGGCAGGAACACCGTTGCGCTTGGCCACGGCGTCGAGGCACGCCGTCTCTATCGCTCCCGCGACACCGTTCAGGATGCCGCCGCGTGACCAGAACGCCGTGTACGCCCGCAGGTGGTCGGCCACGTCCAGCGGATGCGCGAACTCGGTGTCGAGCAGGTACGGCTCGTATGCGGTAACGATCCCCGGTACTGCCTGCGCGGCCATAATGCCCGCGCCGGCTTCCCCGAGCCCCGTCGTACCGTCGGTGAGGGTCACTTCGACGAGTGCCGCATCCCAGGACCAGATGACGCCGCCGACCCAGGTCAATTCCTTGCCTGGCGGGTAGGTCGCGGAGAGCAACACCGCGCGGATGCTGCGCACCTTCAGTGTCGTGTCGAAGGGTGGGGAGTCAGGCGACATGTGTGGGCCTCGTCGTTGAGTGAGAACTGTCATCAGATGTTTGGCTCAACATTAGCGCATTTTTTGCGGTTTCACGTTCAGGATGCGCTATTGATCGGATGAATATGAGTGATAGAACGTTTGCTCCCGAACTTAGCGAGCGGTCATAGAATGACGCCATGACAACGGCCGCGACAAAGTACGACTCCCCTGCGCCGCCGGCGAGCACCCTGTCCCAGACCGATGTTGTGCTCCAGGGCATCAAACACATGATCACTGCGGGAGAGCTGGGTCCGGGTTCCCGGCTGCCCGTTGAGAAAGATCTCGCCGTCTCGCTGGGGGTCTCGCGCGGTTCGCTCCGCGAGGGAGTGCGTGCGCTCTGCATCATGGGCGTTCTCGAGACCCGCCAGGGCGACGGCACCTACGTCACCTCGCTCGACTCCAAGCTGCTTCTGGCTCCCATGGGGTTCATGGTGGACCTTCAGGCCCCTGAGCACCGTCACGACCTTCACACTGTGAGACGCATCCTGGAGTCCGAGGCGGCCGCGCGGGCCGCGCTGTACATCACCGATGAGCAACTCGCCGAGGCCGAGGCAATCATGGCCGGTGTCTCCCCGCTCGTAGTCGACGGGGAGCAGCTCGACCACGAGGCCATCCTCGACGCCGACATCGCATTCCACCACGTGATCGCGCAGGGCGCGAACAACTCCGCGCTCGCAGCCCTCATCGACGCGCTCGCCAATCGCACCCAGCGCGCCCGCCTGTGGCTCGGGTTGCACAACCAGGGCCAGGTCGTTACCTCGCACGGCGAGCACCTTGCCATACTCCGTGCCCTCCAGGCCCATCATCCCGACCGGGCGCGCCTGCTCATGGGACATCACCTGCTCGTCGTCGAGGACTACGTGCAGGATCAGCCCGTAATCGACGAAGACCAGTAGCTGCCCGTCGGGAAGGTGTATTCGGCGATCGACTCGTCGAACATCTGCGCGCTGTAGCCGGGCTGCGTCGGCAGCACATAGGCTCCGTTCCTGACGATGCACGGGTCCACGAAATGCTCGTGCAGGTGGTCGACGTACTCGGTGACCCTGTTCTGGAGCGAACCGGACACGGCGACATAGTCGAAGATCGACAAGTGCTGCACCAGCTCGCAGAGACCCACGCCGCCCGCGTGCGGGCACACGGGAATGCCGAACTTCTTCGCCATCAGGTAGACGCTGAGGATCTCGTTGATGCTGGCCAGTCGGGCTGAGTCGAGTTGGCAGAAATCGATGGCCTCAGCCTGGAACATCTGTTTGAACAGCACCCGGTTCATTCCATGCTCCCCCGTCGCGACACCGATCGGGGAAATGGCTTTGCGGATGGCCGCGTGCCCGAGCACGTCGTCGGGGCTCGTCGGCTCTTCGACCCAGTGGGGATTGAACTTCGCGAGGTCTCCGATCCAGTCGATGGCCTGCGGAACATCCCAGACCTGGTTCGCATCGATCATGAGCTTCGCATCGGGCCCGATCACCTCGCGCGCGATCCCGAGCCTGCGGATGTCCTCCTCGCGGTTCGCGCCCACTTTGAGCTTCACGTGGTGGTAGCCCTCGTCGACGGCCTCCTGAAGGAGCCGTCGCAGCTTCTCGTCGCTGTAGCCGAGCCATCCGGCGCTCGTCGTGTAACAGGGGTAGCCAGTGTCGGTGAGCTCGGCGATCCGTGCGGCGCGCGTGGGTTCGAGCTCCGTGAGCAGTGCGATGGCCTCGTCGCGGGTGATGGCGTCGGAGAGGTAGCGCAGGTCGGCCGCATCGACGAGCTGCTCGGGCGTCATGTCCGCGAGCAGGCGCCACAGGGGCTTTCCGGCCACGCGGGCCGCCAGGTCCCACATGGCGTTCATGACCGCCGCGAGCGCGAGGTGCTCGACACCCTTCTCCGGTCCGAGCCACCGCAGTTGGGAGTCACTGGCCAGGTCCCGGTAGACCGCGCCGAGATCGGCGACCGAATTTTCCACCGAGCGACCGACCAGTGGGATGCCCCGCTGGCGAGCCGCCTCGACGCAGAGGTCGTTGCCTCGTCCGATCGTGAACGTGAACCCATACCCCTTGACCGACGGGTCATCGGTGTGGATGACCACATAGGCCGCCGAGTAGTCGCCGTCCTTGTTCATCGCGTCTGACCCGTCGGCGGTGAGAGACGTCGGAAATCGCACGTCGTGACTGGTGACGTCTGTAATCGTTGGCATGTCGTGGATCCCGTCAGAGGTGGTCGGAAAGTGAGGCGGGCAGCAGGGACGCGGCGCGGAGATCGCTCCACAGGGCGTCGGGAATGGGGGTGGAGTAGCGGTCGACAGTGCTCGTCACCTGTGCGGCGTCGCGCATTCCGACGACGACGGATACGACGGCCGGATGGAGCAGCGGGAACGCCAGCGCGGCCTCTGGCAGGGTGACCCCGTGCCGTTCGCACACGTCGGCGATCGCGTTCGCTCGCGAGATGAGCCCGGGGGGAGCATCCTCGTAGTCGTACTTGGCCGAGGCGTCCGGCCGCGCCGAGCTCAGGAGTCCGGTGTTGTAGACGCCGGCGATCACGATCCCGACGCCGCGCTCGACCGCGAGCGGCAGGAGGTCGTGCGCCGCGCCCTGCTCGAGCAGCGTGTAGCGGCCCGCGAGCATGACCAGGTCGACGTCGGCGACGCGAATGAGCGCGGCGAGAGCTTCGGCCTGGTTCATGCCCGCGCCGACTGCCCGGACAACCCCCTGCTCCCGCAACTCGATGAGGGTCTGGATTCCCTCACCCAGGGCCTGCTCCAGGTGGTCGTCGGGGTCGTGCAGGTACACGATGTCGAGGTGGTCGAGGCCGGTGCGCTCCAGGGTGCTTTCCAGCGAGCGAAGGACGCCGTCGCGGCTGAAGTCCCACTCGCGGCGGTAGGCCGCAGGCACCGCGAATCCGGCGTCATCCACCTGTCCCGCGCTTTCCGGACTCGGCACCAGCAGGCGCCCTACCTTGGACGACACAACATACTCGTCCCTGGGGTGTTGCCTGAGGAGCGCTCCGAGTCTTCGCTCCGAGAGCCCGAGGCCGTAGTGCGGTGCGGTGTCGAAGTATCGGATGCCGGCGTCCCACGCGGCCTCGACCGCGCCTGCCGCCTGCTCGTCGGTTGTCTCCCGGTAGAGGTTGCCAAATTGGGCTGCCCCCAATCCGAGTTCCGTCAGGTGGAGACCGCGCCGCGTCGCGCGAGTCCGCATTGCACAATCCCTTCGCTGCCCGGTCTTTCGCCGTCACGTAATCATAGGGCAAAGATTAGATGTATTGTGCCCAAAATAGGGTTTGGTGACGCTAAACCGTCTAATCTCCCTCAATTGGTCAGTTGAATATGACTATCTGGGTCTTGTGGAGTCCCGAAGGACCAGCTCGGGTGGCGGGTCGCGAACCACGATGTCCGCGATGGCGCCCGTGCGAATCCGCCCAAAGATCTCCGCCATCGATCGCTTGCCGAGTTCGTACAACGGCATTCGCACAGTCGTCAGCGGCGGCCAGGAGTTCTCAGCCGTCCACGCGTCGTGAATGGCGACGATCGACAGGTCGCCCGGGATCCCGATCCCGAAGCCCCTCGCCTCCACCAAAAGGCCGAGCGCCGCGTTGACGTTGGCGACGACGATCGCCGTCGGGCGCTCCTCAAGCGCACCGAGGGCTCGCATGGCGGCGCGACCCTGCTGGGGCTCATAGCCGAGCCAGGTGACGAAATCCGGGTTGACCGAGAGCCCCGCAGCCGCCATTGCCTCGTCGAATCCCGCACCGCGTCGCTCCGCGCTGTCGGTCGTCGGGAGCCCATTCACGAGACCGATCGCGGTGTGGCCGAGCGACACGAGGTGTCGTACGGCGACCGCGACACCCTCCTCGTCGGGCAGGATGACCGACCCGACGTGATCGTCGCGGCGCGAATTAATCAGCACGGCAGGGACTCGACCGTCGAGGATACCCGCGAGGTCTTCGGTGGTCGTGGTGTTGCCAACCTGAACGAGCACCCCGTCCACGCGTCCCTCCCCGACCAGGGCGGCGAGGGTGCCTGCCGCGGGCTGCATGCTCTCCGCCCGGGCGAGCAGCACCATGTAGCCGAGCTCTGCTGCCGCTTCCTCGACTCCGCGCATGAGTTCGGTGAAGATTGCGTTGGTCAGGTCGGGAACGACGAGCGCGATCACGTTCGTGCGCGAGAACTTCAGCGCTCGCGCAGCGAAGTTGGGGTGGTAGTCGAGTTCGCGGGCCGCATCCTCGATGCGCTGCCGCGTCGCGCTGCTCACCCGCGAACTGGGCGCGTTGCTGAGTACCCGGGACACTGCCGAGATGGAGACGCCGGCGAGGGCTGCGACGTCGCTCAGGGTGGGCACTCGGCCAGTGTAGAACGGGTCCCGCAGCCTGTGGAGGCGATGCCGGACTTTGGGGCTAACGTTTGTTCACGAGGTACAGGTGCGTGAGCACGAGAGCCGTCTCGCCACGCTGGTTGGTCACGGTGACCAGTTCGTGCACATACCCGAACTGCCCGGGGAGTTTTGCGTGGTCCCTCTTGTCGGTGATCTCGGCGGTCACCGTGATGGTGTCGCCGATGAAGACAGGTTTGATGAACCGGATCCGGTCATAGCCATAGCTCATGGCCTGGGGATTGATGTCACCGGCGGTCATCCCGACCGCAATCGACAGGATGAGCGTGCCGTGCGCGATCCGCTGGCCGATCGGCTGGGTCGCCGCCCACTCCGCATCCATATGGTGCGGAAAGAAATCGCCCGTCTGTCCGGCATGAAGCACGATATCGGCCTCGGTAATGGTCCTGCCGACGGAACGGCGACGCTCGCCGATCTCGTAATCCTCGTACCAGCGATCGATCGTCTGCATCAGGACACCTCCGTTGCTCGTGCGGTCAACTCGTTCAGCTGGCGAATGCAGTCCGCGTCTGAGAGCTCACCGGCCAGCGCGCGGGTGACCAGCGGCGACAGCCGATCCTGCAGGTCGAGATAGCTCCTCGTGCGCGGACGCAGGTACGCGCCCTCCAGCGTCGCTCGGGTGCCGCGGAAGAAATCGAGGGTGAGGTCATTCGTGCGGTCGTCATCCCAGGCGACAGAGTTGCCCGGTTGACCTCCACCGTCGAAATACACCCCGGCCTGTACCGGTGCGGACGCGAGCCAGAACGCATGGGCGATAGCCTCGGCGGGTGCGGTCGAGCGCGCCGAGACCGCCACCCCGGCGCCTCCCAGCAGTGACCCCGCGACGCCTCGCGCGGCGCTCGGGATGTCGATATAGCGCAGTCGATGTGCCCGAAAGCCGACGCGCGAATAATTCGTGTAACCGAACAGCAGTGGCGAGTACGCGAACCGGTCGCCCTCCGCGAGCGCGTCCGCAACCTGGATCGGATTCCACGAGAGGTTGTCCGCGGGTACGTGTGCAGCCAACTCGTGCAGCAGGTCGAAGGCGGCGAGGGCATCCTGCTCGGGAAGAAAAAGCCCGTCGCCGCTCATCGGATAAGCGCCAGCGCCCGCCGACACCGTGATGAGGCTGGAGAAGGCGTCGATGGGCTTTCCGGGCCACAGCACCCTTCCCTCGCGTGCAAGCTCGAGAACGGCGGGCCAGTCGCGGGGCGGTTCCGAGATGAGGTCGGGGCGGTAGGCCGAAACCTGCGCCGCGGCATCGGTCGCGAGACCCCACTGGCGGCCCTCGTGCGTGTAGCTCTCGAACGACCGGCCAACCGACTGGGTCGCAAGGGTTGCCAGTTCGTCGTCGTGGCCGGTGCCATCGAGCGCGGCAAGCAGCCCCGCTTCCGCAGCAAGTGGGACGTGCGGATGATCGATGACCAGCAGGTCGTACTGCTCCACCAAGCGCTCAAGCGGGTGATCGGCGAAGGCCTGCAGCGAGCGGAATTCCCAGGCCACCTCAACGTCGGGTTGCACTGACCGATAGGCGTCTGCGGCTGCAACGACGCTCCCGTATCCTCGCGCATGCTCCCAGGTGATCCCACGGAGGGCCGTGGTCATGATCCGGCCTGCCCGGGTTCCGCGAACTCGGCGCGAACCGATTCGGTGTGCTGCCCGAGCCTGGGTGCCGGGCGCGAACCGGTCAGCGGCTCACCGTCGATTCGCAGCGGGCTCCGGGTCGTGGTGAGCGTGACCCGGGGTTCTGCGCCGATCGGATCCCGACTGATCTGCTGCGTCATCCCGATCGCCGCGAAGCCATCATGCTCGACGAGTTGCTCAAGCGTCAGTACGGGAGCGCACCAGACATCCGCCGGGTCGAGAATTGCGAGCCAGTGGTCGGTCGTCTCGAGCGCGAAGTGTGCCGCCAGCAGTTCCGAAATCGCGTCCTGTTTCTCCCACCACACGGCAGGGTCAGTCATGGCGGCGAGTTCGGTGATGCCGAGCAGTTCACCGATCCGGTCTACCGGGTTCATGGCGAGAGCCAGGTAGCCGTCGCTGGTCGGATAGGTGCCATATGGGGCAGACAAGAACGCATTCGCCGAGTGCTGCCCGCCGCGCGCGACGGTGACACTCGCGTCGTTCAGGTGTGTGCTCAGCAGCTCGAACTGAAGGTCGAGCATGGCCTCAAGCAGGCTGGTCTGCACGTGGCCGCCCTGGCCGGTTCGGAACCGGCGCACGAGCAGGGCGGTGACTCCCTCTGCGATGTGGCAGCTCATCAGGTGGTCGGCGATCGAGAGCCCGACGGGCACGGGGCCGTCATCGCGTGATCCGCTGAGCCACGGCATCCCTGACACCGACTGGGCGAGAAGGTCCTGGCCTGGCCTGTCTTTCCAGGGCCCGGTGTCGCCGTACCCGGTGGCACTCGCGTAGACCAGTGAGGGGTTGAGTTGGCGCACGGATTCGTAGTCGAGTCCGATGCGCTCCATGACGCCAGGGCGAAAGTTCTGGATGAGCACGTCGGCCCGGGTGACAAGGTGTTTGACCCAGGCCAGGTCGGCGGGGTCTTTCAGATCGGCAGCAACACTCTCCTTGTTGCGGTTCATCGCGTGAAACGAGATCGTGTCGCCGTCGGCCGACTTGCCGGCAAACGCCAGCGTGCGTCCGATGTCCCCGATTCCCGGCCGTTCGATCTTAATGACGCGCGCGCCGAGGTCGGCGAGGCGCATGGCAGCGACCGGGCCGGCCAGGAACTGGCTGAAGTCGAGCACGAGAATTCCTTCGAGAGGTCGTACCTTCTCGGTTCCCACCGCGTGCTCCTTCGTCGGATGCCCAGCCGCGCCCCTCGGCCGGCGGAAGAGTGAGCGGAATCCCCGTCCGGGCACGTGCTCAATCGTTTGATCAAGAGTATCGAGCCGACGCTGGACGGTCAAGCGCACCGGGCGGCCGCCAATTGGAACACCCGGGGTGACCTGAGTTCGCGCCCGGCATCGGATAGCGGCAGAATAGTACGGCGCGCCAATTCATCAGATCAATTGAGGAGCACCGTCAGTGTTGACAGCCAGCTATGTGGGTAACCGCACGATCACCGTGTCCGAGGCCGAGCCGGTTGTCCCGGCACCCGGGCAGGTGCAGATCAAGGTCGCCTATACGGGGCTGTGCGGAACCGACCTGCACATTCTGCACGGCAACATGGATGCCCGGGTGACCACCCCACTCGTGTTCGGCCACGAGATGAGCGGCACCATCGCCGCCCTCGGCGAGGGTGTGACAGGGTGGGCTGTCGGTGACGCCGTCACGGTCATGCCCCTGGACTGGGATGGCACCTGCCCGGCGTGCCTCGCCGGCAACCAACACATCTGCCAGAACCTCAACTTCATCGGCATTGACTCCCCCGGCTCGCTGCAGGGGTACTGGGACGTGCCCGCCGAGGTTCTCGTCGCCCTCCCGACCACCCTGCGGCTGGATCACGCGGCGCTCGTCGAACCCACCGCGGTCGCCGTGCACGATGTGCGCCGCGGCAATGTTCAGCCGGGCGACAAGGTGGTCGTGATCGGCGGGGGCCCGATCGGCGTACTGATCGCCTCGGTGGCGCGGGAGTTCGGCGGTTCCGTGGTGGTCATCGAGCTTGACCCGAACCGTCGCGCCCAGATCGGGGAACTCGGTTTCGAGACGCTCGACCCGCGCGAGACCGACCAGGTCGAGTGGGTCAACCAGTGGACCGGGGGTGCCGGTGCCGACATCGTGTTCGAGGTGTCGGGCGCGGCTGCCGCAGTGCTCGGCGCGACGGACCTGGCGAAGGTGCGCGGCACGCTGGTCGTCGTCGCGATCCACCCGGTCCCGCGCGAGATCAACCTCCAGCGCCTGTTCTGGCGGGAACTCACCATCCTCGGCGCCCGGGTCTACCAGCGCGTCGACTTCGAGAAAGCCGTCGAATTGCTCGACGGCGGCATCATCCCGGCAGACCTGTTGATCACCAGGATCGTGCCCCTGGCGCAAACCCAGGAGGCGTTCGCCGACCTCGAGGGCGGCCTGGCAATGAAGATCCTGGTGGATGTGCAGGCCGGCTCGTGAGCGGCCTGTTCGACCTCACCGGTCGCACCGCGGTGGTGACGGGCGCCAAACGTGGCATCGGGTTCGCGATGGCTGAAGCGCTCGCGGAAGCGGGCGCCGACATCATCGGCGTCAGCGCGACCCTTGAGGCGACAGGCAGCTCCATCGAAGCGGCCGTCGCAGGACATGGGCGTTCCTTCACTGGACTCGCGGTGGATTTCGCCGACCGGGAGGCGGTAACCGCACTGGGCGAGCACCTGGCCGGGGTGGGCGTCGACATCCTCGTCAACAATGCGGGCACAATCGAGCGCGCCCCCGCTGCCGAGCATCCGATCGAGCTCTGGGACCGGGTCATCGGTGTCGACCTGTCCAGCCAGTTCGTGCTCACCCAGGCTGTCGGCCGGTCGATGATCGCCCGCGGTCACGGGAAGATCATCTTCACCGCGTCGCTGCTGAGCTTCCAGGGCGGTATCAACGTGCCCGGGTACACGGCTGCGAAATCGGGCATCGCGGGCCTGACCAAAGCACTCTCCAACGAGTGGCTGAGCAAGGGCATAACCGTCAATGCGATCGCTCCCGGCTACATCGCAACAGACAACACCCAGGCGCTGCAGGACGACCCCGACCGCTCGCGTGCGATCCTCGAACGGATCCCCGCCGGCCGCTGGGGACAAGCCAGCGACCTTGCCGGTGCAACCGTGTTCCTGGCGTCAGCCGCGTCAGACTACGTGTCCGGCGTGATCCTGCCCGTCGATGGTGGTTGGCTGGGGCGATGAACGCGTCACTGGTCCTGGAGCGACTGGCCGCCATCCGGATCATCCCGGTGATCGTGATCGACGACGCCGGCGTCGCCCCCGACCTTGCCGCAGCCCTCACCGCGGGCGGGATCGGTTGCGCCGAGATCACCCTGCGTACCCCGGCCGGACTTCAGGCCCTCGCATCCGTCAATGAGGTTCCCGGTTTCCTGGCCGGAGCCGGCACGGTGATCACCGTCGACCAGGTCGACCGGTGTGTCGATGCGGGCGCGCAGTTTCTCGTCAGCCCCGGCTTCGATGACGACGTGGTCGCACGAGCGCAGCATCACGATGTCGCAATCCTCCCCGGGGTGGCGACCGCGACCGACATCCAGCGAGCGCTCCGCGCTGGCATCGACGTGCTCAAGTTTTTTCCCGCCGACCGGCTCGGCGGCCTCGACACCATCGCCGCCCTCGCCGCACCCTTCACCGGCGTTCGCTTCGTACCCAGCGGGGGCGTCAGCGCGTCGAACGCCGCCGACTACCTTCGGCATCCCGCGATCTTCGCCGTCAGCGGCAGCTGGATGGCGACACGCACCGCCATAGCAGCACGCGACTTCGATACCGTCGTCGAGCTCAGCCGCATCGCTGCGGCCATCGCCCTGGGTAACGCATGAAACCGGTGGTGACGCTCGGCGAAACGATGGGGCTGTTCCGTGCGACGTCGGTGGGTTCGCTCGCTCACGTCTCCGACTTCGCGCTCGGCATCGGCGGGGCGGAAAGCAATGTGGCGATCGCCCTGGCCCGTCTCGGGACCCCGACTCGCTGGGTCGGCAGGGTGGGGGCGGACCCCATTGGTCGCCGGATCCTTCGGGAACTGCGCGCCGAAGGACTCGACGTGAAGGGCATCATCGACCCCTCCGCTCCCACCGGGATCATGATCAAGGAGCAGCGCACCAACGATGCGACGCGGGTGCAGTATTACCGCGCCGCGAGCGCGGGAAGCCGTCTCACGGTGGCTGACCTCGCGGAGGCCGACATCGAGAACGCGGCGCTGCTGCACGTTACCGGAATCACCCCGGCGCTGTCCGATACCGCACACGAGGCCGTTCTCACGGCAATGTCCATTGCTCGGGACGCAGGAGTTCTCGTGTCATTCGATGTCAACCACCGGGGCTCGCTGTGGACGGATGACCCCGCGAGCATCTACCGGGAACTCGCCTCAAGGGCAGACATCGTGTTCGCCGGAGAGGATGAGGGGCGAATCCTGTTCCCGGGCGCCGCGACACCCCGGGAGCTTGCGACGAGCATCGCTGGGCTGGGTCCGGCGCAGGTCATCATCAAACGCGGGGAAGCCGGATGCCTGGCGCTCGTGGATGGCCGGATTCACACGCGCACGGCCATCCCGGTTCGCGTCATTGACACCGTTGGCGCAGGGGATGCCTTCGTTGCCGGCTACCTCGCCGAACTGCTGGCGGGCCTCCCGGTCGACGAACGGCTGGCTACGGCGGTCACCCTCGGAGCGTTCGCCTGCGTCAACCCCGGAGACTGGGAGGGTTTCCCCACCCGCGACGAGCTGGTTCTGCTGACAGCGTCGGAGCCCGTTCAGCGCTAGCCTCTCCCGGAACCCACCACCCCCTCCCACGGTGGCGGGAGAAACTGCACCCTATGGGCGGAGAAGTCTGCACGTGGCGGGAGTAACTACTCCCTCCGCGCGGCAGTTTCTCCCGCCACACGGGACGCCCAGGATGCCCGTGACGCTTCGGAGACCGATCGCTTTCGTACCGAAATCGTCGCTGGACAAGCGGATGTCCCCTTGGTTAGCGGACGTCCGTGTCGCCTCGGGATGCGCGAGGCCACTGTGGGGATGGCCGGCATCTCGCTAATTCATCAGACGTATTGTCGTGGCCGATCAGCTCGCGGAATGCGGTGTTCAGAACCGAGTGGAGCGAAGTCGCTGCAGTGTACGAGCAAGCACGTACCGGGTCCGTCCGTCGGATGTGCGGGGGTCGTACCCGAGGGCATCAACTAACGCGATCAAGCGGGCCTGCACTGTTGAATGGTGCACGCCGAGCGCGGCTGCAGCGGCGCGAACACTGCCCTCCTCGGTGAGGGCATCGAGGGTCGGCAGCGCGGCCCGATCAGGACTGAGCTGGTCGAGGGCGAGGACATCGGGGTGAGGCACGGTGTCGGCATCCGCTGCTTCAGCGAGGAGCAGCAATGCTCCGAGCTGGTCCGCCTCGACGACCGGCGAGCGCTGGTCGGCCAGGCGGAGCGCGACAAGGGCGGACGACCACGACCCCGGAAGGTTGTCGGGCTCTACTGCGACACCGATTCCCGCTGGTCCCTGGGGTGTGTACGACGCGTGACCACTGACCAGCACGACGCGCGCCAGGCCGAACCGCGTGGACAGCACCGCACTCGGAAACCTCGCTTCATCGTGAGAGGCCGGAGTCGCAATCGCTCGTACAACGACATCCGGGTCGAGTCGTAAGCGCGCGGCGGCTTCGGCTCTGGCATCGGCGGAGAGTTTCGTGTCGACGACGACCTCGACGACCCGGTGCGCAGCGGAATCCATTGCCGCACGAGACCGGGTGATTGCGACCGCGATCGCGAACCGTTCCAGCAGCATGGCGTCGTTTGCGTGGGGTGCACCGTCGCGCTCGATCCACACCCGCTCGCCTCCCGCGACCTGGTGCGATGCCCACGCGGGCGAATGGCTGTCCGTTGCTTCGATTTCCGAGTCTGAGAACGGCATCCGGTCCCCGGCCGACGACATTCGCACGGTTCGACCTTCAGCGAGAACCACGCCCGCCGGGCATCCGAATATCAGCTTCATCGATACAGCGAAGGCTCCTCGCGGGGGCCGGGGACTCGGTTTCCGCATCAGTCTGGCCGCACGTCTCCGCGGCACGTCGTCAGCACGGATCCGCGCCTCACCTCCGGCGGGGAAATCAGTGACAATGGACTGCGCCACCGCGATGCTCGCCAAGGCCCGCGAGCTGGCGCTTCCCCGGGGGATCCGCGCTCGCGGTCACGACACAGAGTTACAGGGTTAAGGAACAACATGCTGCCACTCAAGCTCGGCTACAAGGCGTCCGCGGAGCAATTCGCTCCGCGTGAGCTCGTCGAGATCGCCGTCTCGGCCGAGAACCACGGCTTTGAGAGTGTCGTCGTGAGCGACCACTTCCAGCCGTGGCGTCACACGGGCGGGCATGCACCCTTCTCGATCGCGTGGATGGCGGCCGTCGGAGAGCGAACCTCACGGGTGCAGATCGGAACCTCGGTCATGACTCCGACATTTCGTTACAACCCGGCCGTCATCGCCCAGGCGTTCGCGACAATGGGCTGCCTTTACCCCGGACGAATCCTGCTCGGCGTCGGAACAGGCGAGGCCCTGAACGAGATCGCGACCGGATTCCGGGGCGCAGGGCCACAGGACTGGCCAGACTTCAAGGAGCGCTTCGCGAGACTGCGTGAGTCGATTGCGCTCATGCGAGCCCTCTGGTCAGAAGATGAAGTGACATTCGAGGGCGAGTATTACTCGACGCACGGCGCGAGCATCTACGACCGACCTGAGGGCGGCATCCCTGTGTACGTCGCAGCCGGCGGACCGGTGGTTGCGGGCTTCGCCGGGCGCGCGGGCGACGGATTCATCTGCACCTCGGGTAAGGGGATGGACCTCTACGTCGACCAGCTACTTCCGGCGGTCGCTGCGGGAGCTGAGAAGGCGGGCAAAGACCCTGAGTCGATCGACCGGATGATCGAGATCAAGCTCTCGTACGATACCGATCCGGCCAAGGCCCTGGAGAATACTAGCTTCTGGGCGCCGCTGTCGCTGTCCGCCGAACAGAAGCACGACATCACTGACCCCCGGGAAATGGAGGCGGCGGCCGATGCCCTTCCGCTGGGGCAGGTCGCGAAGCGCTGGATCGTCGGGTCAGACCCTGATGAGACCGCAGCCGCGATCAAGCTGTATATCGACGCCGGATTCAATCACCTTGTGTTCCATGGACCGGGCCACGACCAGGAGCGATTCCTGTCACAGTTTGAAAGGGATCTGGCGCCGCGTCTCCGCTCTGCATCCGCCTAGTTGGCTATCGACACCGGTTGCGCTGGTGGGGCATCGTCCGGACGGGAAACCCGACAGCCCCAGGCATCAGCCGGACAAATACTGTCTATAAGCAGCTCGCGCTTCCCGAATACCCGCTGACGCGGCACTGTGGCTTCAACCCTACGGAAGGCGTTCAATGACGAACCAAACCCTCACCGCTGCCCTGACGACCAACGAAGCCGTGACCAATCCGAGGACCGGCAAGCCTGCCGGGCCTGCGCAAGGAATACTCCTGCTCATCGGCAGTTGCCTTCCGATTCTGGGCGCGGTGCTGCTTGCGCCGATCCTGCCAACCCTGAGCACCGTGTTCAAATCCTCGGCCGGTGCCGCGGCCCTGGTGCCGCTCATCCTGACGATCCCGGCCCTGTTCATCGCCATCCTGTCGCCGTTCGCCGGCGCTATCGCCGACAAAGTCGGGCGCAAGCGAATCCTGATCATCGCCTTGTTCTTTTATGCCGTCGTAGGAACAGCCCCGCTCTACCTGGGATCCCTCTACGCAATCGTCGCGTCCCGTGCGCTGGTCGGCGTCGCCGAGGCGTTCATCATGACCTGCTGCACGACCCTGATCGCCGACTACTTCGTCGGCAACCGGCGCAACAAATACCTCGGCCTCCAGGCGCTGGTGACCGCTCTGGCGGCTACGGTCTTTTTTGCCGTCGGTGGAGCGGTCGGCGCATTCGGATGGCGCACACCGTTCTGGCTCTACGTCGTCAGCCTCATCGTCGCGGTTGTCATGATCGCAGCTATCTGGCCGACGCAGACGAGTGCAGACGGCAGCGAGAAGCGCATCGAGAAGCTGCCGCCTGTGCCGTGGCGCGCGCTTGCGCTGCCGACGTTCGTTGCGGTCTTCGGCGGCATCACCTTCTACACGCTGATCGTCGAGCTGCCGTACGTGCTCGCCGGCAAGTCAGTCACCTCCACCGCGACCATCGGGGCCTGTGCCGCCATCGCCTCCCTGGCAACCGCGGCGGGTGCCTTCACCTTCCGGTTCGTGGCGAAACGTGGCGTTCGCCAGTTGTTGCCGTTCGCCTTCGGCCTCGCGGGCATCGGCATGCTGGTGGTCTGGACGGCGACGAGCGTTCCGCTCGTCGTGGTTGGGGCTGTCATTGCGAGCTTCGGCACCGGCGTGCTGCTGCCGACCATGATCACCTGGTCGATCGCACGTCTCGACTACGCGCAGCGGGGCCGTGGCACAGGGCTGTTCACGGGGGCCATCTTCCTGGGGGAATTCGCGACGCCACTCGTGGTCCTGGCTCTGACTGCGGCGGCCGGCACGCTCGTGCTCGCAATCGGAATCATCGGGATCGCCAGCATTGTGATCGCGGTCGCCCT
>Ga0302202_10001005_pt1 | contig 35644 bp, 31 predicted proteins | sample II_Bog_N3_3_FD_194579 | JGI IMG/M metagenome (GOLD analysis project Ga0302202, IMG submission 194579) | Peat permafrost microbial communities from Stordalen Mire near Abisko, Sweden - II_Bog_N3_3 | ecosystem: Environmental > Terrestrial > Soil > Wetlands > Peat | place: Sweden: Abisko...
GGAGTACCTGCTCAAACGCAACGCCGACCTCATCGGTCTGTCGTTCGCCCTCGGAGCGGAGGACGCCGTGTACCTGGTCGGCCGGATCCCCGTGGCGCGCGTCGACGACGACGAACTCGACCGGATCGTGGGCTCGTCGCTGGCCTACACCGACGAGTGCTTCCCCACGGCGATGTCCCTCGGTTACGAGGGTCGCTACCGCCGCCGTCCCCCCGCCGGGCGCTGACGCGGCCGGTCCCCGGACCCGCCCGGCGGCGACCGGGCAGACGGGGCACGGCAGCGTCCCGGCAGATGGGACCCCGATGGACGCGCTGGTAGCGTTCGTCCATGACACCCAAGCTCCTCGTGGTCGGTGGCGGAAAGATGGGATCGGCGCTGGTCACGGGGCTCCTCGCCGCCGGATGGGCACAGATCGGCGATCTGGTCGTGTCCGAGCCGGCCGCCGATCCGCGGGCCCGCCTCGAGGCGCTCCATCCGGGCCTGGCCGTGGTGGCGGGCCCGGTCGGGGCCGAGGACGTGCTGCTGGCGGTGAAGCCCGACGTGGCGGAGCCGGTGCTCCTCACCCTGGCCGCCAACGGCGCCCGGCGCGTCCTGTCCATCGTGGCCGGGATCTCCTCCGCCCGACTCGAGGCGGTCATGCCCGCCGGCTCGGTCGTCGTCCGGGCCATGCCCAACACGCCCGCGCTGGTCGGCGCCGGGGTGGCCGGGCTGTCGGGCGGCATGGCCGCCACCTCGTCCGACCTGGACTGGGCCGAAGGCATCCTCGGGGCGGTGGGCACGGTCGTCCGGGTGCCGGAGCGCCAGCTCGACGCCGTCACCGGGGTCTCGGGCTCGGGCCCGGCGTACGTGTTCCTGGTGGCCGAGGCCATGATCGAGGCCGGGGTCACCGCCGGCCTCTCCCGTGACGTCAGCAGCCAGCTCGTGGTGGGCACGCTACTCGGGTCCGCCCGGATGCTGGCGGAGACGGGCCAGGACCCCGGTGAGCTGCGTGCGGCGGTGACGTCCCCGGGAGGGACGACAGCCGCCGCCGTGCGCATGCTCGAGTTCAAGGCCGTCCGTTCGGCGTTCATCGAGGCGGTCGCCGCCGCGGTGGAGCGGTCCCGCCAGCTCGGGCGCTGAGCCGGGCCAGGTTTCCGTGCGGCCGCCCCCGTCGCCCTACGATCCGACCGTGCCGAGCATCCCTCCGACTTCGGGCAGCGAGCCCCGGCCGTCCATCACCGGGACCTCGGGCCGGCGCATCCCCGAAGCCACCGTGTCCCGGCTCCCCGTGTACCAGCGGATCCTGGAGGAGCTGCTCCGGTCGGGCACGACGACCGTCTCGTCCGAGCTGCTGGGGGCCGCCGCCCAGCTGAACGCGGCCAAGGTCCGCAAGGACCTGTCCCTCCTCGGCTCGTTCGGGACCCGGGGCGCGGGCTACGACGTCGCCTTCCTGGTCGAGGAGATCGACCGGCAGCTGGGGCTCGACCGGGTCTGGGGTGTCGTCATCGCCGGCATCGGGAACCTGGGGCGGGCCCTGGCGCGCAGCCAGGGGTTCGCGGCGCGCAACTTCACCGTGTCCGCCCTGGTCGACACCGACCCGGCCATCATCGGCGAGCGCATCGACGACGTGGAGGTGCGCCACCCCGACGATCTGCCCGACATCGTGGCCGCCACCCCGCTGTCCATCGGTGTGATTACCACGCCGGCCCCGGTCGCCCAGCGGGTGGCCGACCTGCTGGTGGCCGCCGGCGTGCGGTCACTGCTCAACTTCGCCCCCCGGGTGCTCGAGGTGCCGCCCGGGATCCTGCTCCGCTACGTCGACCTGAGCATGGAACTCCAGGTGATGAGCTTCTACCAGGCCCGTCAGCTGGCCGACCAGTCGGACGCCCGGATGCCGGTCATGCGCTCGATAGGGCGGACCCCGGCCGGCCCGGCCGACCGGTCCCGACCGTGACTGGCGGTCCGCCACCGTGGCCGCGATGCTGGAGGGGCGCCGTCCGCGGGGACAGGCGGGATCCCGTTGCTCGGTAGGGTGGTCGGGAGGCACGTGCCGTTCCATCGACCGAGTCGACCGACGCTGTGACACCGAGGCTGTGACCAAGTGACCGATCCTGTGACCCACACACCCACCGAGGCGGGCGCCCCGTGTCGGTGATCGTCGTCGGACTCGAGCAGAGGCACGCCCCGCTCGAGCTGCTCGACCGCGTCTCGGTGACCGAGTCCGACACCGGCAAGGCGCTCGGTCGGCTCCGTGACCAGCCCAACCTGTCCGAGGCCGTCCTGCTCTCCACCTGCCTCCGGACCGAGGTCTACGCGGTGGTCGAGCGCTTCCACGACGGGGTGGCCGAGATCCAGGAATTCCTCGCCGACGTCAGCGGCAGTTCCGTGGACGCCCTCGGCGAGTACTGCACGATCCGTTTCGACGACGACGTGACGGACCACCTGTTCTCGGTGGCCTCCGGGCTCGACTCCGCCGTCCTCGGCGAGTCCGAGGTGCTGGGCCAGGTGCGCCGCGCCTGGGAGCGCGCCCAGGGCGAGCAGGCCTCCGGCCCGGTCCTCGGCGCACTCTTCCGCCACGCGGTGGAGACCGGCAAGCGCGTCCGGTCCGAGACGGCCATCGCCCGGGGCATCACCTCCCTCTCCCACGGGGCGGTGGCGCTGGCCGCCGACCGCCGTCCGGGTGGGCTCGCCGGGTCACGCGTCCTCGTGGTCGGCGCCGGCGAGATGGGCGAAGGCGTGGCCCAGGCGCTCGCCGGTCGGGGGGTGGACCACCTGGTGGTGGCCAACCGGACCGCCGAGCGGGCCGAGGCCGTGGTGGCCGCGCTGCCCCCCGGCGCGGCCGGTTCCGTGGTCTCGGCGGACCTCGCCGACCTCGGTGCCCTGCTGGGTGGGGCCGACGTGATCCTGACCACGGTCGGCACCTCCCACCCCATCGTGGACCGTTCGGAGCTGGCGAACGCCGTGGCCGGACGTGGCGCCGGCGACGACCTGGTGGTGGTCGACCTCGGCGTCCCCCGCAACGTCCAGCCGGAGGCGTCGACCCTGCCCGGGCTCGTCCTGCTCGACATGGAGGACCTGCGAGCCGCGGTGGCCGAGGCCATCGGGGGTCGCCAGGACGAGGTGGCGGCGGCCTCGGGGATCGTGGCCGACGAGGTGGAGCGGTACCGGGCGGCATCCCGCGCCCGCGACGCCGCCCCGATCGTGTCGGCGCTGCGGTCGCGGGTGGAGGACACCCGGGTGACGGAGCTGGAACGCCTGCGGTCCAAGCGGTCCGACCTCGACGAGGCGCAGTGGGAGCAGGTCGACGCGGTGACACGGTCGCTCGTGGCCAAGCTGCTGCACCAGCCGACGGTCACGCTCAAGGAGGCCGCCGGCACCCCTCGCGGCGAGCGCCTGGTCGAGGCGCTGCGCGCTCTCTTCGACCTCTGACCGGTGACCCGGCCCACCGCGTGAGGACCGTGCCCGGGCCGCTCCGGCTGGCCACCCGGGGCTCGCCCCTCGCCCTGTGGCAGGCGCACCGGGTCGTCGCTCTGCTGGGCGCGGCCGGGGTGGACGCCGAGACCGTGATCGTCGACACGGAGGGTGACCGCCGCACCGACGTGCCGCTCTCCCACCTCGGGGGCCAGGGCGTCTTCGTCAAGGAGGTCCAGGCTGCGGTGGGACGGGGTGACGCCGACGCCGCCGTCCACTCGGCCAAGGACCTGCCCGCCTCGGACGCCCTCGGTGTGCCCGGCCTCGTCCTCGGTGCCTTCCCGGAGCGGGCCGACCCACGGGACGTGCTGGTCGGCGGCCGGCTGGACACCCTGGCCACCGGTGCGACGGTCGCCACCGGGTCGGCGCGCCGGCGGGTCCAGCTGGCCTACCTCCGTCCCGATCTGACGTTCGCCGACCTGAGGGGCAACCTGGCGACCCGGCTGTCCCGGGTGGGTGCCGACGGGATCACCGCGGTGGTGGCGGCCCGTGCCGCACTGGACCGGCTGGCCTGGCAGGCGCCCGACGGCATGGAGGTGGAGACGCTCGAGCCGGGGACGATGCTCCCCCAGGTCGCCCAGGGGGCGCTGGCGGTCGAGTGCCGGGCCGACGACGACACCACCCGTGCGGCGCTGGCCGCCATCGACGACGCCGACGTGCGCGCCGTGGTCGAGGCCGAGCGTGCCTTCCTGGCCGAATTGGGTGGGGGGTGCACCCTGCCGGTAGGCGCCCATGCGGTGGGCGGGGCCGCCGGCGGCGCAGGCACCGGGGGGCGTCTGCAGCTGACCGGCCTGCTGGCCGGGGCCGACGGCCACGTCGTGCTCCGGCACGAGGCGACGGGCGACGACGGGCCGGCGCTCGGCCGGGCCGTCGCCCGCTACCTGCTCGACGACGCCGGGGGTGCCGATCTCGGGCCCTGGAGCCCGGTCCGATGACCGTCGCCCTGGTCGGCGCCGGCCCCGGCGACCCCGGGCTCCTCACCCGCCGGGGCGCCGAGCTGCTCGGCGCGGCCGAGGTCGTGGTCTACGACCGCCTGATCGCCACCGAGCTGCTCGACCTGGCGCCGGACGACGCCATCCGCATCGACGTCGGCAAGGGACCCGGGCAGTCGGGCCGCCAGGTGGACATCAACGAGCTGCTGGTGGCCCACGGCCGGTCCGGTCGCCGGGTGGTGCGGCTGAAGGGCGGTGACCCGTTCGTCTTCGGGCGCGGCGGCGAGGAGGCCGAGGCCCTGCGCCGGGCCGGGGTGGCCGTCGAGGTCGTCCCGGGGGTCAGCTCGGCGTTTGCCGCGCCCGCGGCCGCCGGCATCCCGGTGACCCACCGGACGGTGTCGACTTCGGTCACCGTGGTCACCGGGCACGCCGGCGACCCGTCGCTCCCCGGGGTCGACTGGGAGCTCCTGGGCCGGCTCGAGGGGACCCTGGTGATCCTGATGGGCATGGCCGCCCGCCGGGCCATCGCCGATCGGCTCGTCGCCGCCGGGCGGAGCCCCGACACCCCGGTGGCCGTCGTGCGGTGGGGGACGACCGACCGCCAGGAGGTGGTCCGCACCACACTGGTCGGGCTGGCGGACGTCGCCCTCGCCGCTCCTGCCGCCATCGTCGTCGGGGCCGTGGCCGGGCTCGACGTGACGTCCGCCGTGGCCGCGGCGGGGGAGGCCTGACCGGGTGGACGGCCCGCCCCCGGGGGCGCTCGACGGAAGGCGGGTGGTGGTCACCCGGGCCCGCGCCCAGGCATCGGAGTTGGTGCGGCGCCTGGCCGACCTGGGGGCGACCGTCGTCGAGCTCCCGGTCATCGCCATCGAGGACCCGGCCGACGGGGGTGCGGCGCTGGGCGGTGCGGCGGACCGCATCGTCGCCGGCGCCTACGGGTGGGTGGTCGTCACCTCCTCGAACGGCGTGGTCCGTCTGGTCGAGGCCCTCGACGGCCGGGCGGCACCGGCGGCCACGCGGTGGGCCGCCGTCGGGACGTCGACGGCGCGGGCGCTCGGGGAGCGCGGCATCGCGCCGGACCTGGTCCCCGACGTCGCCGTCTCGGACGCGCTGGTCGAGGCCTTCCCGGTGGCCGCTGCGTCCGGTGGGTCGACGGGCCGGGTCGTCGCCGACGGGCGGGCACTGTTCGTCCGGGCCGAACGGGTGCGCGACGTGGTGGCTCCGGGTCTGGCCGCCAAGGGATGGCGGGTGGACGAGGTCGTGGCCTACCGCACCGTGGCCGGCGACGTCGACCCGTCGGCGGTGGCGGCGGCCCGGAACGCGGATGCCGTGGCCTTCACCTCCTCGTCGACCGTGGAGCGCACGGTAGAGCTGTTGGGAGCGGCGGGGGTCCCGTCCATCATCGCCTCCATCGGTCCGGTGACCAGCGCGTCGGCCCGCGCCGCCGGGCTCACGGTCACCGTCGAGGCGGGCGACCACACCCTCGACGGGCTGGTGGCGGCGGTGGCGTCCGCGTTCGCCGACCGCCGGTGACCATCACGGCCGGGGGCGGGCGGCCGGCCACGTGGGCCTAGGCTGGGGAGCCGTGCCCGCCGCCTCCCCCGTCCCGGCCTTTCCCGCCCGCCGCCTGCGCAGGCTGCGGCGCACGCCGGCCCTCCGGCGCCTGGTGGCCGAGACGCGCCTCACCACCGACGACCTGGTGGCCCCGCTCTTCGTGGCCGACGGCCTCGACGCCCCCCGGCCCGTCGGGTCGCTGCCCGGGGTGGCACAGCACACGATTCCGTCGCTGGTCGACGAGGTGCGGCGACTGGCCGGCCTCGGTGTGCCCGGGGTCATCCTCTTCCCCCTGCCCCGCCCGGAGGACAAGGACGCCACCGGCTCGGCCGCCCTCGACCCCGACGGCATCACCCGCCGCTCCATCGCCGCCGTGCGCGACGCCGTGGGGGACGACCTCGTGGTCATGACCGACTGCTGCCTCGACGAGTTCACCGACCACGGGCACTGCGGCGTCCTCGACCCGGCGACCGGTGACGTGGACAACGACACCACCGTCGAGCTCTACGCCGACCTCGCCGTGCTGCAGGCCGGGGCCGGTGCCGACGTGATCGCCCCCAGCGGGATGATGGACGGCCAGGTGGCCGGCATCCGGTCCGCGCTCGACGGCACCGGGCACCCGACCACGGCGATCCTCGCCTACGCGGCCAAGTACGCGTCGGCGCTGTACGGGCCGTTCCGCGAGGCGGCGGACGTGACCATCGCCGGGGGCGGGGACCGCAAGGGCTACCAGCAGGATCCGCGCAACGGGCGCGAGGCGCTGGCCGAGGTGGTGGCCGACGTGGCCGAAGGCGCCGACATGGTGATGGTCAAGCCGGCGCTCACCTATCTCGACGTGGTGGCCCGTGTCCGGGCGGTGGTCGACGTCCCGGTGGCGGCCTACCACGTCAGCGGTGAGTACGCCATGGTCAAGGCGGCCGCCGAGCGGGGCTGGATCGACGGTCCGGCCGTCGCCCTGGAGCAGATCACCGCGGTCAGACGGGCCGGGGCCGACTTCGTCCTCACCTACTTCGCCGGCGAGTTGGCCGAGGTGCTGGGTGCCTGAGCTCGATCGTCCCGGAGGCCGCCCATGACCGCATCGAACGCGCACCGACGGTCCGACGACCTCTTCGAGCGGGCCGTCCGGGTGATCCCGGGGGGCGTGAACTCGCCGGTCCGGTCGTTCCGCTCCGTGGGCGGGCACCCGTACTTCGTCACCCGGGGCGAGGGTGCCTACGTGTGGGACGCCGACGGCAACAAGCTGCTCGACTTCGTGCAGTCCTACGGCGCGTCCCTCCTCGGACACGCCGACCCCCAGGTGGTGGCGGCGGTGCGCACGGCGGCGGGCCGGGGCACCACGTTCGGCGCCCCCACCGAGGGGGAGGTCCTGCTGGCCGAGGCGATCACCGAGCGGGTGGCCGGCTGCGAGCAGGTCCGGCTCGTGTCGTCGGGCACCGAGGCCGCCATGAGCGCCATCCGTGTGGCCCGCGGGTTCACCGGACGTGACCGCGTGGTGAAGTTCGACGGCTGCTACCACGGACACTCCGATGCGCTGCTGGCCGGCGGGGGAAGCGGGGTGGCCACCCTCGGTCTCCCGGACTCGGCGGGCGTGCCGGCCGCCGCCGTGGCCGACACCATCGTCGCCCCCTACAACGTGGTGCCCGAACTCGACGACCGTGTGGCGTGCGTGATCGTCGAGGCGGTGGCGGCCAACATGGGCCTGGTCCCACCGGCCCCGGGCTTCCTCGACGGCCTGCGGGCGGCGTGCGACGCCGTCGGGGCGCTGCTGATCTTCGACGAGGTGATCACCGGGTTCCGGCTCGGTGAAGGCGGTGCTGCCGCCTTCACCGGGGTGCGCCCCGACCTGTGGTGCTTCGGGAAGGTCATCGGCGGCGGGCTCCCGGTCGGCGCCTTCGGGGGCCGGGCCGAGATCCTCGAGGTGCTCGCGCCCGTGGGTCCCGTCTACCAGGCCGGCACGCTCTCGGGTAACCCCTTGGCCACGGCGGCGGGACTGACCGTCCTGCGCATGCTGTCGGCGGACTCCTATGCCGGGCTGGCGGCGCGGGTGTCCACGTTCGGCGACGAGTTGCAGCAGGTGCTCGACGACGCAGTCACCGCGGCCGGCACGACGGACGCCGAGGGCCGGCCGCTGTCCGCCCGGGTCCCGGTGGCCGGTCCGTTGTTCGGCCTCTTCTTCGTGCCCGTCGGGGAGCCCGACGTCGGTGACTACTCGGGGGCGGCCGCATCCGCGGCCACCGGTCTCTACGCGCGGTTCTTCCGGGCGATGCTCGACCGCGGCGTGGCGCTGGCCCCGGGACCCTACGAGGTCGCCTTCCCGTCGATGGCACACGGGGACGTCGAGTACGACCGTGCACTGTCCTGCGCGTCGGAGGCGATCGCCGAGGTACTGGCACGCTGACCCGCCGCCCGCGGCGGTAAAGATGATGCCACCGGTTGCCGATGACACCGAAATGGCCACGGGGTACTACCGCCTTGACCCCTCGATGGGGCACAATGGTCACGGTGCGTGGTCTCGCGGGACGTGCGCACCGACCTCGTCGGGACTGATCGGGTCCCGCCGGGGGAACACAGGAGCAAAGGGCGCACGGTGCCCGACAGCCAACCACCCCCCTCCACAAAGGAGCGATGCATGACGGTCGGGATCACGGAGCTACCTCCGGAGGGCATGCTGCTGCCGGGGGTCGCGCTGGCCGGCGACGCCGACCGCGGGACGAAGACCACCGAGGGGATCAGCCTGCTGTTCACCACCGCGGGCATCACGGTCCAGGGTCCGCAGCCGCAGATCGAACGGCTCCTCGTGTGGTCGGCCCTCGACACCGCCACGTGCCACGAGCTGGTGCAGCTGGCCGACGGGCGCGACGCGGCCATCCTGGAGCTGACGTCCGGCGGACAGTCGATCCGCTTCCTGCTCCCGGGTGACACCGTGTCACCGGGTCAGGCGGCCTACCTCGACCAGGCGCTGCCCACCTGGCTGGCCCGCTACAAGGGGTCCACCCTGCCGTCGGCCCCCGCGCCGGCTCCGACCGCCATCGCCACCGAGGACGCGGAGGTGGGCGTCGCTCTTCCCGAGCCCGGCCCCGCCGCGGCCCGTGCCGAGGCGCCCGCCGCGGCGCCCGCCCCGTCGTACGCCACCGCCGGCGTCGGTGCCGTCACCGCCGGCGCCGCCGCCACCGGCGCGCTCGGCGTCGACCCGGGTGTCCCCGCGGCCGGCGACCATGGCAGCAACGGCGACCGGGCAGCCGGTGGCGCCCCGGCGATGCAACCGGTCGCCCGCCTGGCCCCGCCTCCGGCCGCCCCGATCTCCTCCGCCCCACCACCACCGCCGGCCCCGCCCGCGCCGACATTCCGCCCCGCCGTGTCGCCGACCCCGCCGGCCGGCGCCACCCCTCCCGCGTCGACCTCCGGTCCGTCGATGCCCCCGCCCCCCGCGCCCTCGGTGTGGGACGACCCGCCCGTCGCCACGACCGATGCGGCCGCCCCGTCCGAGTCCAAGACCCCGTGGTACAAGCTCGCCCCCCGGAAGCCGAAGGCGGAGGCCGCGGCCGCCGCGGGCGCCGGTGTCCTGGCGGTGGACGGTGCCACCGCGCCGACCGCCTCCCCCGGACCGTCGGTCGCCGACGTTCCGGTCAGCCCGGACGGTGCCCCGTCCGAGTCCAAGACCCCGTGGTACAAGCTCGCCCCCCGTGCGCCGAAGGCCGCCGCCGAGGTCGTCGGGACGGCCGCCGCCGTGGCCGCCGTCGACGGGGTCGCGTCGCCTGACCGGGTGACGCCCGCCGCAGCGCCCCCCACGCCGACGGCCCCGGTGACACCTGCGCCCCTCGCGGCCGCCGCGCCCCTCGCGGCCGCCGCGCCGGAGTCCGGGCAGGCCTCCGTCGTCGACGCCGAAGCGCCGGCCGAGGCGAAGGCGCCCTGGTACAAGCTCACGCCCCGCAAGGCGAAGACCGCGGCCGCCGCCGGAGCGGCCGCCGCCGACACCGCCGCGGTGACGTCCGCCGTGGCCCCGGCGACGGACGCCGTCGAGGCCCCGCCCGCGCCGCCGGTCGCCCCTCCCGCCGACCCGGTGCCCCTGGCCGTGCAGCCCCCGCCGCCCGCGCCGGCGCTGACCGGTGCGGCCCCGGACCCCGCCGGCGGGACTCCCACCGACGGCGCTCCCACCGACGGTGCATCCGGGGACGGTGCACCCGGGGAAGGGGGTCCGTCGGGAGTCGTGCTGGCCGACGGCAAGGCGCCCCCCCGACGTGCCGTCCTGATCGCCCTCGTGGTCGTCCTCGTCCTCGCGGTGGCCGGTGGCGCGGCCTATGCGGTGGCCAAGCGGAACAGTTCGTCGACCACGGCGGCATCCGCTCCGGCGGCGGCGTCACCGGCGGCGGCCGCCGCCGCCGACACCGCGCTGGCCGGCACCGTCAACCTCCGCCTCGCCGACCTGCCGCCCGGCTGGTCCCAGGCGCCGCTGGCCCAGGCCACGGTCCGTCCGCCGGTGGCCCCCGCCGCCGCCCAGGCCGATGCCACCAACGCCATGGCGTCCTGCCTCGGCACCAGCTACGCCGTCGTGTCGGGGCTGTTCGACGGCGGCTCCCTGCCCGGCCAGACGAGCCTCGTGCAGTCGCCCGTCTTCCAGGGTCCGACCGGATCGGCGCTGGAGATGGGGTCGAGGACGATGACGCTGACGTCACCCGGCCAGGTCCAGGCCCTCGACGGGGTGTTCACCAGCCCGAAGTTCGTCGGCTGCTACCAGCAGTACATGGGCGCGCTGGTGGCCGGTGCGGTGGCCGGAGCCACGGCCCAGGTCCAGGCGGTCACCCTGCCCGAGCCGCCTGCGGTGCAGTCCTACGGGGTGGTGACCACCTACACCATCCCCGGGTCGGGGACCGAGGTGGTGGGCGACGCCTACATGCTCGGTGGCCGGATCGTGTCCATCCTGCAGCCCACGACCAACGGACCGGCCGTCCCCGGGGGCGTGTTCACCGAGGCCTACGACGCCGTGTCCGGCCGGGTGTCCGCAGCCGCCAGCCGGTAGCCGCCGGGCAGTGGTCGGATGTCAGGCGCCCTCGGGCGCCAGGCGGGCGATCAGCGCCAGTGCCCGGTAGGCGGCCTCGGCCGGCCCGGTCTCGTCCGGGCGCACCAGGTTCGACATGATCCGCAGGATCCACGACATGAGTGTCTCCGAGTGCATGCCGGTGCCGACGCAGAGCTGCATGAGCTCGGGTCGGGCGATCACCCGGATGAAGGCCCGGGCGACCCGGTAGTAGAGGCCGTAGGCGTCCTCCAGCCGGTCCTCGTAACGGAGCAGGGCGGCGTACCCGTCACCCGACAGCGCCTCGCCGAGCGATGCCGCGGCCAGGCGGCCGGTCTCGTAGCCGTAGGCGATGCCCTCGCCGTTGAACGGGTTGATGGTGCCGGCCGCGTCGCCGACGACCAGGGTGGTGGCGCCGACCCGGGGCCCCACGGCCAGTCCCATCGGCAGCTTGCCACCGGTGGCCGGTCCCACGGCGGTGGCGGGGGACAGCTCCCACTCCTTCGGGGCCCAGGCCACGAAATGCTCCATGAGGGTCGCCGTGTTGACCCCCTTCCACCGCTGGTCGGTGGAGAGGAGCCCGACGCCGACGTTCACCCGGCCGTCGCCGAGCGGGAAGATCCATCCGTAGCCGGGTACCACGTTGCCCTGGCCGTCGCGGATGTCGAGGTGCGACTCGATGAAGGGCTGGTCGTGCCCCGGTGAGGTGTAGTACCCGCGGAGCGCCATGCCCATGGGCTGGGTACGGTCCCGGCTGGTGCCCAGCGCCCGGCCGAAGCGCGAGTTGGCCCCGTCGGCCACCACCACGTACCGGGCCCGGATCTCGCGCACCTGCCCGGTGGCCTTCTCCTTGACCACGGCACCCACGCACGACGGCAGGCCGGCGCCGTCGGGGGCGGGCGCGGCGTCGTCCAGGATGGGCTCGAGCGCCTCGGTGCCCTGCCACACGGTGGCCCCCGCCTTGGCCGCCCGCTCGTTGACCAGGGCGTCGAGGTCGTGCCGGGTGATGACGTAGCCGTAGGAGGGGAACGACGGGTGCTCGGGCCAGGGGAGGTTCAGCGTCCGGCCGAAGGCGTGGCAGCGCAGGCCGCCGTAGCGGTGGGCGCCCGCCAGCGAGCCCTCGATGCCCATGTCGGCGATCTGGCGGACCGAGCGGGGGGTCAGGCCGTCGCCGCACGTCTTGACCCGGGGGAACTCCTTCTTCTCCACCAGGGCGACGTCCCATCCGGCGTCGGCCAGCCAGTAGGCGCACGACGACCCCGAGGGCCCACCCCCGACCACCAGCACGTCGTGGACGTGCCCGTCCGCAGGCGGTCCGACGTCCCCGGCCCGGGTGGCCAGGTCGGCGCTGCCGGTGGGGAGGGGTGTCGGATCGGCCGGTTCGCTCACACGCCAATGCTAGAGGGGACGGGTCCGGGTCGGCACACCGGGACCCCGCCGGGCGGCGGGCCGCACCGGACCGGGGCCGGTCGGGCGGATGTGCTTTGTCCGAAGGGCGCGTGGTAAAAAACACGTGCTGTGGCCGACTACCTTCCGATCCTCATCCTGATCATCCTGGGGTTCCTGTTCGCCTCCCTGTCGTTCGTCGCGTCGGCGCTGCTGGCGCCCAAGAAGCGACCGACGGCGGCCAAGCTGGCGCCCTACGAGTGCGGGATCGTGCCCGGCATCGACCCCCCGACCCGGTTCCCGGTGCGGTTCTACCTGGTGGCGATGATCTTCATCATCTTCGACATCGAGGTGGTCTTCCTCTACCCGTGGGCCGTGATCTTCCGCCAGCTGCGGTCGTTCGGCCTGGTGGAGGTCCTGGTCTTCGCCGTCGTCGTCTTCATCTCCTTCGTGTACCTGGTCGGCAACGGGGCCCTCAGCTGGGGCCCCTCCAAGCGGCTCGCCGGTGGCATGCCGTCGCGCACGTCGGACTCCACGATCGCCCGCATCGGGGCCTCCGCCGAGGGGACCGACGGTGCGACCGCTCCCTCCACCGCCCCGGCCGGCCCCGGCCGCGCCGCCTGAGCGGGGCGGGGCACGATGGGACTCGAGGACCTCCAGCACAACTTCCTGACCGGCCGGCTGGAGGATCTGGTCAAGTGGGCACGGACCTACTCGATGTGGCCGGCCACCTTCGGGCTCGCCTGCTGCGCCATCGAGATGATGTCGGTCGGTGCCGCCGACTTCGACCTGGCCCGGTTCGGCATGGAGGTCTTCCGGGCCTCCCCGCGCCAGGCCGACCTCATGATCGTCGCCGGACGGGTCTCGCAGAAGATGGCGCCCGTGCTCCGTCAGGTCTACGACCAGATGATGGAGCCCAAGTGGGTCCTGTCGATGGGCGTGTGCGCCAGTTCGGGCGGGATGTTCAACAACTACGCCATCGTGCAGGGCGTGGACCAGATCGTCCCGGTCGACGTCTACGCCCCGGGGTGCCCGCCCACCCCCGAGACGCTCATGCACGCCATCCTCACCCTGCACGAGAAGGTCCGCAGCGACGACATCACCCGTCGTCGGGGCGTCCTCCTCGACGGTCGCCCGGACACCGCCGGTCTCGCCTCCGACCAGGGTGGCGACACCGACGACGCCCGTGGACCGGACGACGACCCCTCCCGGGGCTGGACGCCGGACCGCCCCGACGCCGTCCACCTCGGAACCCCGAAGCGCAACCCGATCATCGCCCGGAGCGTGGGTGAGCCCCTGTGACCACGGCCACCGACGGGGACACCACCTCCGACGCGCCCGCGACCGCCCCGTCGGGTGGGTCGTCGATGCGCCGGCGCCGGGGCGCGGCGCCCGAAGTGGTCTTCCCCACCCGTGACCAGTACCTCGGTGTGGTGACCGCGTTGCGCGACGAGGGGTTCGAGATGTGCGCGGACCTGTGCGCCGTGGACTACCTCACCCACCCGGCGCGGACGCTTCCCGACGGGGTGGCGGCGGAGCGCTTCGAGGTCGTGGTGAACCTCCTCTCCCTCAGCCAGGTCCGACGGGTCCGGGTGCGGGTGCAGGTTCCGGCCGACGATGCCGAGGTGCCGACCCTCTTCGACCTCTACCCGGGGACCGAGGCCATGGAGCGCGAGGCCTACGACCTGTTCGGCGTGATGTTCACCGGCCATCCCGACATGACCCGGATCCTCCTGCCCGAGGACTGGGAGGGCCACCCCCTGCGCAAGGACTACGGCGTCGGCCGGGTGCCCGTGCAGTTCAAGGGCGCCCCGGGGCCACGATGACCGACACCGCGCCGGCCACCGACGGGGAGCCCCGTCCCGACACCGGGCTCGCGGACCCCGTGTCGGGCGAGCAGTACGACGAGCCGTCCGATGTCGGTACCGAGACAGGTCTGATCATCGAGACGTCCGAGGGGGCCCAGGAACTCTTCCCCCGCACCCGGACGGAGCCCGGCGAGCTGCGGCGCGAGGTGGGGGCCGTGCTGCGCCTGCCCGAGGGCGTGGTGCTCAACGCCGACGACATCGACGTCGAGCAGACCGACGACGAGACCATGATCATCAACATGGGCCCCCAGCACCCGTCGACGCACGGGGTGCTCCGCCTCATGATCGAGCTGGACGGCGAGACCGTCCTGCGCACCAAGCCGGTGATCGGCTACCTCCACACCGGCATGGAGAAGACGGCCGAGGAGCTCACCTACGTCCAGGGGTCGACCAACGTCACCCGGATGGACTACCTGTCACCCCTGCACAACGAGCTGGTGCTGTCGCTGGCCGTCGAGGAGCTCCTGGGCATCGAGATGCCGCCCCGCTCGGACTGGATCCGGATGCTCCTGGTCGAGCTCAACCGGGTCTCGTCCCATCTCATGTGGATGGCCACCAACGGCATGGACCATGCGTCGACGTCGATGATGATCTACGGCTTCCGCGAGCGCGAGATGATCCTGGCCTTCTTCGAAAAGACGACCGGACTGCGGATGAACCACAACTTCATCCGTCCCGGCGGGACCGCCGCCGACCTGCCCGACGGGTGGGAGGACGACGTCACCATCATCTGCGACACCGTGCTGCCGCGCCTCGACGAGTACGACGAGCTGCTCACCGGCCAGCCGCTCTTCCACCAGCGGTCGGAGGGTGTGGGCAACCTGTCGGCCGAGGAGGCGCTGGCCCTCTCGCTGACCGGCCCCCTCCTGCGGTCCACCGGCGTGCCGTGGGACCTGCGCCGGTCCATGCCCTACCTGCGCTACGACGAGGTGGACTTCGACGTCATCGTGGGCACGTTCGGCGACAACTTCGACCGGTACTCGATCCGCCTCAACGAGATCCGCGAGTCCATCCGGATCATCCGCCAGGTCGTCGAGAAGATGCCGGCCGGCGACTACCGGGTCCAGGACAAGAAGGTCACCCCGCCGCCGCGGGGCCGCATCGACGAGTCGATGGAGGCCCTGATCCACCACTTCAAGGTGTTCACCGAGGGATTCCGGGTGCCCGAGGGCGAGGTCTACGTGGCCACCGAGTCCCCCCGGGGTGAGCTCGGCTGCTACCTGGTGTCCGACGGTGGCCCCAAGCCCTTCCGGATGCACATCCGGGGACCCAGCTTCGTGAACCTGCAGGCGCTGCCCCTCATGATGCGCGGCGGACTCCTGGCCGACGCCGTCGTGGCGTGCTCGTCGGTGGACCCGGTGATGGGGGAGGTTGACCGGTGACCGAGCCGACCCCCCTCGCCCCGCCCCGCCGCGCCGCCCTGGCCCCGGCCGCCCCCAGCCACCTTTCGGCCGACATGGTGGCCCGGGCCCGCCAGCTCATCGAGCTCTACCCCGAGCCGCGGTCCGCGCTGATCCCGCTGTGCCACCTGGCCCAGGAGCAGGACGGCTGGCTCACGCCCGAGGCCATGGTCGACATCGCCGGTCTGGTCGGCGTCACGCCCACCGAGGTCCTGGGCACGGCGTCGTTCTACGACATGCTCCACACCGAACCGGTGGGGAAGTACGTGGTGGCGGTCTGCACCAACATCGCCTGCCTGCTGGGTGGGGCCGCCGAACTGCTCGAGCACGCCGAGGACTCGCTGGGCATCGGTGCCGGGGGAACGACCCCCGACGGGACGGTCACCCTCGAGGAGGCCGAGTGCCTGGCCGACTGCGACCGGGCACCGTGCGTCCAGGTGAACCACCGCTACGTGGGCGCCCAGACCCCCGAGTCGTTCGACCGGCTCGTCGGCGAGCTCCGCTCGGGCGCCCGCGACGCCGACATCCCGCCGCACGGGACGCTGATCCGGGTGCGCCGCGCCAACGGCCTGGCCGTGGACGCCGCCGAGGTCGCCCGGGAGCGCGCCGCGGCGGCCGACGAACGGGCCGCCCGCGAGGCCGCCACCGCCCCGGCCGACGGGGGAGGTGCCTGATGGCCATCACCGACCCGCCGAAGATCGTCACCGCCCGCATCGGCCACGACGACTCCCACACGCTCGGGCGCTACCTGGCCACCGGTGGCTACGACGGGTTGCGCAAGGCGCTCACGATGACGCCCGAGGCCGTCGCCGCCGAGGTGGACGCGGCCAGCCTGCTGGGCCGGGGGGGCGCCGGGTTCCCGGCCGGGCGCAAGTGGTCCATGCTCCGCAAGGCGCCGGTGACCTACCTGGTGGTGAACGGCGACGAGTCCGAGCCGGCCACCTTCAAGGACCACCTGCTGGTCGAGCGGGACCCGCACCAGCTGGTCGAGGGCGTGGTGATCGCCGCCTACGCGCTGCAGGTCTCCCAGGTGTTCATCTTCCTGCGGGGCGAGTTCGCGCTCGGCCTCGAGCGGGTGCAGGCCGCCCTCAACGACGCCTACGCCCACGGTGCGGTCGGCCGGGACATCTTCGGGTCCGGGTTCTCGGTGGACGTGGTCGTCCACCCCGGCGCCGGCGCCTACATCTGCGGCGAGGAGACGGCCCTGCTCGAGTCCCTCGAGGGGAAGCGGGGCTTCCCCCGGATCAAGCCACCGTTCTTCCCGGCCGCCATCGGCCTCTACGGCGACCCGACCGTGGTCAACAACGTGGAGACCATGTCGAACCTCCCGTGGATCCTGCTCAACGGCGGGGCGGCCTTCGCCGCCCTCGGCGGCGGCCGCTCCACCGGCACCCGGCTGTTCGCCCTGGCCGGACACGTGAACAACCCGGGCGTCTACGAGCTCGAGATGGTCACGACCACGTTCAACGACCTGATCAACGCCCCGGTGCTCGGCGGCGGGATCCCCCACGGTCGGGGCCTGAAGGCGTTCATCCCCGGCGGGGTTTCGGCTCCCTGGTTCGGGCCCGACCAGATCGACCTGCCGCTCGGACAGGACGAGGTGGCCGAGGCCGGCTCGATGCTCGGGTCGGGCTCCGTGGTCGTCATGGACGACCACACCTGCGCGGTGCGCGCCGCGTGGCGGATCACCAAGTTCTTCAGCCGGGAGTCGTGCGGCCAGTGCACCCCGTGCCGGGAGGGCTCGGGCTGGCTCGAGCGCATCATGGAGCGCATCGAGCGCGGCCAGGGCCGCGAGGAGGACCTCGACCTCCTGCTCGACGCCTGCGACAACATCGCCCCCGGCCTCACGTGGCCGCCGCAGCAGACGACGATCTGCGTGCTCGGGCCGTCCATCCCGTCGTCGATCAGCTCGGCCATCACGATGTTCCGCGACGAGTTCCTGGTCCACATCAAGGAGGGGGGCTGCCCCTATGAGTGACCAGACCACCCCGTCCGAGGAGTTCGAGTTCACCCTGGACGGCCGGACGGTGCGCGCCCGCAAGGGCGAGCTGCTCATCGCCGCGGCCGAGCGGGCCGGGACCTTCGTCCCCCGGTTCTGCTACCACCCCCGCATGTCCTCGGTGGGGGTCTGCCGCATGTGCCTCGTCGAGGTGAGCGGACCCCGCGGCGCCACCCTGATGCCGAGCTGCTTCATCGAGGCGGCACCGGGCATGGAGGTCACCACCGACTCCGACAAGGTCAAGAAGGCCCAGGACGGCGTCCTCGAGTTCCTGCTGATCAACCACCCCCTGGACTGCCCCGTCTGCGACAAGGGCGGCGAGTGCCCGCTCCAGGACCAGACCCTGGCCTACGGCCCGGGGGAGACCCGGTTCGTCGAGGAGAAGCGCCACTTCGAGAAGCCGATCCCGATCTCGGAGCTGGTGCTGCTCGACCGCGAGCGGTGCATCCAGTGCAGCCGCTGCACCCGCTTCGCCGAGGAGGTGGCGGGCGAGGCCCAGATCGACTTCATCGGCCGGGGCGAGCAGATCCAGGTCAGCACCTTCCCCGAGCTGCCCTTCACCTCGTACTTCTCGGGGAACACCGTGCAGATCTGCCCGGTGGGAGCGCTCACCGCATCCCCCTACCGGTTCGCCGCCCGCCCGTGGGACCTCGACCAGGTCGAGTCCACGTGCACCACGTGCTCCGTCGGGTGCCGGGTGGCCGTGCAGTCGTCGTCCAACCGCCTCACCCGGCTGCTCGGGATCGACATCGACCCGGTCAACCACGGGTGGCTTTGCGACAAGGGTCGGTTTGCCGCCGACGCCGTCAACCGTGAGGACCGCCTGGTGGAACCGATGGTCCGCAAGGACGGGACGCTCGTGGCGGTGTCCTGGCACGAGGCGCTCGAGACCGTGGCCAAGGGCCTGCGGGCCGCCGTGGTCGAGGGTGCCGACTCGCTCGGGGTCATCGGCGGCGCCCGGCTGACCAACGAGGGAGCCTACGCCTGGGCCCGGGTGGCCAAGGGCGTGCTCGGCACCGACTCCGTCGACGCCCAGCTCGGTGACGGGCTCCCCGCCGAGCTCGTGCTCGGCCTGCCCCGGGCCACCATCGACCAGGCCGCCTCGGCCGCCACCGTGGTCCTGCTGACCGGCGACGTCCGCGAGGAGCTCCCGGTCCTCTTCCTGCGGCTGCGGGCCGCCGCCGTCGACGGGGACCTGTCGCTCGTCGAGCTGTCGCCGCAGGCCACGTCGCTGACCGCCCACGCCGCCGTGTCGCTGCGCTACGGCCCGGGCGACGCCCGGGCCCTGGTGGACGCCCTGGTGTCCGACGGGACGGCACCGGAGGCGGCCAAGGACGCCGACGCCCTGGCCGAGGGACGCCGGCTGCTCGCCGAGGGCCCGGTCGTGGTCGTGGTCGGGCGGCCGTCGCTGGCCGAGGACGCCGAGCTGGTGGCCGACGCCGCCCGGGCCCTGGCCGAGGCCCTGCCCGAGGCCCGGTTCCTGCCGGCGCTGCGGCGCGGCAACGTGCTGGGCGCGCTCGACATGGGCCTGGCCCCGGGGATCCTGCCCGGCCGGGTGTCGCTCGAGGCCGGACGCGCCTGGTTCGCAGCGGCGTGGGGCACCCTGCCCGAGGCCCGGGGCCGGGGCACCGCCGAGATCCTGGCCGCGGCCGCCGGCGACCACGCCGGGGGCTCCCCGGTGACCGCGCTGGTCCTGCTGGGCAGCGACCCGCTGACCGACTTTCCCGACCGCCGCCTGGCCCGCCGCGCCCTCGAGTCCGCCGGGTTCGTGGTGGCCGTGGCCACCGCCCCGGGTGACGTCCTGGAGCACGCCGACGTCGTCCTGCCGGCGGCCGAGGCCCACGAACGGCCCGGCACGACCACCAACATCGAGGGCCGGATCTCGCGGGTGGGCCAGAAGCTGGTCCCGCCCGGACAGGCCTGGCCCGACTGGATGATCGCCGGCGAGCTCGCCGTGCACCTCGGCCACGACCTGGGCTTCGACTCGGTCGGGACGGTGTGGGACGAGATCGAGCAGGTGGCCGTGTCCCACCGCGGCATCACCCGGACCGTCCTCGACTCCCACGGTGGCGCCGACGGCGTGGTCGCCCCGCTCGGGTCCAGCCCGGTGTCGCTGTCGAGGCGCGAGCCGCTCGACCCGGTCGCCGTTCCCGGCGTGGAGTCGGTCGAGCGCCAGGGTGCGAGTTTGCAGGCCGGCATGGCGTCGTCACCGAACGCCAGCACGGCCCCCGCCCCCGGCGAGCCGTCCGCCGGTGCGCCGGTCCGCCCGGCCATGCTGTCCGGGGTTCCCGAGCTCGACGTCCCCCACGTGTCCCCGGCCGACGGGTACTCCGTGCGCCTGGTCGCCTCCCGGGTCCTCTACGACGGCGGCAGTGCGGTCGAGGCCGTGCCGGCGCTCGCCGGCCTGGTCGGCCCCGGGGTCCTGCGGGTCAACCCCCACGACCTCGATGCGCTGGGTGTCGCCCCCGGGGGCGAGGTGCGACTCCGCTCCACCACCGCCACCCTGGTGGTCCCCGTCGAGCCCGACCCCTCGCTTCCCCGCAAGGTGGTCGCCGCCGACCTCAACGTGCCGCTGGGTGACGGCACGGTGGCCGACCTCATCGACCGGGCCTTCCCGGTGGTGGACCTCCGCATGGAGTCATTGTGACCCACCTCGCGCCGCTGCTCGGCACCGACCCCCTGTACGCCAAAGGCGTGGGCTGGGTCGTGCTGGCCATCGTGGCCGTCAAGGTCCTCGTCGTCTTCGGCGCCCTGATGGTGTCGGTCATGCTGATGATCTGGTTCGAGCGCAAGGTCATCTCGGACATGCAGAGCCGGATCGGGCCGAACCGGGCCGGGCCGTTCGGGATCGCCCAGACGCTGGCCGACGGGATCAAGCTCTTCTTCAAGGAGGACCTGATCCCGGACAAGGCCGACCGGTTCGTCTTCAAGCTGGCCCCCTACCTCACGATCATCCCGGCGTTCCTGGCCTTCGCCATCGTGCCCATCGGCGGCGAGGTCACCCTCTTCGGGCACACGTTCGAGCTGCAGCTGGCCGACCCGGCCATGGGGATCCTGTTCCTGCTGGCCATGTCGGGCATCGCCGTCTACGGCGTGATGCTGGCCGGGTGGTCCTCGGGATCCAAGTACCCGCTGCTCGGGTCGGTCCGGGCCTCCGCCCAGATGATCTCCTACGAGGCCGCGCTGGGGATGACCGTGGTCATGGTCGTCCTGATCTCCGGGTCGCTCAGCACCCGTACCATCGTCGACGCCCAGGCCGGACACCTGTGGCAGTGGAACGCCATCCGCCTGGCCGTCGTCCCCTTCCTGATCTTCTTCATCGCCGTCGTCGCCGAAACCAACCGCCCGCCGTTCGACCTGGTCGAGGCCGACCAGGAGCTGGTCGGGGGCTTCCACACCGAGTACTCCTCGATCCGCTTCGCTCTCTTCTTCCTGGCCGAGTTCATGAACACGATCACCATGTCGGCCATCACGGTGACGCTGTTCTTCGGCGGCCCCGACGGTCCCGTGCCCCACATCCCCCACATCGAGTGGATCTTCCCGATCCTGTGGTTCCTGGGCAAGACGATCGTCTTCCTGTTCATCTTCGTGTGGCTGCGCGCCGCCCTCCCCCGCCTCCGCTACGACCAGCTGATGGACCTCGGGTGGAAGCGGCTCATCCCACTGTCGCTGGGCTGGCTGCTCATCATCGCCGGCTTCGTGGTCGACGGCTGGTGGGGCGTCGGCATGGTGGCCGCGGTCCTGGTGGGCAGCGTCCTGCTGAGCCGTGCGTTCGCCATCGGCACCGAGCGCGAGGCGACCCGGGCCGTCGTGCCCCAGGTCGGGGTGCGCCTGTGGACGCGCGCCGAGCAGCAACCCCCGGCGGCACCCACCGAAGGAGGCGATCGCTGATGGCGACCCCCGAGCCGCCCCGCGGCCGTCAGAACTTCCTCGGCGGATTCAAGCTGACGCTCGAGCACCTCGGTCGGCCCGCGGTCACCCGTCAGTACCCCGAGGAGAAGCGTCCCAAGCAGCCCCGCCAGCACGGCCGCCACGTCCTCAACAAGTACGAGGACGGCATGGAGAAGTGCATCGGCTGCGAACTGTGCGCCGGCGTGTGCCCGGCCGACTGCATCTACGTGCGCGGCCTCGACAACCCGCCGGACCACCCGGTCTCACCGGGCGAGCGCTACGGCTACGTCTACGAGATCAACTTCCTCCGGTGCATCCACTGCGACATGTGCGTGGAGGCCTGCCCGACCGAGGCCATCACCGAGTCGAAGCTCATGGAGTTCTCCTTCACCAACCGGAACGACGCCATCTACACCAAGGACGAGCTGCTGGTGGACGATGACGGTCGCCCGAGGCACATGCCCTGGGAGGACTGGCGCGAGGGCGACGACCTGCACACGTCGGGGTGGATGCGGGCCACGTCGCCGGCCGGTGCCGCCGAGTTCGAGGGCCAGGTCCAGTGGTCGGGCGAGCTCGGCTTCGGCGTCCGGGCCCCCGAGGCCGGCCAGAGCGGCGTGCGTGACGACGCCACCACCGGCAGCATGCCGCTCCGCGAGACGCTGGAGCGCCACCTGCGCCCGGCGGACCTGCCGGCCGCCAAGCGCGGGCCCCGCGGGGCCATCGGACGGGCCATGGAGAAGGCCGAGCGCTTCCGCCCCGGGTTCGGGAAGAAGCACCGCGAGGAGGCCGACGTCGCCTATGCGGCAGCCAAGCGCGCCGGAAACTCGGAGCGCGACCGGCTCCCCGAGCCGGCACCGGCCGCCGCCGACCCGTCCGAGGGCGGTGACGCATGACGGCCCTGCTCGGTGTCTTCGTGACCTCGTCGTCCCATCCCACGCTCCCCGATGTCGGGGTGTTCGCCGTGGCCGCAGCCATCATCCTCGCCGGCGCCATCGGCGTGGTGGTGGCCCGCAACCCGGTCCACTCGGCGCTCATGCTGGTCATGACCCTGTTCGGCGTGGCCGTGCTCTTCGTGCTGCAGCAGGCCAGCTTCCTGGCCGCCGTGCAGGTGATCGTCTACGCCGGCGCCATCGTGGTGCTGTTCCTGTTCGTGATCATGTTCCTGGGCGTGGACAAGGAGGAGAACGTGGCGGCCGAGCCGCTGCGGGGGCAGCGGCCGCTGGCCGTCGCCCTGGTCGCACTGGGGGCGACCGGACTCCTGCTGCTGGGCCAGGTGTCCCGGTGGACCACGGGGCAGCCCCATGTGGCCGGCTCCGACACCGGTGCGCCCAACGTGAACCTGATCGGCAAGTCGCTCTACACGACCTATCTCTTCCCGTTCGAGGCCACCTCGGCGCTGCTCATCATCGCCGTGGTCGGCGCCGTGGTCCTGGCCCGGCGCCCGCCGGCGGCCACGTCGTCCGAGCAGATCGAGGAGGCCGATGCCGCGCTGGCCGTCCGGGATCCCGGTCCGGGGACGACCGACGGCACCGGGGACGCCGGGGGGGACGCATGAGCATCAGCCCGGCCTGGTACCTGTCGCTCAGTGTCGTCCTGTTCTGCATCGGCGCCTTCGGGGTGCTGGTGCGGCGCAACGTGCTCATCATGTTCATGTGCGTGGAGCTGATGCTCAACGCCTCCAACCTGGCCTTCGTGGCCTTCGCCCGGCAGCTCCACGACATCGGTGGGCAGGTGCTGGTCTTCTTCGTCCTGGTGGTGGCGGCGGCCGAGGTCGTGGTCGGGCTCGGGATCGTCGTGGCCATCTTCCGCAGGCGTGCCAGCACCAACGCCGACGACCTCCACCTGATGAAGGGCTGACCGGGCGATGCTCCACGTCACCTACCTGATCATCCTGCTGCCCCTGGTGGGCTTCGGGATCCTGCTGGCCTCAGGCCGCAAGCTGGGCGATCCGGCCGCCGGCGTCGTGGGCACCTGTGCCGTCGGTGCCTCGTTCCTCGTTTCGGTCGGCGTCTACCTGGCCCTCCTGCAGGTGAACGCCCCGGTGCGCTCGTACAGCCAGAACCTGTGGACGTGGATCCCGGTCGACCGCCTCCAGGTCCACGCCGCCCTCTACGTCGACCCGCTGTCGATGACCATGGTCCTGTTCATCACCGGCATCAGCACCCTGATCCACCTGTATTCGATCGGGTACATGAAGGGCGACAAGGACTACCCGAAGTTCTTCCTGTACATGAACCTGTTCGTCGCCTCGATGCTCATCCTGGTGCTGGGCAGCAACCTGCTGGTGACCTTCGTCGGGTGGGAGGGCGTCGGCACCTGCTCGTACTGGCTGGTCTCGTTCTGGTTCACGCGCGACTCCGCGGCCAGCGCCGGCAAGAAGGCCTTCGTCTACAACCGCATCGGCGACGTCGGCTTCCTGCTGGCCATCTTCCTGGTCTACGACAAGGTGCACTCGCTCGACTACCAGTACGTGTTCGCCCACGTCGACCGGATCGGCTCGGCCAACGTCACCGCCATCTGCCTGCTCCTGCTGGTCGGCGTGATGGGCAAGTCGGCGCAGATCCCGCTCTTCCCGTGGCTGGCCGACGCCATGGAGGGCCCGACCCCGGTGTCCGCCCTGATCCACGCGGCGACCATGGTGACGGCCGGCGTCTACCTGCTCTGCCGGGTCAACCCACTCCTGCACGCCTCCCCCGACGCCGCGCTCACCATCGCCATCATCGGCGCCGCCACCGCGTTCGTGGCCGCCACCATCGCCTGCGCCCAGCAGGACATCAAGAAGGTGCTGGCCTACTCCACGGTGTCCCAGCTGGGCTACATGTTCCTGGCCATCGGGTGCGGGGCCTACACGGCGGCGATCTTCCTCATGGTGGCCCACGCCTTCTTCAAGGGGCTGCTCTTCCTGGGGGCGGGCTCCGTCATCCACGGCCTGCACGATGAGCAGGACCTCAAGCGCATGGGGAACCTGCGGGCCTACCTGCCGATCACCTTCATCACCTTCGCCATCGGATGGCTGTGCATCGCCGCCGTGCCGCCGCTGTCGGGCTTCTGGGCCAAGGGCGACATCCTGGACAACACCTGGGCCGCCCACCCCGCACTGTGGTTCGTGGGCATCATCACCGCCGCGCTCACCGCGTACTACATGAGCCGCCTGACGGGTCTGGCCTTCTTCGGGTCCGACCGGTGGTCCGAGTCCGGCGCCGACGGGCACGAGCTGGACGCCGCCCACGCCCACCACGCCGACGGCGCGGTGTCTGAGCCCCACGAGTCGCCGTGGATCATGACCGTGCCGCTTTGGATCCTGGCGTTCTTCGCGGCGATCGCCGGCGTGATGGCCATCTCGGGCAGCAACTTCTCGCTGGCCAACTGGGTGGATCCGGTATTCGGGTCGAACCTGTTCCACGACAACCTCAGTTCGTCCGCGCTGTGGATCCTGGCCATCGTCGACGCGGTGGTGGCCATCGTCTTCGTCCTCATCGGCCTGCGGCTGTGGTCGCAGCGGTCGGACCGGCCCGCGCTGGAGGGGGCGTTCCTGCGGGGCGCCTGGTACATCAACGAGCTCTACGACGCCGTCTTCGGTCGTCCGAGCGAGCGCCTGGCCGCCTACTGCGCCGACGTGATCGAACCGAAGGTCATCGACGGTGCGGTCAACGGCGTGGCCGGCGCCTTCCGGGGCTCGGGGACGCTCCTGCGCAAGACCCAGACCGGGTACGTGCGCAACTACGTCCTCGGGATCACCTTCGGCACCGTCGTCGTCCTCGGCTTCATGCTCACGAGGATGTGGTGGGGTTGATGGTGGCCACCTCGTTCCCGTACCTGACCACGCTGGTCCTGCTGCCCGCGGTGGGCGCGGGCGTGGTCGCCCTGATCCCCCGCAAGGCCGTTGCCGCCTGGTTCCACGAGGCGGTCGGCGTGGCCGTCACGGTGCTCACCCTGGCCGTCGCCATCGCCGTGCTCGTGGTGTTCAAGTCCGGCTCCGGCGCCTACCAGATGGTCAGCACCCACGAGTGGGCCACCGGCCTCGGCATCCACTGGTCGGTCGGCGTCGACGGGATCTCGCTGTTCCTGCTCGTCCTGACCGCGGTCCTGTTCCCCCTGACCATGCTGGGGTCCCGGGCCCGGCGCGACCCCCGGGCGTTCATCGCCTGGGTGCTGCTGCTGGAGTCGGCGTGCATGGGCAGCTTCGTCTCGCTCGACCTGATCCTCTTCTTCCTGTTCTTCGAGCTGACCCTGGTCCCGTCGTACTTCCTCATCGGGGGGTGGGGCTTCGCCCGGCGCGGCTACGCGGCGATCAAGTTCTTCGTGTACACGTTCGCCGGCTCGGCCTTCCTCCTGGTGGGCATCGTCTCGATCGCCTTCATCCACAAGTCGCAGACCGGGGTCCTGACGTTCGCCCTGCCACCACTGATGCACACCCATCTGTCGGGCACCGAGGGCGTCCTGCTGTTCCTGGCCTTCACCGCGGCGTTCGCCGTGAAGGCGCCGATCTTCCCGTTCCACACGTGGTCGCCGGACGCGTACTCCGAGTCCCCCACCGCCGTGGCCATCCTCCTGGTGGCGGTCATGGCCAAGCTGGGCACCTACGGCATCATCCGATTCGACCTCAACCTGTTCCCGCAGGCCAGTCGCACGCTGGCGCCACTGCTGCTCACCCTGGCCGTGATCGGCATCACCTACGGGGCACTGGTGGCCTGCGCCCAACGGGACCTCAAGCGGCTCCTGGCCTACTCGTCGCTGGCCCAGATCGGGTTCATCGCGCTCGGGACCTTCGCGCTCAACAGCCAGGGCCTGAGCGGCGGCGTGCTCCAGATGGTGAACCACGGGCTGGTCATCGCCACGCTCTTCATCCTGGTGGGCTGGCTCTACGAGAGGCGGGGCACCTGGCAGATCGGCTCCCTGAAGGGACTGCAGTCCCCGGCCCCGGTACTGGCCGGCGTGTTCACCCTGGCCATGCTGGCCTCGATCGGCGTCCCCGGCCTCAACGGTTTCGTGGGTGAGTTCCTGATCCTGATCGGCACCTTCGTGGCGCACCGGTGGTGGGCCGTGGCGGCCACGGCCGGCGTGGTCATCGCCGCCGTGTACCTGCTCTGGGGGTATCAGCAGGTCTTCCACGGCGAGCCGACCGAGGCGGACAGGACCACCCGTGACCTGTCGGTGAACGAGCGGCTGATCGTCGCCCCGCTGGTCATCCTCATCGTGCTGCTCGGCGTGTTCCCGAAGCCGGTGCTCGACCGGATCACCCCGTCGGTGAACCGGCTGGTCATCCACGTGGACACCGTGACCAACACGCCGGTCCCGGCCGAACTGCGTCAGGGCCCGCTCGTCGCCGTCCGGTCCTCGGGCACCTCGGCCTCGTCGCCGTTGCCGGTGGCGACGGTGAAGCTGACGGGGGGCTCGAAGTGAATCTCCTGGCCACCTCGGCGGCACCCACCATCCACGTGCCCCACATCGACTACCTGAGCATCCTGCCCATGCTGATCATGCTGGGAGGGGCGCTGGCCCTGATGCTGGTGTCGTCGCTCCTCCGGCGGATCCTGGACGTACGGGCGGGCACCCTGGTGGCCGCCACCGTCTCGGTGGCCGCACTGGTGGCCGCACTGGTCCAGTGGGACCAGGTGGCCACCCACGGCCCGAAGGTCACCATCGCCGGGGCGATCGCCTTCGACGGCTTCGACGTCTTCATCCAGATCACGGTGTCGATCGCCATGCTGCTGACCGCGCTGATCGGTGACGGCTACCTGCGGCGCGAGGGCATCGACGGTCCCGAGTACCAGGTGCTGGCCATGGTGTCGGCGTCCGGGGCGATGATGATGGGGGCGGCCAACGACCTCATCGTGGTCTTCCTCGGCCTCGAGATCCTCTCCATCGCCCTCTACGTCCTGGCCGCGTTCAACCACCGGCGGGCCGAATCGGGCGAGGCCGCCCTCAAGTACTTCGTCCTCGGTGGGTTCTCGTCGGCCGTCTTCCTGTACGGCATCGCCCTCACCTACGGGGCCACGGGCACCACCAACCTCCCCCAGATCGCCGACTACCTGTCGCGCCACGTCATCGTCCACAACGGCGTGCTGCTGGCCGGGATCGCTCTGCTCCTGGTGGGATTCGCCTTCAAGATCGCCGCGGTCCCGTTCCACCTGTGGTCGCCCGACGTCTACGAGGGCTCGCCGTCACCCGTCGCCGGGTTCATGGCGGCGGTGGCCAAGGCCGGCGCGTTCGCCGCCCTGCTGCGGGTGTTCGTCACCTCGTTCCCGACGGTCAGGGCCGACTGGCAGCCGGTGGTGTGGATGCTGGCCCTGCTGAGCCTGGTGCTCGGCGCCGTGGTGGCGCTGACCCAGCGCGACGTCAAGCGGATGATGGCGTACTCGTCGATCAATCACGTGGGCTTCATCCTCCTGGGGGTGGAGGCGGTGTCGGCCCGGGGTGTGTCGGCCTCGCTGTACTACCTCTTCACCTACATGTTCCTGGTGATCGGGACGTTCGCGGTGATCACCGTGGTGGCCGGTCCGGGGGACACCCGCTCGAAGATCACCGACTACCGGGGCCTGGCCAAGCGCCAACCGCTGCTCGCCCTGGCCTTCGCCGTGCTCCTGCTGGGACAGGCCGGCGCGCCGTTCACCACCGGGTTCCTGGCCAAGTTGGGCGTCATCGAGGCCTCGGTGGCCGACCAGGGCTACGGGCTCGCCGTGGTCGCCATGGCGTCCGCCGCCGTGGCCGCGTTCTTCTACCTGCGCCTGGCCGTCACCATGTTCTCGCCGGTCGGCGACTCCGGCAACGTCGCCGATGCCAACACGGCCGACGAGCCGGTCCCGGCCGAGCCACCGCGGGGCGACTCCACGACCGACGCGGTGGCGAGCCTCCAGACCCTCACCGACGCCCCGCCGACGGCCGACGTGGAGGCCCGGGGCATCGTGCCCGTGCCGACGCTCACCGCCGTGGCCATCGGCCTGTGCGTCGCCTTCACGGTCGTGTTCGGGATCATCCCCGGCCCGATCCTGAATTTCGCCCACCAGGCCACCCTGCTCCTCCTGGGCTGAGGCGCCCCGGGAAGGGCACGGCCCGCTGCCCGGACCGGACCGGTGGAATCGGGCGGGCACATCGTCTACGTTCGGGCCTCGGGCACGGTGACGGCGGGCACCCCGTCCGGCGACTGCGCCGGCCACGAGGAGCGTGATCATGTCCCGACTCAAGCACATGCCTGCGGCCGGATGGTTCGTCGCAGGGGTGGCCGTCGCCGTCCTGGTGATCCCCGCCACCGTCGGTGCCGTGGGCGCCGTGGCCGCCCTCAAGTTCACCGGCATCGAGGGAACCAGCACCAACAAGGCCGACGTGACGCCCGCCGGGCAGCTCCAGGTCGCCCCGGTGGCGCCGGCGTCGCTGTTCCAGAACTCGTACATCACCAACCTGGGCAGTGGTGCCAGCAGCGTGGTCGCGGCACCGCCGACCGGGGACGCCCTGATCGTCGACGACGTCCATGTCGTCGTCTACTCCACGCCGACGTCCATCAGCTACTACTACCTCGAGGTCGAGGCCGGTACCGCCTGCAGCGGCGCGTACGTCGGAACCTTCCATCAGGTCTTCCTGGCCGCGGCAGTGGGCAACAGCGACGACCCGCTCGCCCCGGGCCTGGTGGTCCCCTCCGGTGACTCGCTGTGCATGACGGTCTACAGCCCCGTGGACATCGCCGCGTCGGTGTCCGGCTACACCGTCCCCGCCGCCGCGGCACCGGCACTGGCTGCGCACGCCGCACCGGCGGCCAGGGCGACGCCGTAGCCCGACGGCGTCGAGGCGCGGCGGGGCCACATCCCGGGTCCGCCGCGCCCCGGCGTGTACTGTCGCCGGTGTCCGCGCAGTCACGTCGGCGCAGTCACGGAGGATGGCCCGATGGCAGAGCAACCGCAGGGACCGGGGAGTCCGGCGACTTCCAAGCGTGATACCCGGGACATCGTCCGCCTGGTGGTCCTCGGGGTCGCCCTGGTCCTGTTGATCGCCTTCATCGTGGGCAACTCGGCGTCGGTCAAGGTCAACTTCGTCTTCTTCGACACCAAGGCCAGCCTGATCTGGGTGATCATCATCTCGGTGGTGCTGGGTGTGATCGTCGACCGCCTGGCCATCGTGCTGAACCACCGGCGCACGTCCCGCAAGTAGCGCCCCGACGGGTCAGAAGGTCGACGGCAGCAGCACGTCGGTGCTCCAGGCGATCTGCCGGTTGCCCTGGTTCATCGCGGCCTCGACGATCCCGGAATCGGCGGTCAGCGGACTGTTGTCGACGAGCGTGACGACGCCGAAGTCCGACTTGACCAGCAACGTCTGACCGTTGGCTGTGGTGTACACGGCCTGGGAGACGGACACGGGGCCGAGCAGGGCGCCGGTCAGGGTGGTGCCCGGGATGATGAGGTAGCTCAGGATCTTCTCGATCCTCGTGGTGCCCAGGCCCTCGAAGTAGTTGTACGTCGCCTGCTCGGTGGCTGCTCCCGGCAGGGGGAGCGACCGGCCCGAGAGCTTCCGGGCCAGCAGAGTCCACTCCTCGTCGTCCGGCTGGAAGAAGGTCGCCTGGCGGGTGCCGTCACTCAGGATGGAGACGGGACCGTGGGGATCGGACGCGAGCACGCTCTGCACGAGCAGTGCGGTGAGGTGGTAGTCGAACTCGTTGCCGTCGAACGACCCGTCGTTGTTCTCCCCACCGGGGGCGAGCTCGGTGACGATGGAGGTGGTCCCGCTGGTGCCCGTGTCGATCGGCGGGGGCGTGGGCACCACCGGGGGGAACGTCGGGAACGTCGGTGGAGCGGGGAACGTCGGGAACGTGATGGTCGGCGCCGTCGGGAAGGTGAACGTGATGCCGGTCGAAGACGCTGCCGCCCCGCCCGTGGTGGCCGCCTGGGCCGGTGACGAGTACGCAGCGAGCGGGCCGACGAGCACGGCGACGGCCGCCGCAGCTCCTGCGATGAGTCGTGAGCGATGCATGGAGATCCCCCCTGTTCGAATGGCGTCCGGTGCGGACGCCTGATGGCACCCCTTCTTCGTAGCGGGACGGATCCTGGATGACGGAGACCGGTGGACGCCACATCCGCGGGGCCCAGCCGGACAAGAACATCCGCGCCTCCGGTCATCCGTGACCCCATGCGGCGACGAAGGACTGTCGCAGAGGGAAACGTCTCCTCGCGCATTCAGACAATCGAGGAACTGCGATATGCACAAGAAACTGTCCCTAGTGGCGGTGGTGACGGCACTCGTACTGTCGCCCGCCGCGGCCCTCGTCTCGGGCTCCGGGATGTCCGGGGCGGACTCCACTGCAGGAGACGCCACGGTGACCGTGGTCCACGGCATCCCGGACACACCGGTCGACGTCTACGTCAACGGGGCTGACGTCCTCCCCGACTTCACCTTCGGGACGGTCAGCCCGGCGCTCTCACTCGCTCCGGGCACATACGCCGTCGCCGTCAAGGCCCACGGGACCTCCACCACCCTGCTGAGCGCCACCGAGACGTTGACCGGTGGCGAGAACGCCACCATCGTGGCCAACCTCGACGCCGGAGGATCCCCCACGCTCAACGTGTTCGCCAATCCCACGAGCTCCGCACCGGCAGGCGATGCATGGCTGCTGGTCCGCCACACGGCGCAGGCGCCCGGCGTCGACGTCTACGCCGGCACGACAAAGGTGATCACGGACCTGACCAACCCGAATTCGGCAGGTCCGTTGGCCGTGCCGGCCGGAACGGTGCCGGTGTCCGTGGCCGTCAACCCGTCGACGTCGTCGACTCCCCCCGTCCTCGGCCCGCTCAACCTCTCCCTCACGGCAGGCCACGTCTACATCGCCTACGCCATCGGGAGTGCGACCACCGTACCCAGCACGCTCACCGTGGCCGTTCAGGACTATCTGGTGGGCCAGGTCAAGTCCGGCACCGGCTACCGCATCGTCACCGGCACGGGCAAAGTGGCGTGCTTCGGCGGCCAGGCATGCGCCGGCGACCTCGCCGGAGTGCACCTGAACGCACCCATCGTCGGCACGATCAGCACCCCTGACGGCACGGGCTACTGGTTGGCGGCGGCGGACGGCGGGGTCTTCAACTACGGCAGTGCCGGCTTCTACGGCTCGCAGGGCGGACAGCACCTCAACGCCCCCATCGTGGGCATCGCCGCCACGGCGGACGACAAGGGCTACTGGTTGGTGGCCGCCGACGGCGGTGTGTTCTGCTTCGGTGACGCGAGCTTCCACGGCTCGACCGGGGGCACGCACCTGAACTCCCCGGTGGTGGGCATCGCCTCCACGCCGGACGGCGCCGGCTACTGGCTCGTGGCCGCCGACGGTGGCGTCTTCGCCTTCGGGGACGCAGCCTTCTACGGCTCGACCGGGGGCACGCACCTGAACGCCCCCGTCGTGGGCGGGGCGGCGACCTCGGACGGCGCCGGCTACTGGCTCGTGGCCGCCGACGGCGGTGTCTTCGCGTTCGGTGACGCGAGCTTCCACGGCTCGACCGGGGGCACGCACCTGAACGCCCCCGTCGTGGGCTTCGCCGCCACCGGGACCGACGGTGGGTACCTCCTGGCTGCAGCCGACGGAGGCGTCTTCGCCTATGGCGACGCGGTCTTCCACGGATCGGCTGCCGGGACACTGTCCAGCCCGGTCGTCGGCATCGCGTCCTGACACGACGGTAGGGACGACCGACGGAGTCGTCGGTCGTCGAGCGGAACGGATGGGAGGGGGTCGGGGCGTTCGTCCCCGGCCCCCTCGTCCGTCCGGGGCGCGTCGATCCCGCCTCGACCGGAACCGGTGGTCGACTGCGCACAGCGGTGACAGGATGGGGGCATGACGCTCCCCACCCCCGAGGAACGGGCCGCCACCGGTCGCAAGGCGCGGGAACTGGTGCCCCGGTCCCGCCACGGCGAATGGTCGCCCCCGGCCGACCGGACCGACCCGCTCGAGATCCTCGCCCTGCAGGCCACCACCCGGGTCCCGGACCTGGTGCCGATCCGGTACGGGCGCATGGCCGCGTCGCCGTTCGCCTTCTACCGGGGGGCGGCGGCGGTCATGGCCGCCGACCTGGCCCACGTGGAGCACTCGCACCTGGACGTGCAGCTGTGCGGGGACGCCCACCTGGTCAACTTCGGCGGTTTCGCCTCGCCCGAACGCGACATGATCTTCGACGTCAACGACTTCGACGAAACACTGCCCGGACCTTTCGAGTGGGACCTGAAGCGCCTGGCCGCCAGCGTCGAGGTGGCCGCCCGGTCACGGGGCTTCGACGACGCCGAACGCAGCAGGCTGGTCGCGTTGTCGTCGAAGGGCTACCGCGAGGCCATCCGCACCTTCGCCGGCATGCGGAACCTCGACCTCTGGTACGTCCGGCTCGACGCCGACACGATGCGGACCCGCTGGGGGGACGCCGCCGGACCCAAGGTGCTCGCCAATTTCACGAACCGGGTGGAGAAGGCCAAGAGCAAGGACCACCTGAAGGCGGTGGCCAAACTGACCGAGGAGGTCGACGGGAAGCTGCAGTTCCGGGCCGACCCGCCGCTGCTCATCCCCGCCGACGAGCTCTTCGACCCGGACCGTGCCGCCGAGACGGTGGAGAGTCTGCTCCGGGGCCTCACCGAGTACCGGACGACGCTGCAGGGCGACCGCCAGCACCTGCTGGCCCGCTACGAGTTCGTCGACCTGGCCCGCAAGGTCGTCGGCGTGGGCTCGGTCGGCACCCGGTGCTGGGTGGCCCTGTTCATCGGGCGCGACAAGGGGGATCCGCTGGTGCTCCAGGTCAAGCAGGCCGAGCAGTCGGTGGCCGAGCCGTTCCTGCAGCCGAGCGAGTACGACAACATGGGGCAGCGGGTGGTCCAAGGCCAGCGCCTGGTCCAGAGCGCCAGTGACATCTTCCTCGGGTGGGACCGGGTGACCGGCGAGGACGGTGTCGAGCGTGACTTCTACTTCCGCCAGATGTGGGACTGGAAGCTGTCGCCCGAGATCGACACCATGCTGCCCGATGGGCTGGCCGTCTACGTCCAGATGTGCGGGTACGTGCTGGCCCTCGGCCATTCCCGCTCGGGCGATGCCATCGCCCTCGACGCCTACCTGGGCTCGGGCCCCAAGTTCGACGAGGCGATGGTCTCGTTCGCCTCCGCCTACGCCGACCAGAACGAGAAGGACCACGCCGCGCTCAAGCGGGCCATCGCCCTCAACAAGGTGCAGGCCATCAGCGACATCTGAGCCGGCCGTCTGCGCCGTCCCACCCCGATGTACCGCAGCACCGCGTCACGAACTTCCCCGTCAATGCCATCCCCACGAGAACAGGAGCACCGCATGCCCCTCCACCAGCACGAATCCATCCGGGACGAGTTGCTCGACTCCGTCTACGCCGGGAAGGACCTCCTGACGACGCTGCCGTCGCACCTGTTCCCGAAGGAGGAGATGCGCAAGGAGGACGCGTACCAGGCGATCTCCGACGAGCTGCTGCTCGACGGCAACGCCCGCCAGAACCTGGCCACCTTCTGCCAGACCTGGGAGGAGGACGAGGTCCACCAGCTCATGGACCTGTCGATCAACAAGAACATGATCGACAAGGACGAGTACCCCCAGACCGCCGAGATCGAGCGGCGGTGCGTCCAGATGCTGGCCGACCTGTGGAACGCCCCCGACGAGGGCGGTGCCGTCGGGTGCTCGGCCATCGGATCGTCCGAGGCGTGCATGCTCGGGGGAATGGCCGCCCTGTGGCGGTGGCGGGCCAAGCGCAAGGCGGCGGGCAAGCCCACCGACTCGCCCAACTTCGTGTGCGGGCCGGTCCAGGTGGTGTGGCACAAGTTCGCCAAGTACTGGGACGTGGAGATCCGGGAGATCCCCATGTCGACAGGCAAGTACTGCATGGACGTGGAACAGATGCTGGCCCGGGTCGACGAGAACACCATCATGGTGGTCCCGACCTTCGGGGTGACCTACACCGGCGCCTACGAGCCGGTGCTCGAACTGTCGAAGGCGCTCGACAAGCTGGCCGAGGACACCGGCCTCGACATCGACATCCACGTGGACGGCGCGTCGGGGGCCTTCCTCGGGCCCTTCTGCGCACCGGACGTGGTGTGGGACTTCCGCATCGAGCGGGTCAAGTCGATCTCCACCTCGGGCCACAAGTTCGGGCTGGCCCCTCTGGGCGTCGGCTGGGTCCTGTGGCGCCACGCCGACGAGTTGCCCGACGACCTGATCTTCCACGTCACCTACCTCGGGGGTGACATGCCGGTCTTCCAGATCAACTTCTCGCGGCCGGCCGGCCAGATCGTGGCCCAGTACTACAACTTCGTGAGGCTGGGCCGGGAGGGCTACAAGACGATCCAGGACGCCTGTTACGCCACCTCCCAGTTCCTGGCCGAGGAGATCGTGAAGCTCGGCCCCTTCGAACTGCTCTGTGACGGGAACGCGCTGACCGGGATCCCGTCGGTGGCGTGGCGGATCGCCGAGGGCGAGGACCCGGGCTACACCCTCTACGACGTGGCCGACCGGCTGCGGGTCAAGGGCTGGCAGGTCCCGGCCTATCCGCTGACCGGCTCGGTGTCGGACATCTCGGTCCAGCGGATCCTGGTCCGCCAGGGTGTGAGCCGGGATCTGGCCTTCCTGCTGATGAACGACATCAAGGAGGCCATCGCCCACTTCGACCGGCATCCGGTGTCGGTGGCGATGACCCCCGAGGAGTCAGGCGGCTTCAGCCACCTGTGAGCCCTCGGCGCCGGACGCCGGGTCGGTGGTGACCCGGCGTCCGGTCTGCCGCGGTCAGGACAGGAGCTTGGCCTTCTGGGCCTCGAACTCGGCGTCGGTGATCGCACCCGACTGCTTGAGGTCCGCCAGCTTGGCCAGCTGGTCGACGTTGCTCGACGATCCGGCGGTCTCCTTGACGTAGTTGTCGAAGGCCTGCTGCTGGGCCTGGGCGGCCGCCTCGGCCCGCTCGTGCATCTTGCCGCCGCGGGCGATCAGGTACACCAGGATGCCGAGGAAGGGCAGGATGATCACGAAGAGGATCCACACCGCCTTGGCTCCGCCGCCCATGTCCTTGCTGCGGAAGATGTCGCTGAAGATGATGATCAGCAGCCAGAACCAGATGATGAAGACGAACAGGCCCAGCATCGTCCCGAACAGGTCGAGCAGGGGGTAGGTGTAGGCAAGCATGGGAAGGTCTCCTTGG
>Ga0302202_10001016_pt1 | contig 35402 bp, 23 predicted proteins | sample II_Bog_N3_3_FD_194579 | JGI IMG/M metagenome (GOLD analysis project Ga0302202, IMG submission 194579) | Peat permafrost microbial communities from Stordalen Mire near Abisko, Sweden - II_Bog_N3_3 | ecosystem: Environmental > Terrestrial > Soil > Wetlands > Peat | place: Sweden: Abisko...
GGTTTGGCTATGACGGGGAGTATGGCAACCAAACAGGCTCCAGTCATGGCACAAGCTTGAATGGCGATGCCGTGCTGCAAGGGTATTACTACAACCCCAAGTTCGTGAGCTTCTTCGTCGATCCCATCTACAACCGCTCGCAGGCAAATTCCGGGCAAGGCTCGATTACCGACGCAAGCAGCATCAACGTGGGAGTGAATATTTTCAGCGGCAGCCACTTTCCGGGATCCATCTCGTTTGGCGAAGGTTTCGACAGCAGCGGGATCTATGGGTTCGGCACGACGCCGGGGCTTACCACGACCTCAGGCAAGTCGCACAGCTTCGGGATCGGATGGGCGGAATTGATTCCGGGCGCGCCGCCTTTGAGCGTGCAGTACTCGCAGACGGCGTCATCGAACTCGATTTTCGCGACCGACCAGGAAGATCATACGAGCACGAAAAGTCTCAATATGTTCAGCAACTACAAGCTCGCGGGCTGGTACCTGGGAGGGCGCTTTACCAATATCCGGACGCATACCGAACTGCCGAGTGTAATCACCGATGAAGGGTCCGAAACGGGGGACACGGATGCAACGGCATTTTCGGCCAACGCGAACCACAAACTGCCGCTGCGGGGCTCGTTTGGAGTGGGGTACACATGGTCCGAGTTCAGCGGCGAGAATAACGGGACCACGCTCTCGGGTTCCAACCAGATGATCAATGCCACCGCGGCTTTTGCGCCTACCCAGCGGCTGACCTCGTCGTTCGAACTCGATTACAACAGCAGCCTCACGGGAGAGATTGAACAGCAACTGGTGGGGGTGGGCGCGGTGAATCCGCAGGTCAACCTGGGCACGAGCGGCTACTCGATTGCCATGAGCAATTTCGACAATGTGGCGCTGACCAAGAGCTTGTCGGCGGGATTTAGTGTGGGCCACATTCAGCAAGAGGTGTATGGCGAAACGGTTTCAGCGACGCATTTCAGCGCGATCGTCAACTACCGGTTTTTGAAGCCGCTGTGGGGCACGGTGGTGGTCTATGCCGGGGTCAACGATCAGGCGAACGAGGGGGGGAACCAGGGAGCGGGGCTGGTGGCGGGAGCGAATTTCAGCAAGCAATGGAGCAATTTCGAGTTAAGCGGAAGCTTTGGCTACTCGCAGGATACGCAGACGGTGCTGGCCGCGCAGACGACATCCAACTACACGTATATGGCAAATGCGCAGCGCCACCTCAGCCGGCGACTGCGTTGGATGGCGATGTTCAACGGGTTCCACACCGGGTTGGGCGAGGTGGAAGGTTCGAGCGCCCATGCAGAGAACTACGGAACCAACCTGGTGTACAAGATGTATAACCTGGGAGCGAATTACTCGCACACCTCGGGTACAGCGCTGCTGACGGGGAGCGGGCTGGTGGTGCCGCCGGGGACAATTTTGCCGACTCTGCCGGGCAATGCGTATCTGCTGGACACGGGGTCGTCGTATTCGATCAGCTTCACGGCAAACCCGGTGCGCAGGCTGGTAATCAGCAGCAGCTACACGAAGACGACCAACGACAGCCTGGCGCAGACGCTCAACACGAACAGCTCGTCGAGCATTATTCAGGCGTTTACCGCATACCAGTTTCGAAAAATGGAGTTCACAGCGGGATATACTAACTTAAATCAGATTGTGAGCCAGTCGGGGTTGCCCGAGGCGAGCTATTCGAACTTTTACGTTGGACTGCAACGATGGTTCAAAGCGTTCTAGAACGATGCACTGCGGGGAATTGGCGGCGGCTCGGTTTGTGCATCGTGGTGGCGGCGTGGCTGAGCGCTCCCGCGCAGGCTGGGAAAGTCAAAGCTGAGAAGAACGATGCGACTCCGGGGCCTGAGCTGCTGCTGGAGGGCGGGCGGAAGCTGGCGTTTGTGCGAACGTTTGAGACCGACCGGGATGTGTCGCCGAAGCGGTCCTTCTTTCGGAAGGTGCTCGACGTGGTGGCGGGAGCGGCGGACCGGCACCAGACGATCCGGCCGTATGGGATCGCGGTCGACTCGCACGGGCGGGCGATCGTGACGGACCCGGGGGCGATGGGTATCCATATTTTCGATTTTGCCGATCATAAGTATAAGTTCATCGCGCGCAACGACAAGGATCAGAACTCGATGAAGTCGCCGCAGTGCGTGGCGGTGGATGCGGAAGACAACTTTTATGTGACGGACTCGGAGACGGGCAGGATTTTTGTTTTCGAGGCGGGAGGAAAGTTCAAGCGCATCATCGGGAATCTGAAGGGCGGAGAAGGATATTTCAAGCGGCCCACGGGGATTGCGGTGGATTCGGCGGCGCAGCGGATCTACGTCACAGACACTCTGCGGAACAAGGTTTACGTTTTAGACATGAACGGAAGCGTGATGCAGACGATCGGCAAGACCGGGACGGCGAACGGGGAATTTAATTTTCCGACGGAGATCGTGCTGCATGGACAGGATCTGGCGGTGGTCGATGCGATGAATTTCCGCGTGCAGGTGTTCGATCGCAGCGGAGGGTTCAAGTACGCGGTGGGCAAGGTCGGAGATGGAGAGGATATGGGGAGCTTCTTCCGGCCGAAAGGGATCGGGTTCGACAGCGAAGGGCACTTATATGTAGTGGATGGCGCCTGGAGCCGAGTGCAAGTGTTCGATCAACAAGGAGAGCTGCTTTATTACTTCGGGGCAAGAGGAGGACAGCCGGGAGCGTTCAACCTGCCTGCGGGGATGTTTATCGATCACAACGACAGCGTCTACATCGCGGATTCCTACAACAGCCGCGTGCAAGAGTTTCAGTACTACGGGAAACGGGAGCAGGGCGGGGGCCAGTAGGAATGAAGTTCTGGATTGCATTTGCGGCCTTCCTGCTGAGTGCAAGCTTCCTGCAAGCGCAGTTTTCCGGGGATGTGCTGGGAACGCATAATATGGGCCCCGGCGGGCAAGGGCCACTGAGGGGCGGCGGTCTGCCTCCTTGCCAGTATTGCCACGCGCCGCACTCCGGAATCGGCAAGGGACCGCTGTGGGCGCAGACGTATTCCACACAGACTTACACGCTGTACCGCAGCACCACCGACCCAACGCAGACGATGGAACAGCCTCCGATCGGCGCGGCCAGCAGTCTCTGCCTGAGTTGTCATGATGGGACGGTTGCCCCTGGTCAGACCGTACCCTACGGCAAGATCCAGTTGCAGGGCAACATGAGCGCGAGTGACATTCTTGGGACCAGTCTGCAGAACTCGCATCCCTTCAGCTTCAACAAGCTGAAGGACCAGGCCGACCTGGTGGCGAGTTTGATCTCGAAAGGGCAGACCCAGGATCCGCTGCAAAAGGTGACGCTGATCAACGGGAACGTGGAATGCGAGAGCTGCCACAATCCGCATATTCAAAATGGCGACGCGATTTCCCTGAACTTTCTGGTGAGAAACAGTGCCGGAGGCGCGATGTGCCTCTCGTGCCACGGAACGACCCCGCGCACAGTGAACAACGAACCGAACCCACTGGTGCCGTGGCCGGTCAGTGTCCACGCCACGATTTCAAACGCGATTCTGCCGGCGGCCAATGTGGGCCCCTATCTCAGCGTCGCGCAGAACGCATGCACGAGTTGCCATGTGGAGCACAATGCGAACGGTCCAGCGCGACTGTTGCGCGGCGCAACCCCCGCGCCCGCCAACCTGGACGCTTACACCCAGAACTGCATCACCTGCCACAACGGCAACAGCAATATCACCCCAACCGTGGCGAACGTATACGCGGAATTCTCAAAGATCTCTTATCATCCTTATCCCTCCGGGAATAACACGCACGATACGGCCGAGGGGATTCTTTTGAACAACAATCGTCATGCCACCTGTGCCGATTGCCACAACCCGCATGGGGCGCAGCAAGTTACTACGTTCACGCCACCGCCGCTACTTCGTCCGTCGCAGAACGCAGTGAATGGAATTTCGGCCGCTGACGGAATTACCCCTCTGGTGCCGGCTGTGAACCAATATGAAAACTGCCTTCGCTGCCACGGTACGTCTACGGGCAAGCCAACGAAATCGAAACTCGGGTATCTCCCGGTGCGGTACGTGTCGAACCCGGCGGATCCGGGCGATGTACTTTCGGAATTTGCCGCGACGACGTCCTCCAGCCATCCCGTGACGCACACGAGTTCCTCGACTTACCCCCAACCCAGTCTTCTGCCCAACATGTCGCAACTGAACGGAACCAGTCAGGGGCGGCTGATGGGGCTCCAGATATTTTGCACGGATTGTCACAACAGCGACGACAACCGCGAATTCGGCGGTACGGGCCCGAGCGGTCCGCACGGATCGAAATGGCCTCACCTTCTGGAGCGACGTTATGAATTCAGCCAGGCGCCGGGTCCGGGCCAGCGGATTACGAACCTCTATCCCAACCCGGATCTGACGGTAAACGGGCCGTACGCGATGTGCGGCAAATGCCATGATCTCGCGGGCAATATCATCCAGAATACAAGCTGGTCCCGGCACTCCATCCACATCAATGCCGGTTTTACGTGCTCTACTTGCCACACTGCGCACGGAATCGCGGGTAGAAATGGAACCGTGACCGGCGACCGGCTCGTCGACTTCGACTTGAATGTAGTCGCTCCGAACGGCGGGATGCCCATTTCTTACAATGGCAGCACTGGAACTTGCGCGTTGGTCTGCCATGAAGTGGCACATAATCCGAACGGCACTGTCGGGAGCGTAATGCCGCGTAACGGGTTTGCGCCCAAGTAGACCCTAACGGAAATCCGATTCGGCAGCAGCAGCAAAAAGCATGAACCACAGGGTACACAGGGGTGCATGGAGAGCCCCAGGGATCCCAACAGAATCTCCCCAAGAGATTTGCCACTTCGATTACGGAACTTGCACACGGTGAACGCGACGGGCGGTACTGAAGACATGACGACAACCTCCCGTCCAATCCTCAATCTTCGTTACGCGCGACTCGCACTTGTCGTGCTGGCACTTCTATACGCATTGGCTGCCGGCCTGCGCACTCTCGGTGATTTTGATCTGGGATGGCAGTTGGCAACCGGGCGTTGGATCGTGCAACACGGACAGATACCGTGGACAGACGTTTTCTCTTATACCGCATCGGGCATGGAGTGGATTTATCCGGTCCTGTCGCAAATCCTGCTCTATCTGTCCTACGTAATTGGCGGGTATGGCCTGTTGTCGTGGTTGGGAGCCGCGGCGTGTGTGAGCACGGTCGCGCTCCTGCTGCGCCGTTCTTCGGTAGCAGGGGTGGTCTTGGCGGCAGCGGCGGTTCCACTCATCGCTGCCCTTACTCCACCCCGGGCTGAGATGTTCACGGCAGTCTTCTTCGCAGCGTACGTAAGCATCCTGTGGCACTATCACCGATCGGGAAAAGGCCCGTTATGGCTGCTTCCGGTGCTGATGTGCTTGTGGGTGAACCTGCACTTGGGCTTCATTGCCGGCCTGGCCATGTGCGGAGCTTTCGTTTTGCTGGAACTCGAGGATGCGATTGCGCCTGCGCGCAAAGCCGACGCCTGGCTTCGATTGAAAGAAGCGGTGCCGTGGCTGATCGCTACGCTGGCGGCAACGCTCGTCAATCCATGGGGCTGGCGCATTTATGCGGCGATCGAGCGGCAGGGCAGCATCGTTCAAACCCATAGTCTGTGGATTTGGGAATGGCAAGGATTGCGGCTTACGCCCGCCGCGCTTTCGAGAGCATTCGCATGGCGCGCTCCGGAGAGCGCCGTGCTTTGGCTGATATTCGCGGCATCCGTCGCCGTACTCTGCGCGTTGGCAAGGCGCAACTTCGTGACAGCACTCCTTTTGGCGAGCGCGATTTATCTTGTGATCCATGCCATACGGATGGAGGCCTGTTTCGCCACAATCACGGTTGTGGTTGGGGGAACGGTTCTGTCGCAAACTCTGAGTTCACTTAGTAAAGGGAAAATCGCGACACGCTTGGAAATGTCGGCAAAAAGCAAAGCTTTTGCTGCAATCGCGTTGGTTGTGATGGTCACTGGCTTTGTCGGCGTCAGGAGCTTTGACCTGATCACGAATCGTTTCTATCTCAAGACTCCTTTCGTATTCTCACTTTTTGGCGCGGGGGAATCGCGGTGGCAGCCGGAGCAGGCGGCGGCGTTTGTATTGAAGGAGCAACTTCCCCGCAATCTGTTCCATGACTTCAATTCGGGAGGGTTCGTAGTTTGGAAGCTATCGCCCGGTTACCCGGACTATATTGATGGCCGTTCGGTTCCTTTCGGAGGCTCATTATTGCTGCGCAACTCGAGCCTATTGGAGGAAGCGCTGGATTCAGCAGCGTGGACGAGCGAGGCCGACACAAGGGGAATTCGCACGCTGCTTTTGTCGATGGATTTCGAGGCGGGAAACGCATTACGAAGCCTGGGCAGCTATTGCGACGCCCAAGGGTGGCGGCCTGTTTTCCTGGATGCATTTGGAGCAGTGTTTGTACGGGTTGCGCCGGAAACAGCCGATCTGGTTCATCGCCTCGAAATCGATTGCAAGACGGTGCAGTTTGCGGATCCGCCGGCTGGCGCGTCAGGACCTGAGCAATTTCGATCGCTGTTAAATGCTGGAACGATCCTGGTGGTGCTGGATCGAAATGCCGAAGCGATGCAACGCCTGGAGAAGGCGGAACGCATCTTTACGGAGAATGCGTTTTTGCACTATGCAAAAGGGATCGCGCTGGGCAATTTGGGGTATGCGAAGGATTCCGAACGAGAGCTCGCGCTTTCGGTAAAGCTCGGTTCGGTTGACGATGCGCCGGCTGCGCTGGCCCGAATGTATGACCAGGACGGCCGCTACGCGGAGGAGGCGGAGGTTCTGAACAACGCAGCGGAGCGATCAAACAGACCCCATTGGCTGTATCTGATGCTCGGAAATGCCGAACTCAAGCTGGGACATGGGAATCTTGCGCTGGCTGCGTTTCACAATGCAGAGCGAGAAAGCCCATTCCGCGGAGAAGCGTATGCGCTGGGCGCGGAATTCCGGGCGCAAGTCGAAGCGGGAAAGCAGGGGGCGAGGGCAGCGAAGTGATCTTACTATCACCACTCAGGTGGTTGGCCCTCAGGGGCTGAAGCCCCGCATTTTTGCTGGCTTGATGGCACGGCTGAAGCCGTGCCCTTCCACAAACCAATTTTGACAAGCAGTTCTACTCTATTGCACAGCTACCCTACTGCACCGTCAAGCTCGCCGTCGTGATCGTCACTGGGTTCGGTTGTGCGGCTGTGGTTCCTTGAATCTTGATCGTGTAAGTCGTGGAACCCGGCGAACTGCCCCCGCCGCCGCACGCCATCAGGGTGAGCAGCAGGACGCCGATGAACGCCAGCAACATCGAGCGTACACGCTGCTTCCGCGATTTGGCGCCGAGCAACAAGATTCCCGCCAAAGGAAAGAAGACGGCAAAGAGCTGTGGCGCAATCCATGGCCGACCTGCCTTCTGCAAAGAAGCGGAAGCGGACGGAACCGTTACCGCAAGCGCAAACGGAACCGAGTTGTTGCTCGGAGTAATGATTGTGATCGTTTGGCCATTTTGCGAAAAGACGCACGTGGCTCCCGCTGGCAAGGAACTTGGCAGACAGGACAGCGTGATGGGCTGGCTCGGACTTCCAGTTCTGGCGTTCAAGGACAGTGAGTAGTTCGCCGTCCCGCCGGGAGATACAGTTTGGGGCGCGGGCTGGGATGCGGCGGGAGCGGCAACGATTGTTACCTGCGCGACGCCGATGGCGGTCGCGTCCGCCTGCGAAACCGCCTCGATGGTGACGGTTGCCGGCGATGGAACGCTGGCTGGAGCAGTGTAATTGCCCGAGGTATCGATGGTGCCAAAGGTCGCGTCGCCGCCTTGCGCTCCCTCGACATACCAAGTCACGGCGGTGTTTGTCGTTCCGGTGACGGTTGCGGTAAATGGTTGCACGGTTCCGGTATAGACCTGCGTGACGGGCGGGTTCGTACTCACAGTTACGGTGATGGTTACGCTGGGATTGGCAATCGTTGCCTGGGCGGTTCCTGTAGTGGTGTTGTCGACCTGGGAAATCGCGGAGATTGTAACCGTGGCTGGAGAAGGAACTGCGGTCGGGGCTTGGAATAATCCGGTGGCCGAGATTGTGCCAACGGTTGAGTTGCCGCCCGCCGCTCCGTTAACGAACCAGTTCACACCTGTGTTGGCATTTCCGGTTACGGTTGCGGTGTATTGCTGGAGCGCACTCACCACGACCGTAGCGGTGCTCGGGGCAACCGTTACTGTGAGCGGAGCGGGAGCCAGTTCGCGGATGCGTGAGTTGTCTGTGTCTGCAATAAACACCTTGCCGGCGGAAGTGACGAACACGCCCGAAGGGAAATTCAGCTCCGCGCTGGTGGCGGGGCCGCCATCGCCGGAGAAGCCGGGTGTGGCAAATCCGCCTTGGGTGGCGGGGATTCCGGCTATGGTTTGAATGACGTTAGTGGCGGCTACGACTTCGCGAATCGCGGCGTTTTCGGAGTCCGCGATGAAGATGTCGTTCGAGGCGTCGAGGAACACGCCGGAGGGACTGTCGAGAAGAGCGCTGGTGGCGACGCCGCCGTCACCGGAGAAGCCGCCGGTTGCGCCGATGGTTCCCGCCACGGTTTGAATGATGCCGGTCGAGACTGAGACTTCGCGGACGGCGTTGTCAAAGGTGTCGGCGATGAAGATGTTGTCCGTGGCGTCGACGACGACACCGGCGGGGGATGACAGATAGACAGTATTCGCAGTGTTGGCGACATTGCCGTCGCCGCATAATGTGGATGTCGTGTCCTCGCCGCAATCGAGTTGGGGGGTTCCGGCGACGGTCAGGATCGTGTTGGCTGGGACAGAGATTGGACCGAAGGTGAGCGCGGTAGTGCCGGTATTGACGACGCGGATTACGTCGTTTGCATTGTCAGCGATGAAGATGTTTCCGGAGATATCGACAGCGACGGCAAATGGGTTGTCGAGTTCGGCGCTAAGGGGCGCGACGTTGTCGACAAAGCCTGCCGTGCCATTGCCGACGACGGTTTGGATCTTTCCGGACAACGCGACAACTTCGCGAATCACATTGTTGGCGGAATCGGCGATGAAAATGTCGCCCGCGGAATCGACGAAAACCCCTTGAGGGGCATTGAGTTCTGCGCTAGTAGCAAGTCCGGTGTCACCGGAGTAGCCGGCCACGCCGTTGCCGGCCACGGTCGCGATGTCGCCAGTGCTCGCTACTATTTCGCGAATCACGGAATTGTTTGTATCGGCGATAAAGACGTTGCCGGAAGCATCCACAAAAACGGCCCCTGGGTCGTTCAGCTCAGCGTTGGTGGGCGTGCCGCCATCGCCGGAATAAGCTTCGGTGGCGTTGCCGGCAAAGGCCTGGATATTTCCGCCGGTGACTTCACGGACTTCGAAGTCCTGGGTATCGGCGATGAAGAGGTTGCCGGAGTTAAGGGCGACGCCGCTGGGATAGTTGAGTTGGGCGCTGGTCGCAGCGGCTCCATCGCCGCATTTTGTCGTGGCATAGGTCTGGCAATCGGCGCCGAGCGTGCCGGCGACGGTCGAGATGGTGCCGGCGGAAGCAACCTCGCGAATGGCGAAGTTAGCGTAATCCGCTACGAAAATGTTCTCCGAGCTATCCACGAAGACGCCGAACGGCAGGCACAGAAATGCAGTGAGCGCAGGACCGCCATCGCCGGTCAGTTGGCAAACGGAGCTTTCTGGATCGTATTGAGAGCCGGCGACGGTCGTGATGAAGCCCGCCGGAATGGAGGTACCGGCGATGGTCACGGGTTGCGCGCCCGGATTCACGACACGAATCACCGAGTTGAACGTATCCGCGATGATGATGTTGCCCGCTGCATCGAGAACAACGCTTGCGGGAAGATCGAGTTCTGCGCTAGTGGCCAGCACGCCATCGATATAGCCCGGGGTGCCGGGGGTGCCGGCGACGGTTTGAATGTTGCCGGTGCTGGCAACTACTTCGCGAATGGTGGAATTGCCGAAATCGGCGATGAAGATATTGGCGGAGCCATCCACAAATACGGAATAAGGCAGGCAAAGGTTCGCGCTGAGGGCGGGACCGCCGTCGCCTCCGGACTGGCACGCACTACCGTTACTGGCATCGTAGCTCACGCCCACGACCGTTTGGATGTTGCCGGTACTGGCCAGCACTTCGCGAATGACAGAATTTTCAGTGTCGGCAATGAAGATGTTTCCTGAACTATCGACGAATACACCTTCTGGCTGATTAAGAGCGGCGCTGGTCGCGAGGCCGCCATCGCCGGAGTAGCCCTCCGTGCCGTTTCCGGCGACTACGGTGACGGTGCCCGCCACCGAGACTTCGAGGATCTGACTGGCATACGACTCGGCAATGTAGGCGTTGCCGGCCGAATCGAAGGCAATGCTTTCGGGATACCCGGTGCTGGCGCTGAGTGCAGCGATATGATTCGGGCCGCCGCCGGCGATGGTGTTGATCGTGTATTGACCGAACAAGAACTGCGGCGCACTGAGTGCGAACGCGACGGCGATGCAGATCGAAGCGAGCTTGTTGGGGAAGGTCGTGTTGGGGGAGATCATCTTGGGGGAGGACATGGGTCAGTTCGCCTTTCCGTCGGAAGTCCGATCCAGCCGAACCAGTTCGGTCGCTTTGCGGCCGGCGGGGCCCTCAACGGCTACGAGCAAGTTGAGCCGCTTGGAACGGGTCCACGACCGGTATTCCGAGCGCGGCAGAGTGAACTCTTGCGTGGTGCTCGCAGAAGAGCCGGGATGAACGAGCAGCGAGCAGGCTTGGGGTTTGCCTCCAGGATGATGAGGCGAGTCCCAAACAGTGATCCGCTGGATTTGGAGATCGCGTTGCCCGTGGTTCGACAGGTGGAGTTGGAGTTGAACGCGGGTTTGGGAGCCGACGTCGGTCTTGTGGATCACCTGGTATGAACCGGAGAGATGGGAAACATCGCCGGCGTGGGCGAATCCGATCGTGAAAACGAAAAGACCAGCAAGGACGAGTGCGTGGGAGAGTCGGAAGATCCTGGCATTCATATATAAATCCATCCCTATGACTGGAATTCTACCCGTTGAAGGCATCTGTTGGTTCAAGATACGGGTTGCGCGCGGGGTGGGCAGCCTCCATCGTCACAGCCGATTGTGATCGTCGTCACATAGAGAGGAACCCGCCGGTTGCGCAATGAGGGCAGCCCTTTCTCACACAGACTTGCGCGGCCGCAAGTGCGACACACTGAACCTGAGAGTTCCTTAACGGATTGCAGTGCTTTGATCCAATGCCCGTTGGCGCAGTTGCAACGCCTTTTTATTGTTCGGGTCAATCTGCAACGCTCCTGCCAAGCTCTTCACTGCGGCTTCGTAATCTGCTAGGTCCAAGAGTATCTCGCCGGAATTGGTCAAACATGAGAGTGCCATGTCCTTGCTGTCGGTCAGACTCAGGGCGATCTGATACTGTTCCAGCGCGTCGCGGAGTTGATGGCGATGAAACAGGATCTCCGCCATGTTGTAACGACACTGCGCGTCGCGCGGGAGTAACGTACACGCTTCTCCATAATGCTCATAGGCCTCGTTGTATCGATGGGCGATAACGAGCGCATCGCCGAGAGCCGCTTCAAGGTGAGCATCCGAGCGGCCAGCTAGGACTTTCGCGTGCGTGAACAAGTTGACGCCGTTCTGCCAGTAGGTCAGATCGCGGAGAGTTGCCGCTGCCAATGCCAAAATCAGGCACAGTGCCGCCACGCCTGGCAGAAATCGAGGGACGGCGGCCTTGTCGAGTGCGTCGCCTAATCCCCATGCGACGATGAGAAACAAGCCGATGCAGGGGACATAAGCGTAACGGTCGGCCATCGCTTGGCGGCCAACCTGAACCATTCCGATTACCGGAACCAGCGTTATGACAAAGAGAAACCAGCCCACCGTCAGGTAACGAGCGCGGTGAAAATACAGCACCGCCAAGGTAATTGCCGACAGAATCACCGCCGCTGCGGCAACGTCGGACCAGAGCAAGGAGTGCTGCGGATGAGGATAGAAGACTGCCAGATTGGCGGGCCAGAACGTCTTCCCAATGTAGGCAATATAGGACACCAGGGCATTTCCCAGGCGCAGCGAGAGGGGCAGCGCCGAGGTATCGACCACGGAACCACTGGAACGCTGTGCGATCACGGTGACGACGCAACTTGCGGCGCTCATCAAGAACAGTGGCAACTTCTCCAGCAACAAACGCACCCACCGGCTTCGAAATGAAAGATCTTCGTAGCGTTGCAAGGGCCAATCGTCGAGCAGTAACAGGACCAGCGGGAGACTCACTGCCATGGGCTTAGACATCAGCGCCATGGAAAAGGCGACCAGGACGAGCAGATACCTCTTCCAACCATGCCGAGCAACGTACCAGCCATAGGCGGCAATCGTGAGCAGCGAAAAAAACGCGCTGAGCAGACTTTTTCTCTCGGCCACCCAGGCAACCGTTTCCACGTTCAGGGGGTGCACCGCAAAGAGCGCTGCAACGAAAAAGCTGCGCCAAACCGCACCGGTGGCCCTTTGCAGCAGCAGGAACAACAGTAGAACATTGGCTGCATGAAGCGCGGCATTGACCAGGTGCTGCGGCGAGGAATTCAGGCCAAACAGTTGGCAGTCCGCCATGTGAGAGAGCCACGTGAGCGGATGCCAGTTGGCCGCGTAGAAGGTGGTAAAAGCCCAGGCGATATTGCCGAGCTTCAATCCTGTGCTGACATGAATGTTCTTCGTGATGTACTGGGAGTCATCGAAGTCAAGGAATTCGTGATGCCGGACGCTGCTATACAACAGAATCGTAGCGAACACGAGGAGTAGGCCCAGCAGCATGGGCTTCCGACGCAGATTGCCTTCGAATTGTTCCAGGGAAGAACTGCTCACGGTGTGGCCTTCCATCTGGTGGAAGCTATTGCAAGGGTTTCGCCGGCGTCCCCGGCTTTACGCCTGAATGCTTCTTGGCCTGCGCCATCAATTCCAGAACCTTGTCTTTGCCTTCATAGTTCGGATTGGTGTCGAGCAACTTCTGCCACGCGGCGGTCGCTTTGCCGATATCCATCTTGCCCTGCCACTCAACAATACCGAGGTTGAACAGCGCGTTGGGCTTATTCGGTTCATAGGAAAGCGATTTCTGGAATTCCGCGATGGCGGTATCGGCGTCGCCGGTATACCAGTACGCGGTGGCCATGTCGGTACGAACGCCGGCATTGGCTGGCTCGACCTTCAGCGCGCGCTGATAGTAGTCGATGGCTGCGGGGTACTGCTGAGTGTCGTAGTAGATGTTGCCGATGCTGGCCAGAAGTCCTGCATTGGCTGGGTCCGCCTTGAGCTTCTCGATCAATGGAGCGGCCTGTGAGTCGGCCATTTTCTGCATCTGAGCCGGAGTTGGCGGTTGCTGAGCCTGATTTCCCATGGCTGGAGCAGGCGCCGGCGCGCTGGCGGTTTCAACGGCGGCCGCCGGACTCTGGGATCCGCGGATGAACCAGCCGCCGGCGATCCCCACCAGCAGGCAGATCACCGCCAACACGTAGGCCTGCACGCTGGTCCATTGCTCGGCGGGAGTTGTTTGATTTGTATCCGTCATTGTCGTGATTGCTCCTTCAGAATCTTGTTTGGCATGTTGGACGCCGCACGACGCAATGGGCGCTTTTAGCCCTTGCTCTGCTTTTGGACATCCGCGATCAGTTTTTGCACCATGGCTTTGCGCTCCGCGCTCAATTGCGGATTTGACTTCAAGAGCAATTGCCATGCAGCGAGCGCGCCCTTGGTGTCCTTTTTTCCCTGCAACTTGATCATGCCGAGGTTGAACAGGGAGTTGGCATCCTTGGGATCGTATTGTAGGGATTGCTGCAATTGGCTGATCGCCCCGTCCACATCGCCCTGGTAGTAGAAGCAGGAAGCCAACTTGGTGCGAGTGGGGACGTTCTTCGGATCGACTTGGAGTGCCTTGTCGTAATAGGCCGCCGCTTCCTTGAACTGGTGGGTCGCCTGGTACAAGTCTCCGACTTTGGAGAGCAGATCGGTATTGTTCGGGTCGGTCTTCAGTTGTTCGAGCAGGGGCGCGGCTTTGCTGGCGGCCATCTGTTTCATCTGATCCAGGCTTGGCGTCTGGCCGCCCATGGCACCTGCGGCGGGAGACTGCTGGGATACGGCGGGTGCAGGTGGCGGCGGCGCGGGCGATTGCGACCCGCGAAACAAGTAGCCAATCGCCAACCCAACCACCAGGCTGATGACCGCCATGGCATACACCTGCTTCACTTGCCAAGCCGAAGCCGCAGGTGGCTGCGCTTTGGTTTCGTTTTCCATCCCTGATTCCCCCATTGCCGGTTTGCTCAAAGTCGGCTCTTGCCGAACGTCAAGACTATACGATACTTCCGCCCGCTGACTGCGCTTTGTTGCGCTTTGCTTTCGCTCACTCACCTTAAAGGCGGAGCACCCGAGCGGCAGCATTCTGTGTCACTTGGGGATGTGATGGCGATCACATGAAAGAGGAGTCTATCAAGACGATGCTTTGCCTTGCATCCGTCTCATCGCCCCAGTCCGCGAATGGACAATCGGTTTATATTGAACATGAAGCGCTGGTTTTACGAGTCGCAATCTTCCATGCAAGTTTCCTCGGACAAATCCTATTGCGCAGCCAGACTGGTACTGGTTTCTCTAGTGTTGCTTAGCGCGCTGTGCGCGGGTCTGCACACGGTGGGCGATAGCGACATGGGCTGGCATCTGGCGACGGGCCGCTGGGTCGTGAAGCATGGCCAGGTTCCGCGTACGGACGTGCTTTCGTTTCCTGCCGCGGGCACGCCCTGGATGTATCCACCGTTCGCGGGCGTGCTGCTCTACCTCACATATACCGCATTTGGCTACGCCGGTTTGAGCTGGTTTTGCGCGCTGGCCTGTCTGGCGGTCGTGGCGTACCTGGTTCGCCGTCGAGACATGGGGAGCACCGTGCTGGCGCTGCTTGCGGTGGGGTCGATCGCCGCCAGAACCGCTCCGCGGGCGGACCTTTTCAGCACGGTTTTCTTTGCTCTTTTTCTTGGAGAACTCTGGGCTTATCACCGAGGAGTGCGTTGCCGGCTTTGGCTGTTGCCGGGGATCATGCTGTTGTGGGTGAATCTGCACCCGGGATTCATCGCGGGACTCGGGGCCATCGGAGCCTACCTGCTGATGGAGTTCTCCGATTTTGTGTTTGCGGAGCGGCGCGAGGCGGTGCGCTTACGGTTACGGCGGGCATGGCCTTGGCTCGCGGCTGGCGGCGCGGTCACGCTGGTGAATCCGTGGGGACCAAGAATCTATGCGGCGGCGCTCAACATGGCAGGCGCCGCTGGTTCGAGTCAGGGAAAGATCAATGGCAACAACGCGATTGGCGAGTTCATGGGCGTACCCATATCAACCCATTTGTTGTATCAGCTCATCGATGTGCGGCACGCTCAGTTCGGCTTTACCTGGCTGCTTCTGCTGGCGGCGATTCTGGCCGCGATCCTTTTCTGGAAGCGGCAGGCGGGCGCCGGGTTGGTTATGGTTGTGGCACTCTATGCCGCATTGAGTCATGCGCGGTATTCGGCGCTGTTCGCAATTTGCGTCGTAACTTTGGGTGCGGGAGCGCTGGAGGCACTCTTCGACGAGCGCCCGGATGGCTCTGCAAAAAATAACTCTCCGCACGTGCTTCGAGTTCCAACATCTGCCGCCATCCTCTTGACGGCTGTCTTTTGCGCGATCGCGCTGTTGCGGATTGCCGACTTTGTCTCGAACCGCACTTACGTCGTGTTCAATCCCGATTTGAGGTTCGGAACTGGAGAAGCGTCGTGGTTCCCTGCCCGCGCGGCGGCTTTTATTCGGCGGGAACAGCTTCCGGGAAACATTTTCGAAGATTACGAGCTTGGTGGTTACGCCGCGTGGAGCCTGGGCCCGAAGTATCCCGACTTCATCGATGGGCGCGGCAACAATCCCGATCTTTCGATGGAGCAGTTCAACCTCTACAGCGAAGACCCAGATTCCCCGGCATGGCAGACAGAGGCCGAGCGCTGGAATCTGAATGTTCTGCTGGTTGCGACGGCCAACCTTCGTGGCTTGCGAAACATGGATGCGTACAAGTTTTGCCAGAGTGCAAGCTGGCGTCCCGTTTACATGGATGACGTCTCGCTGGTGTTTCTGCGCAACACACCCGGCAATTCTTCGTTGATCCGACGCCTCCAGATTGATTGCTCCACTCAGGCGCTCGCTCCTCCGGCTTCGGCTTCGCGATCGGCGCTTCACGACTTCTACCTGAATTCCGGAGAACTTTTTTTTATTCTGCATCGGGATGGCGACGCGGAGGAGTCTCTAGGCCGCGGGGATGCGCTCGATCGCGGCGATCCGAACGTTCACCTGCTGAAGGGGCTACTCTTTGAGCGGCGGCAGCAATACGCGGAAGCCGAGCAGGAGTTGCGTGCATCGCTCGCGATCAACGAAAACGGCGGAGTCTGGCACTCTCTCGCTTCTGTTTACGGGAGCGAGGGCCGGAACGCGGCTGCTCTTGACGCCCTGGAGCACGCGGCAGGGCTGGCGCTTCAGCCTTTCAATATCTACATGACCATGGGCAAGCTCCAACTTACTTTGAACCATCCGCGGGACGCGCTGGCGGCTTTTGACCGGGCCGAGAAAAGCAGCCCGTATCGCAATGGCGCGGAATCGCTGGCTCCGGAAGTCTATGCCGAGCTCGCGGAAGGCCGCTCGGAGGGGCATCGGCTGCTCGCACAGTGGGATGAAGCGATCACGTTCCAGCAGGAGGCAATCCAGAGGACGCCCGGGGTTCCGCGGCGCTGGGACAGGCTAGCTCGACTTTACGAGGCGAGTGGACAGATGAAGATGGCTGACGAAGTGCGGCAACGGATGCTGGAGTTGCAAGGGCGCGAGAATCAAAATTCGACACTGAACAAGTGAAGACGAAAATTGGGGAACATGACCTTGACCTGGCCGGCGAGATTTGTACCAAGTGGAATTTAAGATGATTGCAGAAAAACACCACCGACCTCAAAAGTCGTGGGATTGGCGTCCCCTCATAATTGTTATTGTCGCTGTCGTAATCCGGGTGCTTTATATGGTCACTTTTAAACCCTGGTGGGGTCTAGATAGCGAGCACTACTCGCGCCCGATGGTCGAATGGGCGCATGGTTACTTCAGCGACGGGATGAGAACACCCATTTACCCTCTGTTCTTGGGATTGTGCCAATGGTTGTCCGGTGCGCAGCCCGCCATGACCTTGTCGATTTCATCCGCCGAAACCGTGCGCGACCTGCAATGTGTTCTCGGATTGGTCGACGTCTATCTCCTTTACGACACCCTTCGCACACTTGGTGTACGAAACAACGTCGCCTTTATTGCAGCACTTTTCTTCGCCATCACAACCCCCGTTTGCGTAGCTGACATGGCGATACTTACGCTGTCGTTATCCGTGTTCTCGCTTTTGCTGGGAATCTGGCTCTACACGACAATGATGCTGCACATTAATAGGGGGCAAAACGGAAGAACGCTTGCCATACTTCTGGGTTTGGCGGTTGCTTTTGCTGCACTCGTTCGTCCGGACAATCTTGTTTTCTTTGTCGTCATCGTGCTCGTAACTGCCGCATTTTCCATTCGTTCTAACTTCGTGCCTTCGCGCGCCGTTCTAGCCCGCCGATTGCTCGTGGTGTGTCTGTTAATCGCAACTTCAGCCGCTCCGCCTATCTTCGCGTGGATGACCTGCAATTTCATCGGTAGCGGCCACTTCCGAATGACGAACATGATGGGCATTCAGATGAGCCAGCCTGTCTATAACATGTTTGACCAGGTTGATCCCGAGGACAAAGTTTTCGGCACGATCATGACGAAGTACTACCTTCTGTATAACCAGCACGAAATTAACCGTGAATATATGTGGCGGGGACTGGGGGAACTCACAAGGCGTGCGTCGGAAATGCCGTTTCCCAGTCTGGCCAACGACCGGCGAGGCAAGCTGGGTAATTGGATTTACCACTGGGCAAGCGATGAACGGAGACTGCCTTTAAATCTATATACGGTTGCGTGGGTCGATTATTTGCAGAGTGTTGACTGGAAGCTGATCAAGAAACATCCACTCGGCTATCTACAAAACGCCGCCGACAGCTTTGTGCGTGATAGCTTTGACTTCGCGCCAAAGTTCCCGGCACCAGACGAGACAGTCGATCCAATGGCGGTGGAGGGCGGCAGCGTTTTAAAGAGCACAACCGGCCTGCAAATAATCCGTTTGGCAGGAATGCTTCAAGCTCCTTTTCTCACCGCCTTTTATGTTGTGACCCTTACCTACGTTCTATTCGCCCCGCTGATCCTGCTAAGCGGCGCTTTTGGGATTAGAACAAGTGATGTGATCGCTGTTGCGCTTGCCATGGGAACGACGGGCACCATTATTGCGTTCTGCTTGCTGGAGTCGTATCACGGTCAATATGGAACTCCCCATATCGCCATACTTCTGATATGCGCCGCGTACACGGTCGAGAACTTTGGCCGGATCTGGAAGGCGATGAAAAGCAACGACGCGTAAAGGGCCGATGGCGAACTCCGTCTGATGGTTGGCGCAATGCCTCGGAAAGTCCGCTGAGCCTCCAATTTGATTGCGGCTCTGGGTTGGCGCAAATTTGGATCAGTAGCGGCGGAAACTGTGAGGCCTCAAATTCTCCAACAACTCCCATCATGATCCCGGCATTAGCAGTCCGGTTTCCGTTCAGCGTTGAATGCTATTCGCCGCCGCGCCGCAACGAAATGCCCTGACAAAATCGTTGGCGACTGCTGGGCTCCGACTCCAAACCCACGACGACGGCTCTCGCCATACCTGGTCCGCATCTTCCACTACAACCGCGTCGATGCCATACTCGCGGCACACGGCGTCTAAATTGCTGCCATCGGGAAACCGGAATAAAGCGGTGAGCTTCCGCACACGACTGGCACAGACCTCAGCGTCGCCGCCAAAGTCGATTCCGCACCTGCCATCACTGGCGGCGGCGTCACGGCCTGAATACAGCATGTGCAGAACGAGGTCTTTCGTGACCGGATTGCTCTGCAGGACGGCGGAAGAAGGCAGTTGCGCGTCGAGGGCCTCGTACGCCGAACGCAGGGCATAGGCCCGCTTGCCGAATTGCCGGTTCGGAGCCACCCAGCTCGGTCCTCGAAAGTCACCATGGTTGTCCTGCCGATCGACGAGGACCGGGAACATGCGCAGCATGAATACCTGATAACCGGTTCCGAGTATGCCGAGAATCAAAAGGGTTGCGAGCGCGCAGCGTGCCCATGGATGCGGCGCGGCTGGTGGCGCGTCGCCGCGGAACCACCAATCATGCACCATCGTGGCACCCCACAGCAGCAGAATCAGTTGCGCGGGAAGAAAGCACCTCCATCCCAGGTCGTTACTGCTGAGGGTGCTCGAACGCAGGAATGTGCCGATCAGGAAGCTGGCCGCGACCAGCGTCCAGGCAGCGAGTTCGTTGGCGCTGGCCGCGATCGTGCCACGCATGAGCCGCCGCAGCCGCACCCCGCCGACGGCGAGAAAGAATCCGAGTTCCAGCCCATAGTTGATGGGCAGGAAGATGGCATTGGCGACGCGCAACGCGAATGGCGTCTGCAGGCGGATGCCGGCGTATCGGGTGAGATCGATCCCCATGTTGAACCGGCGCAGCGCGAACTCCATGAACGCGCCTCCTGCGGCGGGCGTCCCAATACCAGCGCTGCCGGGACCGCGGAGGTCAATGAGGTACGAGAGCGCCCACAGCAGCGCCACCGCACCCGCGCTCACGAACATTGCTGTCTCCAGCCAATCCTTCCGCGCGATCAACACCAGCAGCCAAAGAGCCACTGCAACCACAAACGTGAAAGTAACGTAAACGGACATCCCCGCCGCGCTGGCAAAAGCCATCCCCGCCAAGATCACGGGAGCCGTGGCCCATCGGCGATTCGCGTCGGCCTGATGGCGCAGCAGCAAGAATGCAACGAAACATGCAATTAACGCGGCGACGTTATGCGGCACCCACAGCAAGGAGCCAATCCAAGAGGTGATCTGCGATTCGTTCCACCACTCCATGTCGGCCAGCCACGACCGTTGCACAAGCCCAAGGTAGAGGATCGGCAGAATGTCGAGTCCGGTCACACAGAGCAAGCCCACCCCGAGCAGAGTTTTCCTTTCGATGCCTTCCTGTACTCCCAACAGGAACTTGAGGCCAAGCGCGATCGTGCACATCAGGCCCAGGCCGCACCAGACGACTCCGGAATACACGACGAATCGCGGCGGTAAATGGAGCGCCTTCATGGGCAGGCTGCAAAACAACAACCACAAATAGTGATAGCGCAGCGGCGTCGCCGCATGAGCAAAAAAAGGATTACTTGGCGGGACGCCGCGCGCAACCGCAACCGTCATGGCGGTGCGTACGGAGTGATCGTAAGCGACAATCGGCGGATAGAGCTTGTCTCCGATTTGAAGATCGACCATCGATCCGATGGCTGCCGCTCCCCACACCGCCGCCAGTCCCAACGCGACCCAGATATATTTTGCAACCGGCCGCAGCCTCGCACGACGAACATCCTTCGCCAGCAGCAGAATGCAGGCCGCAAACACACCGAGATAGAACACCCAGAGCCCCGGCTCCACAAATCGTGCCAGCAGATACGAAAGCATCGGACAGATGGCGATGGAGAGTGGGACCGCGAGAATCAGGCGCAGAATTGGACGACGCTGCCGGAACTCGAAAAGGTCAAGCGCCCATCCCGCGACGTACCCTGGGGCGAACATGAATGGGAGAAGAGCGGCGCATGCCTTAAGCGTCCCCAGCGTGTCGACCACGGTGAAATTTCGCATGGAATTCGGGTCAACTCTGAGTGCGTCTTATCCGGACTCGGATGATCTCACACTATAGCACCGGGTTATCGGTCGAGAGACCCGGAGGGACGACTGAGTTTAAGTTAAGGATTGGTTTGCGCGTGCGGTACACGGGGAGGCACGGGGAAACCCGGGACTCAATCAGAGATCCCCTAGGGTCGCACGAAGACATCAACGGGGTGCCCGAACACTTGGAAGGTCCTTGCGAGTGTGTATTCTTGCGCCAAGGTTTCGACCGCGGCGATCAGATCGCGTTGACCGCTCCGCTGCCCGTTGCGCCAATGCTCCTCTTCCTCGCGCAAAAATGGCTCCGGCAGCCGCCCGTAGATCAGCACGGCCGGCCGGGCTCGGAGCAGCCTCTCCGCCTCCTGCTTCGCGAACGAATCTGGAACAACGTCGATGTTGTGCGATGCAGAGAATGTCGCGGGCCTTCGTTCGGTGGCGCCATAGAAGAATCCAAGTTCTGGATAAACGAAGATCGTGTCGTTGGGGGTGGAGTGCTCCCGCACGATGCGAATGGTCGAATCGACGAAATCGACCGTGCTCGGTGGAAGTAAGAATCCCCGCAACTCGGGCAGCGAGGATGCCATGGTCGCGTCTTTCACTGAAGGTTCGATCCAATCCGCAAAGCCGAACGGCATTCTTTCCTTGGCTTGGGTTTGGCTGAACAGCACGATTCCGCACGCGGCATAAACAGCGAATCGCCGCCAGCCTTCGAAATCATTCAAGAACACCGCTAGAATCAGCGCCAGCCCCGGGAGCGTCATGGCTTCAAACGCAGGAAAAGAAAGGGAAGTCATGAACGCGACAGCGAACGAGATGGACGCAAAGAGGGCGAACTGCGATTGCCGTCTCGATAAGTTTCGGCTCAGGAATCGCCATGAGTAGTAGAACAGCAGCAGGCCGCTTCCCATGAGAGAAGCATAGATTGTTGGTTTTGCCGGCAGTTCCGGCTGGAAAACCTGGAATGCCGGGGAGTCCCAGGGGAGAAGTACCAGGGATGAGGCCGCGATGGCACCGAGCCCAAGAATGAGCGCCAGCAGAACGCCCTTCAGCGAACTCGCGGTCGTATCCTCCTTCTTGTTGCTTTCGGACCGGCGCAAAGGCCGCCACCAGATCGCCAGCACGATCACCGCGCTCAGTGCCGCCCACCAGAGGTCCTTCAGAGTCGCAAATGTGTGGACCAGGAGGTCGGCTGGATGGGACGCTTTGGCGGCAGGGCCCTGAATGAAACTCTGCGTCAGAAATGCGTGAAGGATGCCAAAGTGCATCATCCAGCCCAGCAAGACGCCTGCCGCAAGCAGCCAACCTGCGGAAAATCCGGCCAGAAACTGCGCTGCTTTACGAACTCCCTCCAGACTCATCAGGCAGAGGCCCACCACCACCGGAATGGCAAAGGTTACGCCGAGCCCAATGGTTTGCTTGGATGCGAGACATAACAGCGAAAGAACTCCGGCCAAACACCCGATGGTCAGCAGAGCACGCTTTTTTCGGCCTTGATCGAGAGCATAGCTCGCGGCGAAACCGCTGGCGATGGCCAGCATAATCGTGAAGTGGTTGTAGGAACTCACGGGATCGGCGACGTCGCCGGTCGAGATCACCATGGTGACCATAGCGGCCAATGCCGCATCCTTCACACGAAAGAAACGAACCAGCCAGCCGTATAAAAGTAACGAAAGAATCACTCGCTCAAAAACACCGAAGGCCCTGAGCACGATGGGCAGCTTTCCGAAGATCGCAAGCGCCGCCGCACTGCGGAGCACGAACAGCGGCGGGACCGGACAGTAAAAATCTCGATACGGCAGTATTCCTTTTAGAAAAAACACTCCGCCGGTGAAGCCGCCATCGCCGGACCTGATCCCAAGGAAGCGATTCCAGAAGAGCAGGAGAAAAAACAATGTGACCAGGGCGGTAACCGTCGCGCCCGCCAAGACTGTGGCCCTCCGCGCAGCAGGCGAAGGGAGCAAGTCGCGTTCAGGGATTGTGACACGGTGCAAATCTTGGAATTCGCTGCGCTGCTTCGGGACGCTGCTCATAAATGAGGAGCTTCTTCCTTGAGCGTCGATTTCGAGAGGTTGGCACAGCCGTTCCGGACTGGAACGCGAGTCTCCACATCCGCGGTTTGCCCGCCCGCCGCGCCCGCCTCGTGATATTCGGCATCCTGATTTACCGCCCAGACGTTGTATTTCCGCTCGCCCGCCAGAATGTTTTTTGCGGTAAGCATGGCGGTCATCATGGCGTGGTCCTGATTGTTGTATTTATGCATGCCATTGCGGCCCACCAAATGAAGAGTTGGACAGGCTGCGTCGAGCGCTTTGCGAATCGTATTCACATGCTGCTGATACGCGTCGTCATATACCGGATACGCCTTGGGCTGGCGGATGACGCAGCCATCGACCACATCCGCACTGGCGGCGAGATTGACCTGTTGAATTTCCCGCTGGGCCAGTTCGATGAGCTCGCGGTCACTGGTCGTCCACAGTCCATCGCCCTCAAAGCAAAAATATTCCAGCCCATACGAGCAACAAGCGGGATCGGGAACCATCTCGGGCGACCACGACTTGTAATTTTGCACGCGCCCGACCTGCACGCTGGGATCGTGAATGTAAATCCAGTTGTCGGAGAAACGGCCGCGGTCGTGCACGATCAGTCCAACCGTGAGGAAATCGCGGTACCGCAAAGCGCGAGCAGCCTGCAACGCCGCCTCGGGAAGGCGCGGTTCGATCTGCGCCACCAGTTCCCGGATGGGCATCGATGAGATCACATGCTCGGCGCGATATTCTTCCAAATCGCCGTTGGCGCTGCGCGAGGTCACTCGCCAGAGATTCGCCGCGGAGTCGAAGCGGCAGCCGACGACTCTGCGGCCCAGCAGCACCTCGCCTCCGAGCTTGCGGACTTTCTCCGCGCACGCTTCCCACATCATTCCCGGGCCCAGTCGCGGATAGCGGAAGGTGTCAATGAGCGTCTTCACTATTTGTTTGCGGTCTTTGGGCTTATGCGAGAAAAGCGCGTGCTTGATGGCGGAACCGAGCGACAGGCCCTTGATCCGTTGCGCCGCCCAATCGGCGGAGATCTCGCTGCAGCTCATCCCCCACACTTTTTCGGTGTAGGTCTTAAAGAAGATGCGGAACAGGCGCTTGCCAAACTGGTTGGTGACCCAATCTTCAAAGGTCTTAGGGTCGGGCGTGGGGTGGAGGCGCGCGGCCAGGAACGAAACCATGCAGAGTGTCGACTCGATCAAGCCGAGCTTCGACAACGCCTCGAACGGCTTCAGAGGATAGGTATAGAACTGTCCTCGGTAGTAAATGCGCGACGACCGCGGACGATCCAACATGTCTTCGCCCGCAATCTCGGTCCAGAACTCTTCCACCTCCCGAGACTTGGAGAAGAAACGATGACCTCCGATATCGAAGCGGAAACCCTTATAGTTGACGGTTCGAGAAATTCCGCCAACATATTGGGGGTCGCTCTCGAGAACAACAACTGGAGCATGCTGCTTCGACAACTCGTAAGCGGCAGTCAGGCCCGCCGGTCCGGCGCCGACTATGATTGCCTTGAAGATCGGTCGTTCCATCGTTTGTCCGTTGGAGCGTACTCCGGTTTGTCGCATTGCACCGGTCAGCCGTCAACCAGCGCAAGAATTAAGATGCGCGCAGATTCCCAGTGGACGATTGGCAATTGCGTTGCCAGCCCAGCATAGGGATTACGCGCAAGATTCGCAAGGTATTGTGCCCCAAACCGGGAGCAGACGGCGAACCGCGAAGCGGCAAAACCCGCTCGCTGTGCGGAGAAACGCTCGATCCGGAACCGCTTTCCGCTGCGAAACAATTCGCATCCCGCGTACAACTTATTGAAATCGGAACCCTAAGCGCTAACCTCACGCGCATGGTGTTCTTGGCAATTCGGATGCACTGCGGATAGATTAACCTTGTGCAGTTTGCCCGGAGTCCAGCTTCGGGAAACCAGCACCAGCGCCTGCCAGGAGAATTTCGTGAAAGTCGTGATGCTGTGCGGAGGGCTCGGGACGCGCTTGCGCGAAGAAACCGAGTATCGGCCCAAGCCCATGGTGGAAATCGGCGGTCGTCCGATCCTGTGGCATATCATGAAGTTGTACGCACACAATGGTTTCACCGATTTTGTGTTCTGCCTTGGCTACCGCGGCAACATGATCAAAGAATATTTCCTGAACTACGAGGCAATGAACAACGATTTTTCCCTTTGCCTCGGCCGGAACTCCAAGATTGAATACAAAAACGTCCATCGCGAACAAGACTTTCAAGTGACCCTGGTCGACACCGGACCGACCACGATGACGGGCGGACGGGTGAAGAAGATTGAGAAGTACATTGGTCAAGACGAAGATCTCTTCATGCTGACCTATGGCGATGGCGTAAGCGATGTGGATATCCGAAAGCTGGTGGAGTTCCACAGGAGTCACGGGAAACTGGCCACGGTCACCACCATTACGCCCAGTTCTCGCTTCGGAGTGATCGAGTCGGAGTCGACCGGTCGCGTGACAAGTTTTAAGGAAAAGGCAAAGATCGCCGGCCGCGCCAGCGCGGGCTTTTTCGTGCTCAATCGCCGCGTGTTCAATTATCTCGGCGGCGACGAATGCATCTTCGAGAAGGAACCGCTGGAGCGCCTTGCCGCAGAAGGGCAGTTGATGGCCTATCAGCACGATGGGTTCTTCTACGCCATGGATACGTACCGCGAGTATGAGTACTTAAACCAGCTTTGGAGCGCGAAGCAGGCGCCCTGGAAGGTTTGGCAGGAATAATTTGGCAGGGACAATCAAATGAAGAACGGCTTCTGGCGAGACCGTGCCGTCTTTATCACTGGCGCCACGGGACTGGTGGGCGGATGGCTCACGAAACGCCTGCTGGAGCAGGGCGCATCCGTGACGACGCTGGTGCGCGACTGGGTTCCCGCCAGCGAATTCGTGCACCAGGAACTTGCCGAGCGAGTCAACGTGGTGCGCGGCGGCCTGAGCAGTCCCTATCTGCTGGAGCGCGTGCTGGGCGAGTACGAGATCGAAGTCGTTTTTCATCTCGCGGCGCAGACCATCGTGGGCATCGCCAACCGCAATCCTCTTTCGACCTTCGAGAGCAACGTCCGCGGAACCTGGAATCTGATCGAGGCTTGCCGGCGATCGCCGGTGGTGAAGTCGGTCATCCTGGCTTCTTCGGACAAGGCGTACGGCGATCAGGCGGTGCTTCCCTATAAGGAAGATATGCCGTTGCAGGGGAAGCATCCCTACGATGTCAGCAAGTCGTGCGCCGACTTGATTGCGCAGTCTTACGCGCACACCTTTGGCGTCCCGCTGGCGATCACGCGCTGCGGCAATTTTTACGGCGGCGGAGACTTGAACTGGAACCGCGTGGTGCCCGGCACCATCCGCTCAGTGATTCGCGGCGAACGACCTATCATTCGCTCCGACGGCAAATTCGTGCGCGACTACTTCTATGTGGAAGATGGCGCTGCGGCCTACATGCTGCTGGCCGAGCGGCTCTTCCAAAATTCCAAACTTTGCGGCACCGCCTATAATTTTTCCAATGAAGCGCAGATCAGCGTGCTGGAACTGGTGAATGCCATTCTCTTGAAAATGGGATCGAAGTTAAAGCCAGAGATTCAGAACCAGGCCTCGAATGAAATCCGGCATCAGTTTCTGAGCGCCGAGCGGGCACGCACGGAATTAAATTGGAAACCGATGTTCACTCTGGATGAAGGATTGGAAAAGACCATCGCATGGTATCGGGAGGCGCTGAAGTAGTGTCCCGAGCCGACCAATTGCGCGACCGCATCCGCGGACTCGTGGGCGAGTATTACCATGAGGCCTTCCCTGCCCCCGACTTCGTGCCGGGATCGTCCCCTGTGCCCGTTGCCGGCCGAGTCTTCGATAAACAAGAACTCGAACTGCTGGTCGATTCATCGCTCGATTTCTGGCTGACCACCGGGCGCTTCGCCGAACAGTTCGAACGGGAGTTCGCAAAATTCGTTGGCGTGCGCGAGGCGGTGCTGGTGAACTCTGGCTCTTCGGCCAACCTGCTGGCGGTCACAGCCTTAACTTCGCCAAGATTGGGCGATCGACGGCTGAAGCCCGGTGACGAAGTCATTACACTGGCGGCGGGTTTCCCCACTACCGTCAATCCGATCCTGCAGAACGGACTGGTTCCCGTCTTCGTCGATGTCCAGGTTCCCACCTTCAACGTAGATGTCGCCCAACTCGAAGCGGCGCTCTCCAGCCGCACACGTGCCGTCATCTTTGCGCACACGCTGGGAAATCCATTCGACCTCGATGCCGTCACCGCGTTCGCAAAGAAACACAATCTCTGGCTGATCGAAGATTGCTGCGACGCGCTCGGCTCAACCTATCGCGGACAAAAAGTCGGAACCTTCGGCGATCTCGCGACCGTCAGCTTTTATCCTGCTCACCACATCACCATGGGCGAAGGCGGGTGCGTCTTGACCGACAAGCCGCTGCTGCGCACGCTGGTCGAATCCTTTCGCGACTGGGGACGGGATTGCTGGTGCGCTCCTGGTAAAGAGAATACCTGCGGCAAGCGTTTCGACTGGCAATTGGGAGAGTTGCCGCACGGCTACGATCACAAATACATCTATTCGCACGTTGGCTATAATCTCAAAGCCACCGACATGCAGGCGGCCGTGGGCGTTGCGCAGTTGAAGAAATTGCCGGCGTTCATCGACGCGAGAAAGCGCAATTTTGCATATTTGCAGGCCGGGCTCCGCGACAAGAACGGCGACGCGCACTTCATTCTGCCGGAAGCAACTCCGAATTCCGATCCCAGCTGGTTTGGATTTCCGCTTCTGCTGCGCGAGACGGCTCCCTTCTCACGGCATGCTCTTATGGAGTTCCTGCAAGGCAGAAAGATCGCGACTCGCCAGGTGTTCGGCGGCAACCTGATTCGGCAACCTGCATATGCTGGCCTCAACTATCGCGTCGTCGGCGATCTGGCAACCAGCGACCGCGTGATGAATCAGGCTTTCTGGGTTGGCATATATCCTGGCCTTACGCCGGCCATTTTGGATTACGTTTTGGAATCGATCGACGAAATCGCGTCAAAAGGAGTACTTTCCGATGCCGCAAGAAAATAATAAGAATTCCTCCCCGCTTCCGGAGGTTCGGCTGGGCTCCAAGGTGGTCGGCCCCGGAAGACCTTGTTACGTGGTCGCCGAAATCGGAATCAACCACAATGGAGATATCGATCTCGCCAAGAAGCTTATCAACGTAGCCTTGGGCGCCGATTGCGACGCTGTGAAGTTTCAGAAGCGGACCATCGATGTCGTCTACACGCCGGAGGAACTGGCAAAGCCCCGGGAAAGCCCTTTTGGCGCCACCAACGGCGATCTCAAGCGCGGCCTCGAATTCGAACTCGAAGAGTATCGGGAAATCGACCGCTATTGCCGCGAGGTCAAGATTGATTGGTTTGCGTCTTGCTGGGACGAGGCCTCCGTCGATTTCGTCGCCCAGTTTCAAGTCCCTTGCTTCAAGATCGCTTCCGCATCCCTCACCGACGACCACCTGCTGCGCCATACTCGCGCGGTCGGCAAGCCGATCGTATTGTCGACCGGGATGAGTACGCTCCAGGAAGTCGACCACGCGGTGGAGGTTCTGGGCAAGCAGGATCTCGTGCTTCTGCATGCCTGCAGCACGTACCCCGCGTACTACGAAGAATTGAATCTGCAGGTGATCGACGTGCTGCGAGATCGTTATGGCGTGCCGGTTGGCTATTCCGGCCACGAAACCGGTTTGCCTTCAAGCGTCGCGGCGGCGGTGATGGGAGCCTGCATCGTCGAGCGGCACATTACACTCGATCGCTCCATGTGGGGTTCGGACCACGCCGCATCGCTCGAACCGAATGGAATCACGCGCCTGGTTCGCGACATACGCCTGATCGAAAAATCGAAGGGTGACGGCGTCAAGCGAGTGCTGGAACGCGAGCAACCGATCATCAAAAAGCTTCGGCGCGTGGGAGCGGCATAGTGCGGCGGAAGAAGCCGGATAAGGCTCCTGCGATTGTGGCGAGGATCAAGGCCATCGCCATGGATGTCGATGGCGTGCTCACCGACGGCGGCGTCTGGTGGGGTCCAAACGGTGAAGAATGGAAGCGCTTTCACTTTGCCGACATCATGGGCCTCTCGCTGGCGCGAAAATCGGGCATGGTGCTCGCGCTGATTTCGGGCGAGGCCAGTCCGCTCGTCGATCGACTGGCCAGTAAGCTTGGGATCGGCGACGTTTACAAGAACTGCAAGGACAAGGCCAGTGCACTGCGCACGTTCTCGGAAAAGCACGGATTGCATTTGCAGGAGATTTGCTTCATTGGAGACGATGTAAACGATTTGCCCGCGCTCAGCATCGCCGGTCTCAGCGCCTGCCCCGCCGACGCGCGTCCTCGGATTCGAAAGCTTTGCCAGGTGGTCACCAAACTCACCGGCGGCAACGGCGCTGTGCGCGAGGTTGTGGACATGTTGCTCGCGTCTACCAAAACGGCGGCAAAATCGGTTCGCTAGGAGAGCATGAGACTCGCTGACTATGTTATGCGCTTCGTTGCACGGCAGGGGGTGAAGCACGTTTTCCTGCTCACCGGCGGCGGAGCCATGCACTTGAACGACGCTCTCGCCCGGTGCAGCGATTTGACCTTCGTCTGCAACCATCACGAACAAGCCAGCGCCATCGCCGCGGAAAATTATTCGAAGGCAACGAATAACCTGGGCGTTGCCATGGTTACGACCGGTCCCGGCGGCACGAATGCAATCACGGGCGTCGTCGGCGCCTGGCTTGATTCGACTCCGATGCTCGTTCTTTCAGGACAGGTAAAACGCGCCGACCGCATGTTCCGTCCCGATGGCACTCCGCTCGGAGTGCGACAGCGCGGCAGTCAAGAAGTCGATATTGTCTCGATCATCAAACCGATCACGAAGTACGCGGTGACCATCGACGACCCGCAAAGCATCCGCTACCATCTCGAAAAAGCGGTACACCTGGCTCTCACTGGAAGACCGGGCCCGGTTTGGATCGACATTCCCATTGACGTTCAGGCTGCACCGGTTGATCCAGATTCCATGCGCGGCTTTGATCCTGGCGAGTCGCCAAGCGGCGAACACAACGACTTAGCTGCCAAAGTACGCGAAGTGATCGCTCGGCTAAACCGGGCTGAGAGGCCATTTATTTTTGCGGGAAATGGTGTTCGCGTTTCCGGCGCGGCCGCGGCGTTTGAAAAACTTGTGCGTCTCTTGAATGTCCCTGTCGGCCTCACCTGGATGGCGATGGATTTGTTGGACGACGACGATCCGCTCTTGGTCGGCCGCCCCGGCACCGTAGCATCGCGCGCCGCGAATTTCGCCCTCCAGAACGCCGATTTCGTCCTCGTGATCGGAACTCGTCTCGACCCGCCTCTCATGGGTTGGGATCCTCATCAATTCGCCCGCGGAGCCTACAAGACGGTTGTCGATATCGACCCGGCGGAACTGCGCAAGCTGGAAGGCGCCATCGACAATCCCATCATTGACAATCCAATCTGTGCCGACGCTCGCGCGTTTATCGACCACATGCTGCGGCAGGCTGGCTCCGCACTCGATAAGAATAAAGATCGCAGCCCGTGGCTCCAACGCTGCCAGGACTGGAAGGCGCGTTATCCCGTCGTTTTGCCCGAGCACCGCGCTCCCGGACTCGTCAGTCTCTATCACCTGGCCGAGGTCGTCGGGCAGGAAGCCGGACCGAACGACCGCATCGTCTCCGGAAGCTCGGGAAGCGCCATCGAAGTGTTCCTGCTAGCCTACCGCGCGCGCAAAGGCCGCCGCGTGTTTCACACCGCCGGCCTCGGAGCCATGGGATACGGCATCCCCGCCAGCATCGGCGTGTGCCTGGGCAGCGGCGGCAAGAAAACGATCTGCGTCGACGGCGACGGCGGCCTTCAACTCAATATCCAGGAACTGGCCACTATCGCGCACCTGCAACTGCCGATCAAGCTTTTCGTCCTTAATAACCAGGGATACGCTTCGATTCGCGCCAGTCAAACGAATTACTTCGGCGCCCCCAACATCGGATGCAGTCCCGAAACTGGCGTGTCGATTCCCGATTATCGCAAGGTCGCTCGCGCCTACGGCTTGAAGACCGCGGTGATCGAAGGTCAAGGAGAAGGTCAATCGGATTTGCGCGCCGCCGTCCGCAAAGTTCTGCGCAGCCGCGGGCCGGTGGTTTGCGACGTGCACATCATTCCCGACGAGATCAGGGCTCCGCGCGTTACCTCGATTCAACGTCCGGATGGATCGTTCGTCTCCAAGCCCCTCGAGGATCTGTGGCCCTTCCTCGATCGCGACGAATTTGCCCAGAATATGATCGTGGAACCGGTGAGCGAGTGATAATGGCAGCGACAGACGAATACCTAGTCGAACTTGATCGCATCCTCAGTGAGCCCCTTAGCAGTGTGCGCGAGCGTGAGAATTCGGCCTTTGACAACTTGCTGGCGGGATGCGGGAATCGTCTGGTGCTATTCGGCGCGGGAAACCTGGGGCGTAAGGTTCTGCAATGCCTTCGCAGCATCGGCGTGGAGCCGCTGGCCTTTGCCGACAACAGCCCGTCCAAGTGGGGATCGCAGGTTGACGGCGTTCCAGTTTTGTCGCCCAAAGATGCGGCCGCGCAGTATGGAGGCTCGGCTTTGTTCCTGATCGCCATTTGGTCGCTGGGCCACTATTACCGCGACAGCCGAACGCAGCTCGAAAGCATGGGATGTGCCTACGTCGACTCCACCGCATTCTTGCGCTGGAAGTTCGCCGACCAACTGTTACCCGATTTCTGCCAGGATCTGCCCCACAAGCTGTACGAGCAAGCGGCCGATGTGCGTAAAGCGGCATCCCTGTGGGCTGATGATGCCTCGCGGCAGGAATATCTGAACCACGTGCGATGGCGTGCGCTCGGCGACCAAAACGCCCTCGGACCGCCAGTCAAAGAAGAATCGTATTTCTTGGAGAGCTTGTATCGCATCGAGGACCGCGAAGTCTTTGTCGATTGCGGCGCCTACACGGGAGACACGGCGGAACAGGTGATCCGCAGAAATCCTGCCTTCTCCAGAATTGTCGCCATCGAAGCGGACCCGGAGAATTTCGACTGTCTTACGAAGTGGATTGGCACGCTCGATACCCCTGTCGCCTCCAGGATTAGCGCGCTGAACGTGGCCGTGGGCGCCAAACGGGGCAAACTGCGCTTTCAGGCGGGCGGCGGCGAAGGCGCCAAGCTTGCGGCCGACGGCAATGTGGTGGTCGAGTGCATTCCCATTGATGAGCTAGCCCCAGCCGCCGGGTCCACCTTCATCAAGATGGATATCGAAGGGGCTGAACTCGACGCGCTCGCGGGCGCTCGCCGCTCGATTCAGAAAAACCGCCCGATTCTTTCCATCTGCGTTTACCACAAGCAAGACGATCTGTGGCGGATCCCGCTCTTCATCGACACACTGGTGGAAGACTACCGTTTCTTCTTGCGCGCGCATGACGTCGATGGATGGCAGTTGGTATGCTATGCCGTTCCAGCAAATCGCCTGTGCAGCGCCGCCTGACCATGCTCCCAATATTCGCGGGGCAATCAGCTCGTGTAAAAATGGAAACAGATGAGCCTTTCAGAGCTTGCGACCCAATGGAGCGCGTCACTCACCCGGCACGTTCCGCCCGGCCAGTTCGGGCGCTACCTTCTGGTGGGCGCCTGGAATACTTTGTTCGGCTATGGCACGTTCGCGCTGTTCACAGCGGTTCTGAATCCCATCGTTCCCCACAGTTACATCTGGGCCTCGTTGCTTTCCAGCCTGCTCAACATCACCGTCGCCTACTTCGGCTATAAATGGTTCGTGTTCAAGACCAAGGGCAACTACCTGCGCGAATGGATGCGCTGCGTTGCGGTGTACAGCGGCGGCATTATTTTCGCTTTGCTTGCTCTGCCCGCGCTCGTAGTCCTGATCCGGCATAACACACGCTTTTTTGCCCAGGCTCCCTACATTGCCGGAGCTTTCTTGATGGTCGTTGTGGTTGTTTACAACTTCTTTGGGCACAAGAAGTTTTCGTTCCGTGAGCCTGCATGATGCGCCTACTGATCACCGGCGGGGCGGGGTTCATCGGACGCAATCTGGCGGAGCAGCTTGCCTCCAGCTATCAGGTATTGGCCCCGTCCTCAGCGGAACTCGATCTGCTCAGCGAGCAAGCGGTGCGCGAATACCTCGGCGCTCACCGTTTCGACGTCGTCGTTCATGCCGCCACCACTCGATCGAACCGGCGCTTACCCGCTCCCCCGGACCTGCTGGACCGCAATTGCCGCATGTTCTTCAATCTCGTGCGCAACCAGTCGCAATTCGGAAAGATGATTCACTTCGGTTCCGGCGCGGAGTATGACCGCGTTCAATTGCCGCCCAGAGTCCGGGAAGACGATTTCGATACCCGCGTGCCCCGGGATGCCTACGGATTTTCCAAGTACATTTGCGCTAAATATATCGAGCGCTCCGAACGGATCGTGAATCTGCGCTTGTTCGGGGTCTTCGGAGCCTACGAAGACTACACCGTGCGTTTCATTTCCAACGCCTGCTGCCGCGCGCTCAAAGGATTGCCGATTCTACTGCGGCAGGATATCGCGTTCGATTACCTCTACGTCAAAGACCTGGTCAAGCTGACGATGTGGTTCATCGAGAATGACGCCCGCGGCAAGGCCTACAACGTCTGCACCGGACAGCCCGTGGCACTATCCCAATTAGCCCGAATGATCGCCCGGGTCTCGGGTCAGGTTTCGGGCCGCAGTCCCAATGTTTCAGTCCTAAACGAAGGCATGGCTCCCGAGTACTCGGCCGACAACTCGCGCATGCTCACGGAAATAGGTCAGTACCGGTTTTGGGATACCGAGGGCGCGATCAGGGACCTCTATGCCTGGTACGAGCGGAATCACGACATCGACGTCGAATCGCTAAGGTTCGACGAGAAGAACGAAATCGGAGCCGGCAAGTGACTCCTACCCAGCCGCCCGCGAGCAACCACGTGGAGCAACTTGAAAACATCTTGCACCGTATTGAGGCGGAGCCACCAGACTCCGTGCGGGCACGTGAGCGCCGTTCCTTCGACGACCTTGCGAGCCCGCTGGGCGAAAGGATTGTGTTATTTGGCGCGGGGCCGCTGGGCAAGAGCGTTCTGGCCGGGCTGCGCCAAGCGGGAGTTGAGCCGCTGGCCTTTGCCGACAACAATCGCGATCTTTGGCATCGTCAGGTTGCGGGACTCCCGGTGCTCTCTGCCGCGGAAGCCGTGGAACGGTACGGCCAGACCGCGTGCTTTGTCGTCACCATCTATCAAGGCTCCTTGGTTCGTCGCCAGCTTACATCTCTTGGCTGTCGACGGGTGGTGCCTTTTGCGCCACTGCTCTGGAAGCACGCCGATATCTTTATTCCGCAATGCTGTCTCGAACTGCCACATCGGCTTGTAGAACAGTCCGACCGCATCCGGCAATGTTATGCCATGTTGGCGGATGAACCGTCGCGGCGCGAACTGCGCGAACAGTTGCTCTGGCGGTATTGGTTGGATTTTTCGGCGCTGTCGCCGCCGCTGAACGCGAACGAGACCTACTTCCCAATGGACTTACTGTCGCCGGTTCCCGAGGAAGTATTCGTTGATTGTGGCAGTTTCGACGGAGAGAGCATTCGGAGCTTCCATCGTCACTGGGGCGGCGCGTTCCGCCATGTGTTCGCTTTCGAGCCCGATCCACTGAACCAAGCGGCGTTGGCCGCCAACCTGGAGTCAATGGGCCTCGGCGATCATGCTACGGTAATGCCCTACGCCCTCGGGAACGCCAGCGGCCAAGTCCCCTTTGCTGGCACTGGTACCGTGACTTCGCAGGTGACAACGGAGGATACGGGATCCACGGTCGAGTGCCGCCGCCTGGATGACATCGAGTGGCCGATGACGCCGACCTACATCAAAATGGACATTGAAGGCGCGGAACCGGAAGCGCTGGCCGGGGGCAGCGAGCTGTTACGACGGCATCAACCTGTGCTCGCGATCTGCACGTATCACCGCAGCGAGCACCTTTGGCAGATACCGGACCTCATCCGATCCATTGCACCCGAGTACCATGTATTCTTACGGCGCTACGCAGAAGAGTGTTGGGAGGGTGTTTGCTATGCCATTCCCAAACGCCGTCTGCGACGTGCCTAGCGGCAATCGATGTCAGCACCGTGTCCAAGACCATGTCTAAGACCCTGACCATCCTCACGCCTTGTTTCAACGAAGAGGCGAACGTGCGCGACGTGTACCTCCAGGTGCGTGCCGCCGTCGCCGCCGCCGGAAACTACCGCTACGAACACATCTTTATCGACAACGCGTCCACCGACAACACCCTGGGCGAACTGAAGGCGATCGCTGCCCAGGACAGGAACGTGAAAATAATCCGGAATACCCGCAACTTTGGCCATGTCCGCTCGCCCATGCACGCTTTATATCAGGCCGGCGGAGATGCCGTCATAGGGATTGTGGCCGACTTGCAGGATCCTCCCGAAATGATTCTCGACATGATCCGCAAGTGGGAGGAAGGCTACCCGG
>Ga0302202_10001026_pt1 | contig 35272 bp, 37 predicted proteins | sample II_Bog_N3_3_FD_194579 | JGI IMG/M metagenome (GOLD analysis project Ga0302202, IMG submission 194579) | Peat permafrost microbial communities from Stordalen Mire near Abisko, Sweden - II_Bog_N3_3 | ecosystem: Environmental > Terrestrial > Soil > Wetlands > Peat | place: Sweden: Abisko...
CAGTGTGGAGGGGAAGGACTCTTCCCGTTCGGCCGGGACCCGGACGAAGCTGATCGACGCCGCCGTGCAGACCCTCAGGGAGGAGGGCTTCTCCGGGGCGAGCGCGCGGGCGATCGCCGAGCGTGCCGGCCTGAACCAGGGCTTGATCTTCTACCACTTCGGCTCTGTGGCCAATCTCTTACTGGCCGGGCTCGACTCGGTCAGTGCCCGGCGCATGCGCCAGTACGGGGAAGCGGTCGATCACGCCGGGTCGCCGACCGAGCTCGTCGACGTGGCGACGGCAATCTTCCGGGAGGATCTCGACGCCGGCTACGTGGCCGTCCTCGTCGAAATGATCGCCGGGGCATCTTCGACCCCGGGGCTGGGACCCGAAGTGTCGGCGCGGCTCGGGCCGTGGTTCGCCTTCGCCGAACAGGCGGTCACCACCGCGCTGGGGCCTCCGTTGGATGGTGTGCTGCCGCCCGGCGATGTGGCGTACGCCATTGTCGCCCTCTATCTCGGGCTCGAGATGCTGACCCACCTCGACGGCGATCGCGCCAGGGCGCTCGGTCTCTTCGCCCACGCCAAGAACCTGGCCGCGCTCCTTGAGGCGATGACCCCGACCACCCCGATGAGGCAGTCATGACGGCGATCGTCCCCACGGACACTGCGACGGCGCGCCGGTCGACCGACACCGGGCTCGACGTGGTCACCGGAGCCTTCAGTTACTCCGGTTCTTCCCTGGCTCGGGCCCTGCTGCAGGACGGGCGTCACGTGCGCACGATCACCGGGCACCCCGAGCGGGCACCCGCCGGAACGGCGATCGACGTTCGTCCGCTCGACTTCGATGATCAGTTGGGCCTGGTGTCGGCGCTCTCCGGTGCCACCACGCTCTACAACACCTATTGGGTGCGCTTCGCCCGTCGCACGGTGGACCACGAGCGCGCCGTCGCCAACTCGAGGACCCTTTTCCTGGCCGCCAAGCGGGCCGGGGTGCAGCGGATTGTGCACGTCAGCATCACGCACCCCAGCAGCGCCTCTCCGCTTCCCTATTTCCGGGGCAAGGCACTCGTGGAACGGGCCCTCGCCGAGTGCGACCTCTCCTACGCCATCGTCCGGCCGGCCATCCTTTTCGGCGGCGACGGCGTGCTCCTCAACAACATCGCCTGGTTGCTGCGCCGGCTGCCCGTCTTCGCCATCGGTGGTCGGGGTGACTACCGGATCCGGGGCATTCATGTCGACGACCTGGCGCGCCTCTGCCTGACCAAGGGAACCGAGAGGCACGACAGCGTCACCGACGCCGTCGGACCGGAGCGACCGACCTTCGCCGATCTCGTGGGATCGATACGGCAGGCGGTCGGCAGTCGCGCCCGCGTGATCCACGTGCCGGGCGCCACGGTCCCGGTGTTCGCCCGGGCTCTCGGGCTCGCACTGCACGACGTGCTACTGACCGCCGACGAGTACCGGGCGATGGCGGCTGGGCTGGCCGATACGGACGGACCCGCCACCGGCCCGACGGCTCTCTCCGAGTGGCTGGCCGCGCACGGGGAGGGCTTGGGCCTTCGTTACGCCAACGAGCTCGGGCGGCACTTCGATCGCAGGGGGGCAGAGTCGTGAGTACGGGCGCTCTCCACTTCAGGCCGCCGACAATCGCGAGCAGTGCCGCAGGTGCCGCGCTGCTGGCGTTGGCCGCCGCCGTGCTGGTGATCCTCTTCGGCGTCATCGCCACGTCGGGCGTCTACGGCTCGCGCCTGGCCTGGCTCCTGGGCGTTGCGTTGCCCCTATTGGCGCTGAGCGTGGTGCTCTCCTGGGTGGCGAGGCGTCTCTGGGCGCGGGACCGGCGGGAGGGCCCGGGTGCCGGACCGCACACAGGTCGCCGGCTCGGTCAGGTGGTCCTCATCACGGCCGCCATGCTCTTCGGGATCCCGTTCGCGTTGGCAACGATGGTGCTGGCTGGGTACGCCCTGCTCTTCGCCGTGCACGGCATCAGCCTGTTGCTCTGATCGTTGCGCAGAGTCAGGCCAGGCGCGCCGTCAGGCGTGCCTTCACGGCCGGCCATTCCGCCGCCACGATGGAGAAGCGGGCCGAGGTGCGCACGGTGTCGTCCGCGCCCGGCCGGTCGGCCCGCATGATGCCGTCGAGTTGCCCTCCGATGCGCTCAATGGCGGCCCACGACCGCTTGTTGCGGACGTCGGTCTGCAACGCCACCCGGTGGACCTCCCAGACCTCGAAGGCGTGGGACAACATGAGCAATTTCGCCTCGGTGTTGACGAAGGTCCGCTGGGCCGAGCCGGCCAGCCAGGTGAAGCCGATGTCGAGGACATCGGGCACGCCGTGCCGCTGGTGGCCGGCCCCGGGGGGCCACTGCCAGAAGGCGACCTCGCAGAAACGTGTCGAACCGACGATCCGGTCCGGCCCTCCGTCCTGACCGCGGCGGATGGTGGTGAAGGGGACCTGGGCGTCCGAGGCCGCCTGGGCGAGGGCGCCGTGCACATAGTCGGTCATCTGCTCCACGCCGTTCGGCGTGTAGGTCCACTCGTAGTTCGTTCGATCCTCGGCCGCCGCCTCGACCAGGCCAGGGATGTGGGCCTCGTTCAGCGGCTCCAGGCGGACGAACGTGCCCTCGAGGGTGAACGGCTCAAGCATGGACGGCGGGGACGGCGCCGTCCGGCGCGCCCGCGCCGTTCGGCTGTCCCTGGCCGCCCTGGGCCGGCGGCCCGCCGGGCGCTCCCGTCGGGACCACGAAATCACGCTGGCGTACCAGGGCCAACCCACAGACGGCGCCCACGAGAGCGACCACCGCCCCGATGTCCATCAAGTGGTTCAAGGTGGTGGAGAAGCCCACCTGGTAGGCGCCGAGCAACGCCTGGCGTCCTGCCGCCGTCGGGATGGACGGGAGTGCGTCGCGCACACCGCCGGCCGCCAGCGCACCCTGGAGTTGCGCGCCGCCCCGGCGGATGATCTCGGGCCCGTACGTCGATTTGTTCAGCGCGGCCGTGGTGTGGGCCAGGATCTGGCTCTGGAAGACCGCGCCCAGCACGGCGATGCCGGTGGCGATGCCGACCTGGCGGAATGTGTTGTTGGCGCCCGAAGCCATGCCGCTGCGTTGGGGCTGCACCACGGAGACGGCGCCCGAGGCCAACACCGGGTTGACGACCCCGACCCCGAAGCCGGCGACCAGGAAGCCGGGCAGGAGCACGGTCCAGGTCGAGCTGGCGTGGGTCGTGCCCATGAGGAGGAGCCCGCCGGCCACGAAGAGCATCCCGAAGCCCAACATGAGACGTGAACGGATCCGCACGGTCAGGCGACCGGCGAAGAAGGACACGAAGAAGATGAGCAGCGTCATCGGGAGGAAGCGCACTCCGGCCGCCAGCGGGCCGTAGCCCAGGTCGTCCTGGATGTACAGCGTCAGGTACAAGAACATGGCGAAGATGGAGGCGGCCAGGCAGAAGGCCACCGTCGAGAGCCCCACGAAGGCGGGGATCTTGAACAGGCCCAGATCCAGCATGGGGTCTGCGGCGTAGCGCTCGTTGACGAAGAAGCCCACCATGAGGACGGCGGCGCCGGCGAGCAGGCCGATGGTCTTGCCGCTGCCCCAGCCGAAGTCGTTGCCCCGCACGAGCGCGAACACGAGCAGGAAGAGGCTCACCGAGAAGGTGACGAAGCCCACCCAGTCGATGCGACGCACCCGTAGGTCCTCCGACTTGGCGATCTGGGTGAACGTGATGAGCACGGCGATGGCCCCGATGGGCACGTTCACGAAGAAGATCCAGCGCCAGCCGATGCCGCTCGTGATGGCGCCCCCGATGAGCGGCCCGATGGCGACGGCGCCGCCGATCACGGCGCCGTAGATGCCGAAGGCCGTGCCGCGGTCCCGACCCGTGAAGGCGGCGGCGATCAGGGCCAGTGAGGTGGCGAACATGATGGCGCCGCCGACGCCCTGCACGGCGCGGGCCAGGTTCAACATGATGGGCGTGGTCGAGAGCCCGCAGACGAGCGAGGCCAGCGAGAAGACGACGAGTCCGACGGCGAAGATCTTCCGCCGCCCGTAGATGTCGCCCGCCACACCCGCCGTGAGCAGGAAGGCGGCCAGCGTGAGCGAGTAGGCGTCAACGACCCACTGCAGGTCCGAGAAGCTGGCGTGCAGCGACTGCTGAATATCGGGCAGCGCCACGTTCACGACCGTGATGTCGAGCAGGAGCATGAAGGTCGCCGTGCAAACGGCGATCAGGGTCCACCATTTGCGGTCCAGAGCGGGCATTTGCGGAGTGTATCGACCCGGTGTTCTCCCCCGTACAATGCGATGTGATCGTCGGATCAGCCCTCACCATCGAAATCGGCGACCGCACCCTGCTCTCGGACGCCTCCTTCGTGGTGGGCGCCGGCGAGAAGGTGGGCCTGGTGGGGCGGAATGGGACCGGGAAATCGTCCTTCATCTCCGTCCTGGTGGGGGAGACCTCGCCCCAGTTACGCCACCGGGGCAACGTCCGCCTCCTCGGCTCGTTCGGGTACCTGCCCCAGGCGCCTGTCGCCGGCGGACTCGGGCTCGAGCCGACCGGCTTCTCCCACATCCTCTCGGCCCGCGGCCTCGATGTCCTCGACGACGCGCTGGGCAAAGCCCGTGGCGCCATGGCCGACGATCCCACGGAGGAGAACATCGAGCTCTTCACCGACCTGCAGGAGCAGTTCCAGTCCAACGGTGGCTACGAGGCCGAATCGGTGATGGCCCGCCTGGCGGACGGCCTCGGCCTCCGGCAGGAACTCCTCTTGGAGGACATCGACTCGCTCTCCGGAGGCCAACGCCGTCGCGTCGACCTCATGCGCGTGCTCTTCCAGGAGCCCGAACTGATGATCCTCGACGAGCCGACGAACCACCTCGACCGTTCCGCCAAGCGTTGGCTGCTCGATGAGCTGGCTCGCTTCAACGGCGCCATCCTCGTCGTGAGCCACGACCTCAAGCTGCTCGACCAGTCCATCACCAAGGTGCTCAACATCGCCAACCAGCGGCTGACCGAGTGGAAGGGCAACTACTCCAAGTTCGAGGCGGCGAAGGAGGCTGACCAGTCGCAGCGGGAGCGGTCGTCCGAGCTCGAGGCGCGCGAGATCAAGCGGCTCTCGCTGCTGGCCGACTCCATGCGGGGGAGCACCGAGAAGCGGGCCCGCAAGGCCAAGCAGCTGGACCGGCGGGTCGACCGGATGGAGGGAAGCCGGACGCAGGTCGAGAAGCGCGACAAGGCCAGCAAGTTCTCGCTCCCCACGCCGCCGCGCTCGGGTGGTGTTCCGCTCGAGGTCGCCAAGCTCGGCGTCCGCTACGGCAGCAACGAGGTCCTGTCGGAGGTCACGTTCCATGCCAGCCGGGGCGATCACATTGTGATCATCGGGCGCAACGGGGCCGGGAAGTCCTCGCTGTTGCGCTGTCTGGCCCGGGCCCAGGAGCCAACGAACGGGGTCGTCGAATACGGGACGAACGTCGAGGTCGGCTACTTCGCGCAGGAACACGAGCAGATCGATCCGGAGCGCCGCGCGCTCGACAACATCAGTGACGCGGTGCTGAAGGCCGAGCGGGACCGGCGAGCCCTCTTGGGCTCGTTCGGTCTGCCGTCCAAGGCGGCCGACCAGTTGCCGGGCACCCTCTCAGGAGGGGAGCGGGCCAAGCTCGGGCTGGCCATGCTGTCGGCGGGGGAGGCGAATCTCTTGCTGCTCGACGAGCCGACGAACAACCTCGACCCCTCGTCCATCGCCGCCGTCGGCGCCATGCTCGGCGCCTGGCCCGGCACCATCGTCGCCGTCAGCCACGAACGCGGCTTCGTCGAGGCCCTGCGCCCTACGTACTGTCTCCGCCTGCCGGAGGAGCACTTCACCCACTGGCGCGACGAGTACCTCGACGACGTCGAGATGCGCTGAGTCGGACCTACTTCACCCAGATCTGGGCCGGCCAGAGCACGCCCTCGTCGTAGGCGATGGCCTTCGAGCCCTGCAACGTCGTCGGGTTGGCGAAGTTCTGCACCTTGGGGTTCGCCGCCAGGCACCACGTGTCGCGGGCGAGCCAGAGGTAGGGGATGTCCTGAGCCAGGTACTCGTTGACCTGCTGGTAGGACTTGATGCGATCCGCCTTTTCGTTCGTCTCCCTCCCCGCCGTCAGCGCGGTCTGAATGCGGGGGTCGTTGTTGCGGGCCATGTTCAAAGGCAGCGGCGGGTTGACGGTCGTCGTGCTCCACCACACATAGTTGAGGTCGGGGTCGACGGCGCCGAACTGGCGCCACAGCGTGGCCTGATAGGTGCCGGCCAGCGCATTGTTGATGATCGTCGCCTGGGCGATGATGCTGATCGTGACCTTCATGCCGGCCGTCTGCCAGGCCTGCTGCAGGAACTGGGCGGCGGCCAGCGTCTCGGGATCGCTCGTCGAACTGAGCGTAAAGGCCGGCTGGCTGCCGGTTTGTTGCTGCACCTGCTTGACCAGCTTGGCGGCTTGCGTGGGGTTGTACTTCGGGTAGGCGGTCTTGGTGTAGTACTCGCTCCCCGGGAGGAAGAGCCCGTTCATGGGGGCGTCGATCCCCTTGTCGATGACCTTGGTGAACTGGGCCTGGTTGATGCACATCGCCATGGCCTGGCGCAACGTCTTGTTGTTGAACGGTGCCTTGGCCGTGTTCAACATGACGCACTGCACCGTCGGCTGCCCCACGATCTGCCCGCTGTTGTCGTAGTAGGCGTACTTCTTGTTGCCCTTGAACTGCAGGAGATTGTCGGGTGAGTTGGAGTGCATGATGTCGATTTCGCCGGTCTCGAGCGCGTCGGCGCGCGAGCCGTCGTTGATGATCGGCTTGTAGGTGATGGAGTTCAGGTACGGGTACCCCTTGCGCCAGTAGTGCGGATTCTTGGTGGCCGTCATGTGGCTGTTGGGGACCCAATCCTGGAAGACGAAGGGTCCGGTGCCGATCGGGTTCGACGTGCCGCCGTCGGCGCTGTTGAGCATGGACGGTGCAGCGATGTAGCCCGTCTGTGCCTGGGCCAGGTAGTAGGGGAACGGGGCCCACGGCGCCTTGAGGTTGATGGTGACCGCCAGTGGCCCTGTCACGGTAGCGCTGCTGAAATCGGCGAAAGCCGGCCCGGTCAAGACGCCACTCGCCGTGTTCTCAATGTTGAGGTGCAGCGCGGCGGCGTCGAGCGGCGTGCCGTCGTGGAAGACAATGTTGGGGCGGAGCGTGATGGTGAAGGCCGTGAAGTCCTCGTTCGAGGTGATCGACTCCGCCAAGTACGGCTCAACGCCACCGGCGGCGTTCACGATGGCGAGCGGATCGAAGACGGTGCGGCCGTAGAGGAACCCGCCCTCGTCCCAGCGCGCCGTGGCGGGATTGAATCCGCCCTCTTCGGTGTCGATGCCCATGGTGAGCGAACCGCCCCGTACGGGTTTCGCCGTGGAGACCCCGTTCAGTCCCGGCCCGTTGGTCTGGGCTGCTCCCGCTTCACCCTCCGACGCGCCGAGCATGGCGGCTCCGGCGCCCAGTGCGAGCCCGCCGGCTATGAACGACCGGCGATCAAAAGACTGCGTCATCGTGAACCCCCCAGGGTCTCGATCCCCACTGCTACCGCTTCGTCGCGCCGCAGGTTACAGCTTTGTGACCGGTCGAGGGCGGCGGACGATTGGGGGGTCACCGGCGGCGTATGGCAACCTGGGCGATGACCAGCGCATGACCAAGGAGGAAGCAGGAATGACGATCGCAATCGGTGACCAGGTGCCCGACGTGAAGGTCTTCACATTCGGCGACAAGGGACCCGAGGCGACCACGTCGGTCGAGGTCCTGGGCAAGGGAAAGGTCGTTCTTTTCGGTGTCCCAGGGGCATTCACGCCGACCTGCTCGGACCACCACCTTCCCGGGTTCGTCCTGCGGGCGGAGGAGCTCCGGGCCAAGGGCGCCGACAAAGTGGTGTGTGTCTCGGTCAACGACCCCTTCGTCATGGGTGCGTGGGGTCAGGACCAGAGCGTCGGCGACGCCGTGGTGATGCTGGCCGACGGCAACGGAGAGCTGGCTGCGGCCCTGGGGCTGACCATGGACGGCAGCGGCTTCGGTCTCGGCTCGCGTATCCAGCGCTTCGCCGCCATCATCGATGACGGGGTGATCAGCTGGCTGGCCGTCGAGCCCGGTCCCGGGCTCACCGTCAGCTCGGCCGAGGAAGTGCTCGCCGCGCTGTAGTCAGGTCTCGGAGGAGACGCCGAAGCGCTCGGTGTAGAAGGCCAGGGCCCGGCGCCGCTCTCCCGCGTCGAGTCCGAACTGGCCCAGGTCGTAGGTGACGGCCCCGTGGAGCCCACGCGGATGGGCCGCCATGAAGGAAGCCATGGCGGCCCTGGCCCGCTGATCCAAGGGCTGGCCGGCCAGGTCGTAGACGCGGCCCACCATGGCCAGGTCGTCGGCCATGAAGTCGTCGAAGCGCACGTCGATGGTCCGGTCCGCCGGCAGGACGTCGCGTTCTTCGGCGCACCGGCGCAACATGCGCTCGAGGCGATCCGCCCAATAGGCGCCCATGCCCTCGACGTCGACCCGATCGCGGGTCAGGCGGGCCGTGTAGGCGATCATGGTCACCATGGACGCCGTGACCGACACCGGGTCCCGGTGCGTGACGACGAACGTGGCATCGGGGAAGGTGTCGACCAACGCAGGGAACTGCTCGAGGTGTTGGGGCGTCTTGAGGACCCAACGGGTGCCGCCCCGGAGCCATTGCAGCACTTGCAGCACCTTGCGAAGGTAGGCGTACGTCGGCCGCTGGTCCCGGGACAGATACGCGTCGCGCCAGGTCGGCATGGGGGCGGTGGTCTCGAAGAGCATGGTGGAGAAGTCGATGGCCAGAAGCTGTATCTCCTCGTGGGTGTGTTCGACCGTCATTTCGTGCATCCGGTTGAAGTAGGGCAGCGCCGTGTTGAGGAAGGAGAGCGCCATCTCGGTGCGCTCCACGCGGGGGTCGGCCGCTCCGGGCGCCGGGATCTCGTTCGCCGGCAAGACCGGCTCCAGGCTTTCCCAATAGGGAAGTGACCGCAGGGAAGGATCGGCCGACATGAGATTGTGCAGGTGCGTGGTGCCCGTTCTGGGCAGACCGCAGACGATGATCGGCGCAACGATCTGCTCGTCGAGGATGTCGGGGTGCCGCCCGATGAGGTCCTCAATGAGCAGCCGGTTCTTCAACAACCCGACGATGAAGACGTGCTGCTGCATGATTCCCGCGCCGTTGAAGCCGCCTTCCCGGCGCATGGCTTCGCACAGAACCCCCAGTCGCTCGACGAAGTCGTCGGCGCCGAAATCCTCCAGACCGGTCTCGGCGCGTGCAGCCGTCATGAGCTCCGCGGCGTCGAGGGTCAGTTGCGATCCTGCCTCTTCCATGAAATCGAGGATGGTGCGGACCTCTTCGCTGTAGCGGGGAGCCGCCAGGTCGTCGATGCGGACGGCGGCCGGGCGCCGACTCATACCGTGTCGACCGGCAGAACCTCGACCTGGGGCTGCTCGGGCGTCTCGGAGGGCAGGAACCAGCGGAACCAGATACGGCCCGATGCGTGTCCGGCGGTCGAGACCCAGTTGGGGTGGGTGGGACGGCGGGCGGACACGACGATGATCCATGAGCCGTCGGGCTCGTAGTGGACCTCGGCTCCGTTGATGGTCACCCGCTCGTAGTCGTAATTGTAGGTGTGCAGCAGTCGGTTCCACAGGCACATGTTCCAGAAGACGCACTCGGGAGAACGCCCCCGGATGACCAGGGCCTCGTCGTCGGCCAGCTCGAAGGCTCCCATGGCGTAGGCCGCATCGCCGGCCGCCCACCCGAAGGTGGTGGTGGGCACCGGGTAGGGCGGGTCGATGGCGTTGGGCGTGCCGAGTGGGATCGGGACGATGCCGGCCTGCTCGCGGATCCACGTCGTGGCGGCGCGGATGCGCCGGGCCAGGTCGGCGTCGTCCTGACGGTAGGTCTCGGGCGGATCGTCGGCTTCTATGTGCCAGGCGGCGCGGCGCCCCGACCGCGGATCGTCGAGATAGTCCCGGGTGATGGCGGCCACGGCGTCAGGCTCAAGGCGTATCCAGAGAACGCCGGGCTCAGAGGGCTCCCGCGGCGAAATGACGATGTGGATCGCCCCGTCGGCGTCGCGTTCGACGCCCTCGCTGTTGGCGGAGCCGACGATCCGGGTGGAGTAGCGCCCGTCGTCGGGCCCGCCGTAGACCGTGAGCGACATGTAGACGGCGTCGCCCGGATCGAGGCGGACCCGGTACGTCCGGTTGGGATCGATCGGTGCGTAGCAATAGAAAGCGTCGGAGTTGTCACCGCCCCACTTCTTGTACGGCCCCACGATCTCGACGAAGCGGGGCCGATCCTTGTCGGCCCACAGATTGACCTCGGCCGCCACCTGCAGGATGGACAGGACCCACTTGTGCGCCTCCAGCAGCGTCTCGTGGTCGTCAGCGAGTTGCTCCACCATCCGCGCGTGGGTCGCGCTGACCGTCTCGAGCAATTCGGTGAACGCGGTCTCGGTTTCGGTCGTCATGGGCCCCCCAATCTCGAAGTGGCGTCGATCATAGGGAGCATGCGGACCCCCACGTGGGTAGTGGGCCGCCGGGGTGTGTGGCGTTGGGGAGTGTCGTGGCGCGCACGACGGGGCGATGGCTCCCGGCGTCAGGAGACCCGACCCGCGGCGCCGGAGGGTGGGGCCACCGGGACCCTGCCCTCTTGGCGCTGGTGCTCCCAACGGGCCAAGAGCCACGTCAAGGCGGCAATGCCTGCGAACCACGCCAGGTTGCCGAAGGGCAACACACTCCACACCACCATGGCGCACACGACGCAGATGGCGGCGCGACGGAGGCGGGCATCGCAACCGGTACAGGCGAGAAGCGGAAGGGCCCACAGGACGTACCAAGGCTGCGGGTTGGTGGCGCACACTGCCATCACCCCGAAACCCAGCGCCAGGGCGCCGACCCAACTTGCCCGGCGCGGGAGCAGGAGGACAATGGCGACAGCGACGACGATTCCCCCCAGTTGGATGGCGTTGGCCACACCAGATGACGTGGATCCGGCCAGATTCAGGAGGGAGAACGAACTGGCCACGGTGGCCTGCGAAGCCGATCGCAACCAGCTGAAGCTGGCACCACCGTTGGCGAGGCCAGCGACCAGCAATGTTCCCAGGGTCAGGACGAGACCACCGGCCAAATAGGTGGCCCGGCGATACCACGAACCCCCCCAGCACCACCACGCCACCGCGAGCATGGCCAATGCTGCGGGTGCCTTGACGCTGATGGCCAGCGCAGTCAGACACAGAGCCCACCACGGTCGCTTGGTCAGAGCCATGGCGACCCCTGCTGCGACGAGGCTGATCATCACGGCGTCGTTGTGGATGCCGGCGACGAACACCAAGAGCACGGCCGGGTTCGCGACGCCGGCGATCACTGCTTCGGCCGGGTTGATCCCGCGGCTGGCGGCGGCGCGGGCCACCCCCCACGCGCACAGCACCAGGCTCGCCACGACGGCCAACCGCCAGCACTCGACGGCGATCCACGGGTGTCCGCCCGACGCCCGCACGAACAACGCAGAGAGGCCCACCTCTCCAGGCCCGTAGATGGAGGGGCCGGTCAGATACTTCGGATCCACCGCGGCCACCCAGGGCGAGTGGCGACCGAGGAGATGGATGGGACTGGCGGCGCCGAAACCCGACACCACCAACTTCCCCTGAGCCACGTAGACCCAGACGTCCTGGCTGGCAAAAGGGGCGGCGAGAAGCAGGGGAGCGGTCCAGAGAGCAACGACCCACCAGAGGCCGCGCCACTGCAGCGCCGGGTCGGTCCGCACGGCTCGCCAGAGCGTCAGCCAGGCCAAGCCCAGAAAGAGGAGCCCGAAGACCGCCGCCCCCAAGACGAGCAGGTGCACCGACAGCACCCCGGGACCACTGTTGGCCGGCCCGGCCCATGCCGGCTCAGCCGGGCCCTCCCACGCCGGGGCACGACCGGATGCGGCGAGGGGCCAGATACCGCCGGCGTGCGGTCCGTAGGGCGAAGCGGGGAGATTGCTGGCCAACGCCAGGCATCCCGAGCCGATCGCCCCCAGCGCCGCGACGGACAGCAGATTGATCGTCCGGCTGGTTGCAGGCGCGGGTGAACGCTGAGGTGAGACTCGGTCCAATTCCAGCGAGCTGACGCTCACGGGAGCAATTGTCGGCAGTGGCAGCGACGATCTGAAGTGATTCGTCGTTGATTTTCAAGTGTGTCCGGGCGAAATAGAAGCCGCCGTTGGTCAACTCCGACGCGTCGGGAGGGACTTCAGATCGGGCGTCAGTTCGATCCTGCATTCGAGACAATCCCACTCAGGATTTCAGCAAGCTCCCTGGGGCAAGACAGGAACGGAGAATGGTCGCTGTCGATCCGGCATGCGGTGTCTGCGTTCTCTGCCATTTGCTCCTGCGCTGACGGGCTGATGATTCGATCGTCAGTGCAGATGATGTAGGAGCTCGGCACAACCTGCCATGCCGGCGAAGGAGGCGGCGGAGCGATCAAGACCGACGTGGGCATCGTTCGAAGTTGCGCCGTCGCCCAGTCGGCGTCCTCGCTCGAACACCTGTTGTAGAAAACCGACTCGGCCACCTCGGCGCCGATGGATGCCGTCTCCTCACCGATCTGGATGTCCGCCATACCTGGCGCACCGCTGAAGTCGACACTCTGCCCGGAAGCGATCATGAAGGCGGTCAGAAAGATCAGTGATGTGGTGGATCCGTAGGGCCTTCCCCCGGCCACTGTCGCAGCACTGATCACCGCACCACCGAAGGAATGCCCGAGCACCGCCACACCTTCATCACTGCTGTCAATGGCGCTCCTCACGGCGGCCACATCGTCCTCGGTCGAGGTGAAGGGGAGTTCGACCGTCTCCGGAGCGATGCCGAGACGTTCGAGTTCGGGTTCCAGGCGATTCCAGCACCATGCGCCGTGGAATGCGCCATGGACCAGCAGAAGGCGGGGTTGCGTCATGCGCCGAGCCTACGTTTTCGTGGCGGATGTCTGCGTCCCACCGACGAAGCACCGGTGCGGCGGCCCGGGTGTCACTTGTTCGTCTCCTCACCTCCGCTGAGTCCCCGCCAGACCGAACTCTCGGACGACCGGGTCGGCCATCGCGGCGGCAAAGCGGAACGCGCCAGAGCTGTACGTAGTGCAGCCGGGCACCACACCGACCGCGTTGCCGATCTGGTTCGGACAGAAGTGAACCCCATCCGGCGAACGAACCACATTGGTCCTGACTCCGGCGATGGTCGGGCCGATGCAGGGCTCGAAGGAAAGGCAGGGCAACGTCGAGACGTAGGACCGGTGGGGACCTTCGACTGCTTTTCCCGCGTCCACGTAGCTCACGCCAGTGGGGTGCTTGGCGGCCAACGCAGCAAAGGCGACGTTCAGGGCGTCCCACTTCGAATCATGGGAGGCCCACTCGGATCGGGTGATGGGTGTGCCAATCAGAAAGACGTGCGTCCCCAGTCCGAGGAAGACGTCGATCGCCGTCGAAATGGCCGAGCAATACAGCGTGACAGCGGCCTTTGATCCGAAGAGGCAGCCCTTCATGCAGGCCGTGAATGTGTTGCCGACAAATTCGATCACCACTGCCTGCGGATGCTCCGTGCGGGCGTAACTCTCCATTTTGGAGACCCAGTCACAGGCGGCGGTGCCGCCATAGGTGAAGTCGGTGACCTTCGCCCTGCCACCTGCCTGTATCAGCAGATTGAAATATGGCTCCGCCTGCACCGCCAGGGAGTCTCCGAAGAGACCGACGCCAACCGTCTGCCCGTGGGGCGTCTCCCGGGAACACGATGGGATGAGCACCAAGACAGCGAGCGCAATGCCGCTGCAAGCGAGAAGAAGCCGTCTGTGCGATCGTGTCTGCACAGGTTTCGTGACGGCGCTAGTAGTACTGACTCAGTGAGGGCCGACGGGTTCGGTGCGTGTTGGAAACAGGTCCCGGCCTTCGGGTGCGATTCATCGGTCTCCTCTTCGGGGACTGCAAGCGTCGTCTGGCTCCATTGCAATGCAGGGAGCGCTTGACCCCGTAGACCCAAAAGGCCCTCCAGCCCGGGACCTAAGTCCTTTCTCGGTGGGAGGCACCGTGTCATGCGAAACCGGGACGGATTTTCCGTCGCATGAGACCGCAGGAATGATGGGCAGCGGTCACACACATCACCCGGACGACCGGTCACAGCCGTCGTGGCCTGGACATCTTGAGAGCGGCCGACCAGGATCGAACTGGCATCATCAGCTTGGAAGGCTGAGGTTCTACCATTGAACTACGGCCGCGAATCGGGGAGCATTCTAAGGCTCTACTCTCGACCCCGTGGACACACTCTCCGAACGGGTGGGCGGCGAGCCCTTCTTCGTCGACCTGGTAAATCGGTTCTACCTCGGTGTGGCCGGCGACCCCCTCCTCCGGCCGATGTACCCCGACCACCTCGCGGAGTCGTCCCGGCACCTCGCACTCTTCCTGCTGCAGTACTGGGGCGGCCCGGGCACCTATGGCGAGGAGCGGGGCCACCCCCGCCTGCGCATGCGCCACGCCCCCTTCGTGATCGGCCCGGCGGAGCGTGATGCCTGGTTGCGGCACATGCTCGCTGCGGTGCTCGAGCTGGAGGCGGCCTCGCGCCTCACTGCGGCGGATGCGAGCGAGCTTCGTGACTATCTCGAAATGGCGGCCAACTCGCTCGTCAACTCGCCCTAAACGGGTCGTCGCCGCTTCGCGCCGCTCAGTCCTTGAAGTCGGGTCGTCGCCCCTCCTTGCGGGCGGCGACCGACTCCTCGAAGTTACGTGTCGTGAGCCGGACGAAGAGCTGCGAGGTGCCCTCTGCATCCATGTGGGACTGCAGGCTGCTGGCGTCCAGGCTGTTCCACAGTTGACGCTTGGTCAGCTCGACGCCGGCCCGGCTCCAGCCGTTGACCCGGTCAGCGAGTTCGAAGCAGGCCGTCAGGAGCTCGGCTTGCGGAACGACCCGTGAGACCAATCCGATCCGGTCCGCCTCACTGGCATTGATGTCGCGGCCCGTCAGCATGATTTCGGCGGCCCGGGAGTGCCCGACCGATCGGGGCAGGAGGAAGCTCAGCCCGAGCTCGGCGGCCGTGAGGCCGTTGTTGATCCCGGCCGCCCGGAAATAGGCCTCGTTCGAGGCGATGCGGATGTCGGCTGCCAAGGCGAGGCAGAACCCGCCACCGATGGCCGCCCCGTTGACGGCGGCGATCACGGGCTGGTGGAGCCGGCGCATGGTCGAGATGACGTCGTCCAACAGCTCCATCGATCGCAGGGCGATGGTCGGCAGGGTCAGTCCGTCCATGTTGGGCATGGTGCCCGGGTTTTCGTGGTCGGCACCCGAGCAGAACCCGCGACCCGCGCCCGTGATGATCACGACCCGCACATCGTTGTCGTCCCCGATGTCGCGCAGCGCGTCCCGGAAGGGGATCATGACGTCGAAGGCCATGGCGTTCATGCGCTCGGGCCGGTTCAGTGTCACGACAGCGACGTGGGGGTGGGGTCTGGTGATCTCGGTGAAAGACATGCGCGGCATCGTAGAACGCGCCGTCATGCCGTGGCCCGAGGGCCCGGTTGCTGGTGAGGTGACTGATTGCGATGCCTGGCGCTACGTGCCGTGCGGATGGGGCGGCGCGGCGCCGGCGGCCGTGCGCTCCTTGCGGGCGATCCACCGCAGTCGGGCGGCCCGGGCATCCCAGTCGTAGACCACGGCGGTGCCGGCGATGAAGTCATTGAGGGCTCGCCGGTCGCGCTGGTACACAATGCCGAGAAACCCGATACCTAGGGTGAGGAACAAGGTGATCCCCAGGCCCACCGTCCGGAAGACGGCTTGACGGCCGCTGATCGGACCGCCCTCTTTGGTCACCACCTGCAGTCCGAGAATGGCCATGCCCAGCGTCTTTCCGCTGACCGCCCATTGGTACGTGAAGTAGAGGAACTCCCAGCCTGTCAGCACAATGAAGGCCGCCAGCTGGTGATTGCTCAACGTGAAGGAGTGGCCTGTCGCCAGTTTCAGAGCAGAATTGAGGAGCGCCACCCCGAGGGTGTAGAGGCCCCACGAGGCACCGACGTCGGCTGCGAACGCGGCGAGCCGACTGACGGCGCCGGCGTAGTTTCCCTGGCGCCCGACGGTGAGCGCCGGCGAGGGGACGGGGACGGTCGTCATGGCGCCGCGATCGCCTTCGGCGCCATGAGCAGCGGGGGACCCGAGGGCCAGTTGCCGACCTTCTTGCGACGCCCGATGAGTCTGTTGCCCCAGCGAAAGATGAAATCGTCCAATCCGACGCCTTGCGCCCGGACGACGTCGAGGACCTCGGTCAGGATCCCGGTCGTCGAACGGGCGATGATGGAGCCCAGCTCGGTCTGCTCCACCAAGGAGTCGATGTCAATTTTATTGACGATGGCGTTGATGTCGACCCGCTCGATTATCTGTTGCACGTCGACCCGCTCAATGATCTTCTGCACGTCCACCCGCTCGACGATCTTGTCGACGTCGACCCGCTCAATGATCTTCTCGACATCGACCTTGTCCAGAATGGCGTCGATATTGATGGCGTCGACGATCAGCGGCACGATGTGCTCAGCCAGCGACTGAGCCAACTGCTCCACCTTGCTACCGATCGGGTTGGGGCTCATGTGACCCGCACGCTCTGTGACATTTCAGTGATCTTGTCACCCCCGGCCAGTGCAGGTGAGACATCGATCGGGTACCGTCGATCGGACGGGGCAGGCGAGAAGCTGGGGAGGCACTGTGGAGTTCGATCGCTATGCGGATGGAGTCCCCTCGTGGGTGGACCTGAGCAGTCCGGAGCTGGCCAGGTCGCGGGAGTTCTACAGCGGGATCTTCGGTTGGAACTGCCCCGAGGGGCCGCCCGAGGCCGGCGGGTATTCGGTCTGTGACCTGGGCGGGAAGACCGTCGCCGGGCTCGGTCCGGTGATGAATCCCGGCATGCCGCCCTTCTGGATGACCTACGTCAACGTCGACAGTGCCGACGACACGGTGACCAAGGTGGCCGCCAACGGTGGCACGGTGTTCATGCCCCCGATGGACGTCATGGACGCCGGTCGCATGAGCATGTTCGCCGATCCGGTCGGCGCGGTCATGGGCCTGTGGCAGCCGAACCAGCACATCGGAGCCCAGGTGGCCAACGAGCCCGGCACCTTCTGCTGGAGCGAACTCGTCACCACCGACCTCGAAGCCTCCAAGGCCTTCTACGGCGCCGTGTTCGGGTGGGGTGCCGAGGACCAAGGCCCCCCGGGAGGCCCACCGGCCTACACCGAGTGGCAGCTCGGAGGGAAGTCCATCGGCGGCATGATGGCGAAGTCGGCCGACATGCCGGCGGAGATGCCGCCGTCGTGGGGTGTGTACTTCGCGGTGGCCGATACCGACGCCACCGTGGCGAAGGCCCGAGAGCTCGGTGGCAGCGTCTTCATGGGTCCGACCGACATCGAGCCCGGACGCTTCGCCGTCCTGGCCGACAACATCGGCGCCGTCTTCAACGTCCTGCAGCTCAAGGGATAACGGGAGCGGCACGTGGAGCGCCGCCGGCTCGGAAGGACCGGGCACGAAAGCAGCGTGGCCGTCCTGGGCGGTGCCGCCTGTTGGGCGGCCAGCGTCGAAGAGGCGGGGGAGTGGCTCCAGGTCGCCCTCGACCGCGGGGTGAACCATCTCGACATCGCGCCGCAGTACGGGGCGGCCGAGTCGGTGGTGGGGCCGCACCTGGCGGCACACCGAGAGGAGCTCTTCATCGCCGGAAAGACCTTGCGGGCCAATCCTGCCGGCGTCACCGATCAGTTCGACGCCACCCGGCGTCTGCTCAACGCCGACGTCCTGGATCTGTACCAGGCCCATGCGGTGACGACGCTGGCCGAGCTCGACCGGCGTTCTCCGGCCTTGGAGCGCATCCTCGCCCTGCGCGACGCCGGCCAGACGCGCTTCGCAGGGATCACGGGGCACGACATGGAGGTGCCGCGGGTCCACCTCGAGGCGCTCCGCCGATTCGACCTCGACACGGTGATGTTCCCGGTCTATCCCGCCCTGTGGTCCCGCCCCGAGTACCGCGAGCCGGCCGAGGAACTCGTCGCCCTGTGCGCCGAGCGCGACCTGGGTGTCATGGTCATCAAAGCGGCGGCGCGACGTCCCTGGGCTGACGGCCGGCCGTTGGCCGACGCCGTGGCCAGCAGCGCTGCCACCTCCGGTCGCTGGGCCGATTCGTGGTACGAGCCCCAGGACGGTGACGATGCGCTCGACCGCGGGATCCACTTCGCCCTCTCCACGCCCGGTGTGCATGCCTTCTGCACGCCGGGCGACATGCAGCTGCTGCCCCGTGTGCTGGCCTCGGCCGAGCGCTACAGACCGTTGGGCCAGGAGGGGCGACGGGCCGCCATCGAGGCCATGGCCTCAGAAGAGTTGATCTTTCCGATGCCCAGCTGAGCGGGGCTCGGATCAGGCGGCCTGCAGTGAGGAGACGACGGACCGGAAGGCATCGTCGTCTCCCCCCTCGGGTGGGGGTGAGACGACGATGCCCTGGCCCAACCCGCTGAAGCGCTCGCGCAACAAGCTCGGAAGCTCCTCGAACGTCCCGGAAGGGACCAGGGTGTCGAGGATCTCGTCGGAGAGGACGGCGGCCAGGTCATTCCAGCGGTCGTGTCGGATCAGTTCCCGGAGGCGGGGTCCCACCTCGGTCCAGCCGTAAAGCTCGAGCGTCGGCGCGTAGGCCGGTGTCGAGTACAAGAAGGCCAGGAGACGGCGTTGGCGTTCCCTCTCGACCAGCACATCGTCATGCGTCGCCCCGGTGATGACCGACGTCCCGATGACCGTCTCGAATGCAGCCTTGGTCAGGTCCCGCCCGGCGGCATGCGCACCTTCGGCCAGGGCGGGAAGACAGGTCTCTCGCAGGTAGCGGGGATTCGAATTGGTGGGATGACTCACGAAGCCATCGGCCACCGCTCCCGCCAGTGCGCAGGCCTTGCGCTGCACGCCGCCGAGATAGATCGGCGGTGCGTGCGTTGCCGTATCCGGTCCCGGGTTGAAGTACGGCTGCATCCGGGTGACCCGGTAGTGCGGGCTCTCGTAGGCGGGTGCCGCACCCGAGGCGAACGAGTCGAAGGCCGCGCGCACGGCGCCGACGTAGTCACCCAGCCGACCGACCGGGTCGTCGCCGAACGGCACCGCGTAGCGGTCCTCGATGTTCTGGCGGACTTGTGTCCCGAGACCGAGCTCGAACCGTCCACCGCTGAGCTTGGCAAGGTCCCACGCCGCATAGGCGAGGAGTGTCGGGCTGCGGGCAAAGGCGAGCGTCACGCTGGTGCGGACGGTGATCCGCTCGGTGTGTTCGGCGACGAGGAGCGCCACCGCCATGGAGTCGTGCACGGTCTCGGCCACGTGGAGACCGTCGTAGCCCAGGCGTTCGACCCGCTGCGCGTGGGTGATGGCGTCGGGCAGGCTGAGGCGCGGGTCCATGCCCGCGTAGACCTTCACGCCGGCGCGCCGTCGCTTCCGCCGGTCTGGGCGCGACCCCGAGCGACGATCTTCTCGCGCTCGGTGGTCAGGCGTGACTGGTCGAAGCGGTCGGCCATCCAGGCCCTGGACCACCTCGCCTCGGCGCGGAAAGCCTCTTGACCGCTCATGGCACCGATGTCGTCGTAGCCGCGCCGGAGCTCGCTCAGGTACTCCGAAGGAATGGAGGCAATGGTCGACGCCAGGGCGCGGGCCCGCTCCAGCAGCGACTCGTGCGCGACGACCTCCACGACGAGACCCCAGTCACGGGCCGTCTCGGCGTCGATGTAGTCACCCGTCAAGCTCATGCGACGGGCGCGGTCGAGGCCGACGAGTTGAGGCAGCCGGATCGTCATGCCGCCCCCCGGCATGACGCCGACACGGGCATGCGTGTCGGCGAAACGCGCCCGCTCCGACGCAATCAGGAAGTCACAGCACATGGCCAGCTCCAACCCTCCGGTCACGGTGGCGCCGTTGATGGCGCCGATCACCGGCGTGTCGTGGGGCGGCATCATGCCGGAGCGCTGCGCCGGTCGGCGTTGCCGCTCCTGCTGCACCGCTCGCAGTTCGGTGGCCAGGGACTTGAGATCCATGCCGGCGCAGAAGGCCGGGTCCGCTCCGGTGAGGACGATGCAGCCGACGTCCTCCCGGGCGTCGAGGCCCGTGATGGCCTCGTCCAGCTGCGCGTGCAGTTCGGCGGAAATGGCGTTGCGTGCCTCCGGCCGGTTGAGCGTGACCGTGGCCACCCGGTCTTCGACCTCGACGAGCACCAGCATCAGCGTTCCCTTCCCATCTGTCGGACGTTCATGATCGGCTGTCGGGTTGCCCGGGCACCAATCCCTCGAAGCTCACGACCCGACGGATGGCCCCGCCATCGTCGAGAGAGCCGAAGCTCCATCCCGCCATCGCCGTGGCCCCGCGCTCGACCCGTTCCCAGGTGAAGCGGAAGTAGCCGTGGTGGAGATCGATCGGGCTGGTTCGCCGCAGAGCGGTCTGCCACCAGGCCTCGTTGCGGTAGCGGCTGAACGCGTCACTCAGGCCCTCGGGCCCTTCGAACACCGCCTCCGGGCTCACGTAGATCAGGTCCGGCGCGACGTGCTGGTGCAGCATCTGCATGCGCTCCCCCTCATCGGCGACGAATACCGCAGCCATCACATGGTCGATGCGCTCGGCAATCTGCTCGTCTTCGTGGCCATGCCTGAACACCCGGGCAGTCTCGCAGAGGGCGCCGGCGGCCGCCCTTCAGTCCGGGCGCGCCCATTGGGAGTGCAGCAGGGCGAAGCAGTCGGCGTCACGCTGCTCGCCGTCGATGCGTTCCCACCCGCGCAGCGTTGCCTCCCGGGTGAACCCGGCGGCTTCGGCCGTTCGGGCGGACGCCACGTTCCACGGTTCCACGAACAGGTGCAGGCGGGGGATGGACAGGGCATCGAAAGCGAACGAGACCACCGCCCGCAGCGCGTGAGCGGCCAGACCGTGCCCGCGTGCGTCGGCGACGAGCCAGTAGCCGATGGAGGCCCGACCACTCTCGATTTCCTGCAGCCACAGCCCGATCGACCCGATGCCGGCCGTCGGCTCGCTTTCGGGCGCAATGACGAACGAGTAGCCGTCGCCCTCGGCGTCCCGTGTGTGCTGGCGCGCGATGAAGGCGCGGCCGGCGTCGTCGGTGTACCGCCGAGGTACTGACGAGATGGAGGGGATCAGGGGATCGGCCGACGCCCGGCGCACCATGGCGAGGTCGGAGACGGCGTAGGGCCGGAGCACGACGGGCGGACGGACCAGTTCGGGGACGCGCAACGGGGGCGTGAAGGCCGTCAGGTCGAATCCGCTCATCGCAGTGTGAAGTACCCGGGAACGAGATGGTGCGGCGTATCGAGATACCCCTTGGCCTCGGGGAGTCCCCCGAAGCGGCCGTGGCTCCAGCGCACCTCAATATGCCCCACCACCGAGTGCACCTCCTGGGAGCCGCGGTCACGCACGAGGGCCTCCCAGCCCACGCGGGGTTGGCCGCCCCGTTGGCCCTCCATCGAAATGGAGAGCAGCTGGAAGTGCTGGCGCCAATCCCACGAGGTGGCGATGCGGAGCCGTAGCGAGCGGTCGGACGAGGAGCCCAGCACGAAGTAGGGCGCGCTCCCAATGCGCAAGAGGCGCCAGAGCATGGTCTCGCCGGTCCCGCCCCGGTCGTCCATGGCCGCCTCCCAGCGGCGGGCCGAGGCCCGGGCCACGGCGGCCGACAAGGTGGCATAGAGATCTTTGGCGCCCGGAGGCCAACCGGAGCGGAGCCAGTGCCCGAGCTCTTCTCGCTGGGGCACGGTCAGGTCGACGGCGAGGGGCGGCAGATGGCGCAGGGCGGGGGGCACCGGGCGGTCCTGCCGACCATCGGTCTCGGGCGCTTCCGTCGCTGCCGCGGCACTCAGGCCCGGCAGTGCAACGGCGCCAGGTGCGAAGGCCGGACGTGCTGCTTGGGCCGAGAGCATTGACGCCGACGCCGACGCCGACGCCGTCGCCGACGCCGTCGCTTCGCCGCTGCGAGCGGCCAGGCGGACGGACTCGTAGAGGGCCTGGTACTGGGCCGGTGCCACCTCGGCGTACCAGTCTCCGCCACCGGGCAGGAGCTCTCGCGCCGCTCGGGCCCCCCGACCCGGCCCGCCGAAGAGGAGCGCATCGAAGACGCTGGTCGGGGACACGTTGAAGAGGATCTTCGAGAGGTACTTGCAGCTGATCAGGTACACGTGATCGACCCGTAGGTCGATGGGCGCCACCTCGTCGCCCGGGGCCCGACCCGTCCCCTTCCACTCGACGACCCGGGGCAGCCGGCCCCGCAGGCCGTCTCCCGCCGTCAGAAAGGCCTGGCCGTTGGCCCAGGCGGCGTGGAATTCGGCGTCGTAGGCGCCGCCGGCCCGCAGGCGCTCCAGGCGCTCCCACATTTCCGGCGACAGGGTGTGCATCACGGGCGTGCGCGACCGAACGGCCTCGTCGATTCCCGCCAGTCCCAACATGCCCAGTCCCGTGGCGAGTTCGGTCACCGCGGTCCGGTCGCTCGGCATGCCCGCATCCTCCCACTGACGGCCCGGTCGACGACGCCCCGGCGGGGACATTTCCGTCGGCTTTACCCGCTCTTGACCGGGGTTGCGTAGGGTGCCCCCACCGAAAGGGTTCCGGATCGGCTTCGACAGCCGTTCCCGATGGAGGGAGAGCGCAATGTCCGCCACCGAAATGCCCGCAACCGAGGGCGATGCCACGGGGATCCTTGTCAGCACGAAGATCTTTCCCCTGGCCTTCTTGCTGCTGCTCTTCAAGACCAACGTCTCGATCGACGGTGTCACGTCTGTTCTCAAGTGGGGCGACCACTCCTTCGCCGTCCCTCCCGGCATGCACGAGGTCAGTGTGTCGTTCCGCTATCTGTTCTCCAGCCAGATGGGCCGGGCGAGTCTCCGGGTGGAGGTCGTACCCGGTCAGACGACGACCGTGCTCTACCGATCGCCGTTCCTCGTGTTCATGGGGGGATCGATGAAAGTGGTTGGGGCTTGAGCGGTCCTGGGGACGAACACGGACCCGAGGAGGCGCCCGGAGAACCTGTTGCCCCGCCGCCGGTTCCGCCGCCGCCAACTGGCTTCGTTCCACCGGGGGCCGTGTGGCCGTCCACCACGCCGCCGGTGGGCTACCCGGACCTGACGCCGCCGGTCGAGCCCCTGCCAATCCTCACGGTCCTGCCCGAGCGGCAGAAGCAGCGAAGGTGGACGGTGCTGCTGCGGTTCTTCTTGGCCCTTCCCCTGACGGTGGTCGTCTTCTTCGTCGAGATCGCCACCTTGGTCTGTGTCTTTCTCGGATGGTTCGCCGCTCTCGCCACGGGACGCGCCCCAGGATTCGTGCGGACGATGGTGACGGTGCTGTTGCGGATGCTGCTCCGGCTCGAGGCCTACACCTTCCTCCTGACCGATCGCTTCCCGCCCTTCGCCACGCAGGATCCACCCGGCTCCGGCACCAGCCTCATTGTGCCACCCGCCACCAAACTGCATCGCGCTGCGGTGCTCTTCCGACTCATCCTGGTGATCCCGGCCAGCATTGCGGTGCGGATCACGGGACTCGGCCTGCAGGTCGTCGCCTTCGTCATGTGGTTCGTCGTGCTGATCACCGGATGGCTTCCGAAGCCCGTCCACGAGGCGTACCAGGTCTTCATCCGCTACGAGGTTCGGGTCATCGGTTACTTCTACCTCCTGGTGCCGACGTATCCCGGCGAGTTGTTCGGTGATCTGGCTCCGGCACCGATCCTGGTCCCCGGCGAAGCCGCTCCCGAGCGGCCCGCCATCGGACCGGACCCGGCGGCACGGCCGTGGATGCTGATCCTCGGCATGGGAGCGAAGCGCCTGCTCGTGGTGTGCGTCGTGCTCGGGGTGGCGGCCGCCGTCGGTCTCGGGGTGCTCAACGCCTCCATCGGCAACCACGAGAACCTGGTGCAGGTCAACAATCAACTGGTGACGAACCTCGAGCAGTTCACGACGACGGCATCGAAGTGCCAAACCGTGTCGTGTCTCGAGCGAGCGGACGGCAACCTCTCGCAGCAGCTCGGTTCGTTCGTCAGCGCGGTCGAAGGATCGAGCCACGCGGGGGTGAGCCAGGACATCGTCGACCGGATGACGGCAGCGGCGCAGAACACCCAGAACGTCACAGCCAGCCTGTCCGACGCCGGACCGTCACTGACCGCCTACCGAGCCCTCGTGACCAAGCTTGGGGTCCAGCAGAGTTTCGCCGAGCTGACCAGTGCCCAACACCAGTTCGTCCAAGCAGTGAACGCGGCGCGCTTCGGGTAGCCGGACCCGGGTGGCTACTCGGCGAAGAGGGGGGTGAGCTGCAGCTCCAGCGGTCCGATTGCCGCCTCCGCCGCGACATGGAACTCGGTGCTCTCGTACACGTCGACCGCCGTCCCCGTGCGGGCGATGAAGGCGAACACCGCGTCACCCCACCGCTCCTCACGCAAGGCTTGGCGCAACGCGGCGCGCTCCCCGGGTGGCAGGTCGCGACCGGGCGTCATGGCGACCAGCTGGTTGGCCAACACCCAGTTCAGCGTGTCGAGATCCTCGGCGACGAACAGGCGCGGCGGGTCGTCGCGGACGACGGCGCAGGCGACGACGGTGCCCACGTTCAGAGACCGCTCATCTCAGATGCCCCATGGTCAGACGGCACCCGGTGTCACGTCGGCGGCCGACCAGAACCCGACCCTGGGGGAGACGGCGCGCCCGCGGCCGTAGGCCTTGAGTCGCGCCGGGGCGTCGCTCGACAGGAGATCCACCACGTCGAAGATGCCCCCCGGCCCGGGCGCCCGCAGGGCACGGTCGGCCTCGGTGCCCGACCTCGGAAGCTGGGTGGTGAGCACGACGAAGGGCGCGTGGCCGCCGGCAGCCAGCACGTGGGCACGGCCGAGGGCCCGCCAGACAGTCTCCGAGCGGGCCATACCGCCCCGGTAGGCCGAGTTGGGCCCGGCGACGTCGAAGTACCAGGTCCGCCCCTTGGCATCGGCACCGGTGAAGTCGACGGCCAGACCCAGGCCGCGCAGGCGGCGATTGGGCCGCACATCGGCGAACCCGGCTGCTTCCAGTGCGCCGCGCGCCACGGTGGTGGCCGACGCGCCGTCGCTCGCTGCTCCGGTCACGCCCGCTTTCGCCTCGTCGGCCAGGCGGGTGCGGGACAGCTCGACGTAGGCGGGGTCGAGGTCGTACCCCACGGCGTCGCGCCCGCAGCGCTGGGCCGCCACGAGGGTGGACCCCGAGCCGGCGAACGGATCGACGACGAGATCGCCCCGGTAGGTGTAGAGCTCCATGAGGCGCTGGGGCAGCTCCACCGGGAAGGGGGCCGGATGGCGCACCCGGACGGCGCTCTCGGGCGGGATATCCCACACGTCGAGCGTCAGCGCCATGAAGTCGTCGGCTCCGACGCTGCTCTCGTGCGGCAGGCCGTCGCGCCGGCGCTCCTTGGGACTGCGGGCCCGCCCGAAGCGGCCCTTGCTGGCGACGATCACGCGTTCGGTCACGTCGCGGAGCACCGGGTTGGCGGCCGAGCGGAAGGAGCCCCAGGCGCACGAGCCGCTGGCCCCCTCACCTTTCTGCCAGACGATTTCGCCACGGGGGAGGAGGTGCAGATCGTCCTGCAGGATGGTCATGACGTCGGCGGCCAGACTGCGGTACGGCTTGCGACCGAGGTTGGCCACGTTGACCGCAATGCGGCCGCCCGGCTCGAGCACGCGCTTGCACTCGGCGAAGACGTCGCGCAGCAACGCCAGGTACTCGATGTAGGAACCCGGGACCCCTTCGCGGTCGAGCTCCTCCTCGTACTGCTTGCCGGCGAAGTAGGGGGGTGAGGTGACGACGAGGGCGACCGAGTCGTCGGCCAGGGCCTCCATCCGGCGGGCATCACCGCACAGGGACGACACACCGGGCTCGTGGGGGTTGACGTGCTCGTCGGCGCTGAGCTCGGGCGCTTCGAAGCGGGCGTAAAAGGCGTCCGCCAGGTGCGATTCGCGGCGCCCGACGCCGAAATTGGAGGTCGCGGTGCGACGGCGAGGCGGCATGACGATCGGTCCGAACCCTACCGGTGGGCCCACGTGGGGGCCGGGATCCGAGGGAGGGTGCTAGGCATGACCGACACCCTACGGAACTGTTGTGACAAGCGCCTACATCTCGTAGACGACGAAAGAGGTGGGCCGGCCGACCTGGTCGTAGAGGGAGCGGGCCCGTCCGTTGTACTGCTGGGTGTGCCAGTAGACCTGGTCCGCCCCCCGCTCCGTCCCGGCCTCCTTGACCGCCAGCAGGAGGGCGCGACCGACGTCCTGCCCCCGCGCCGCCGGGTCCACGAAGAGGTCCTCCAGGTAGCACTTGGGCGGCCGGGACCAGGTCGTGGCATGCACGACGCAGTTGGCCATCCCGATGGCCCGGCCGGTGTCGTCGAGCGCGAGGAGGCCGAACATGCCCTCCTGGCCGGCGCACAGGCGCTCGAAGGTGCTCTGGGTGGTGAGGTCGTCCAGCTCGGCCCGGTAGAAGGCCAGATACCCGACCCACAGCTTGGACCAGCCGTCCCAATCGTCAGTGCGCAGTGCCCGGATCGTTCCCATCCCCGCAGCCTTGCATCGACTGGTGCCGGGGGTCGGGATTCGGGATCCTGGGTCCGGGCCTATCGTTCCTGACGTGGCGGAACCGGCCCTCCCGCAGCTCTACGGAGATTCTCGCACTCGACTGGTCGCCCTCGTCAGCGAGCTCGACGAGCAGGGTTTGGCGACTCTGGTGCCCGCCTGTCCGGGTTGGCGTGTGTGCGACGTCGTGGCCCATCTCACGGCGGTCGCCGAGGACGCGCTCGAGGGCCGCCTGACCGGGCCGCCGACCGAGGAGCAGTCCGCGGCCCAGGTGGCCCGTTTCGATGGTCACCCGCTCTCCGAGGTGCTGGCCCGGTGGGACGAGCTGGCGCCCCGCTTCGCCGCGATGATCGACACGTTCGAAGTCTGGCCGGCGGTGCTCGACGTGGCCACCCACGAGCAGGACATTCGGGGCGCGCTCGGCGTGCCCGGCGGGCGCGACGCCGACGTGGTGCGCCTCGGGTCCGACCGCCTGTTGACCTGGCTCAAGCCACCAGTGCCTCTCCGGGTGGTCGTGGAGGACCGGGCGTACGACCTCGGCCCTGACGGCGATGACGCCATAGTGCTCAGGACGGACCGGTTCGAGGCGTTCCGCTGGCGGCTGGGGCGCCGGAGCAGGCACCAGCTGGCCAACCTCGAATGGACAGGCGACCCGTCACCGGTGCTCGACCATCTCGTCGTGTTCGGTCCGTCGGCCGTGGACATCCACGAGTAGCGCGGTACCCAGCTCTTCGCATGAAGCTGACCCTCGATCTGCACGACATCTACAACCGGGGCGACGACATCGACCGCGCACTGCGCGAGGTCATGGACGAGGCGGTCGCCAAGAAGGCCAAGCTGGTCGAGATCATCCCCGGCAAGGGGAGTGGGCAGCTCAAGAAGCGGGTGCTGCGCTTCCTCGACCGCAAGGACGTCAAGGTGCTGTACCACCGGGTGGAGAAGGACCAGCACAACTTCGGCCGCATTTTCGTGCACTTCCGGCCGAAGTAGCCAGCCCCGGGGCTACCTCGAGTTGCGCCGTTTGCGGCCCGGGCGCCCGCGGCCCTCGAACTTGTCGCGGACCTGGGCCCGCCGGGCCTGGATCTCGCGGTAGGTGAGGCCCTCGGTCTCTGCATCCACGCCGAAGCCGGCCTTGATACCGGTGATATCCGGGGCCCAGTTCTCGGCCTGTTCGAGTCCGAGCTGGGCCATGATCCGCTCGCCGTGCTTGGCGGCGAAGAGGAGCGCGATGCCCTCGATCTCGGCGAAGAGGTCCAGATCGGGTGCGAGCGTGGCGATGGCACCGTCGAGGAACATCATGTTCTTCACGAAGAGCATCAGCTCCTTGGGCAGGCGGGCGCCGACACCGAGCAGCGACTTGATGGAGTGCTGCATTTCGGCCACGAGCTCGTCCGCCGTCAGCGCCGTCGGATCGACCGGGGGCCGGTCCAACCCGAGCACGTCGATCAGGTGCTGCACGTCGAGCTCGCCCGGGAAGGCGCCGAGGTCGCGCAGGGCGGCGACCTGGGCCGGGATGTCGGCGTTCGACGCCCCGACCACCAGTGCGAGGAGAGCCAGACGCTTGGCTTCGGTCAGGCGACCGGTGATGCCGAAGTCGAGGAGCGCCGTCTTGCCCGACGGCAGGACGAAGAGGTTCCCCCCGTGCAGGTCCCCGTGGAAGATGCCGTAGAACAGCGCGCCCTCCAAGAAGCCGACCATGCCGGCCCGGACGACCGCTTCCGTATTGATGCCGGCGGCCCGCATGCCTTCCACGTCGCCGAAGTGGAAGCCGTCGAGCCGCTCCATGACGAGCATGCGGCGTGTGACCAGCGTCGGGTGGGGCCGGGGAATCACGAAGTCGCGCTGGTCGAGCGCGGCGAACGTGGCGGCGACATCGAGCATGTTCTCGGCTTCGAGCCGGAAGTCGAGCTCCTCGACGATCGTCTCGGCGAAGAGCTCCACCAGCGCGGGCGGGTTGGCCAGCGCGGCGACGGGGATGCGACCCACCAGGTGGGGGGCCAGCCATGCCATGACGGCGAGGTCCTGACGCACGCGCGCCGACACCGACGGACGCTGCACCTTGATCACGACCGCCGTGCCGTCCAGCAGTGTGGCGGCGTGCACCTGGGCGATGGAGGCGGCGGCGAGCGGGGTGCGTTCGACCGAGGCGAAGGCGGACGAGAGCGGTCCGCCCAGCTCGTCGGTCAGAACCTGCTCGACCACCGGCCACGGTTCGGCGGTGACCTGGTCTCGGCACCACTTGAACTCGGCCACCAGCTCCGCCGGGAAGACGCCGTCACCCGAGGCGATGATTTGCCCCAGCTTGATGTAGGTGGGGCCCAACTTCTCTGCCGCCACCCGCAGCCGCCGCGAGATGCCGGCGATCGACTCGGTGCCCCCCCGACGGCGGTCGCGCAGATACCACAGTGCCAGTGCCGGACCGATGTAGCGCAGCGTCGTTCCCATGCGCCGCAACGGCGGCAGGGTGCGTCGCTGGGTGAGCTGGGGGAGCGAGGCGTTGAGGCGCGTGCGCACGCCGGCCAGCCCGCGTCGCCACGTCAGGCGGTCGGGCTCAATGTTCCAGGGTCCGGCGTCGCTGAACGCGCCGAAGGCGGTGTCGGGAGAGATCGTCGTCACAGGGTCGGTCGTCACAGCATCAGTCGCCACACCCAGAGCCTATGGGTGGGCCACCCGGCTCAGGACCGTCGGAACTAGGGCTGCACGAGGCCCGACTGGAAGGCGAAGACCACGGCCTGGACCCGGTCGCGCAGCCCGAGCTTGGCCAGCAGTCGGCCGATGTGGGACTTGACGGTCGCCTCGGAGACGTACAGTCGCTCGGCGATTTCCGCGTTGGAGAGCCCGTCGGCAATGGCGAGCAGCACCTCGCGTTCGCGTTCGGTCAGGCTGGCCAGCGCGGGGTGCTCGGCCGCCCCCGAGTCGCCCGGGTCGTTGCCGGCGCCGAGGTCGGGCAGCGTGTGGGCGTACTGCTCGAGCAGGCGCCGGGTGATGCGGGGCGAGACCACCGCGTCCCCGCGGGCCACGGTGCGGATGGCCGCGATGAGCTCCGCCGGTGGGACGTCCTTGAGAAGGAAACCGCTGGCCCCGGCGCGCAGCGCGTTGAAGGCGTACTCGTCGAGGTCGAAGGTCGTGAGGATCAGGACGCGGGTGTCGCGGCCCGCCTCGGACGAGGTGATCGCCTTCGTGGCCTCGATCCCGTCGAGGACCGGCATGCGCACATCCATCAGGACCACGTCGGGCCGGTACAGCTCGACCAGGCGCACGGCGTCTGCCCCGTCGGGCGCCTCGCCCACGATCTCCAAGTCCGCTTCGGCTTCGAGGATCATGCGGAAGCCCTTGCGCAGCAGCGCCTGGTCGTCGGCCAGCACCACCCGGATCGTCATGTCGCAGCGGGCACCTTGCAGTCGCGCAGCATGGCCTCGACCGCCCAACCGCCGTCGGGCCGGGGCCCCGCCGCGAGGGTCCCCCCGAACGCCGCGGCGCGTTCGGCCATGCCCGCCAACCCGTGGCCGCCGCCGCCCGGAGCCGAGGGCACCACGACCTTCGTCCGACCGTCGTCGGTGATCCGCACTTCGACGTCGGGATCGGCGAAGTCGAGCTCCACCTCCACCGTGCGCGCCTGCTCGGCATGCTTCAGGACGTTGGTGAGGGCTTCCTGCACCACTCGGTAGACCGTGAGCCCGGCCGCAGGGGAGAGCTCGAAGGGCACGCCTTGGCGACGAACCGAGACGTCCAGCCCGGTGGCCTGTACCCGATCGATGAGGGCGTCGAGCTCCCCGAGCCCCGGCTGGGGTGCATAGGAGGGCCGACCGCGTACGTCGGCTGCGGCGCTGTTCCCGTTGGCCGGTATCGGCTCGTCCCGCAGGACGCCGAGCATGCGCCGCATGTCGGTCAAGGCCTGACGTCCCGTGCTCGAGACTTCGTGGATGGCCTCGGACGCCCGCTCGGGGTCGGTGGCCTGCGCCCGGGACGCGGCGTCGGCCAGCGTGACCATGACCTGAATGTTGTGGGACACCACGTCGTGCATCTCCCGGGCGATGCGGGCGCGCTCGGTCACCGCCGCCAGCGTCGCCTGCTGATCGCGTTCGAGCTCCAAGCGCTGAGCCCGTTCGGCCAGCCAGTCGAGTTGGCTGCGCAACGCCCGGACCACCACCCCGGCCAGGAGTGCGGTGAAGACGAGCCCAGTGAGGAAGACGAAGGAATGGACATTGTTGTGCGTCGGCTCCCAGCGCACGGTGGCCATCACGACACCGGTCTCGAGCACGACCACAGCGGCCGCCACGAGGCGCCACTCGGACTCGAGGGCCACGGTGTAGAGCGCCACGAGGAGAGCGACGTCGGCCAATGCGGGTGTGGTCACGAGCCACTGGACGAACGCCACGGCGGCAATGACGAGGAAGACGGTCATGGGCGCCCGGCGCCGGAAGATCAGCGGGAGAATCAGGCCGGCGACGAACCACAGGCTCGGGCGGGTGGCGAAATGGTCGACCAGCCAGCCGGAGCACAGGAGGAACAGCGCGGCGGCCAGAGCAACATCGACGAGCATGGCATGGCGGCGGTCGAAGGCACGCAACCACTGCCAAATCCGCCAGGCACCGTCATCCTGACGATCGAGGGCTGTGCCGGCGGCTGCGCCACCCGGTTTCTTCGGGGTTCGGAGCCACGCGGCAGAGAGGTGACGAGAACTGGGGGCCATCGGATCCTTCGTTCCAAGCCGGGCAGACAATGGTACTGCCGCCCGCACCGTGGCCTGCACTGGGCCCCTGGTCGGGAACGATTCCGGTCGCACCCTCCCAGCCTCCCCGGTGGGGAGCGTGGCGGCGCTCATCCTCAGGAATGAAACCCCGGTGGGCGGATCATTCCTCCGGGCGATTCAGCCGAATGCCGTCCGGTCGTACCTTCGAAGGTGCGAAGCCGACGGGCGGCGCGAGGCAGCGGGTGTGGTCCGCCCCGAGCATGCTGCGCACCTCGCGTCGCTCGTGGGACTTGGCGGTTCAGCTGCCCAGGCGGGCGGCTACTTCCCGGCAGGCCTCGAGGTCGTCGAACGCTCGGGCAACGTCCTCGGGGGTGAAGGCGAAGAAGAGCGCGGCCACCGCGTCGGCGCCGGCCTCGGCGTAGCGCTCCACCCACTCGGGCGTCAGCTGGTGGAAGTACGGGCACACCGTGATGCGGATCTCCTCGCGGCTGCGCCCGACCTTGGCCAACTCCTCGTCGAGCTCGGCCAGGCCGGTAGCCAGCTCTTCGGGCGACCGGTTGAAGGTGTGCCAACCCTGCCCGTGGCGGGCGACGCGACGCAGCGCAGCCGTTGTCTCACCACCGACGTGGATGGGCGGCGGCTGCTGCACCGGCTTGGGGTACATCTCGCACTCGGGGAGGTCGTAGGCCTCGCCGTGGAAGGAGGACGTCTCGTCGAGCCAGAGCGTGCGCAGTACCTCGAGGTACTCGTCGGTGCGTCGACCGCGCCGTTCCCACGGCACGTTCAGCACGTCGAACTCCTCCTTGAGCCAGCCGACGCCGATGCCGAGGTCGACCCGTCCGTCCGAGAGCCAGTCGAGCGTGCTGACTTCCTTGGCGGTGTAGACGGGGTTGCGCTGGGGCAGGAGCAGCATGGCCGTGCCGAGGCGGACCGTGGACGTCCGGGCCGCCAGGTAGGTGAGTGTGATCATCGGCTCGAGCAGACCGCTCCCCGGCGGGGCGGGTATGCGCCCGTCCTCGGCGTAGGGATAGCTGCTCTCGTACTGCTCGAAGAGGACCACGTGCTCGCCCACCCAGATGGTCCCGATGGCGCGCTCCTCGGCTCCTTCGGCGACGGCAGTGAGCAGCGCGGCGTTGGTCATGGGGCTCGCAGTCGGCATCCACAGGTCGAATTTCATGTCACGCTCCTAGTCCTCGGCATACGAAGGAACAGATCTCCTCGGCGGCCTCTGGGGCGGGGATCGGGTCAGGCTCGCCCGCCCGGACCGACAGCGCCCCGTAGATCTGCTGGCCGACCAGCACCACCGCCCGCTCGGGCTGGAGGTCGGCGCGGAAGTCGCCGGTGGCAATGCCCGCCACCACGAGATCCTCGAGCACGCGGATCATGTCGAGCCCGATCATCATGAGGGCGCCCCCGACGGCCTCGGAACCGGCGGCCGTCGTGGTCGACTGCGTCGCCATGGCCAGACGGAAGAAGGCGGGGCTCTCGTCGATGCGCTCCAGGACACCGAGAATGAGGCCACGCAACCGCGCCACCGGCGTGGCGGCATCGTCGACGACGAGACCGATGGTGTCCTGGAGGCGGTCGTACATGGACTGCACACAGGCGCGCAGGAGCTCGTCGCGGTTGGCGAAGTAGACGTAGACGGTCGAGCGGGCCACGCCGGCTTCGGCGGCGATTTCGTCCATGGACACGTCAGTGGTGCCGCGCTCGCCGAAGAGGCGCCGCGCCGTGTCGACCAGCTGCTCGCGCCGGAAGTCGCGGATGACGTCCTTCAACGCATCGGGCGCGCGCCGAGCCATCGTTACCTCGCCAGCGTCAGTGGGAAGGCCGGCTCAGGAGCCGACGCGGGCGGCCGGGGTGAACGCCACCGGAATGTGCTTAACGCCGTTGATGAACTGGGACTGCAAGCGCTGCACTTCGCCGTCCAGGCGGATGTCGGGCATGCGGTCGAGCAGGTGTTCGAACATGACCCGGATCTCCATCCGGGCCAGGTTGGTCCCGAGGCAGAAGTGGGGACCACCGCCGCCGAAGGCGATGTGGGGATTGGGGTTCCGGCCGATGTCGAAGGTGTCGGGGTCGCCGAAGATGCTCTCGTCCCGGTTGGCCGAGGCGTGGAAGAAGACGACCTTGTCCCCGGCGGCGATCTTGGTCCCGCTGAGCTCGGTGTCCACCATGGCGGTGCGGCGGAAGTTCATGACAGGCGACACGAAGCGGAGCATTTCGTCGACGGCGGTGGGCAGCAGGTCGCGGTCGTCGAGGAGACGCTGCCACTGGTCGGGGTACCGGAAGAAGGCGTCCATGGCGCCGGACATGAGGTTGCGGGTCGTCTCGTTGCCCGCCACGGTGAGAAGGAGAAAGAAGAGCTCGAGCTCCATTTCGCTGAGGCGCTCCCCTTCGATCTCCACGGTGGTGAGTGCGCTCATGAGGTCCTCGTGGGGATCGATCCGCTTCTTGGCGAACAGTTCGGCGGCGTAGGCGTAGAGCTCCATGGCGGAGGTCATGGCCAGCTCGGCCGCGGCCTGGTATTCGGGGTCCTCGCTGCCGACCATGCGGTTGGACCACTCGAACATGCGGTGGCGGTCCTCCTGGGGCACACCGAGCAGCTCGGCGATGACCTGCAAGGGGAGCTCGGCGGAAATTTGGGTGACGAAGTCGGCCCGGCCGGTCTCGATCACGTCGTCGATGATGGCGTCGGTGGAACGATGGATGCTCTCCTCCAGATCGCGCACCATGCGGGGCGTGAAGCCCTTGTTGACGAGACGACGGTAGCGGGTGTGCAGGGGAGGATCCATGTTGAGCATCATCAGGCCCTGCTGTGCGATCTCGTCCTCCTCGAGCTCGAAGGGCATGGTCCCCCGGGCGGCGGAGCTGAAGCGCTCGTAGTCCCGATTGACGGTGACGCAGTCGTCGTAGCGGGTCACGGCCCAGAAGCCCGGACCACCCGGCTCGTCCTGCCAGTGCACGGGGTCGTGGTGGCGCAGGTAGGTCAAATAAGCGTGGGGGACGCCGTCCACGTAGGACCGGGAATCCGAGAGATCGACGGGTGCGACATCGGCCACCGTGCTCATGATTGACAACTCCTCTGAAGAATCGGACATGCTGTCCGATTGCACGGATGGTAAGTCCAAGGGAGGGGGATGTCAACGATTCGCAGGCGTGGGCGACTCGACCTCGATGAGAGGTTGAGGCTTTTCCGCCCGCAGGCCAGCGCCCTCGAGTCGGTGAGGGGCCGTGTGCGAGAGGGCTAGGAAGGCGGGGGGTCGGCGGGCGTCGCTGGCAGGACCGCAATCGACTTCGTCGGATCATCGGGGTCGAGGATGACCCGCAGGCGGGTGTCGGCGTCGGGGGGCTCGCCGGGCACCTCAGCCACGATGGCGATCTCCTGTTGCGGGCTCCCGAAGACGGCCTGCAGCCCCCGGGCGATGCCGGTGCCGATGCCGCCAATGGCTGACTCCTTGCGCCAGCGGTCGAAGCCTTCTGTGGTGTCGTCTCCGGGTTCTTGCTCCGGGTCTTCTTCTTCAGCGGACGGCGTGACGTCGGCCGGCGTGCCGTCGTCAGTTGATCCCATGGATCTCATCCTCGCAGGATTCTGCTGCCGGGCGCCGCTCGGGCATCGGTCGCTGCACACGGTGACCGCACTGGGCGGGTCGACGCCGTGCGCTTGCGGTGGCCGAGCGACGTTGACCTGCACCTGGTGTGTCACCGACAGGCATGGCAGAGGCCCCGACGCGAGTGGCAGCGTGACGTCGGAACTGACGCGCCCCGACTGAAGCGGGATTCACACAAGGGCGCCACAACAAAGTTTGCGCCAGGGCTGACAACGCATGCACTACGGACGCGGAGGCCAGCGAACCCACCAGGGTAAACGAGAGATTTTCTTGGAAAAACACGTCGTTTGCGTGTCAGGGGAGCGTTGCTGCCGCGGTGCAAATCGGTTGACGCATTGGTAGGCGAATGCTTTCCTGTC
>Ga0302202_10001029_pt1 | contig 35143 bp, 35 predicted proteins | sample II_Bog_N3_3_FD_194579 | JGI IMG/M metagenome (GOLD analysis project Ga0302202, IMG submission 194579) | Peat permafrost microbial communities from Stordalen Mire near Abisko, Sweden - II_Bog_N3_3 | ecosystem: Environmental > Terrestrial > Soil > Wetlands > Peat | place: Sweden: Abisko...
CAGCATCTCCGGCGGCATCTGGTCCGATCCGCCGGCCCAGGCCACCCCCAGGCTCCGCGCGAAATCCTGCGTGCCGGTGTCGCCCGGACGGGTGAAGGCATAGACCTCGCGCCCCTGCCAGCGCGCCACTTGCGCCACGATATGCCCCGCCGCGCCAAAGCCATAGATCCCCAGCCGCCGACCCTCGCCGGCGATCTTCAGCGAGCGCCAGCCGATCAACCCCGCGCAGAGCAGCGGCGCCAGCGACACATCGCTGCCCACCTCGCCCAGCGGAAAGGCAAAGCGCGCATCGGCCACCACCGCCGTCGCAAACCCGCCATCGCGGGTATAGCCGGTGAACAGCGGCGCATCGCACAAGTTCTCGCGCTGGCCCAGGCAATAGGGGCACACCCCGCAGGTATGCCCCAGCCAGGGAATGCCCACCCGCTCGCCCAGCGTCAGGCCAGTCACGCCCGGCCCGATCGCATCGATCCGCCCGACGATCTCGTGCCCGGGGATGATCGGCGATTGCGGGTCCGGCAAATCGCCATCGAACACATGCAGGTCGGTGCGGCACACCCCGCAGGCCAGCACCCTGACCCGCACTTCGCCGGCACCGGGCTGGCGATCGGGCAACTCGGTCCATTGCAACGGGGTGTTCGCGTGGTTGAGCCGCATCGCCTGCAACGCCGTATCCTTTCCTGACGAGCGGCCCGGGGCCGCTTAGACATTCGCCCGCAGTTTCAACTTGCGGAGCACCCGGGGCAGAACCTCCGGCAGATCATCCGCAACCAGCCCCAGGCCAAATTCCGCCGCCGCCGCACCATGCAGCCAGACCGCTGCCGCTGCGGCTTCGAACGCGGGCATACCCTGCGCCAACAATCCCGCGACAAAGCCGGTCAGGACATCGCCGCTGCCGGCCGTCGCCAGTTGGGCCGGCGCATTCGCATTGATGATCGCGCGCCCGTCCGGGCTGGCGATCACGGTATCGGCGCCCTTGAGCACCACGACAGCGCCGCTTTGCCGGGCTGCGGCGCGCGCGCTTGCAAGCTTGTCGGCCACGGGGTGAAACAGGCGCGCGAACTCGCCCGTATGTGGCGTCATCACGCAAGCGCTCTTGATCGCGCGAAACAGATCCTCCGGCGCTTCGGCGAACGAGGTCAGCGCATCGGCATCGAGCACCGCAGTGCGCCCGGTTGCCAGCGCGGCCAAAACGCACGCGCGGGTCTCTGCGCCGACGCCAGCCCCCGGCCCCATGGCAATGACATTGCGGCGTTCATCGGCCAGCAGGTCCAGCCATCCGCGCTGGCCGTCAAAGCTGTGCACGATCGCGTTGGTCAGCGCTGTGGCGTAGATCGGCCATACCGGCGCCGGCGCAGCGAGCGTGACCATGCCGGCCCCGGCGCGTGATGCCGCGTGGGTGGTCATCCGGCTGGCGCCGGTCACCGTCGGGCCCCCCAGGACAAGGACTTCGCCCCGCTTGTACTTGTAGCTTTCTGGCCGGGGCCATGGATAGAGGTCTCCCCAAAGGCCCGGACCGTTCTCCCAGCACTGCGGGGCGATGGCTGTGAGCACGCCAATGGGGGTGCCGATGTTGGCCACGACCAGTTCACCGCAGAGGCCGCGCCCCGGGTAGAGCAAATGACCCGGCTGCTTGCGGAAGAACGTCACCGTGAGATCGGCCGGCGCCGCGGTACCGAGGACGTTCCCGGTGGCTCCGTCGAGACCGCTCGGCACATCGATGGCACAGATCGGCAGCTTGCTGGCCTTCAGCGCCGCGATGAGCAGCAGCGCCGGTCCCGTCAGCGGGCGGGCCAGCCCCGCGCCGAATATCGCATCGACGACGAGCCCGGCACCATCGAGGCTTGCCGGGGCGAATGGCACAAGTGCGCCCGGCCACAGGGCAGCGGCCTGCGCCGCCTCACCGGCCAGCCGGTCGCGCGGGCTGAGCAGGGCCACGGTCACCGGCCACCCGGCCGCCGCCAGATGGCGCGCGGCGACAAAGCCGTCGCCGCCATTGTTGCCCGGCCCGCACAGGACCGTGACCGGCCGCATCGACCAGCGCCCGCCAATGGCGACCGCCACCGCCGCGCCGGCCGCCTCCATCATCGCGATGCCGGTGACGCCGTCCGCCTTGGCTGCCGCATCCGCCGCCCCCATTTGCGCCGGCGTCAGCAGTGTCAGTTCGTTGCGCCGCTGCGCCATGGGCCCAATTGCGTCTGTTTCGTCCATGGGGGGCTCCATCTTGTCGTTGCCAAGCGACGGGTAGCCGAAGCCGGCCCCGGAAATCAGGTTCGGAAATCACTCAGCGCCAGCCGTACGCGATGCAGGCGGAGATGCGCGCTGAGTAGTTTCCGACGGTGTTCAGCAACGGCGCCAAACCATAGAAAAATGCCAGACATATCGCCGTTTTGAGATGGAGACTGCGCGGATGACGTCGGTCGATAACATCATTGCCGAATTTCGGGCGGACAGAAGCCGGCTCATGGATATCGTCATGGCGGTCCAGCATCGCCTCGGGCATGTCAGCGACGCCTCGATCCAGTCCCTGGCGAAAGGCCTGGGGATGCATCCGGTCGAAGTCGACGACATGGTGTCGTTCTATTCCTTCTTTGACAGGGCGCCGCGTGGCCGCTTTCGCATCCGGTTGTCGAAAACGCCGATTTCGCTGATCAAGGGAGCGCAGGCGGTTGCCGCCGCCTTCGAGCATGACCTTGGCTTGACCATGGGCGGAACCACACCCGACGGCGAGTTCACGCTCGAATGGACCAGCGACATCGGCATGGCCGATCAGGAACCCTCCGCGCTGGTGAACGGCGTGGTCTTGACAGCGCTGGCTCCGGCGGATGTCCCGCATATTATCGCAGCGTTGCGGCAATCGGGGCATGAGGGAGGCCTGCCGCCTTATCCGCCACACCGTGGCCAAGGCGCGGCGTTACCCCGCGCCCGCGTGCGGCCGGGGTTGGTCAAGGCCGGCCCGCTGCTGTCCGATCTTCCCGAACCCGGGACGGCGATCATGTCGGCCCTTGCCGTGACACCTGATGCGGTGATCGAGCAGATCACCATGTCCCGGTTGCGCGGTCGCGGCGGGGCCGGTTTTCCAACTGGCATGAAATGGCGGCTCACACGCAAGTCGCCCGGCAAGCAACACTATGTCGTCTGCAATGCGGACGAGGGCGAGCCGGGCACGTTCAAGGACCGGGTCCTCCTGTCCGAGTTCCCCGATCTGGTGTTCGATGGCATGACGGTCGCCGCCTACGCGCTGGGATCGAGCGAAGGCCTTGTCTACCTGCGCGGCGAATATGCCTACCTTTGGGAGCATCTTCAGGGCATTTTGGACGCGCGCCGCAAAGCTGGCTGGCTTGGCAAGGCGGTCGGCAACCGCGCCGGGTTCGATTTTGACATCCGCATCCAACTGGGCGCGGGCGCCTACATGTGCGGCGAGGAATCCTCGTTGCTGGAATCGCTGGAGGGCAAGCGCGGGGCCCCGCGCGATCGCCCGCCGTTCCCGACCGAGCATGGCTACAAGGGGCAGCCGACCGCGATTGACAATGTCGAGACGTTCGTCTGCGCCGCGCGCATCATCGAGAAGGGCGCGCCATGGTTCGCGGCGCAGGGCACCCGGTTGTCGACCGGCACCAAGCTGATGAGCGTGGCCGGCGATTGCACCTATCCGGGGGTTTATGAGGTGCCCTATGGCATCACGGTCAATGCGTTGCTGGATCTGGTCGGCGGATCGGATGCCGAATTCGTCCAGATCAGCGGGCCGTCCGGGCAATGCGTCGCGCCGAAGGATTTCGGTCGCCAGATCGCTTTTGAGGACCTCTCCACCGGCGGATCGACCATGGTCTTCGGACGCGAGCGGGACGTCCTCGCCATTGCCCTGCAGTTTGCGGAATTCTTCGTCGATGAATCCTGCGGCTGGTGCGCGCCATGCCGGATCGGCACCACCCAGCTCAAGCTGGCGATGGAGAAAGTCGTCGCCGGCCGCGCCACTCGCGCCGATCTCGTCGGCATGGAGGCGCTATCCCACACCGTCATGCGTATGAGCCGCTGCGGGCTCGGCCAGATGGCGCCCAATCCGATCCTCTCCTCGATGCGCAGCTTTCCCGAGCACTACGAGGCCCGGCTGCGCGGTGAGGTCTTTGTCCCGGCGATGACGATGGACGGGGCCCTGCGCGAGGCGGTGACGGTCCAGGGCCGCGAATCCATGATGGAGACCAGTTAGATGGGCGCCAAAGCGATCAGCATGACGGTCGATGGCGTCGCGATCGTGGCCAGATCGGGTCAGTCGGTCATTGATGCCTGCGATGCTGCGGGCATCTACATTCCGCGCCTGTGCCACCATCCAGAGCTGACGCCTGCGGGCAATTGCCGGGTCTGCACCTGCACGATCAATGGCCGGCAAAGCGCCGCCTGCGTCACGCCGGCCGCGAACGGCATGGTCATCGAGAACGACACCCCGCATCTGACCGCCGATCGCCGGACCCTGATCGAGATGCTGTTCGTCGAGGGCGTCCATCCCTGCCCCTATTGCGTCGCCAGCGGCGATTGCGAGCTGCAGGCGCTGGGCTATCGCCTCGGCATGACCGCGCCGACGGAGAGCTATCTCTGGCCGCGGCGCAAGCTCGATGCCACCCACCCGGATGTCACCCTCGATCACGATCGCTGCATCCTGTGTTCGCGCTGTATCCGCGCGTCCCGGATGGAGGATGGCAAAACGGTGTTCGGCTTCGAGGGGCGCGGGATCGCCATGCGCCTCAATATCGATGCCCAGGGCGGCCTCGGCGAGACCCAGATGGCGGCGATCGACAAGGCGGCCAGCGTCTGCCCGGTCGCCTGCATCGTCATCAAGCGCGACAGCTATCGCGTGCCCAATGGCGCGCGTCGCTTCGACAAGGCGCCGATCGGCAGCGACATCGAGGCCCGCCGGCCGGGAGCGAAACCATGACCGCCGCCATCGCGCGCAAACCGACGCTGGCCACCTGCGCGCTGACCGGATGTTTCGGCTGCCATATGTCACTGCTCGATATCGACGAGCGCATCCTCGAACTTGTCGATCTCGTCGATTTCGACAAGTCGCCGTTCAACGACAAGAAAGCCTTCGATTGGCAGGTCGACATCGGCTTCATCGAGGGCGGCTGCTCGAACGAGGCCAATGTCTACGAGCTCCGGGAATTCAGGAAGAATTGCCGCACGCTGATCTCGGTTGGTGCTTGTGCGATCAATGGCGGGGTGCCGGCGATGCGCAACACCGTCGGTCTGCGCGAATGCCTCGAGGCAGTCTATCTCAACGGGCCCTCGCTGGAGGGCAGCGGCATGATCCCCAACGACGAGGATCTGCCACTGCTGCTCGACCGGGTCTATCCCAGCCACGAGATCGTTAAAATCGACCATTTCCTGCCGGGTTGCCCGCCCTCCGCCGAGGCGATCTGGGCGACGCTGAAGGCGCTGCTGACCGGTGGCTCGCCGCATCTCCCCTATGGGCTGCTGAAATATGAATAATCCCGCCAGCAAGGGCCACGGATCGTGAGCGACGTGCAGGTCAGCCAGGGGTCGCGCAAGATCGTGATCGATCCGGTCACCCGGGTCGAGGGCCACGGCAAGGTCACCATCCGGCTGAACGATGCGGGCGAGGTCGAACAGGCGCGGTTCCACATCGTCGAATTCCGCGGCTTCGAGCGCTTCATTCAGGGCCGCATGTACTGGGAAGTGCCGGTCATCGTCCAGCGCCTGTGCGGCATCTGCCCGGTCAGCCATCATCTCTGCGCGGCCAAGGCGATGGATATCGTCGCCGGGGTCGATCAGGTGACGCCCACGGCCGACAAGATGCGCAGGCTGATGCATTACGGTCAGGTCCTGCAGTCCAACGCGCTCAACTTCTTCCATCTCGCCTCGCCCGATCTCCTGCTCGGCTTCGAGGCGCCGGTGGCCCAGCGCAACATCTTCGGCGTGATCGAGGCCTTTCCGGAAGTGGGCAAATGGGCGATCCTGATCCGCAAGTTCGGGCAGGAAGTGATCGCCGCGACCGGCGGTCGCCGGATTCATCCGCGCCTGTGCATCCCCGGCGGCGTCAACCAAAACCTGTCGGTAGAGCACCGCGACGCGCTGCGCCGTGACATCGGCCAGATTATCGACTGGTGCGGTCAGGCGCTGGAGCTGCACAAGAGCTTCGTCCACGCGCACGAGGAACTGCACGCGACCTTCGCCAGCTTCCCATCGAGCTACATGAGCCTCGTCGGCGCGGACCGGCGCATGGAGCTTTACGACGGCGGGTTGCGCGCCATCAACGCCGAGGGCGACACCATTTTCGAGGACGTCCGCCCCGCCGACTATCGCGATTACATGATCGAGGAAGTGCGGTCGTGGAGCTACATGAAGTTTCCGCACATTCGCTCGCTGGGCCGCGAGGAGGGCTGGTACCGGGTTGGACCATTGGCGCAGATCAACTGCTGCGCGTTCATCGATACCCCGCTGGCGGAGGCGGCACGGCGCGATTTCATGGCGATCGGGCATGGCGGCCGGGTTCATGCCACGCTCGGCTATCACTGGGCGCGGATCATCACGATGATCCATTGCGCCGAGGTGATCCAGGGACTGCTGTTCGATGACGACTTACAGGGCACCAATCTGCTGGTCACCGGCCAGCGGCGTCCGGAGGGCGTTGCCATCATCGAGGCGCCGCGCGGCACGTTGCTGCATCACTATACGGTCGATGACGATGGCCAGGTGACCGGCGCCAACCTCATCGTCTCGACGACCAACAACAACGAAGCGATGAACCGCTCGGTGACCAAAGTGGCCAAGGATTACCTCTCCGGCCGAGAGATCACCGAGGGGCTGCTGAACCACATCGAGGTGGCGATCCGCGCCTATGACCCCTGCCTGTCCTGCGCCACCCATGCGCTGGGCGATATGCCGCTGATCGTGACGCTGGAGGATGCCCAGGGGGGCATCGTGGCGACCCGGGTAAAGGAATGACGATGCTCGACCTCGCCGCCGCGGCACCCGCCGATTATGCCGCATCGATGCCGATTTCACTGGCAACGCAGCAACGGCGACAGGCGCGCGTCCTAGTCTTCGGCTATGGTAACCCCGGCCGGCAGGACGATGGGCTGGGCCCGGCCGCCGCCGCCGGGATCGAGGCCCTCGGCTGGCCCGACGTGACGGCGATGGACAACTATCAGCTCAGTATCGAGGATGCGGTGGACATCGCCGCGCACGATGTCGTCTGGTTCGTCGACGCAGCGCGGGTCGGTGCCGCGCCGTTTTCGGTCACGCGCCTCACGCCGGCTGCGACGTATGAATTTACCAGTCATCTCATCCGCCCGGAGGCGATTCTGGCGCTGGCCGATCGCTGTTACGGGCGGACCCCCAAGGCGTTTCTGCTTGCCATCCGTGGCTACGAGTTCGCGTTCATCGAGGCCATCACCCCACAGGCCGAGCAGAATTTGAAGTCCGCGCTCGGCGCGCTGAGCATCCTGATCCGCACTGCCCAGATGGAGGTCGTGTCATGAACATCGGGCTGGGCGCAAGGCGCCGGACGATCCTGCTGATCGATGCCGATGCGCAAGCGCGGGCGATCCTGCGGACTGCACTGGAGGCGGCGGACTTCTCGGTGGGCGAGGCGGCGAGCAACCCGGAGGGCGAACGCACGATCCTGCGCGTCAAGCCGGACATCGTTCTGGCCGACCTGCTGGCCGACCCGGCATCGGCCGGGCTGACAATCTCAGAATGGCTGCGGGCGCACAACGATGCCACCCCCTGTTATGTGGTCAGCACCGCCGGCGAGGCGCTGGCCGGTGCGGTCGGGCTGCATGAGTTGGGCATCACCGGCGTGTTCCTGAAGCCGGTCGATACCGATCTGGTGGTGCAGACCCTGCGCACGCAACTGTGCATGCCGGCAGGTGACGATGGCCATGCATGAGGTGTCGCTGATCGAGAGTGTGATCGCCCTGGTCGAACAGGAACGCGCCAAGCAGGACTTCGCGCGTGTCTTTGCGATCAGGCTCAGGATTGGTGCGCTCGGACATGCAGAGCCCGATGCGCTGCGCTTCTGCTTCGACGCGGTCACCCACGGCACGGTTGCCGAGGGCTCCCGGTTGGAGATCGAAATGGTGCCCGGCGAGGGCTGGTGCGCCGATTGCGGCAAGACCGTCCTGCTTGCCGAGCGGTTCGCTGCCTGCCCGGTTTGCGGGGGCCGCCATGTCAGAATGACGGGTGGCGACAGCTTGCGGATGGTCGAAATGGAGGTGGAGTGATGTGCACGGTTTGCGGTTGCGGCACGGCGCGGGTTGCCGATGCACCGGTTGGTCCAACGATGCGCGCGCATACCCATGGCCAAGATCATGCGCATCCACACGGCGATCATGCCCATGTCCACGCAACGCCAGCGATCGACTTCGGGACGGGCCTCGCCGGGGTGAGCATTCCCGGCCTGAGCCAGCAGCGCACAATCGCCATCGAGCGCGATATTCTCGCCATGAATGCCGAGTATGCCGAGGCCAATCGCACGCGACTGCGTGAGACTGGCGTGTTCGCGCTCAATCTGGTGTCCAGTCCCGGTTCGGGCAAGACTGCGCTGCTGGTGCGCCTCGCCACCGCGCTCAAGGCGCGCTGGCCGATCGCGGTGATCGAAGGTGATCAGCAGACCTCGAACGATGCCGAGCGCATCCGTGCCACCGGCGTGACGGCGGTGCAGATCAATACCGGTAAGGGCTGCCACCTCGATGCTCACATGATCGGCCACGCGCTGGAGCAATTGCCACTGGCAGGCGGTCTGCTGTTTATCGAGAATGTCGGCAATCTGGTCTGCCCGGCGGCGTTCGATCTGGGCGAGGCCTGTAAGGTGGTCGTGCTTTCGGTGACCGAAGGCGAAGACAAACCGCTCAAATACCCCGACATGTTTGCGGCCGCCGACCTGATGCTGCTGAACAAGTCGGACCTGCTGCCACATCTCGATTTCGATGTGGCGGCTTGCCTGGCGGCGGCCCGGCGGGTCAATCCGCAGATAGAAATCTTGGCGGTTTCTGCGCGAACCGGCGAAGGTCTGGCTTCGGTGCTGGCGTGGATCGAGGGTCGCGCGATCGCGGCCGGCGGTTCGACCGTCAAAGCGGAATAACGCGATGGCGCCGCAACCCGCGATTACCGGCGAACGGCTCAGGGTTCGCGTCCGGGGCGCGGTGCAGGGTGTCGGCTTTCGGCCTTTCGTCTTCGGCCTGGCAACGCGGTATGGCCTCTCGGGATTTGTCCTCAACGATCAGGACGGTGTGCTCGCCGAGATCGAGGGCGAGGCACAAGCGCCTTTTCTGATCGCGCTGCGACAGGAGCGGCCGGTCCTCGCCCGCATCGATGGCGTCGACGTGACGCCGCTGCCAGGCGTCGGATGCACCGGGTTTGTCATCCGCGAAAGCCTCGGCCGCGACAGCCGGGACGCGCACACCTGGACAACCCACAGCATCCCCGACGCTGCGACATGTCCGGCATGCCTGGCAGATCTGCTGGATCCGATCAGCCGGTTTTACCTCTACCCCTTCGTTACCTGCACCGATTGCGGCCCGCGTTTCACCGTGACCCGGCAACAGCCCTATGATCGCGCCAACACGACGATGACCGATTTCGCGCTGTGCGCGGATTGCGCCGCGGACTACGCCGATCCCGCCAACCGCCGCTTCCATGCCGAAACCATCGCTTGCCCGGTCTGCGGCCCTCGTCTGAGCCACCCGGTCACCGAGATCGCCGCGGCGCTCCGCATCGGCGCGATCGTCGCGCTGAAGGGCATCGGCGGTTTCCACCTCTTGTGCGATGCGACCAATGAGGCGGCGGTGAGGCGTCTGCGCCTGCACAAGCGGCGGCCAGATCGACCGTTCGCGGTGCTGTTCGCGGGCGATGCCGCGATCAGCCCCTTTGCCCGCCCCACGCCAGCCGAGTGCGCGTTGCTCAACCTGTCCGCGCGCCCGATCGTTCTGGTGCGTGGCGGTGCCGGGCTAGCACCATCGGTGGCGCCGCGCCTTGGCCACGTCGGCATCATGCTGGCATCGGCGCCGATGCATCATCTGCTGTGCCACGCGCTGGACCTGCCACTCGTCGCCACCAGCGCGAATGTCTCCGGCAATCCCTTGATCATCGCCAACAATGCGGCCGCCGCCAGCCTGTCGCACATCGCCGACATGGTCGTCACCCATGACCGTCCGATCCACCAGCGCGCCGACGATTCGGTGATGGCGATCATCGCCGGGGCGCCGGCCTTCCTCCGCCGGGCGCGTGGTTTTGTCCCCGAGCCCATCGACCTCGGCGAGGACGGGCCGCCGGTAATCGCGCTGGGCGCCCATCTCAAGGCGACGGTCTGCGTCACCCGGGGTCGGGAAGCTTTCGTTTCGCAACATCTTGGTGACCTCGACACCGCCCAGACCCTGCGATTTTACGGCGAGACCATCGCGCGCCTGCTGGCCGACCTGGGGATCAAGCCCGAGGCGGCGGCCTGCGACCTGCATCCGGACTATCGCTCGACCGTATTTGCCGAGACAATGAATCTGCCGGTGTTGCGCATCCAGCATCACGCCGCCCATTGCGCTTCGGTCGCTGCCGAGCATCACCTGCGGGGGCCAGTCATCGGCGTGGCGCTCGATGGTCATGGTCATGGCAGCGATGGCGGCGCCTGGGGCGGCGAGCTGATGTGTCGCGATGGCGCCGATTGGTTCCGGGCTGGCCATCTCCGCCCGCTCGCCATGCCCGGCGGCGACCGCGCCGCGCGCGAACCGTGGAGGATGGGGATCGCCGCCATGTCTGCCGTTGGCCGGGGAAGCGAGGCAGCGGCCCGGTTTTCCCGCCATCCACTCGCGGGTCCGTTGGCGCGGATGTTGTCGGCCGAAGCGAAATGTCCGGTGACGACCAGCATGGGCCGGCTGTTCGATGCCGCTGCCGCGCTTGTGGGGCTCTGTGACGACCAGAGCTATGAAGGGCAGGTGGCGATGGAGCTGGAATCCGCTGTGCGCAGTCCCGTCATCCTCCGCAACGGCTTTGACATCCAAGGCAACGTACTGGATTTTAGACCTCTGCTGGCCGCGCTGGTCGATGCTGACATCGGCGTCGGGGAAGGGGCGGATCTGTTTCATGGCACGATCGTTGCGGGTCTTGCGAAATGGATCGGCGATTACGCCAAACATATGGGTCAGACCAACATCGTCCTGGGCGGCGGATGCTTCCTGAACCGCATCCTTGCAGAGGGCCTGAGCGACGCCTTGCGCCAACGTGGCCTGAACCCGTGGTTGCCCCGCGCACTCCCTGCGAACGATGGCGGCATTTCGTTCGGACAGGCCGCGATCGTGCGGGCGCGACTGATCACCGACTGTTTCATCTAGGAACCAACCGATGTGTCTGGCCATCCCTATCCGCGTTGAAGCCTTGCTGCCCGGCCAGATGGCGCGCGTCACGCTCAGCGGGGTGTCCAAAATTGTCTCGATCGCCCTCGTAGAGAACGTTCGGGTCGGCGATTATGTCCTCCTCCACGTTGGCTACGCGCTCACCCGGCTCGATCCGGACGAGGCCGAGCGCACCCTCGATCTCATGCACGAGGCTGCTGTTCCAGGCCTTTCGGCGATAGCGGGGTACGGGGCATGAAGTACATCGACGAATACCGCGACGGTAATCTGGCCCGGGCCATCGCGGCGACGATCGCGGAGCAGGCGGTCGCGGGTCGGCATTACCGGTTCATGGAATTCTGCGGCGGCCACACGCACGCCATCTCGCGCTATGGCATCGAGGATCTGTTGCCGGCCAATGTCGAGATGGTGCACGGGCCGGGCTGCCCGGTCTGTGTCCTCCCGGTCGGGCGGATCGACGACGCAATCCGGCTTGCCATGCGGCCCGAGGTGACCTTGTGCACTTATGCCGATCTGATGCGCGTCCCCGCGACCGCCGGCGCCAGCCTGTTGAAGGCCAAGGCGGCCGGGGCCGATATCCGGATGATCTATTCGCCGAGGGACGCCGTGCTGCTCGCTGAGGCGGAGCCAGGGCGGCACATGGTGTTCTTCGCGATCGGGTTTGAGACGACCACGCCTTCGACCGCGCTCGCGATCGGTTTGGCCCGGCAAAAAGCGCTCACGAACTTCAGCGTGTTCTGCAATCACGTCCTCACGCCTTCGGCGATCCGGGCGATCCTCGACACCGATCACTTGCCGGAGGCCGAGCGGGTGCAGGTCGATGGCTTCATCGGCCCCGCACATGTGAGCACCGTGATCGGGACAAGCCCTTACCGCGCCTTGGCGACGCAATTCGGCAAGCCAGTCGTCGTTGCCGGCTTCGAGCCGCTGGATGTGGTGCAGGCGATCCTGATGCTGGTTAGGCAGGTCAACGAGGGCCGCAGCGAAGTCGAGAACCAATATATCCGGGCGGTAACCAGCGAGGGCAACGTGATTGCCCGGCGCGCGATCGCGGATATCTTCGAACTGCGCGACAGCTTTGAATGGCGCGGGCTGGGTGAACTGCCGTTGAGTGCGCTACGCTTGCGCCCCGCCTACGCCCAGTTCGATGCCGAGCGCCGCTTTGAGGTGATCCCCGCACCCGCCGCCGATAACCCGGCCTGCGAATGCGGTGCGGTGCTCCGCGCGCTCAAGAAGCCCGTCGATTGTCGGCTGTTCGGCACCGCCTGTTCGCCCGAGACGCCGATGGGTTCCTGCATGGTCTCGCCCGAAGGCGCCTGCGCCGCGCACTGGACGTACGGCCGGTTCCGCGACCGGGCCAAAATCGGCGCAGCAGCATGAGTTTGCCCCGGCTGCGCGCCCGCAAGCTCGACATTCGCAGCGGGCTTGTCGATCTGTCGCACGGCGCCGGGGGACGGGCATCGGCGCAATTGATCGATGGCATCTTTCGCGAAGCGTTCGACAATCCGTACCTCGCGCAAGGCAACGACCAGGCCGTTTTCAACGTTCCCGCCGGGCGCATGGCGATGTCGACCGACGGTTATGTCATCTGGCCGCTGTTCTTCCCCGGCGGCGACATCGGTTCGCTCGCCGTCCATGGCACAATCAACGATCTGGCGATGGCGGGCGCCCAGCCGCTGCATCTCACCGCCAGCTACATCATCGAGGAAGGCTTTCCGCTGGCAGACTTGCAGCGCATCGCCCAGAGCATGGGCCGCGCGGCCGCAGACGCAGGAACGGCGATCGTCACTGGCGACACCAAAGTGGTCGAACGCGGCAAGGGCGATGGCGTGTTCATTTCGACCACCGGCATTGGGCTGGTCCCGGCCGGGCTGGAACTCTCCGGCGACCGGGCGCGGCCGGGCGACTGCGTGATCCTGTCAGGTTCGATCGGCGATCACGGCATCGCGGTGATGTCACAACGCGGGAGCCTCGGCTTTGAGACCGATATCCTCTCCGACAGCGCCCCCCTGCACGGGCTGGTCGCCGCCATGATCGATGTGGCGGGACCATCGCTGCGCCTGATGCGCGACCCGACACGCGGCGGGCTGGCCGCGACGTTGAATGAGATCGCGCAGCAATCCGGGTGCGGCTTCCGCATCGAGGAGGCCAAAATCCCGGTGCATCCGGCGGTCCTTGCGGCTTGCGAACTCCTTGGCCTCGACCCGCTGAACGTCGCCAATGAAGGCAAGCTTGTTGCCGTCGTCGCGCCAGCCGCCGCCGACCGCCTGCTGGCCGCGATGCGCGCCCACCCAACGGGGCGACAGGCGTCGATCATTGGCAACGTGACCGAAGATGATCTTCATTTGGTGCAGATGACCACGTCGTTTGGCGGCGGACGTATCCTCGACTGGCTCGCGGGCGAACAACTGCCGCGGATATGCTGACTAAGGGTCTCGGCGTGGTCGTCGGGAACGGAAGCCAGTCGCCGGATCGGCGATCCATTATCGGCCTGAGCCTGTTCGGCCCGCTGATCGCCTGCAATCTCGCCGCCTGGGTCTGGGCGCACCATGCGTTTCATCGCCATCCCGCCCTGCTTGGGGCAGCGCTGATGGCATGGATGTTCGGCCTGCGGCATGCCGTTGATGCAGATCACATCGCTGCGATCGACAATGTGGTGCGCAAACTCGTCCAGGAAGACCGGCGAGCAGACACTGCAGGATTGTGGTTCTCGCTGGGCCATTCGACGGTCGTGATCCTGGTTTCGGCGGTCATCGCGGCGTCGGCGCAAGGTTTTGAAAGCTGGCTCGGCATTGCGCGCCAGATCGGCGGTGTTGCTGGCACGCTGGTCTCGGCGTCCTTCTTGCTGGGCATAGCGATCGCCAACTTCTTCGTTCTGCGCGGCGTCTGGCGCAACTTCGCCTTTGTCCTGCAAGGGGGCCGAATCGAGGATGAGGCACTCGCTCAGGTGCTGGGCGGCGGGGGCCTGCTGGCGCGGGTCCTGGGGCCGCTGTTCCGCGGCATCAGCCACTGCTGGCAGATGTATCCGCTCGGCTTCCTGTTCGGCCTGGGCTTTGACACAGCGACCGAGATCGGCGTTCTCGGCCTCTCGGCAATGCAAGCCTTGCATGGGATGGCGCCGTGGCAGGTCATGGTTTTCCCCGCGCTGTTCACGGCTGGAATGGCGTTTGTTGATACAACCGACAGCCTCCTGATGGCTCATGCCTATGGGTGGTCCTTCATCAATCCGGTGCGCAAGATTTGGTACAATCTCACGATCACAGCGGCCTCTGTATTGGTAGCCGTACTGATTTGTTCGATAGAAGTTCTTGGACTTCTGGGTGAGCAGTTGTCCCTGCGGGGTCCTTTCTGGACGACTGTTGATGGCCTGAGCAGTGGCAGCGGGTTAGGAAATCTGGGGATTGCCGTGATCGGCACCTTTGTCCTCTGCTGGATCGGCTCGCTCGCCGTGTGGCAATGGCGGGGTTACGATCGCCTTTGAGTAATTTCCGACGCTACCCGCGCCAACCAAGGGGTCTACCTTCCTCGCCGTGCCAAGCCATTTGGTCAGTCAGCGAATTTCCGAAAAGCTTATCGATCATGAGCTGAATGTCGCCGCGGGCATGTACCGACGGTGCGAGGTCTTTCCAAGCTGATGTCACGACACGGAATAGAGGAAAGAGCCAATGACCTATCAGAGCCTGAGCCCTTTCGACGGCAAGTTGATCGAGGGTTTCGACGACATTAGCGCCACAGAATACGAAACCAAGCTGGCCGCCGCGCAGGCCTGCTTCGAAATCTGGCGGCACACAAGCTATGCCGAGCGTGCGGTGATCATCGCCAAAGCTGCGAAGCTCTTGCATGAACAAGCCGATGCATTTGCGCATACCATGACACTGGAGATGGGCAAGCGCATCGGCGAGGCGCGCGGCGAGGTCGAGTTCAGCGCCCGCATTCTTGCCTACTACGCCGAGAACGCCGAGCGTTTTCTCGCCCCCGTCAAGCTGAACCCGGCGACTGGCGAAGCGCACATGGAGAGCAGCCCGATCGGCGTGATCTTCGGCGTGGAGCCCTGGAACTTCCCCTACTATCAGTTGGCGCGCATTGCCGGTCCGCATTTGATGGCGGGCAACACGCTGGTGGTGAAGCATGCCGGCATCGTCCCGCAATGCGCGCTGGCGTTCGAGAAGCTGTTGCTGGACGCGGGCGCACCCGTTGGCCTCTACACCAACCTGTTCATCTCCCATGCGCAATCCGATTCTGTGGTCGATGACCCCCGCATCAAGGGCGTCTGCCTTACCGGCAGTGTCGCGGCAGGCCAGAGCATCGCCGCGCGGGCCGGCAAGAACCTCAAGGTCTCATCTATGGAACTCGGCGGCAGCGATGCCTTCATCGTGCTGGAGGACGCCGACCTCGATCTGACGATCCCTTGGGCGGTGTGGGGCCGGATGTACAACACCGGGCAGACGTGTTGCGCGGCCAAGCGCTTCATCGTCGTCGAAAGCATCGCCGACAAGTTCATCGAACGGTTCAAGGCCGCGCTGAGCGCGCTCAAGGCGGGCGATCCGATGGACGAGAAGACCACACTGGGCCCGTTGTCGAGCGAATCCGCGCTGGTGCAGTTGTTGGCACAGGTGGATGCGGCGGTGACCAATGGCGCGAAGTTGCTGCTCGGCGGCAAGCGCATCGATCGTCCGGGCTCCTATATGGAACCATCGATCCTGACCGATATCGCACCCAACAACCCAGCCTTCCGCGACGAGTTCTTCGGACCGGTGGCGATGTTCTTTCGGGTCAAGGATGAAGCAGCGGCAATTGCACTCGCCAATGACTCCGATTTCGGCCTCGGCGGTTCGGTGTGGACCAAGGATGTCGCGCGCGGCAAGCGCGTCGCCTCCAAGGTCGAGACCGGCATGATGTTCATCAACAACATCGACTGGTCGGATGCCGAGCTGCCCTTCGGCGGCATCAAGGACTCGGGCTACGGCCGCGAGCTCGGCGACATGGGTATCCAGCAATTCGTCAACAAGAAGCTGGTGCGCACCGCCAACGAGCACGCCCCGGCCTGATTGCGCTGGGCGAGGGCACCGACGGGCGCTCTCGCTTCGGCTTTGATCCCCAGAACATTGGAACCGCCATGTACGTCAACGTCGCCGTTCTCAAGGAGACGCAGCCGAACGAACGGCGCGTTGCCCTGACGCCCTCGGTTGTCCCCAAGCTGATCAAGCTGGGGGGTAAACTGCATATGCAGGCGGAGGCCGCGCAGGCGATCCGGCTGACCGACGCCGACTTCAAGGATGTCGCCATGGTCGCGGACCGTGTTGCCATGGTGCGCGATGCCGACGTTGTGCTGGCGGTCCGGCCGCCCGCGATCGAGGTGATCGACGCCATGCAGCCGGGCGCAATCCTGGTGTGCTTCATCTATGCGGCCAATGAGCCGGAACTGGTCAAGCACCTCCTGGCGCGGCGGATCACCTGCTTTGCCATGGAGCGGATCCCGCGGATCTCACGGGCGCAGTCGATGGATGCGCTGTCGAGCCAATCGGCGCTGGCGGGATATTATGCCGTGGCGCTCGGCATGACGCATATGGACGGCGTGCTCCCCAAGATCACCTCGGCGGCCGGGGTGATCGGCCCGGCGAAAGTGCTGGTGATGGGGCTGGGCGTTGCCGGGCTTGAGGCCATCGCCACCGCCCAGCGCCTTGGCGCGGTGGTCGAGGGCTACGATGTGCGGCCGGCCACGAAGGAGCAGGCGCTGTCGCTTGGCGCCACATTTGTGGACACGGGCGTCGATGCCACCGGCAAGGGCGGCTATGCGCGGGCACTGACAGCCGAGGGAACGGTCAAGGTGGGCGCTGCGCTCACGACTCATATTCAGTCTTCGGACCTGATCATCACCACCGCCGCGATCCCCGGCAAGGCCTCCCCCAAGCTGATCAGCAAGGCGCAGGTTGCAGGGATGAAGTCGGGTGCCGTTATCATCGATCTCTCGGCGGAGGGCGGCGGCAATTGCGAGGAAACCGTACCCGGTGAAACCATCGAGGTCGGCGCGGTCACCATCGTCGCGCCGCTGAACGTGCCGTCGCTGCTCGGCAGGGCGGCCAGCGAGCTTTACGCCAAGAACCAATACGCCCTGTTGGCGCTGATGATGAAGGACAACATCGTCACCATCGACTGGACCGACGAAGTCATCGCCCGCACCGCGCTGACTCACGACGGCAAGCTCTGCGACGCCGAGGCCACGCCGGCCAAATCCCCCGCACAAGCGGCTTGATGATGATCGGACTGTGCCCATGACTTTTGCCATCGCCATGACCGGGTTCGTCGCCCTTTATATCTTCATGCTGGCGGGCTTTGCCGGCTGGGTGATCATCGGCAACGTGCCCGCGATCCTGCACACGCCGCTGATGTCGGGATCCAATTTCGTTCACGGGATCGTCGTGGTCGGCGGGCTGTATGCGCTGTTCAATGCGATCACGCCGCAGGAGCAGGCGATCGGCTTTGTCGCGGTGCTGCTCGGCGCCGGCAATGCCGCCGGCGGTTATGCCGTCACGGATCGCATGCTCGCAATGTTCAAGACCAGCGATGCCAAGCCCGCGCGCAAGCACGCCCAGATCCACCATCTGAAGAAAGGCTGAGGCAACCAACCATGCTGACCCAGATCTCTCAACTCGTCATCGGCGCGGCCGATCTTGGCGCGGCCTTCCTGTTCATGTTCGGGCTGAAGCGGATGTCGTCGCCGGCCACCGCGCCTTCGGGCATCCGCGTCGCCGGCATCGGCATGATCGCTGCGGTGCTGGCCAGCTTTCTCTACCTGTTGACCGTTGATGCTGCCGCGAGGCCGCATATGCTGGTCAATGTCGGCCTCGCGGTTCTGGCGCTGTTGATTGGTGGGGTCGGGGCGTGGTTCGTCGGGCGCAAGGTTGCCATGACGGCGATGCCGCAGATGGTGGCGATCTATAACGGCATGGGCGGCGGTGCCGCTGGTTCGATCGCGGCGGTGGAACTGTTCGGGGGTCGCACGCAGGGGACGACGCAGCTTGTCGTCACGTTGTTGGGAGGGCTGATCGGCGCGGTGTCGCTGTCCGGTTCGGTGATTGCCTGGGCCAAGCTCGATGGCGTTCTCAAGCAGCCGCTACGGGTGAGGGGGCAGCAATATGCCAATGCGGTGGTGATGGCGGTAACTGTGGCCGTCGCCGGGATGATCGTGACGTCTGTCTTGGGCGTCGGCGGGTTGGTGCTGACGACGCCCGCGTGGATCTGGACCTTCTTCGCGCTGGCGCTGCTGTTCGGCATCCTGATGACCCTGCCGATCGGCGGCGCGGACATGCCTGTGGTGATCTCGATCTACAACGCCTTCACCGGGCTTGCCGTCGGGCTGGAAGGCTTCGTGCTCCAGAACCCGGCGCTGATGATCGCCGGCATGGTGGTGGGTGCTGCGGGTCTGCTGCTGACGGTGATCATGGCACGCGCGATGAACCGCTCGATCGCCAATGTGCTGTTCACCAACTTCGGCACGCCGGCCAAAGCCAAGCCCGGCGCCATCAAGGGCAGCGAGCGGTCGACTGATGCCGCCGATGCCGCGATCAAGATGCGTTACGCCGGCAAGGTGATCATCGTCCCCGGCTATGGCCTGGCCGCCGCCCATGCCCAGCAAAAGCTCTATGAGTTCGTCAAGCTGCTGCTGGCAGCCAAGGTCTCGGTGAAATTCGCGATCCACCCGGTGGCGGGGCGCATGCCGGGGCAGATGGACGTGCTGCTGGCCGAAGCAGGCGTGCCCTACGACATGATCTTCCAGCTCGACGATATCAATGATGATTTCGCCACCTCCGACGTGGCGCTGATCATCGGCGCCAACGATGTGGTGAACCCCGCTGCGCGGACCGACAAGGCCTCGCCGATCTTCGGCATGCCGATCCTCAACGCCGACAAGGCCGCGCAAGTCTTTGTGGTCAAACGCGGCCAGGGCAAAGGCTATTCCGGCATCGTCAACGCCCTGTTTTACGCGCCCAACTGCAACATGGTCTACGGTGACGCCCAGGCCGTGCTTGTCAAAATGATTGAGGCTGTGCGCGGTCTGGGTGCCGCCGCCGCCTGAACGAAGCTCCCCCGAAAGGAACTGTCTGATGTTACCCAAGACAATGCAGGCCGCCGTCGTCACGGCGTTCAAGCAGCCGCTGGTCCTTCAGGAATGGAATGTGCCAACCCCCGGACCGGGCCAGATCCTGGTCAAGACCGAGGCCTGCGGTGTCTGTCACACCGACCTCCATGCCGCCAATGGTGATTGGCCGGTCAAGCCGGTGCCGCCTTTCATCCCGGGGCACGAGGCGATCGGCATCGTCGTCGCGCTCGGTGCGGGCGTCACCATCGTCAAGGAGGGCGACCGGGTCGGAGTGCCGTGGCTCTATTCGGCCTGTGGGCACTGCGAGTACTGCTTGTCCGCCTGGGAAACCGTCTGCAACGAGATCGAGTTCGGCGGCTACACCAAGAACGGCGGCTTTGCCGAGTACGTTCTCGCCGATCCCGACTATGTCGCCCACATTCCCAAGGACCTCGGCCCCAAGGAGGCCGCACCGCTCATCTGCGCCGGCCTCACCACCTACAAAGGCATCAAGGAGACCGAGGCCAGGCCTGGCGAATGGATCGCGATCTCGGGCTGCGGCGGCCTCGGCCACCTTGCCATCCAGTATGCCAAGGCGATGGGGCTCCTCGTCTGCGGTGTTGACATCGAGGATAGCAAACTCGATCACGCTAAGCGCCTCGGCGCCGATCTGGTGATCAACGCCAAAAATGAAGACCCGGCTGAAGTCCTCAAGCGAGAAACCGGCGGCGGCGCGCATGGCGTGCTGATCACCGCCCCCTCGCTGCCGGCCTTCAAGCAGGGTGTGGCGATGACCCGCAAGCGCGGCATTTGCGCGCTGGTCGGTCTGCCGCCGGGCAGCTTCCCGCTCGATATCTTCAATCTGGTGGCCGATTGCATTACGGTACGCGGTTCTTTCGTCGGCACCCGCAAGGACATGGCCGAATGCCTGGACCTTGCGGCTAGAGGCAAGGTCCGCGCGGACATCGAGCTGCAACCATTGTCCGCAATCAACAGCGTGTTCGAGCGACTGGCACACGGCGACGTCCCTTCCCGCGTGGTGCTGGATTTTACCGCCCCGCCCCCCAACGCCATCACCATCGGCGAAAAGGATGCGGTGCACGCCTGACATCAACGCCATCGGGGCGGTTGCGCCTGCGTCGTCGCCCCGATGGCGCGCCCAAAAGCGGAAGGCCATCATGACAACCTTATCGACGCATGACCGCAACGCCTTGCCCGATGCGGCATTCGGTCTGCCGGAAAAGCGCGCCTACCCGATGCCCGATGCCAGCCACGCCCGTAATGCCAAGGCACGCGCGGCCGAAGAATTCGGCAAGGGCAACCTGTCATCGGCCGAGAAAGCGGAGATCGATCGGAAGGCCGATGACATTCTCGGCGCCACATGAGTTTCAGATCCATCGCATCCAGTTGAGCCGACGCTTGGGTAGTTCCCGAGCCTACCCCCGCGATGGCGCATGACCTAAGTTGACCCAGACGCTCCCTCCATCCCGGGCTGCGATCCACCGGAGTGGCACTGTGGGCCGGCGCCCCCGCTCCTGGGCTGTGGCGTCCACGGAATCCAGTCCACCCAGAACAAGGATATTGCGCCATGCCAGACTCCATCTCCAAACCGCCCGCCAGTCATCGATGGTATTGGCTGACGGCGCTGCTGGCGCTGCTCGTGGCGGGTGGGATCTGGCTCGGCGCGCTGTGGGAGCCCGTCAGCAAAATACCCGTAGCTGCCCAACCCGTGGCCAAAGCCACCGACTGGGCGGTCCAGCCCGCGGGTCCGGCGGTGCCGGTGACCCTGCCGAAAACGCCGATGACCAACACGCCGGACAAAACCCCATGACCGATCCGCAAAAAGGCATCGCCGTCGATGACCAGATCATCCCCGAGCGGGCCGCGTTGATCGCCCGCCTGCGCGCATGCGGCGAGCCTCTGCCGCCGCCCGAAGCGCCCGAGTTCGCCAATGCCTTCGATCACTTCGGCGACGCCCGCATCGTCCTGCTGGGCGAAGCGACCCACGGCACCCACGAGTTCTATGCTGCCCGCGCGGCGATCACCCGGCGGCTGATCGAGCGGCACGGCTTCAACATCGTCGCGGTCGAGGGCGATTGGCCCGATATCGCCCGCATCGACAACTATGTGCGGCATCATGCCAAACGCCCGCATCGCGGCGATCCCTTCCTGCGCTTTCCGACGTGGATGTGGCGCAACGCAGAGGTGTTGGGCTTTGCCGACTGGTTGCGCGGGCATAACGCCGGGGTGCCCAAGCCGGCGCGGACCAGCGTGCGCGGCCTCGATGTCTACAGCCTGGGCGAATCCATCCATGCCGTGATCGCCTACCTTGATGCCCACGATCCGGCCGCCGCCGAGGAAGCCCGGCGGCGCTATGGCGCGCTCCTGCCGTGGCAGGATGAGCCGCAGCACTATGGCGAGGCCGTCACCACCGGCCGCCTGGCCAGCTACGAGCCGGCCGTCGTCGCGCAACTGCGCGATCTGCTGGCCCAGCGCATGGACCTGATCGCCCGCAACAGCGCCCAGGATGGCGAAGCCTGGTTCGATGCCGAGCAGAACGCTCGCATCGTCCGCGCCGCCGAGGGCTACTACCGCGCAATGTATCGGGGCGGGGTCGCCAGCTGGAACCTGCGCGACCGGCACATGTTCGACACCGTGCAGCGGCTCATGGCCCATCGCGAGGACGCGCGCGTGGTGGTCTGGGCGCACAATTCGCACATCGGCAATGCCTCGGCCACGGCGATGGGCTGGCGCGGCGAGTTCAACATCGGCCAATTGCTCCGCTCCGCCTATGGCGAGGACGCCGTGCTGATCGGCTTTGGCACCGATCGCGGCACGGTCGCCGCCGCCAGCGACTGGGGCGCCGAGATGCAGGTGATGGACCTGCGCCCCGCCCGCCGGCACAGCTGGGAAGACGCCTTTCGCCGCACCGACCTTGCCCGCAGCCTGACCGACTGGCGCGGCGCCAAACGGCCCGACTTGGCCGGCGTCCTGTCCCAGAGCCTGCTTGAGCGCGCGGTCGGTGTGGTCTACCGCCCGCAATCCGAGCTTTCGAGCCACTATTTCGAGGCCGTTCTGGCGGACCAGTTCGATGCCTATGTCTGGTTTGCGGAAACCCGCGCAGTCACCCCGCTTGGGCGCGAACGGCCGCACGGCGCGCCCGAGACATGGCCGTTCGGTATTTGACCCGAGCAATGCCTACCGGTGTCAATCTGCCCGGATGGGCGTGTTGCCTCATTTAGGATTACTCCCGAGGGGCATTTTCGCTGGCTCACCAAAATGAGCCCTACAGGACTCAGCGTTTCAAGGCCATCACGCAGTGCCGATCGGGGCCGCCGTTTCGGCAATGCCTTTGCCGGCCAGGCCAGAGAAACTGCTGAACACAAGTGCATGTGCTTGTTCAGTCCGCCAGCCTTTGAGACGGCGCTGGAGCGTGCAGATCGGCGCCGAAGTGGCCCCCCCGCCTCTCCGTGCTGCAACTATCTGAAAAGGTCCCAGCAGGGGGCATATTAGTGGGGTCCCGATCGACGCCGACCGGAACCCCATTGTCCTCTATGTTCCCTCCTAGATACAGTAACTTGTGCGAAATTTGACGGGGTGATGCTCCTGCGCCGATCCACAGGCCGATCGCCAGCGGCTCACATAATCCGAGCGCGAAAGTTGCCTTTATTGAAGTTCCGGGCGAGCATCATTGCGAGCCGCTAGAGCTGTGCCATGGCGTGGCCTCAGGTGAAGTTCGTGCCAGGCTGCTGACTGTCTGGCTGCTCGATCGTTTCCGGCATAGCGCAGCCAATGCGACACCGGCCGACAGACCGATTTTGCCCCGCTCCAGCAGAAGGAAGCTACATGAAAATTCACCTCAAGGATTTCCGCGTCGGGCACGGCGATGATCTCGATCTGAAAAAATGGCCCACCCTGATCACGCCCTGTTTCGCGTCGAAAGACGAGTACGCCGAAACCCTGTCCGCGCACGTGGCACAGCTGAGCGCACTGCAGGAGCAGCACTACGCCGCGAATAGTCACGCCGTGCTGGTGATCTTTCAGGCGATGGATGCGGCGGGCAAGGATGGTGCAATCCGGCATGTGATGTCCGGCGTTAACCCGCAAGGGGTACAGGTGTTCAGCTTCAAGCACCCCAGCGCCATCGAACTCCAGCACGATTTCCTCTGGCGCTGCACACGCAACCTGCCCGAGCGGGGCAAGATCGGCATCTTCAATCGCTCGTATTATGAGGAAGTGTTGATCGTGCGTGTTCACCGCGCGATCCTCGAAGCCGAGGGCATTGCCGACGCACCTCGCCACGATGCCGCCTTGTGGGACGAACGCTATCGCTCGATCCTCGATCTGGAGCGACACCTGCACGCCAACGGCACCCGCATCGTCAAGATTTTCCTGCATCTGTCCAAGGACGAGCAGCGCGAACGCTTCCTCGCCCGCATCGACGACCCCGACAAAAACTGGAAATTCAGCTTCGCCGACATTGAGGAGCGTAAGTTCTGGAAGCACTACCGCAAGGCCTATGAGGCCTGCATTGCCGCGACGAGCACCAAGGATTCGCCTTGGTATGTCGTGCCTGCCGACGACAAGGAGAACGCCCGTCTGATCGTCTCGCAGATCGTTGTCGACGCGCTGGAGGAACTGAAGCCGCATTATCCCAAGCCCGCCCCCGACCGGGTGACGCAATTGCAGGTAATCCGAGCGCAACTGCTCGCCGACGGCTGACCGGAGCTGCTGCACGCTGAGTAGTTTCCGATAGCTGACGTTGGCACGCGGCGCCGCCATTCCGGCTCTCCCAATTGGCCCATCGCAACCGACCAACCCGGAGACAGCCCTTGCCCCGAACCGACCAGTCCCGCTCGCCCAAGAGCCTGTTCCAACCCGCGCAAGCTGGCGCCTTCCGGCTCGACAACCGCATCGTCATGGCGCCATTGACGCGTAATCGCGCCGGACCGGGGCTGGTGCCGGGGCCTTTGGCGGCCGAATACTATCGCCAACGCGCCTCCGCCGGCCTCATGATCGCCGAGGCGACGCAAGTCTCGGCGCAGGCGCAAGGCTATGCCGATACGCCAGGCTGCTACACCGAGGCGCAAGTGATCGGGTGGCGCAAGGTGACCGATGCCGTCCATGCCGAAGGCGGCACCATCGTCGTGCAGCTGTGGCATACCGGCCGGGTTTCGCACACCAGCTTTCATGGCGGGCAGGCGCCGGTGGGCCCCTCCGCCATCCGCGCAAACATGCAGACGTACATTGGCGGCGAGGGCTTCGTCGATTGCTCGATGCCGCGCGCATTGGAGCTGTCAGAGATCCCCGGCATCGTCGCCGATTTCCGGCTGGCCTCGCTACGGGCGATGGATGCCGGTTTTGACGGGGTGGAGATCCATGGCGCGCATGGCTACCTGCTCGATGCCTTTTTGCGCGATGGCACCAACATCCGGACCGATGCCTATGGCGGATCGATTGACAACCGCGCCCGCCTGCTGGTCGAGGTGACCGAGGCTTGTGCGATGGCCATCGGCCCCGACCAACTCGGCGTGCGCATCTCGCCTGTGTCCACCGCCGGCGATTCCAGCGACAGTGCTCCGCAACCGTTGTTCGAGCATCTGGTCCACCGGCTGAGCCCGCTGGGCCTCGCCTATATGCACGTGGTCGAGGGCGATACCGGCAGCGCCCGGGACAATCTGCCGTTCGATTATACAGCGCTACGAGCGCGGTTTGATGGCGTGTGGATGGTCAACAACGGCTATGACCGTGCGATGGCGATCGATGCCGTGGCCAGCGGGCGCGCCGATCTGGTGTCGTTCGGGCGGGCGTTCCTCGCCAATCCGGATCTGGTTGAGCGCCTGCGCCTCGATGCGCCGCTCAATCCGATAATGGCACCCGAGACGATCTACGGCGGTGGTGCGCATGGTTATACAGACTATCCGACGCTCGATCGGGCCAAAACGGCGCAGCTAGCGGCGGCGGATTGAGCGACGCAGGCGCCACGATGCACGGCACGCAATCGATCTGGTCGGAGGCCGCCGCCTGGGTTGAAGCGATCGGCGCGATTGCCGCAGTGATCGGCTCCGGCTGGGTCGCCGCCAGCGAATCGCGCGCGGCGCGGGGGCGAGAGGAACGGACAGCAGCGGCGGCCATCGAGCGTGAGGCGCATGCCGTCCTTGCAACCCGTACGGCAGCGCTCAATCTCGCCATTCTCGCATCGACGCAGATCCATGACCTGCATGTGCTGCTGGTCGATGAGGCATGGCGCGGGCGGGTCGCGCGCGTGTCGGCGAGCCGCGCCTTGCTGGCGACCGAGCATATGTTGACGGCGTTTCCGCTGCAGTCGCTGGGTGAAGCGCGGGCGATGGTGGAGTTTGCCCGCTTTCCCGCGGCGCTGGCGACGGCGGCGGAGATTTACGCCAATCTCGAAACCGCCGTGCGGGCGGCGCCGGTGTCCAATCGCGCGACCATTTTCGATGCCTGCAACGAGCAGATGGCGCGCCTGGACAAATCCACCGCCCCGCAACTGACCGGTCTCGCGACTGCGCTCGATCTCGATCTGGCGCCCTTGGCGGATATGGCGAAGGCCGTGCCACTAGAGCCGGATCGTTGAGACATTGGCGGCTTTCGACGGCTGAGTTGTCCGGCAACGCCACGATTTTGATCCAAGCCAATACACGGCGCGTCCGGTTGCGCAACGTGCCGCCACGCCGCTGTTTCAGTGCCACAAGGGAGTAACAATATAACGCACGTACCGCACGATATCGGCGCCGAATTTCCAGATAATGCCGCCACCATCCATGCGCTGAAGCTGTCTGATGCGCATTTCCGGGACATCGCCGACCGTTATCACGATATCAATCGCGAGATTCACCGCATCGAGACTGACGGCGAAGCGGCATCGGACGCGCGGCTGGAGGACCTCAAGAAGCAGCGGTTGGCGATGCTGGACGAGACAGCGCTGGCCATCGCCCAGGTGAAACGGGCGTTGACCTGAACGGGTGTGCCCCCCCGCGACACCAGATCGACACAAGGCCCGGGCCGCCCGGCGGATCCAAACCCAAAGGAAAATCGATGAAAGCCTGTTTCATCGGTAGCGGCATCGGCGCTCTCGCCGGCGCCGCCTTTCTCATCCGCGACGCGGGCGTGGCTGGCAACGACATCACCATTTTCGAGACGAACACACGCGTGTTCGGCGGTGCGCTCGATGGGACGCAGCTGGCTGATGGCGCCTATTCCTTGCGCGGTGGGCGGATGCTGACCACCGAGCATTACGAATGCACCTGGGAGTTGCTGGCGGGCATCCCCGATCCCGATCACCCCGGCCAGTCGGTGCGTGCGCGGACACTGGACTTCAACGCGGCGAATGTCTCGCACGCGCAGGCGCGATTGATCGATCGCAACCGCCATATCATCGATGCGCGCTATATGGGCTTTTCGGTGCAGGATCGGCTCGAGTTGCTGCGCCTGCTGGAGGCGAGCGAGGAGAAACTGGCCGACAGCTGCATCACCGACTGGCTGTCGGCGCCGTTTTTCGAGACCAACTTCTGGATGATTTGGCAGACGACGTTCGCGTTCCAACCGTGGCACGGTGCTACGGAGCTACGCCGCTATCTGCATCGTTTTATCAACGAGTTCCCGATCATCGACACCTTGGCGGGGGTCAAGCGTACCGAATACAACCAGTACGATTCGATCGTGGTGCCGCTTGAGCGCTGGCTGCTAGGGCATAGTGTCCGGTTCGAGAGCGGGACCGAGGTCACCGATATCGCCATCGACAGCCGCATGACCGGTGAGGGCCGCACGCACACCGTCACCGGCCTGATGTTGCGGCATGAGAGGGCGGAGTGGGCGATCCCGATCGCGCCCGAGACGTTGGTGTTCTTCCAGAACGGCGCGATGACCGATGCGACCAGCCTCGGCACGATGGACATGCCGCCGCCCCGGCTGACCAAGGCGGACAGCCACGGCTGGGCGCTGTGGGAGAAGATCGCCGAGGGCCGGCCAGAGTTCGGCAATCCGGCGGCGTTCAATGCCTCGATCCCCGAAAGCCTGTGGGAGAGCTTTACCGTCACGTGCCGCAACCCGCGTTTCTTCGATGCGATGCAGGCACTGAGCAGCAATGCGGCCGGCACCGGGGGGCTGGTTACGTTCAAGGATTCGCGTTGGCTGATGTCGGTGGTGCTTTATCATCAGCCGCATTTTCGCGATCAACCGGCCGGGGTGCAGGTGTTCTGGGGCTATGCGTTGCACCCGGACCGTGTCGGCGATTTCGTCGGCAAGGCGATGAGCGACTGCTCTGGCCATTCGCTCGCCCCGAGCGTTTCATTCCCGCCGGCGCCCGAGGGGCGAAGGCCGAATTCGCTGCCCCGCGTGCCGGCCGACATCGGAGTTTTGAGATATGGTTGCATCGGTGATCAGGACGCCGATGCCGCGTTTCCTGAGGTCTTTCACCATCGCCGTGATGTCGATGATCGACCAGGGGTCGATGCCGGCGAACGGTTCGTCGAGCAGCAGGATGGCGGGGTTGGCGGCCACGGCGCGCGCGATCTCGCAACGACGGCATTTCCCGCCGGAGAGCGCGATGGCAGAGGTGTTGCGGACGTGTTCGATGTGGAATTCGTGCAGCAGGTTGTCGAGCTTGCGGCTGCGCTCCCGAGGGGCGTCCTCGAACATTTCGAGCACGGCCGCGATGTTTTGCCAAACGGTCATGCCGCGAAAAATCGATGCCTCCTGCGGGAGATAGCCGAGGCCGAAGCGCGCGCGCGGACGGGGGTGGTCATGGCGGTTACGTCGGTGGTGCCGAGCAAGATCTGGCCATGATCTGCCGCGACGATGCCGCTGATCGCGTAAAAGCAGATGGTTTTGCCACTGCCATTGGGACCGAGGAGGCCGATCAACTCGCCATGGGAGACGTGGAGCGAAATGTCCGGGAGTGTCCTGCAACACCTGCCGGCCCCCATAGCCTTTGGCGAGCCCGATGACCGCAAGATCCGAGGTTGGGGACGCATGGGCGTATGGTTGCACATCCAGAGTTGCATATTGGTCTGCCGGATCGGCACGCGGCCTCACAGGATGGGAAACCGGCGGAACAGCGCCAGCTTCACGCTATCGAGCACCAGCGCCAAGATGAGCGCCCCACCGAACACGACCGCCAGCACGGTCAAAGGTAACGGCACCATCAGGATGCCTCGCCCCGCGAGCAGGCTGAACACCGCGAGTTCGATCACCGATCCGATGATCAGCGGGGTCGCTGGGCGCGAGCGCCACATCCGGCCTCGCTCGCGCGCAACATAAAAGATCGCCTGCCCGCTGTAGGACATCGTCACCACCGTCAACGTTTGCAGTGCGCGGACGCCAAGGTGCAGCGCGAAATGGCCGATTGCAAGGCTGGCGATGCAGAATACCAGATCGCACAGCCCCAGCACTACCGCAACCACGGTGACATTCCCCAGCCGCCAGACATTGGGGGTGGCCGACGGGTGGACGTTGTCGGTCGCGGAAGTCAGCGCGAAAAAGTCGCCGCCGACCATCAGCAGCACCATCAGAAGTGGCGTCAATACACCCGCGCCGGTCATGATCAGGCCGGCGAGCAGCATCAGCACCTGCGCGGTCTTGTGGACGAGGCTGCGCAAAGTGAAAGTAAGGATGCGCTGGAAGGTGGCGCGGCCTTCCTCGATCACCGCCACGATCCCGCCGAGGCCCGGAGAGGTCAGTACGATCCCCGCCGCCGATTTGGCGACATCGGTCGCGGTGGATACGGCGATGCCCATCTGTGCCTGTCGCAGCGCCGGGGCATCGTTGGCGCCATCACCGCACATGCCGACGATGTGGCCTTTCGCCTGAAAAGCCTGCACCAGCGCGAACTTGTCTTCCGGCAAGACACCGGCGAACACGCCGAACGCGCCCGCGTCGGCGGTGGCAGAGATCGCGCCGGGCGGGCTGGTGGCGCCGGCGATGCCCACGGCGTCGGCGACGACGCGCGCGGTGACGGCCGCATCGCCGGTGACCATCACCACCCGCACGCCCTGCCGGTTGAGTCGGGCGACCAGCGCCGCCGAATCCGTGCGCGGCGGATCGCTCATAGCGATGGCGCCAGCGATGTGCAGGGCGGGCGCCGCCCCGCAAGCGACGACGAGCACGCGGTACCCCCTGGCTTGCAGGGCTTCGACCTTGGCCATCGCTTCGGGCGATGCCTGTGAGACGGTCGCGACTGCGCCGAGTGCGCCCTTGACGATGTGGATGCCCTTGCTGTCCGGATCCACGGCGTCGGCAGTGGCCATTTTCCGGGCAGGGTCGAACGGTGTGAAGGCGGTGCGTCGCCACCCCTGTGGGTTGATCGATCCGGCCGCGGCGCGGATGGCAGCGTCAAGCGGATCGGCGCCGCCGTTGGAGCTCGCAAGGGCGGCCATGGCCAGCACGTCGGCCGTGGCAAAGCCCGCGAGCGGCTGGCAGGTGACCACGGCCAGCGCGTTTCGGGTGAGGGTGCCGGTCTTGTCGACACACAGGATATCGATCCCGGCGGCCTCGTCGAGCGCGGTGAGTCGCGTCGGCAGCACCCCGCGCCGCGCCACTGCCCGCGCGCCCACAGTCGCCGCCAGCGTGAACATCGAAGGCAGCGCCGCCGGGATCGACGCGAGTAGTGCCACCAGCACCAGCGGCACGATCTGCGATACCGGTATGTGCAGATGCGCCGCCCAGCCGATCAACAGCAGCGTAACGCCGCCGTTAAACAGCGCGAGGTTGCGCACGACCCGGAAGATCGCCTTTTGCTCGCTGCTCTCGACATGGGCGGTGCGGATCAGTTCGGCGCTGCGCCCGAAGCGGGTGCGGCTGCCCGTCGCGGTGACGATGGCGGCGGCCTCGCCGCGCTGGATAAGGGCGCCGGCGAAGGTTTCGAAGCCGGGGCCGGCTTCGGCGGGGACGGATTCGCCCGTCAGCATCGACTGATCGACGAGGACCGCTCCACGGATGAGCCGCACGTCGGCCGGAACCACCGCGCCGAGCGAGAGCTTGACGACATCGCCCATAACCAAATCGGGGGCGGGCACCAGGTGCCACGCGCCATCGCGCCGCACCGAGGCGGTGACCGCAAGCCGCGACTTTAGCGCGTCGAGAGTCGCCTGCGCGCGCCCCTCTTGAAAGAAGCCGAGCGCCGCGTTGAAAACCAGCAGCACCGCGATCGCTGCGGCCTCCAGGTATTCTGCCAGCGCGATCTGCAGGATGATGGTGATTTCGAGCATCCACGGCACCGGCGCCCAGAATTTGACGATGGCGCGTTCGAATGGATGTGGCTTGCCGTCGGCGACGGCGTTGGTACCGTCGGCGGTGCGGCGGCGGTCCGCTTCGGCGCTGGTGAGGCCGGTGTCGCCGCGCTCGCCCGCGCCGGCGGTGGCTGGGGCGAGTGGCGATCCGGGTTGTGGCATCTGGATCCTTTGGGGCGGGCACGCACGGGCGGGTGGTTGATGGGATTGCACTATCGAACATCGCGCCCGTCGGCCGCCGTGAGGGGGAGACCGCATCGGCGTCCGCTGGTCCTTTAGCGGCTTGATTTAGTGGGGGTTGTCGGGCGGCTCGCTATTCCCTAGCCGGCCGCGAGCAGTACGGTACCAGCTGCGACGATCTCGCCATCTGTCAGTTGGGCGATGTTGACGCGGTCGGTGGCGACGATGCGGCCGGCGATGGCCGGATGGCGGTGGTTGAGGTAATCGACGAGGTAGGCGCCGGCGCTGCTCCGGCCCTTGCCGTCGCTCAACACAACGATACGGCGCGCAGCGGTCAAATCGGCGGCGACGCGCTCGTAAAAGTCAGGGTCTTCCGAAGCGCGGCCGCCGTCGTGGTCGTCGTTGCCCTGCTTATGCTCGATCCGGCGGCGTGCGCCATCGTCATCGTTCGGGGTGACGATGAGAGGGGCCGTGGGATCGCCGTCCACGCCGCCGAGGCCGTAGAGCCGGGCGTGATGGTGGTCGATCAACACGATGCAGTGCGACTGCATCGGATCGGCCAAGGGCGCTTGGCTCATGCCCGCAGATGACAGGCCCGCCTTGGTCAGGAAGGCGCTCAGATCGCGGATGTCATCGCCCGCCAGATCGTGATCGTGCGAGGGGTGGAGGAGCAGGCGGTCGCTGCCGATGACGATTTCATGGCCGCCGCTCGCGCGTTGGCTGACCTCACCCACATCGTTGAGCAACGACAGGACATCGTGCCATTCAAGATTGTGCGACGCGGGGTGTTGGAAAATGGCCGCCAGCGTCTTGCGATGATGGCTGTTCAGGTGGGGAATGGTTTGAGTCATGGGAACTCTCCGTCGCCGGTTTTTGAGCGGGTTGGCCCGAACCGGAATGGGCTGCGGTAGTGCAGGAGGGCGAATGGGACCGCGTCGGTTTATCCCGCTCGGTTGGAGGCCAGATCGATCACGTAACGGTAACGCACATCCTTGTTTTCGACCCGGAGATAGGCTTCGTTGATCTGATCGAGGTTGATAAGCTCGATCTGCGGGCGGATGGCGTTAGCGATGCAGTAATCGACCACCTCCTGCGTTTCGGGCATGCCCCCGATGCTCGAGCCGACGATGGCGCGCCGCTGCCCCCACAGGCCTTCGCCGCTGACGCCCGCAATCGTGCCGGGCGCACCGACATTGACGAAGGTACCGTCGCACCCGAGCAGCGGCAGGAACGGCGCTACATCATAGGGAAACGGGATCGTCGAGAGGATGAAATCGAACCGGTTGGCCAGTTCCGCGCCCAGCGGAATCGGCACACTGGCGGCGGGATGCCAGACGACGACATCCTTGGAGCCCATCTCGTAAGCATCATTGACCTTGCTGGCGCTGGTCGTGAAGACAGTGGCTTCGGCCCCGCGCGAGACGGCGAGCTTCAACGCCATATGTCCGAGGCCGCCAAGGCCGATGACCGCAAAGCGCTGACCGGAGCCCAGCCGCCAGTGTTGCATCGGCGAAAAGGTGGTGACGCCCGAACACAGCAGCGGCGCGGTGGTGGCAAGATCGGGTAAGGCTGCTCGCCCCATTCGCCGCGGATCATGTGGATGTCGCTATGGCAGATGCCGCAATAGAGGATATCGATCGCGACATCGTCGGGCAGAAGCGCGCGGCGCTGGATGGTCATGGCGTGGATCGGGCCGGTGCTGCTGAGTACGCCATAGGCGCGCGTGCGCAGCGGCTGATCCGGATTGCTTTGCGCCACGTCGGTCTGCCGACCGGAGGTTTGCGCGCTGTCGGCGAATTTTTCCGGGAAAAATGTTTCGGACATCTCGATCTCCATGGGCTCACGGTCGGGGCTATATGGGCGTTCGCGCCCGGTTGCCGCTGGTTTGGTCCTGGCCAGCAGGGTGACCGTGTGACAGCCACCCGTCGCCGTGGACGAGGTTTTAGGCCAACAGGGCTTCTGCGCGGCTCTGGGTCAGACCGGACGACAGATCGTCGTGAATGCCGACGTACGATGCGCCTGCGTTCTCGAGAATGGTGCGCGCGATGGCAATGCGCTCGGGGGCGTCGTGCGCCATCACCAGAAAGTTGTCGGCGGTGATTGCGGTCTCGTAGCGCAGCACGCTGTCCCTGGGGATGCCAATGCCATAGAGCGCAGCGCCGATCGCGCTGACGCCGCCGACGACGACCGCGCCCTCGACTGCTGTGACGATCATGGCGCCGATGTAGCCCAGCGCCACCACGGGGCCGATCACCGGCAAGGTCAGGAAGATACCGCCGAAGAACAGGCTCCACAAGCCACCCCCGAATGCGCCGCGCGCGCCCCAGAAGCGGATGCGGTCGCCCTGATTGATGAAGCCCTTGACCTGCTCGTCGATGTGATAGCCTTGGCCGACGACGCTGAGATGCTTGATATCGAAGCCGGCCTGGTTGAGTTCCTTGACTGCGGCCTCGGCAGCGATGTGGGTGGAAAATGTCGCGATGGCGGCGGCATTGGGAATGGACCGGGTTGGCATGGCGGCTCTCGTTCTGTCGGGGGGGGGGGCAGGTGTCATTCCTGCGTCGTGCGGCCTAGCGGTTGGCGACGCGCGGCAGCAGCCCCGGAAACTACTCAGCGCCGTGCCCGCCAGCGGCTTGAGTAGTTTCCGGCGGCAGACACGCCGCCGCAGCCGGCTCAGGACGCCGTCAGTCCCCTCGGACTGCCTCCGCGCTGTGGGCGGCATGACTCGCGGCCTCGCCCGGGGTTTGGGCGCTCGGCGCATTACAGCCAATCTCGTGCAGCCGGGACCGGTCGACACCGAGCGCAATCCCGCGGATGGCCTCGATGCTGAAGCCACCCGAAGCCCACTCGCCATCGCCCGACACGGGACACCGGAGGAAGTGGCGAGCCTCGTCGCATACCTGGCATCTCATGATGCAAGCTTCGTCACCGGTGCGACCTACAACATGGACGGCGGCTGGAGCGCTTAGGCGACACGCGGCCTTGCGGCTTCGATGTGTCAACAGCGACGCAGCCCGCTTGCCGCCATGGCGATTTTCGCGTCTGACGCCCCGCTGCAAGCATCGGGGAGGGCCATGATGCATCAGTCTGGCTTGCCCAAGCTCAGGGACGCGATCCGATGCCGGGTGACGGTCTTGCCCGTGCTGCGCAATATTGTATCGCTGGCGCAAGAAGGGGGATTTCATGCGCAAGGTGATCGATCGTCAGGCTCTGATCGCGCTGGTCGGGATCTCGGCAGGCATGCTCTCAGGTTGTGGACCGAGTGACGGGCAGTGGCGGGTCTGTACTGACAATCGGGGTCATCGCCTGCCCGATGGCAATTGCCATGATGGCAGCAGCGGCAACGCGGGCCCCTGGGGGCACAGCGGCGGAAGTGGCGGCGGCGGCCATTGGCTTTATGTCCCCCGGACCCGATCGGCCCCTGCGGTCGGCGCTGAGGTCCGCGGTGGCTCGGTGATGACCGAGCAAGGCCATGCCTACTTCGCCCCCAGCGAGGGGATCGTGCGTGGCGGCTTTGGTCGCATCGGCGCAAGCATCGGCCACGCGTTCGGCGGGTAGTCCAGAGATGGAACGCATGTCAGTCGCCGCGCGCCCCGATTGGCAGCAGCGCGTCGAGGCGCTTGGCTTCCTCTGGCATACCGCAGGCGGCGAGCCGTACTGGTGTGAAGACGCGTTCTATCGCTTCACCGCAGCCGAGATCGACCGCATTTCCGATGCCTGCGAGGAACTGTACCGCCTGTTCGTCGCCGCCGGCACGCATATCGTCACCCACCGCCGCTTTGCCGAGTTCGGCATCCCCGACTGGTGCGTGCCACTGATTGAGCGTGCCTGGGCGGACCAGCCGCCGGCGCTGGACTATGGCCGCTTCGATCTCGGCATCGGGCGCGACGGCGCCATCAAACTGTTCGAGTTCAACTGCGACACCCCGACCTCGCTGGTCGAGGCGTCCGTCATCCAGTGGTTCTGGAAGGAGGACGTCTTCCCTGTGGATAAGCATCGAAGTGCAACCCCGCTAGAGCGTGGTGACGATTTAAGGAGTTGGGGGATTCCCAATCGCTCTGGAATCGGATTCAAGGCTGATTTTTGGAGATCAGCGATGGATAGCGACGCGCTTCGGGACGACCAATGGGAACGGATCAAAGGGTTCGTGCCGGGCGGGACGAAGGGTAAGCGTGGACCGCGCACCGACAATCGGAAATTTCTGGATGCGCTGTTGTGGATGGCGCGCTCGGGCGGCCGCTGGCGCGACCTGCCGGAACGGCTCGGCGACTATCGAT
>Ga0302202_10001039_pt1 | contig 34916 bp, 36 predicted proteins | sample II_Bog_N3_3_FD_194579 | JGI IMG/M metagenome (GOLD analysis project Ga0302202, IMG submission 194579) | Peat permafrost microbial communities from Stordalen Mire near Abisko, Sweden - II_Bog_N3_3 | ecosystem: Environmental > Terrestrial > Soil > Wetlands > Peat | place: Sweden: Abisko...
ACGTCGACTTCTATGGTCTGATTGAGATGATGGTCGCCTCCGACCTCGACGCCCTGCGGAGTTAATACCTTGCCGGGCGACCAGGTGGTCGTTCGACTCGTCAACGCCGTGGTGATGTCCAATGGCTTCCCCCTGCTCAGCGGTGTCGATCTCGAGGTCGAACGTGGGTCGCTGGTGGTCGTGACCGGCGCCAACGGCGCGGGTAAGACGAGCCTGCTTCGTCTACTGGGCGGCCTCGACACTCTCACCAGCGGCGCGGGCGACGTGGCTGGCGTCGACCTGGTCAACGGTGACCTGCGGCTACTGCGACGTCGGGTGGGTTGGCTCGGCCACGAGGGTTCCTTCTACGCCGACTTGAGCGTGCGAGAGAATCTGGTCTTCGCGGCGCGAGCCCTCGAACGACCCTTGGGCGACGTTGAAACGGCGTTGGAACGCGTGGGCCTCGGTCACCGCGCAGAGACCACCACCAAGCAACTGAGTGCCGGTCAGCGCCGTCGTTTGGGCCTCGCCTGGTTGCTCGTTCGCCGTCCTGAACTCTGGTTGCTCGATGAGCCCTACGCCTCGCTCGACGACGCCGGACGAGAGTTCTTCGATCGCCTGCTCGGTGACGTCCTCGCGGGCGGAGCCACCGTGGTGGTGAGTGCGCACGATCCGCTGCGCTCCAACGACTTGACACCGCGCACCACGCACATGGTGGGCGGTCGGGTGTCGACGTCGTGACTCGCGTCGCGTGGCTGGTCGCCACCAAGGACCTGCGTATCGAGGCTCGTAGTCGCGTGTTGCTGTGGCAGGTTCTGCCCTTTGGCGTGATCGCCTTGCTCTTGTCGGGCCTGGCTCTAGGACCCACGCAGGCCGGCAAGTCCTCGGCGGGCCCGGGGCTGTTCTACCTGGTGACGTTGTTCGTCACGTTGCTCATGATCAACCGGTCCCAGGCCCTGGAGAACGCCCCGGGTACGAAGGCCTCGGTCGCGACGCTCGGCCTCGACCCGGCGGGGGTGTTCCTAGGAAAAGCTCTGGCTCTCACCATCGAGCTCTGGATCACGGGACTCGTGCTGCTGGCGGGATCGGTCCTGGTCCTGCACACCGCCCTGGTGGGGACACTGCAGGCACTGCCGAGCATCCTCGTCACGCTCGCCACCCTGGCGGCAGCCGGTACGCTTTACGGAGCATTAACGCAGGGCGGTGACGGCCCGGCAACTTTGTTGCCGGTACTCACCCTTCCGGCATTTGCCCCATTGCTGATTGCGGGGGAGCGCTCCTTTAGCGCTGCCCTGCATGGGGGAGCACTGTGGGAGTGGTGGGTCATCGTCGTGGTCGCCTTGGTGGCGTACACGGCAGTGGGGATTCTGCTTTACGGTGTTTTGGAGGAATCATGATCAAGCTCTCCCAACGACTACTGGGTCCCGTGACGCTCCTCTTGCTGGCGTTGACCTTCTGGCTGGGACTGTGGGTCACTCCCCCGGACGTCGTGCAAGGTAACCTGGTACGCCTGCTCTACGTGCACCCGCCCATTGCCTGGGTCGCCCTCTACGTTTCCTTCGGCACCGCGACGATCGCGAGTTGTCTGTACCTGTGGAAGCGCACTCGTTCGGCGAATCTCGACCGGATCGCTTACTGCGCGATGGAGATCAGCGTGGTCTTCATCGCCCTGACGTTGATCACCGGATCGATCTGGGGTCGTCCGACGTGGGGCGTCTGGTGGGCCTGGGACGCTCGACTCACGTCCACGGCGATCCTCGGGGTCTTCGCCCTGGCGTACCTCGCACTACGCCGCGCCAATGACGATCCCGCGTTGCGCGCACGACGAAGCGCGGTGTTCGCGATCTTGACCGCCATCAACGTGCCCATCATCCACTTCTCGGTGGTGTGGTGGAAGACCCTGCACCAGGGTGCCTCGGTGCTGACGTCCACGGGACAGCTCAACGTGCACGGTTCCATGCTGTGGACGATGTTGATCGGTTTCGTGGGGTTCACCCTTCTCTTCTTCTGGCTCCTGCGCGAGCGTTACCGTCTCGAGGTCAAGCGCGATCTGAAGGTCGCCCACAGCGTGGATGAGGCGTTGGCCCTTCGCCGGCGCGAGGGGGTCTGATGGGTTACGTCAGCGCGGGTTACGCCTTCGCCTTCGGGGGCTTGGCCCTCTACGCGTTCTCGATCTACTGGCGAGGTCGTCGTGACTGAGATTGAATCTGGCGACCGATTGACGCCGGTAGAACCTCCGGCGTCGCGCTCGCGGTCGTCGCGGCGCTCCCTGGGTGTCATGGCGGTGCTGGTCATTGTGGTGATCGCGTTGTTGAGTCAAGGACTCCTTAAGTCACTCAACTACTTCGAGACGGTCGACCAGGCGTTGGGACAACGCGCGACGGTGGGAACCAAGGTCATCCGCTTGGAAGGCGTGGTCGAACCAGGGACGATCACTCGTACCAACTCCGGGGCCGCTTTCACGTTGACTGGTTCGGGCACCCATCACGTCTTCGTCACCGCGCAGGGTTCGCCGCCGCAACTCTTCCAGGCGAACATCCCGGTCGTCGTCGTTGGGCACTTCGCTTCGACGACGTCATTGGACTTCGAGGGCACCCAAATCATGGTGAAGCACTCTGCGTCGTACATCGCCGCTCACCCAAATCGGGTTAAGGCGCCGAACGGAACGAGTCGATGATCCTGACGTGGCTGGGGCGAATCGCCCTCGACCTGGCGTTCCTCGCCTGCGTCGCCGGAGTGGTCTTCCAAGTGATGACCCTGCGCGGTCGTGCGTCGCGCGCCGGACTCTTCGCCGTCCTAGCCCTGGGGGGCATGGTCGCGGCGGTGGGTGTCATGCAGTTCGCCCTGGTGACTCACAACTTTTCCCTGGCCTACGTGGCGGAGAACAACGCCACGTTCACCCCGCTGATCTATTCCATCACCGGGATGTGGTCGGCCCTCGAAGGGTCGTTACTGCTATGGGCGTTGATCCTGACGGCATTGACGTTGGCCGTCGTGCATCACTACCGCGACGATGCGAACGATTCGGTGGTGGTGTGGGCGACGCTGGTGATGTTCGTCGTCGGAGGATTCTTCATCTTGTTGATGGTGGGACCGGCCGATCCCTTCCTTCATAATCCCGCCCACGTCTTACAAGGGGCGGGTCCTAACGCCCTGTTGCAGGACAATCCCCTCGTCGCGGTACATCCGCCGTTGCTTTACGCCGGCTTCGTCGGCTTCACGGTGCCGTTCGCCTTCGCGATCGCGATGCTCATCACCGGGCGGGTGCATGACCGCTGGCCCCTCGAGCAGCGCCGCTGGACCGTGCTGGCCTGGGGCGCGCTCTCAGTGGGCATCGTGCTCGGCGCGTGGTGGAGCTACCAGGTGTTGGGTTGGGGTGGCTTCTGGGGCTGGGACCCGGTGGAGAACGCCGCGCTGTTGCCGTGGTTGACGGCCACCGCCTACATCCATTCGGTCATCGTGCAGGACCGTCGGGGTCTGTTTCGCATCTGGAACCTGTCGCTGGCCATCGCCACGTTCGCCTTCACCGTGCTAGGCACGTTCTTCACCCGTTCGGGCGTGCTGCAGAGCGTGCATTCGTTCTCCTCGAGCACGCTGGGTCCCGCACTCATCGGGTTCTTCGCCCTGACGGTCGGCGCGGGGGTCGCCCTCATCGCCTGGCGAGGTGACGAACTTCGTTCTCCGGTGGGCGTGGATCACCCGGCTTCACGAGAGGGGCTCTTCGTCGCCAACAACATCTTGTTCGTGGGTTTCGCCTTCGTGGTGTTGCTCGGGACGGTCTTTCCGTTGCTCTACGAAGCGGTCAACGGCAATCAGGTCACCGTGGGCACGCCATACTTCGCAGCGGTGGCCGCGCCCGTGAGCGTCGCCCTGTTGTTCTTGATGTGCATCGCGCCGGTGGTTAGTTGGCGAACGGTCGACGCGGGTGTGTTGTGGCAGCGCGTGCGGATATCGGCGTGGGTGGCGTTGGTGACGGTCGTGATCTTGATCGCAGCGGGGGTGCGGCACTGGGCAGTACTCGCGGCGGTGTTCTTGTCCGTGGGGGCCGCTGGAGCGGCACTTCGAACGCTATTCGGCGTCGTGTCGAGCGCCCGGCGCCGCCACGACCTGTGGTCGGCCTGGCGTGCGCCGAGCACAGGGGGGATGATCGTGCACTTGGGCGTAGTCGTCCTCGCGGTAGGGATCGTGGTGTCGACCTCGTACACGACCCGTGCTGAAGTTACCTTGGCCACCCACCAGAGAACTGTGATCGACGGGCAATACGTCAGCTTTGACGGCTTCGCCACCGTGTCCACTTCCCTGGACAAGCAGACGCAACTGGTGGTGAGCGTGGATGGTCACCAGTTGCGTCCGGCCATCACGACGTTCAATGGGCGAGCCAGTCAACCCGTGGGGACGCCGGCGATCGACTCCAACCTCCTGCGTGACGTCTACGTCACCTTCGACGCGGTGGGGGGTAACGGCGCGACGTCAGGGGCACAAGTGGCGGCGAACGTCCCCGCCGGTTCGGTCGTCCTGGGCGTCACCGTCGAACCCTTGTTGTCGTGGCTCTGGATCGGTGGTCTCATGGTGGGCGTGGGTAGTGCGCTTTCTTTTGGTCGGCGACGCCACCGCGACGAGGTGGCCGCGTGAGGCGCCGTTACGTCTTGGTCATCTCGCTCGTGGTGATCGCCCTCATCGTGGGTCTGTCAGTGTTGTTAGTAACGCGCCAACCCGTATCCGCCACCTCGGTACCCAGTCCCCTCTTGGGCAAGGTCGCCCCCCAGCTCACCGGCACGACGTTGAGCGGTGGTGACTTCTCGCTCACGTCCGAGCGCGGCAAGATCGTGGTGGTTAATTTCTTCGCGTCGTGGTGCGGGCCCTGCCAGGTGGAGGAGCCGAATTTGATCACCTTCGCGTGGCAGCAGCGGCTCAAGGGTGTCGCGGTGGTGGGGGTGGTGTACAACGACACCATTGACGCCGCCAAGGCCTTCGACGTCAAGTGGGACACCAAGCAGTTCTACCCCTCGATCGCCGACCCCCACGGAACCTTCGCCTTCCACTATGGCGTCACGTCGCCGCCGTCCACTTTCATCATCGATACCCACGGCCGCGTGGTCGCCGAACTCCTGGGTCCCGTCACGACGGCACAGTTGAACGCCGTCGTGGCGAGGGTGCGCGCATGAGCCCGTCGCCCGCGGCCACGTCGACGCGCCGACGCCTCGGCTCTTTTCGTCTCTGGGTTCTGGCCGTGGTCGCCGTGGTGGCTCTGGCGTGGGCGAGCGCTCCCTCGACGTCGGGTCCAGCTCAGCGTGTGGCCCACCTCGAGAACCTGGTGAAGTGCCCGTCGTGCCAGGACCTGTCCGTGGCCCAGAGCACGTCGTCGTCAGCCCTGGCGGTGCGCCACCAGATTGTGACCTTGGTGGCCCAAGGCGAGAGCGATACCCAGATCCTGACCACCATCGAGGCCTCCTACGGACCGTCGATCCTGCTCAGCCCGTCGACGTCGGGCGTGGGCACGCTGCTATGGCTGTTGCCGACCGCGGTCTTCGTGGGACTCGTCGTGACCGGCGTCGTGCTGCGGAGGAGACGGTGAAGAGCGAACGCCAGTTACGCGATGAGATCCGGTTGCGCGAGGCGTCACTGGAGGACGCACGACGCGAGCACGTGGCGGGCGAACTGAGCGTAGAGGAGTTCGCCTCGATCACCTCGCGAGAGAACGATGCCCTGGACGACTTGCGAGTGGCGCTCGAGGAGTTAGCGGTCGCGGTGAGCGAGTCGCCCGCCGCAGCGCCCGCGGGACCCCGCGGTGCGCGCGAGCGAAAGCGGAGTCGTCTGATCGTCGCACTCGCGTGCTTCGCCGTCGCCGCGGGAGTCCTCGTGTGGGCCAATCTCGGTCTTCGTCAGGCGGGACAGTCGGCGACGGGAGGGCTGAATCTCTCGCAGACACAGAAGTTGCAAGAACTCGTCACCGAGGGTGAGGCGGACGTCGCGAATGGCGATGACGTCGCGGCCCTGTCGGCCTATCAACAGATCCTGGCGATCGAGCCGACCAACGTGGTCGCGCTCACCGAGGCTGGTTGGCTCGAATTCTCGGCGGGATCCACGAGTCACAACGTGACCGTGGTTGATGCCGGTGTCGCCAACCTGCGCGAGGCCGTGACGCTTGCTCCGACATCGGCGGCGCCACGTCTGTACTACGCGATGGTGGCGTATCGGACGCCCGGCAATGCGGCCCTGGCCAAGCGCGAGTTCAAGGTCTTCCTGGGTCTTCACCCCTCCCATGCGCAGTTGCTTGATGCCGCTGCGGAGTTGCACGCTCTCGGGCTCAGCGCCTAGACCGGCACGACGCCCGACAACACCGCGCCCAGCACGCCGGCGCCCAGCAGCATCAGGGTCGGGCTACGGCGTAGCCCGACCAGCCAGAGCAACGCCACCGCGAGTACTGCGCCCTGCCAGGCCTGGCTCATCAGCATGGCCAGGGCGATCGACGACGCGGCGATGGCCCCGATGACGCTCGGGCCCGCGCCGGCTAGGAACGCGCCGACCGTGCTGTTGCGGCGTAGTCGCTCGAAGTGTCGCGCACCGACGATGACGAAGACGAAGGAGGGGGTGAAGGCCACCACCGTTGCCAGCGCGGCTCCCGTCATGCCGTGCGCGGCGTATCCGACGGCCGACACGGTGAGCACCACGGGCCCGGGGGTGATCTGACCGAGTGCGACGGCGTTCAAGAACTGCGCCCCGCTCATCCAGTGGTAGGTGCTCACCACGTCGTGTTGCATCAGGGGGATGATCACGAAACCGCCGCCGTACGAGAGTGCACCGACCTTGAAGGCCACCCAGCTCAGCGCGCCCCACCCGCCGAGAACGACGGCGTGTACCGTGGCGAGTCCCGCAAGGAGTCCGTGGCGCACGTTAGTTCGACGCGCGAGAATCTCCACGGCGCCGCAGGCGAGCAACGCAAGGACCACCAGCGCCGGGGCGAAGAGAGCAGTAGCGGCGCCCAGCGCTGCGTAGACGCTCCAACGGACCCGCGCGACGGTACTGGTGGTGTGGCGCCAGCTCGGCGTCACGAGTTGCCACGCGGTGCGCGCGGCGATGGCTGGTACGACCGCACCCGCGCCGAGCGCCGCTCCAAGGATGAATCTCGACGGGTGATGGGTGAAGAAGAGAGCGGAGAGACCGACGATGAGGATGAGACCAGGCACGATGAAGCAGAGTCCGCCGAGCAATGCGCCACGCACCCCGCGCAGCCGCCACGCGCTGTAGATCATCAATTGCGTGGACGCGGGGCCGGGCAATAGGTTCGCCGCGGCGATGGCGTGCTCGAATTCCTCGGCGTCCAACCACTTCTCTTGTTGCACGACGAGGTCACGCAGTAGAGCGATGTGCGCCGGCGGACCCCCGACGCCGATGACGCCGATGCGCCCCCATTGTTGCGCGATGACGCGAAGGGACACTCTCGCGATCGGCGCGGTCGCGCCGGTCGCTTCGGTCATCTCAGGCGGTGACGCGGCAGGTGTCGTCACCGCGAGCGCGCGAGGTCAACGTCACCTTGGTGGACTTGGCACCGAGTCCCTCGAGCATGCCCGAGATCAGTCCGCGGTCGACGGCGCACAGGACGGGATGGTGCTGCGCAGCCATCCCGAAGGGACAGTTGTCGGCCACGACCGACTGCGTGGTCTCACTCTCTTCGACGCGGGCGTTGAAGCCGTGCGCCGTCAAGAGGCCAGCGATCGAGGACATGGCGGACTTGACGGAGGTCGAGGAGTCATTGGTATTGGCGGTGGCACCCAACCCGCGTCCGTATTCCAGACCGACATCGTGGGCGAGTGATTCGGCGGCCTTGGGTCCCAAGCGTTCCAGCGCCATCTCGAGCAACGCCACCAGCAGGGCGTCGCGGCGGACCGAACCCTCCATGGCGACGTTCGTGTCGACCACGCGATAGCCCTTGGCTGGACGCCCGACGGTCGAGCGGTGCACGTTGTCGTAGGTGACGTAGCCACCCTCGGTCAGTCGTTCGAGGTGGTGGCGCACGACGTTGGCGTGCACGTCACAGTGGCGCGCGAGTTCCGCGGCGGTCGCGCCGGGGTTCTCACGCAAGTAGAGGTAGATCTTGCGCCGGGTATTGTCGCCGAAGGAATGCGCGAGACTGGTGACCGTGGCGGTGAATAGCGCCGGGTCGAGGTCGGTCTCGATGTGCGTGGACATACGTCCAGAGTGTAGGTGGTACGGGGGTGTCCGTGAGCGTTGCTCCCGGGCAACGCCGGTAGCCTCATAGACACCACCGAAAAGGATGAGCCGTGACCTTCGACGCTACGCAGTACCCCGCCCTCGCGGCCATTGTCGAGCCGCAGGTGCTTCGGCCCCTGGGAGAGCTTGGTTTCCTCGACGCCGTCGTCTCGACGCCGGCGGGACTCGACGTTACTCTCGTGCTGCCGGCATCGAATTGGCCTCAGCGTGACTACCTGGAGACGACGATCCGTGCGACCTTGCCCGGTGCGACGCTGCACGTGCGCACCATGAACGAAGAGGAACTGCTGCGCCTGCGCAATTACCTGCGCGGATCGATGACCGGTTCGTCGTCCCCCGGCGAACACGGTCACGGGGCAGACCAGCCCAAGTTCCTCGACCGTTTGTCCAAGACGCGGGTACTGGGCATCTCCTCGGGCAAGGGCGGAGTCGGTAAGTCCTCGGTGACGGTGAACCTGGCGATTTCGCTCGCTCAACAGGGCCACCAAGTAGGTGTCCTCGACGCTGACGTCTACGGCTTCTCCCTGCCCAAGATGCTCGGGGCGGTGGCCGACCCCATTGTCTTGGGCGACACCGTCCTTCCCACGCTCGCCCATGGTGTGCGCTGCGTCTCAATGGGGTACTTCGTCCCCGACGAACAGCCGGTCATCTGGCGCGGTCCGATGCTGCACAAGGCGATTGAACAACTCGTCACCGAGGCGTGGTGGGACGAACCCGATTTCTTGTTGATCGACATGCCCCCCGGCACCGGCGACGTGGCCTTGACGCTGTCCGAGATCCTTCCGCGAATCGAGATGTACGTCGTGACGACTCCTCAGGCCGCTGCCCAACGCGTCGCGCAGCGCTCGGCCTACGCCGCGCGCAAACTCAAGTTGTCGGTTCGCGGGGTCATCGAGAACATGAGCTGGTTCCGCGGCGACGACGGCACGCGCTACGAGATCTTCGGCCACGGTGGGGGCGAAAAGCTCGCGGCCGACCTTGGTGTGGCGCTACTGGGGCAGATCCCTCTCGAAACGCCCTTGCGCGAAGGCGGCGACCTGGGAGAGCCGCTGGTGGTCGGCCACCCCGACAGCGAGGCCGCGCAAGCATTCGGGGAACTCGCCAAGAAGGTGGCGTCGCAAGGGCCGGCCCGGGTCTATCGCCAGGAGCTTCGACTGCTGTAGCCACCTCAGCGGTCGATACCGTTGGGCAACTGGTCGATTGGCCAGTCGAGCAACGTCAGCGCGCTGCGGCACGCGAAGCGGTCGGTCATCCCGGCCACGTAGCTGACGGCGGCGGCCAGGGCCGCGGGTGACATCGCGACGTCGCGGGGGAACTCGTCATCTTCGGGTAATAACGCGGGAAATGCGGCGTAGTGCTCCACCAACCCCCGCAGCATGCCCACTACACGATGCGCCTGCAATTGTGACGCTTCGCGCATGTAGATCGAGCGGTAGTTGAAAGCGCGAAAGGCGGCGAGGGCCTCGGCGTGCGACGAGTCCATGCCGATGACCCCGGTGTCACGGATGGTGGCGATCATGGCATTGATGAACGCGCCGAGTTGTTGTCGGCGCGACGCGCCGCAGCGGTCACGAATCAGACCCGGCAGTTCGTCGGCGTTGACCAGTCCCGCCGAGACCGCGTCCTCGAAGTCGTGGCACACGTAGGCGATCCGGTCGGCCCAACTCACCACCTCGCCCTCGGGCGTCAAAGGTGCCGGACGAGACCACGAATGATTACGGATGCCGTCGAGGGTCTCGTGACACAGATTGAGCGCACGCAGGGAAACGTCAGCGCCCCAAGTCGCGTGATCGAAGCCTCCCACGACGTAGGGATCGAGGGCCTCTTCGCTGGCGTGCCCCCCGGGGCCGTGACCGCAGTCGTGACCTAAGGCGATCGCGTCGGTCAGGGCTACGTTGAGACCGACCGCACGAGCGACGCTCGTGGCGACTTGTGCGACCTCGAGGGCGTGTGTGAGACGAGTGCGCATGTGGTCGTCAGGAAAGACGAAGACCTGGGTCTTGCCCGAGAGGCGACGAAACGAGGTCGAGTGCAGGATCCGGTCACGGTCGCGCTCAAAGCACGTGCGAAAGGTGTCGGGCTCCTCCTCGCGCGCACGCTCTCCTGCGCCGTGCGCTCGAGTAGCGCCGCGCGCCAACCACTGGTCGCTGTACTCCTCGCGGGCGACCCGCGAGGTGGATCGGGCCACGCGTTGGTCGCTGAGGTCCAGGGTGGCCACCGAGTTGCGATGCGCGCGAACTACCTCGTCGAGGGTGAAACCTTCCATGGTGGCAGCCCACTGGACGCTGCGCTGGCTGGGGGAGTCTTCAGTCACGACCTTCATCTTGCCCCAACCTCGTAACATGGGAAAGTCGTTACCGACGGAGGAGTCGTCATGGAAATTCGTATTGGGATTGTGCAGTCGATGAAGGAGATCAGCGTCGAGTTGCCCGACGGCACCGACCGCGACGCTCTGGAGAAGGACGTGCAGGCCGCCCTGGAAGGCGACACCCTGCTGTGGCTGACCGACCGCAAGGGTCGTCGAGTCGGCGTGCCCGCTGCTCGGGTCGCCTACGTGGAATTCTCCACGGCCACTGAGCGCAACGTGGGCTTCGGCGCGGCCTGAGCCGTGATTGACTACCACCTGCACCTCTGGAGCCACGACGATTCTTCGGTGTGGTACCGGCTCGACCAGGTGGCGCAGTACTGCGAAGAGGCGCAACGCCACGGCGTGGACGAACTGGCGCTGACCGAGCACCTCTACCGCTTCGTCGAGTTGCGCGCCACCGTCGGCGATTTCTGGAACCGCTGGGCCTACGAGCCCACCTCGTCGCTGATGGCCGCCTACTTCGACTTCCACGCGCGTAACTCACTCGAGGAGTACGTCACCTTCGCGCAATTGGCCAAGTCCGAGGGCCTGCCGGTGAAGGTGGGCATGGAGGTCGACTACTACCCCGATCAGATGGACGAGGTCTCGGCGTTGGTGGGCCAGTATCCCTTCGACGTCCTGATTGGATCGGTGCATTGGCTCAACACCTGGCAGTTCGACGACATCGACAATGAAGTGCACATGGACGAATGGCGTACTCGCGACGTGGACCAGAGTTGGGATGATTACACACGGGCGCTCGAGGAACTGGCGGCCACGCACGCGGTCGACGTGCTTGCTCATCCCGATGTCATCAAGGTCGCCGGGTTCCTCCCGACGAACCCCGATGCTTTGTGGGATCGCATGGCCGATGCCGCCGCTGCGGTCGACGTGTCCGTCGAGTGCTCGTCGTCGGGTTGGTTCAAACCGGTCAAGGAGCAGTATCCGGCCGACGGCCTTCTCGACCGCTTGGTCGCCCGTGGCGTGACCTTCACCACCGCCTCGGACGCTCACCGTCTCGAGCGAGTCGGCTCGCGTGCCGGCGACCTCGCGACTTTGCTCGAGGCCCGCGGCGTGCACGAGTTGGCCACCTACGAGCAACGACAGCGGATCATGGTGCCGCTGCGGAGTGCCACGTGACGACGCTGGCCGAACTGTCCGAGGACTTCACGTCGCTGACCGATGCCGCGGTCGACCACCTGCTGCGTTTGACTGCGTCGTGGTCACTGCTGGCCGACCTCTCGTTCTCCGACATGGTGTTGGTGGCACCTGATGAGAACACTGTCAACAACGAGGAGTTCGTGGTGCTCGGCCAAGTTCGCCCCAACAACCGCTCGACGCTCATCGTCGACGACCTCATCGGTTCGATCCAACCCTCCTCGCAGTGGCCCCTGGTCAAGAGGGCGTTCGAGTCAGGGCACCGTGCCGTGGGCGAGGTGGCGCTGCCGGCAATTCCCCAAGCAGTGCCGGTGTGGTGCATCCCCGTGCGTTTCGACGGCCGAGTCATCGCGGTGCTCGTGCGATTGCAGGGCCCGTTGCGAGGACCGGCGTCACTCTACGAGCAGGCATATCTCTCGATCTTCGAGCGCTTGTGCTCGATGGTCTCGGACGCCACGTTCCCTTATCGCGAAGACACCGTGGCCGGACCGGGGATGCCGCGCGTCGGCGACGGGATCATCTTGATCAATGAGGTCGGCGAGGTCGAGTTCGCCACCCCTAACGCGACCAACGCCCTGCACCGTCTTGGCGTGTACGCCTCGACGGAGGGTAAAACGTTCGTGGAGGCGGGGCTGCGTATGCGCGTCGTCGATCGATGCCTCGAATACGGCATCCCAGCCATGGAGGAGGTCGACCGCTCCAACGACGTGGCGATTGTCTTTCATTGCATTCCTCTGTTCGACCAAGGTGTCGTGACTGGCGTCGTCGTGCTGTTGCGTGACGTGTCGGACTTGCGTCAACTCAATCGTCTGGTCCTTAACAAGGAAGCCGCGGTGCGCGAGGTCCACCACCGCGTCAAGAACAATCTGCAAACCATCTCGTCCCTGTTGCGTTTGCAGGCGCGCCGTAGCGACGAGCACGACACCGTCGTCGCCCTGCAAGAGGCAGAGCGGCGCGTGCGATCCATCGCTGTGGTGCACGAAGTGCTGAGTCGCGAGCCGGGTGAGGAGGTGGTGTTCGACGAGATCGTGCGTTCCATCGTGCTGCTCGTCGAGGACACGGTCCTTGCACTCCACCCCGTCGAGATCGTCGTCAATGGTGAGTTGGGCACGCTGCCGACGGATCTCGCCACGCCTCTGGCGTTGGCATTGACCGAACTGTTGACCAATGCCGTCGAACACGCCTTCATCGGCTTCGGCGGACCCGACAACGAACACGTGGGCGTCGTGACCCTCGACCTCAGCCTCGAAGGGGATGACGCCGTGGCGGAGATCCGCGACAACGGTCGTGGATTGGAGGACGACTTCAAACTAGATGTGGCGACGAGTCTCGGTCTGTCGATCGTGCGCGACTTGATTCGCTCACAACTCAACGGAACCATCGAGATGACGAACGTGCCGTACGCGGACGGCGGCGGTACCTTGATCAGAGTGGTCGTACCGACCGAACTGACGAACTGACGAATTAGTTCTGCTGCATGCGACGACGCGCGGCCAGCCACTGCTTGCGCAGTTTGCGTCGCTCGTCCTCGGTGGTGCCGCCCCAGACGCCCGACTCCTGGTTGGTCGCCAGGGCGAACTCCAGACAGAGCTTCTGAGCATCGCAGTTGATGCAGACTCGCTTGGCTGATTCAATCTGATCCGTGGCCATGCCGGTCGTGCCGACGGGGAAGAACAACTCGGGTTCGGTGTCGCGGCATGCGGCATTGGCGCGCCAATCGGCGTCATCCCAAGCGTGAGTACGGTTCCAGATCAACGACATGACAAAATCCTTCTAAATTAACGAAATACCCCGAAAAAAGTCCTCGGAGGCCGTTAAGGGCGGGAAGGTAATTTTACTCAGCCGGACCCTTAAATTCAAGCAGTTTTTGGTATTTCGGACCTCAAATGGGCGTCAGTGGCACAATTCTTATCGTGACCTCAATCTTCGCGCACCGTGGGTATCACGTGGAGTGGCCCGAGAACTCGGTGCGGGCAGTGGCCGCCGCGCGCGACATCGGAGCCGATGGCGTGGAGTTTGATGTGTGGTTGAGCGCGGACAAATACCTGATCGTGAACCACGACCGTACCGTCGATGGGCTCGCGATCCCTACGACGTCGTACGCACATTTGCGGTCGAAGCGCGACGTGGCGCAACTCGGTGATGTCCTCGCGGCCGCGGGCCACATGAGGATCAACGTTGAAATTAAATCAACTCGTTCGGCTCCATACAATCGGTCAGCCGCCCAGGCCGTGGCGGCGTTCCTCGACGCGTCGCCGGTGTCGGACCAGTGCCTGGTGTCGAGTTTCTCCCTCGACGTCTGTCAAGAGGTGCGCCGGACGTCGACGACTCGACGAGTGGGCTGGTTGGTCACGCGCCGTCCAGCGCACGCGGTATTGGACCAGGTAGTCACCAGTCGGCTCACCTCGGCGCACTTCGCGTTTTCGCGCGTCAACAGTTCGGTGATCGACCGCGCCCGTGACCTGGGAATCGAATTGCACGTGTGGACACCGAATCTGCGCCGCGACATTGACCGGATGCTCGATCTCGGCGTGGGCGCGCTGATCACCGACGACGTCGTCCTCGCCCAAGAACTTCGCGCGCGGCACCTTCCTACTTCCAAGTAACCGTGACCTAGATTGGGGGTATGAACGTTGTCGTGTGTGTCAAACAGATTCCCGATCCCGCAGCCCCCCAATCTCTGGACGCCGAGCACCGGTTGAACCGAACGGGCAAGTTGATCCTTGACGAGGCCGATACGTACGGCGTCGAGGTCGCCTTGCGCCTGGTCGAAGCCGCGGGCCAGGGCGAGGTGTCCGTGGTCTCGATGGGTGACGCCACCGACCTGACGGGCATTCGTAGCGCGCTGGCGATGGGCGCGATGCGCGCCACCGTCGTGTCGGATCCGTCGCTCAAGGGCGCCGACGCCCTCACAACGGCCAAGGTGTTGGCGGCGGTGTTGTCGCGTGAATTACCCGATCTGATTCTGGCCGCGACCGAGTCATCTGACGGCTACACGGGCACCTTGCCCGTGCAGTTGGCGCAGTTGCTCGACTTGCCCGCTCTCACGTTCGCCACGTCAGTGGACGTCGAAGGTGACACGGTAGTGGTTCACCGACAGACGGAGGCTGGTTACGACGAGGTCGCCACCCAGTTACCCGCCGTGGTGACTGTCACGGCCGGCGTGGTCGAACCGCGCTACGCCACGTTCAAGGGGATCATGGCGGCCAAGTCGCGCCCGGTCACGGTGATGAGTGTCGCCGATCTAGGTCTTGACGCCGCCGCCCTCGACCCCCGACAGGACATCGTGGCCGTGGAGACGGCCACCACCAGGGCCGCTGGCGAGAAGTACGTCGACGACGGCCAGGGAGCCGCGCGCATCGTCTCGTTCCTGGAGCAGATCAAGATTCTCTCAGGGAGCGCGTCATGACGGTCACGAATCTGTGGGTTGTGTCTGAGCCCGCCGGTAGCGGCGTGACGTCGACCTCGAAGGAACTCATCAGTGAGGCTCGGCGACTGGGTGCGACGGTGACCGCCGTTTCTTGGGGAGCCGATGGCGAGGCGGCGGCCAGCCTGGTCGGTTCTTTTGGTGCTAGTCGGCTGTTGGACCTCGGTGACTTGGGTGCAGTGCTGCCAGCCAGCATCGTGGCTGCGACACTCGCGTCGTTGTTGGCGAGTGAGAGTCCCGACGCCGTATTGATCCCCGCGAGCAATGACGGACGCGACATCGCCGCACGACTCTCGGCACTGCTGGACACACCGGTGTTGACCAATGTGACGGGACTGCGCGATAGCGCGGGCCTGCAGAGCGAGCACCCGATCTTTGGCGGCACGCAGACGGTACTGGCGCGTCTTCGCGCGAGCGGCCCCGGACTCTTCGTGGTACGGGCCAAGTCCTTCGTGGCCGACGCCACCGGTGGCGCGGCGGCCGAGCGAGTCGCCGTCACCGCCGTAGTGCCCTCGACTCGGGCCGCCACGGTGCGCTCCTCGCACGTCGAGGAGCGCACGGGCCCAGCTCTCGAGGACGCTGCCGTCGTGGTGTCGGGCGGGCGAGGACTCGGAGACGAGGCGTCGTACGAGCTCGTCAACGAGTTGGCGCGACTGCTCAACGGTGCGCCGGGGGCGAGCCGTGCGATTGTCGACGCCGGCTGGGTGCCCTACTCGCATCAGGTGGGCCAGACGGGCAAGACGGTCAAGCCCGATCTCTACATCGCGTGTGGCATCTCGGGCGCGACCCAGCACATGGTGGGCATGAAGGGTGCATCTCACATCGTGGCGATCAACAAGGACCCGGACGCGCCGATCTTCTCGATCAGTGACTTCGGTGTCGTGGGCGACGTGCACAGCGTTCTTCCAGCGCTGATCGCCGCCCTCAAGGCGCGCCCCTAACCCCTTTGTTTCATGTGAAGTGGCAAGTTCATGGGATTGCGTGCTGCGCACGGTGATGCGGATTCTTTAGGCTAAGAGTCATCAATATGGAAATCGCGTCCACGTCACACACCCGTCGGTGGTGGGTTTTGGTGACCGTCAGTGTCACACAGTTGATGGTGGCGCTGGACGCGACGGTGATCAACATCGCGTTACCACGCGCACAAGTCGACCTCAACTTCTCCTCCGCGAATCGCCAGTGGCTGATCACGGCTTACGCCTTGGCGTTCGGTTCACTGATGTTTCTAGGAGGTCGTTTGAGCGACCTCTGGGGACGGCGTACGTCGTTGATGGTGGGACTGGTCGGGTTCGCTCTGGCCTCCGCGGTCGGCGGCGCCGCGCGGTCCTTCGCGGTCCTCGTGACCGCCCGTGCGGTCCAAGGGGTCTTTGGTGCCCTGCTCGCGCCCGCGGCATTGGCGGCGTTGACCCTGACCTTTCGCGAGCCCCTCGAACGGGCCAAGGCCTTCTCCATCTTCGGAGCGGTGGGCGGATCCGGGGCGGCCATCGGTTTGTTATTGGGCGGAGCCTTGACCCAATGGGCGTCGTGGCGATGGTGCCTGACCATCAACCTGTTCTTCGCGGCCGTGGCGCTCGTCGGCGTTGTCGTCTTCGTGGACCGCGGTCGCGCCGAGAGCACGATCCATCTCGACCTGGTTGGCTCGGTACTGGGAAGTACGGGCCTGTTCGCACTGGTTTTCGGACTCGGTCGTGCCGTCACCACGGGATGGGGCAACTTCGACACGTGGTTGAGCCTGGTGGTCGCGGGCGTGTTGATGATCTTCTTCGTCATGTGGCAGGGGCGATCGAGGTTCCCGCTTCTGCCGCTTCGCATCGTGACCAATCGCACCCGCGGTGGCTCGCTGATCGCCCTCTTCATCACGAGTATCGGAATCTTTGGCATCTCGTTGTTCTTGGCGTACTACCTGCAGAACACCCTGGGTTACTCGCCGATGAAGACGGGGATTCTCTTCCTGCCATTGGTGGGTGCGCTGGCGTTCTCGGCGTCACTGGCCAGTGCACGCCTCTTGGCCCTGGTCGGACCACGACCACTGGTTCCCGTCGGGATGCTGCTCGGCATGATGGGAATGATCTTGTTCACGAAGTTGCCGGCGTACCCGGACTACTTCGGACACGTCCTGCCCGGCCTGGTGGTGACCGGCCTGGGCCTCGGTCTTATTTTTGCGCCCTCCACGGCCAGTGCGACGGCGGGCATCGAACCCCGTGACGCGGGTGCGGCGTCGGCCATGGTCAACACCGCCCAACAGATCGGTGGTTCGGTGGGGACCGCGCTGCTCAACACCATCGCGGTTATCACGGCGCGTCGGGCATCGATCTGTGTGCCCTCCGCGGGGTCACCCGTCTGTCCGACGGCCACGGCGGCGACCATTCACGGGTATTCCGTCGCGTTTTGGTGGGCGGCAGGTTTCTTCGGCGTCGGTGCCCTCGTGACGTTCTTCCTGCTGGAGTCCGGAGTACCCGAACTCGAAGGTGACCTGGTCCCGTTGATCTAAATGAGGGGCCAGGGGTAGGGCGGCCAGTCGCGGTCCTGATCGGGGGAGGGGAAGCTGCTCGCCACCAGTAGTTGGTGCGCACGCCGGCGAGTCATCTCGACCTCTTCGGCACTGAGGTAGAAGCCGAGATCACCGGTCTCGCCCTGGCCGAGACGCGCGAGGGGTTCGAGGAGACGATCGGGCAGGGCCTCTTCGGCGTACTCCCAAATCACGGTGCGCAATTTCTCCTCCTCGTGGAAGCAGAGCCCGTGGTCGATGGCCCAACAGCGCATCGTGTCGAAGAGGATGTGACCGCCCTTGCGATCAGCATTATTCGCCACCACGTCGAAGGCGCACAGGTCGGTGAACCAATCGAGCAGCGTCTCCTTCTCGCGCAAAGTGAAGTAGTGGTCGTCCGTCGCGTCGTCGATCCACCACTGCAGTGAGCCGACGCCGAAGGGTAAGTCCTCGCGCGCGATGGTCGTGGGAACGAGATCGGTGCCGAGCAGTTGGTCGAGCTCCCACGCCGCCACCTCGCGGCGCCACAGCCCATCGTCGAAATCCCACAGGGGACGTTCACCGGCCTCGGCTTTGTAACAGGCCAGCGCGCTGACGCCGTCGAGATCGAGTGTGACGAGTAGCGCCTGGTTCGAGGAGCCGGCGACGCGGCCTTCGACACCCACCGCGCCGTGGCGCAGTAGTTCGAGTTGGTCCTCGCGACGCACGCTCAGCGCACGGGCGCGCGGTGCCCATTGGTGCGCGGACAGTCGTGACCTCGCGGGTCGAGGGGCCCTCCGCACAAGGGACACGGCGGTCGTCCGGCTTCAACGAGTCGGGTGATGGCGATGGCGAGACCGCCGGCCCACTCCTTGCTCAAGGCGATGGTCGCTTCGTCGTCGTCCTCTTCCGCCGAGGCGAAAGTGACCTCGATCACGTCACGTTCCTCGTCGACGGCGATCGCGATGTCGCCCACCGCGAAGTCCGCTTCGTATTCGGGCTCCAAGGTGAAATCGTCGGGGAGGTGGCCCGGTCGCCCCAGGTCATCGAGGACTTGAGAGATCCACTGGGCCAGCGCCGCCAATTGCACCTTCTCGCACTTCAAGATGACCAGGCGACGACCCTGGCGGGCCTGCAGCAGGAAGAGGCGATTGCCGACCTCGCCGCGCACCCCCACCATGACCTTGTCGGGACTGTCGAATTCGTACTTCATGAGGCGATGAGCTCCTTCAATGATCCCGTGTTGTTCACACTCAACACGAGGGGCGTGGCGCTGGTGAGGACGATGGCGCTGATCGAACACGTCGAGATCATCGTGCGCTGGAAGAGATCCAGGGGCACGCCCTGGGCGTAGGTCACGGCGGCCTTGATGGGATCGGCGTGGCTGACGACCACGATGGTCTCTCCGTGATGGTCCTGCGCCAGTCGCTCCAGTGTCGTCCAAATGCGCAACTGCATCTCGGTGAAGGATTCGCCGGCGGGGAAACGGAACGTGCTGGGGGCGTGTTGCACCGCGCGCCATTCGGGCCTCTTGCTCAGCGACGCCAGCGTCTTGCCGGTCCAGTCACCGAAATCGCATTCCAGGAGGCCACGTTCGGTCTTGGCCCGCAGATGCAACGCCGTGGCGATCGGTGCGGCGGTCTCTCTCGTGCGCTCGAGCGGCGAGACGTAGAGGGCGCGCGGGGGCGTCTCGAGTTCACTTAGGCGCTCGGCGGCGCGTTGCGCCTGAGCGACGCCCTTGGCCGAGAGGTGCAGTCCCGGCGCGCGCCCGGGCAGTACCTTGCCCGTGGTGCCAGTGACGCCGTGGCGCACGAGAAGAATAGTGGTGGGCGGTGGTGTGGGGGTGCGGGCCATGAACCTACGACGCGCGCACGGGGATGCGCCGCGGCCCAGGATTCGCGGTCTCGGGCCAGCGCTTGCGCGAGACTTGAGCGAGTTTGTGCAGCAAGGCAACCGCTCCCGGATCGTCGTCACCGGGACGGGTCTCGATGAGGCCCTTCTCCCTCAACGCACTCATTAACTCACGTCCCTGGTCGGTGCGAACGATGACGAGCGTCCAGTCGTTGAAAGCGCCGATGCCGCCTGCGGACAAGTCGGCGTGCTCGGCGGCGAAGTCGGGGCAACTCTTGCAACCTTCGCGAGTGTAGGCGTGGGCCTCCTTAAGTGGCACTTCGTGATAGCCACCGTCACGGGTCCAGATCTGAAAGACCCCCTTGATGTTCATCTTCACGATGTCGGCGCGCTTCAGTCCGTACTGCTTGTCGAAGAGCTCTTCAAAAATGGCGTCGTCAAAGGTCTTGGAGCACAGCAGTCCGATGGTCAAGCTGAGTCGACGCGCGATCTTGCCCGCCTTGCGCGTCTGCATCGCTCCGGGGGCCGACGCCATGCAACCCATGCCCACCAGGGCAATGCGCTCGGCGCCGGATTCCACCGCCTGGGGGTAGGCCAGCAGGTTGGCGCTATAGGTGTAACGCGACTTGGCGGTGTCGAGCACTTCGGCACGGTTGCGCGCGACCCGCGGCTCGGCCCGCCACGTCGTGCCATCGCCCTCGAGGCCACTCACCAACGCAGCGTCGATGAGATCGTTCTCGAGGGCGTAGATCAGCAGCGTTGAGACGAAACCACCGTCTTGTCCGTTCTCGACGACGCCGTCATCCAGCGAGCGCGCCAAGAGCACGTCACCGATGCCGTAGACCTCGTCGTCATTGCGTTCGCGGGCGAAACGGTGCTGGTCGATCTCGGACTCCCAGTTGCGAAAGCGCGGGCAGGCCCGAGTGCACATCGTGCAGCCCTTGACGCCGTGAGTGCAGTCCTCGGGCCCCCCATCGATGTCGAGGTGGAAGGGCTTGTAGACCCCGCCCGTCGCGTCGTAGTCCAGTACGGGGTGAGGGCAGGCGACGACACAGGCTGCGCAACCGGTGCACAGGCCTGACGTGACGACCTCGCTGAATAGTTCGCGCCACTGCGGTTTTTCGATAGCCATGGTTACAACCTTAGTAAGAGCCCTTCGCGGTCCGGTATGGTGCACGGGTGCCAGAAGTGCTGGAAGTCGAGTCGTACCGTCTCCTCGCCGATCAACTGGTGGGCGCGACCATTACCAAGGGGTGGAGCGACGGTTACGCGGCCAAGAAGTTGTTGTCGACCGCGCAATGGGCCCGCACCGTCAAGGGGCTCACGATCACTGCGACCGATCGTCGTGGCAAGCTGATGCTCCTCGAAACCGACGGCGTGCGCCTCGGTATGCGATTCGGCATGACCGGCGTACTGCTGATCGACTCAGTGGCGGGCATCGACGGTCTGTTTTACGGACCGCACACCTACCGGTCGGAGTGGGTCCGCGCAGGTCTGGCGTTCGACGACGGGCGTCGGTTGTTGCTGCATGACCCGCGCCGCCTGGCCCGTGTCGAGATCGATCCGGACCTGTCCGATCTCGGTCCTGATGCCATGTCGCTCACCCGTGCCCAGTTCGAGTCGATCGTGACCGTCACCCGCGGCGAAGGTCCCGCCATCAAGGCCCGTCTGTTGGATCAGTCCGTCGTCGCGGGCGTCGGTAACTTGCTAGGTGACGAGATCCTGTTTCGCGCCGGTATCGATCCGCGCACACCGACCGGGCGCCTGACGCCCGCTCAGCGGGTCGCGCTCTACAAGTCGTTCACCCAGACGATGCGCACCCTGCAACGTCGCGGCGGCTCTCACCTGGGTGACCATATGCCTGGACGCTCCCCAGCGGGAATCTGCCCGCGCGACGGGGGTGCGATGCGCATCGCGGTCGTCGGCGGGCGAACCACGTACTGGTGCTCGGAGCACCAAAAGTAAGAATTCCATTGGGCTCGTCGGGGTCACCCGCGAAAAAGTGAAGAATAGTCGAATGCAACATCTCATCTCCCAATACGGCTACATCGGCCTGTTCTTCATCGCGCTGCTGTCCTCGGCCTGTTTGCCGGTACCTTCAGAGGTCGCCTTCGGCCTCGCCGGCGCCTACTGCACGACCGCGTTCGCGGCCCATCCGCAGTTCAGCGTCGTCAAGGTGGTCATCATCGGCACCATCGGATCGGTTGTCGGATCGATCATCGCCTACGAGCTCGGGCGCAGGGCCGGGCGCGCCATCGTGGATCGCTATGGAAAGTTTCTCTTGCTCTCGCACCGCGATCTGGACGCGTCCGAGGTGTGGTTCCAGAAGTATGGCGCACCCTCAGTGCTCCTGGGCCGTCTGATCCCCGTGGTACGAGCCTTCATCTCAGTGCCCGCCGGACTGGCCGAGATGAAGCGTGGACGCTTCATCGTGCTGACCACCATCGGGTCGGCGATCTGGGTGTGGCTGCTCACCGAGTTGGGCTACCGTGCCGGCAAGAACCAGCATTTCGTCAAGTACTTCAAGGACGCTGAGTACCCGATCGTCGCCCTCGTGATCCTGGTAGTGGTCGCCGGTGTCTGGCACCGTTGGCACACGATGAAGAATCCTCCGCGACACGCGCGCGGTCGTCACTAACCCCGGATTGCCGCCAGTACGCGTTGGGCGTGACCCTTGGTGCGCGGGCCGTACCAGGCGTGTTCGATGAGACCAGTGGGTCCCACGACGAACGTGGCGCGAATCACCCCCACGACCGTTTTGCCGTAGAGCATCTTCTCGCCGTAGGCGCCGTAGGCCGCCATCGTGGTGGTCGATGGGTCACTTAAGAGGTCGAAGTCGAGGCCGAACTTCGCGCGGAACTTCTGATGTGACGCCGCGTCGTCAGGCGAGACACCTACGACGCGCACCCCGAGGTCCTTGAATGCGACGAGTTCTTCGTTGAAGCCGCAGGCCTCCACGGTGCAGCCAGGAGTGTCGTCCGCAGGATAGAAATAGAGCACGTAGCGCTCAATGCGCAGCGAGTCGGAAGAGACCTCTCGACCGTCTTGATTCTTCAATGAAAAGTTTGGGGCCGTGGCGCCCACTACGAGACGTGGCATGGTGCTCCTTTGACGGTGGTGGGCCGGTGCGGACCTCGCACCTAGACTAGGAGCGAAGCTCTAGAAGTGAGCTTGGGCCCTCCTTACGAACGCCGGTTCCGGGTCCAACCGAGAAACGACCGTAGGACCATGACTAGCGAAACGATTGAGGCATCCATGTCTCAGGACTCGTACGACACCAAGAAGACCTTTGCCGAGTTGGGTATCGCGCCCGAATTGGTGGCGGTTCTCTCCGCCCAAGGCATCACGTCCGCTTTCCCGATCCAAGCGATGACCATCCACGATGCGCTGGCCGGACGCGACGTCTGCGGCAAGGCCAAGACCGGATCGGGTAAGACGCTCGGCTTCGGGCTGCCCTTGTTGCAGCGCGTCGCCGCCAGCGCGCAGCTTGAGCGCGCCGAGGGGGGCCCCGCGCGTCCGCGCGGCCTCGTCCTCTTGCCAACGCGCGAACTTGCGGTCCAGGTCCACGAGGTCCTCGAACCCCTCGGTGCGGCCTTGGGGCTGCACGTGAATGCCGTGTACGGCGGTGCGGATATCGAACGCCAGGTCAAGTCCCTGCGCCGCGGCTGTGACGTGATTATCGCGACGCCTGGTCGACTCATCGACCTCGGGGACCGTGGGGAGCTCAACGTCGAGATGCTCGATGTCTTGGTGCTCGACGAAGCCGACCGCATGGCCGATATGGGGTTCATGCCCCAGGTCGAGTGGGTGCTGCGCCGTATCGCGGAGCATCCGCACCAGACCTTGTTGTTCTCGGCGACGCTCGACGGCGCCATCGACCGCCTGGTGAAGCGCTACCTCACCGACCCGGTCTTTCACGAAGTGGCGAGCGACACCCAGACGGTGTCACTGATGGTGCACCACTTCTTGACCGTGCACCAGATGGACCGCATCAAGGTGGCGGCGGCGATCTGCAACTCCTTTGACAAGACGATCATCTTCTGTCGCACTAAGCGTGGCGCCGACCGGCTCGTCGAACAACTCCAGAAGGAAGGGGTCGATGCGGCCGCCATCCACGGCGACCTGCGCCAGAGCCAGCGCGAGAAGGCCCTCGCCGACTTCAGTGCCGACAAGCTCGCGGTGCTTGTGGCCACTGACGTCGCCGCTCGTGGACTGCACATTGACGGAGTGGACTGCGTCATGCACTTCGACCCGCCCGAAGACCACAAGGCGTATCTGCATCGTTCGGGGCGTACCGCGCGGGCGGGTTCCACGGGCGTCGTCGTGTCGCTGCTGCTGTGGAACCAGATCATCGAAGCCGAGGTCATCATGCGCCGCTTGGCAATGAAGCGCCCGGTGGTTGAGGTCTTCTCCAACGACCCGCGACTCAAGGATCTCGCCAACTGGGACCCGACCAAGGAGACAGCCGCTTCGTGAGCGACATCGCCCTCTCCGTTTACCAGGCAGATACCACCATCCAGCGGGCCCTGGTCGTTGTGGCCCATCCCGACGATATCGACTTCGGTATGGCGGGCACGATGGCGGTCCTGACCGGTCAGGGTGTGGACGTTGCTTACTGTCTCGTCACGTCGGGCGACGCGGGCGGTGACGATTCGACCCACTCCAAAGAGGAGCGTGCCGCGATCCGCGAGGCCGAGCAGACGGCGGCGGCGGCGGCGGTGGGCGTCTCGAGCCTCACGTTCCTTCATTGGCCCGATGGTCAGGTGGAAGTGACCCTGGAGTTACGAAAGGCCATCTCGCGCGTCATTCGCCAGCATCGCCCCGATCTGGTGCTGACTCAGAGTCCCGACCGTAACTTTGATCGAATTCACTCATCGCACCCCGACCACATGGCCGTCGGCGAGGCGACTCTGCGCGCGGTGTACCCCGACGCACGCAATCCCCACGCCTTCCCCGAACTGCTAGTCGAGGGTTTCTCGCCCCACGTGGTGTCGACCGTGTGGGTGGGTGGTTCGACGCCGAATCTCGTGGTGGACATCACCGACACCTTCGCGGCGAAAATCGCCGCTCTTCGTAGCCACGTCTCACAAGTCGGTCACCGCGACGACCTCGAGGACATGATGCGTACCTGGGCCACCACCAATGCTGATGTCGCGGGTTTGGCTTCGGGTCGCTTGGGCGAGACCTTTCGGGTCGTCAACACCGCCTGACCCCAGCGGTTTAGGGTAGTCCCATGTCGAAGGCGTCGCCGAGCGACCACAATGTACGAACTCCGATTGGACAGCGTTCCGCACCACGCGGGCTGAAGGAGCTGCTTCGCGGGGTCACGCGCCAAAATGCCGCGGGACAGGTGCTCGCCGGCGTCACCCTCCTGGCCATCGCCATCCCCGAACAACTCGCCACCTCACAACTGGCCGGCGTGCCGGCCTTCGCGGCGATGATCGCCTTCATCGGCGCCACCGTGGTCTTCATCTTCTTCGGTTCGAACCCCATCGTCTCGGTCGGCGCTGACTCGACGATCGCACCGCTCTTCGCCGTGGCGCTGCTGCGGGTGGCCTTACCCAATTCGTCGCAATATTACGGTTTGGTGGCCGCCACCGCCGTCGTCACCGGAGTGATGGTCATGACCGTGGGTCTCTTCAAACTCGGGTGGCTTGCCGACTTCATGTCGGTGCCCATCGTGACGGGATTCATGTGCGGCATCGGCGTCATCATCGCCGTGCACCAACTACCCCATGTGCTCGGCGTGACGTCGGGCGGCGACTCGGTCGTGCAGCGCTTGGCGGCGCTCAGTCACCACCTGGGTCACATCAGTTCCTGGTCGCTCGCACTCGCCGTGGCGACCCTCGCCATCATGGTGGCGGGCGAGGCTATCAACCCCCGGCTGCCCTGGGCGCTTGTCGCCGTCGTGCTCGGCGCGGTGATCTCCTCGTCGCTGTCGCTCAGTCACCACGGGGTCCAGGTGCTGGGCTCGGTCAGCGTGGGTCTGCCGCACTGGCGTCTGGCGTGGTTCACCTTGCACGACTGGAGCGTCGTGGTGACGACGTCGCTCACCTTGCTGGTGGTGATCATGAGCCAGAGCGCCGCCACGGCGCGTTCGTCAGCCGACGAGATTGGCGTGGCTGACAATCTCAGCCGTGACTTCGTAGGAGTCGGCCTCGCAAACGTGGCGACCGGACTCCTCGGAACCATCCCGGTCAACGCGTCGCCGGCGCGCACGACGGTCACCCAACTCGCCGGGGGCCGCACGAAACTGGTGGCGATCGTGGCGGGAGGCGGTGCGCTCGTGCTGTCGCCGCTGGCCGGCGAGGCGAAGTTCGTCCCCCTGGCCTCGTTGGCGGGCGTCTTGTTGTTCATCGCCGGACGCCTGATCAAACTGACGCGTCTTCGTAGCGTGTGGCGCACCAGCCGCGTGGAGTTCGCCTTCGCCATCGTGGCCTGGGTCGGCGTCATCTTCCTCGGTGTCGAAGTCGGCCTGGCCATCGCCGTCGCGCTGGCGATACTGGTCCAGATGTGGCGTGCCGCGCGTCCGCGAATGGTGGAACTGGGTCGTCGTGAGGGCACGACCAGTTGGGAACCCTTCGGCGCCAAGGGCGTGGAGCGCGTGGATCACGTACTCGCACTCTTCTTCGACGAGGACCTCTTCTTCGCCAACGCGGGGGTCTTTCGACGCGAACTGCACGACGTGATGCGCCAGCGTCCTCAGACTCGCCACGTCGTCCTCGACGCGGTGGCGATCTCTGACATTGATTTCACCGCACTGGCGACGCTGAGTCAGATCACCCGCGACTTTGAGGGCGACCACATCTCGTTATCACTGGCGCGCGCCAACGGTGTCGTGCGCGCCGCGTTGGCGCGCACGTCGGACAAGGCGCTCGAGCGCATCAAGTTCTACGACTCGGTCGACGCCGCGGCGAGTCACGCCGCCAAGACCAAGACGGCCTAGGCCTGGGCCAACTGACGTAGGACGAAGTTGAGAACGCCACCGTGTCGGTAGTAGTCGGCCTCGGTCGGCGTGTCGATGCGTAGGCGCACCTCGAACGTCACCGACTCGCCATTTTGTCGAATCGCGGTGATCGTCACGCGCGGCACGGTCTCGCCGCGGTTCAGCGGATCGAGACCGTGGACCGAGAATGTCTCGGTACCGTCGAGTTGGTGCGTCGCGGCCGATTCACCCGTCAAGAACTGCAGGGGCAAGACGCCCATGCCCACCAGGTTTGAACGGTGGATACGCTCGAAACTCTCGACCAGGACAGCCTTGACGCCCAGCAACTTGGTGCCCTTGGCCGCCCAGTCGCGGCTCGAACCACTCCCGTATTCTTTGCCCGCGATAATCATCAACGGAGTGCCCTCGGCCGCGTAGGCCATGGCCGCGTCGAAGATCGACATCTCCGTGCCCTGGGGCAGTTTGATGGTCACGCCGCCCTCGGTGCCGGGGGCTAACTGATTGCGAAGACGGATGTTAGCGAAGGTGCCACGCACCATGACTTCGTGATTACCGCGGCGAGTGCCGTAGCTGTTGAAGTCGGCCGTCGCCACGCCACCGTCGGTGAGATAACGACCAGCCGGGACGCTGGGGCGGATGTTGCCCGCGGGCGAGATGTGGTCGGTCGTGACCGAATCGCCGAGCTTGGCCAATACGCGCGCGTTCTCGATGTCGCTGACCGTGCCCGGCTCCATCGTGAGCCCCTCGAAGTACGGGGGCAGCTTCACGTAGGTCGAGCGATTGTCCCAGGCGTAGGTGACGGCATTCGTGGTGGGTACACCCTGCCAGCGCTCGTCGCCGCTGAAGGCGCTGGCGTATCGCTCTTCGAACATCTCGGGGGTGATCGACGCGCGCACCGCAGCGGCAACGTCGGCGTCGCTCGGCCACAGGTCGGCCAGGAAGACCGGTGCACCGTCGCGGTCGGTTCCCAGGGGCTCCGATGAGAGATCGATGTCGATGGTGCCCGCCAGCGCGTAAGCGACGACCAGGGGCGGTGACGCCAGGAAGTTCTGTTTCACGTCTGGGTGGATACGACCCTCGAAGTTACGGTTGCCCGACAACACCGAGACGACCGAAAGGTCGTGCTCATTGACAACCTCGGACACGCCCTCGAGGAGCGGTCCGGTGTTGCCGATGCAGGTGGTGCAACCGTATCCCGCGAGGTAGAAGCCCAACTGGTCGAGGGCGTCCACCAGGTTCGCTCGCTCGAGGTAGTCCATGACGACGCGGCTACCGGGAGCCAGCGACGTCTTGACCCACGGTTTGGCGCTGATGCCGCGTTCCACAGCGGCCTTGGCGACCAGGCCGGCGGCGACCAGTACCGAAGGATTCGAGGTGTTGGTACACGAGGTGATGGCAGCCACCGTGACGGCTCCGTCACGCAGGTGTTCGGCGAAGCCGGTGCCCAATACTTCCTTGGGCTCGCGCCCCAACGCCGTGCGAAAGGCCCCGCGCGCGCCCGACAAGGAGACTCGGTCCTGGGGACGCTTAGGTCCGGCCAAACTGGGTTCGACGCTCGACAGGTCCAACTCGACGTACTCCGAGTACGTGGGCTCGAGGGATTCGGCGTCGTGCCAGATGCCTTGCGCCTTGGCGTAAGCCTCGACCAGGGCCAGCTGCTCGGCCGGCCGACCGGTGAAGGCCAGGTAGTCCAGGGTTACTTGGTCGATCGGGAACAGCGCGCAGGTCGCACCGTACTCGGGGGACATGTTGCCGATCGTCGCACGGGTCTCGAGGGAGACTGATGAGACGCCGGGTCCGTACGCCTCAACGAACTTGCCGACCACGCCGTGCTTGCGCAACAACTCGGTGATGGTGAGCACGACGTCGGTAGCCGTCACGCCCTCGCTGGTGGCTCCCGAGAGTCGCAGTCCTACCACGGGCGGGATGAGCATCGACGTGGGCTGGCCCAGCATGCCGGCCTCGGCCTCGATACCGCCGACGCCCCAACCCAGCACGCCCAGACCATTGACCATGGTGGTGTGCGAGTCCGTGCCCACGACGGTGTCCAGATACGCCATGCCCTTGTTCTCGAAGACGACGCGAGCGAGGTGCTCGAGGTTGACCTGGTGGCAGATGCCCATCCCCGGGGGGACAACGCGGAACTGGTCGAAACTGCTCTGAGCCCACTTGAGGAAGGTGTAGCGCTCGATGTTGCGGTCGTACTCGATCGCCACGTTCTGCTCGTAGCTCTCGGGGGTGCCAGTGCGCTCGAGGATGACGGAGTGGTCGATCACCAACTCGACCGGGACCAACGGGTTGATCTTGGCCGGGTCGCCGCCTAGAGCAATGATTGCATCGCGCATGGAAGCCAGGTCGACGACGGCGGGCACCCCGGTCAGGTCCTGCATGAGCACGCGCTCGGGAGTGAAGGCAATCTCGGTGGCGTCGTCGCCTGCGGCCTCACCATGGCGTGTGGGCGTCTCACTCCAACGGGCCAGCGCTTCGATGTCGGCCGCGGTGACCTTCACGCCGTCCTCGTGGCGCAGCAAGTTCTCCAACAGCACTTTGATCGAGTAGGGCAAGCGGTCGATCGCGAAGGAACTCAGACCGCTCGCGCGCAGCGAGAAGTAGTTCAGAGTTCGAGCGTTGACGGCCAGGGTGTCGAGCGCGTTGAAGGAGTTGAGGGAGGAGGTCATACAACTATTCTGCCCGCTTTTCGAGGCCTCTGGAGCGCCTGACGTGGCCGGGTCGGAGCCAGATGGGAGAATGCAACGGTGACTTCCACTTACGACGTTCTCCACGAGCGACTACGTAGCGCCTTTGACGCCGTCGCCCCCGGGGCCGATCCGGTGCTGCGGACCTCGGATCGCAGCGACTATCAGGCCAACGGCGTGATGGCCCTGGCCAAGTCCCAGGGCATGAACCCGCGCGAAATGGCGACGCTGATCCTGAGCCACCTCGACCTGGCCGGAGTGGCCGACGTCGAAGTGGCGGGGCCGGGTTTCTTGAACCTGACTCTCACGACGGGATTCTTGGACGAACAGTTGCGCACGTTGTTATTTGACGAACGTCTCGGCGCCGCCACAATCAGTGGGCGCACGGCCGTCATCGACTACTCGGCGCCCAATGTCGCTAAAGAGATGCACGTCGGGCATCTGCGCTCGACGGTGATCGGCGACGCCCTTGCGCGAATGTACCGGTTTCGTGGCTACCGGGTCATCGCACGAAATCACGTGGGCGACTGGGGCACACCCTTTGGGATGTTGATCGAGCACCTGCTCGATCTGGGCGAGGACGAAGCGATTGCGTCATTGTCGATCGGCGACCTCGACAGTTTCTACCGCGGCGCGCGAGCGAAGTTCGATGCGGACGACGCCTTTAAGGAACGCAGCCGGGCCCGTGTGGTGGCCCTACAGAGTGGCGACGCCGAGACACGACGTCTCTGGCGGATCCTGGTGGACGAGTCCGTGGCGTACTTCGCCGAGGTGTACGCGGCGCTGAACGTGACGTTGACCCCCGCCGACGTCGTGGGCGAGTCCTACTACAACGACATGCTCGAGGACGTGGTGCGTGATCTCGATGCCGCCGGGCTGCTCGTCGAAAGTGGGGGCGCGCTGTGCGTCTTCCCCGAGGGTTTCACCAACCGCGACGGCGAGCCCTTACCCCTTATCGTGCAAAAGCGTGACGAGGGCTTCGGCTACGCCGCCACGGACCTCGCGGCCGTTCGCGACCGGGTGTCGCGCCTACACGCCGACGAGATCCTCTACGTGGTGGGGGCTCCGCAGGGCCAACATTTCGAAATGGTCTTCGCCGTGGCGCGCGCGGCCGGCTGGCTGCCCGACTCGGTGCGTTGTGAACACGTGGCCTTCGGCAACGTCCTCGGGCCGGACCGCAAGATGTTCAAGACCCGTTCAGGCGAGACGGTCAAGTTGATCGGACTCCTCGATGAGGCGACCGAGCGCGCCGACGCGGCGCTGGCACTACGTTCGAACGACTTGTCCGAGGCCGACCGCCATCATTTGGCGCGCCAGATCGCCCGCGCCGCGGTGAAGTACGCCGACCTCTCCACGGACCGTCAACGTGACTACGTCTTCGACTTGGATCGCATGATTGCCTTCGAGGGCGATACCGGCCCCTACCTGCAGTATGCGCATGCACGACTTCGCTCGATCTTTCGCCGCCTGGACACCCCCTGGGAGCCCGGTGCCGTGACCTTCGAGTTGCGCGAAGACCCCGCGCGCTCACTGGCACTGGGACTGGTGGCGTTCCCCGAGGCACTCGAGGGGGCGCTGGCGACGCTACAGCCGCACCGATTGAGCGGCTATCTGTTCGACGTGGCGCAACGCTTCACCACGTTCTACGAGGCGTGCCCGGTGCTGTCGGCACCGGAGCCCACACGCAGCGAACGACTGGCGTTGTGTGAGTTGACGTCACGCACGTTGGCACTGGGCCTGTCGTTGCTCGGCATCGAGGCGCCCGACCAGATGTAACGACGCGCCGACGAGATAGTTGGCGCTTGCCGGAGTGACGAGCCTGCACGCGGGTGCGTCGGTGCGTTAGGGTCGTGAATGCCTCGCGGCAGCGAAGTTGGTGAGATTCCAACGCTGTCCCGCAACTGTAAGTGGACGAAGTCGTCCACGAAGCCAGGTCGCCTGCTGCGAGGAGATTGTCAAGACAGCTCTCGAGGTAAAGGGCGGTCGTTCGGATATCCATCCGTCGTCCACACCACTTCGACGGAAAGGAGATATCCATGTTCAAGTCCCTTCGGTTGGTACTGGCCCTCTCATTGGGTGCCATTGCTCTTCCCCTACTCAGCACGACGTCGGCTACGGCGAGTTCGTCGCCCTCGTGCATCGTGTCCTTGTCGCCCACGGCGACCGAGACACTCTTCGCCATCGGGGCCGGACCTCAGGTCCAGGCGGTCGACAGCGATTCGAACTACCCGACCCACGGCCTGCCGACCAAGCGCGTCAACGCACTCAATCCCAGTGTGGAAGCGGTGCTGGGCATCTGCAAGTCGGCGTCGGGCGCCAGCGCCAAGCCCAATCTCGTCATCATCTCCTACGACGCGAACTCCATCAAGGAGAAGCTGAGCGCGCTCGGCGTCACGGTCGTCGCCCAGGACGCACCCACGTCGTTAGCGGGTGCGTTGGCGCAGATCCGCCAGTTGGGGGCATTGACCGGACACGTCGCCACGGCGAACAGTCTGGCGACGTCACTGTCGCGATCAATCGCCGCCGACATCAAGTCGGTGCCGGCGCACCCCACCAAGAAGCTCACCGTGTACTACGAGCTTGACCCCACTTTCTACTCGCTCACCTCGGGCACATTCGTCGGTTCGTTGATGAAGGCACTCGGCGTGGTGAACATCGCCGACGCCGACGCCACCACCGCCGACGCCGGGTATCCCCAACTCAGCGCCGAGTACATCGTCAGTGCGAACCCCAAGTTGATCTTCCTGGCGGACACCCTGTGCTGCAAGATCACTCCGGCCGCGGTGGCGAAGCGGCCGGGATTCTCCAAGGTCAGTGCGGTCCTCGACGGTCACGTGGTCAACTTGAACGATGACGTGGCCTCGCGATGGGGGCCGCGTCTGGTGTTGTTGATGAACCAGATCACCGCCGCGGTCAAGAGGGCGCTCGTCGACCCGCGCCTCTGGAAGTAAGTCGCTGCGATGACGAGTCCACCGAGCGCGCGACGAGTGGTGATCATCGCCGTCGCGACCGTGGCGACCTTGGTCGTCGCCGTGATCCTTGGACTCGTCATCGGACCGACGTCGATATCGGCGCAACGTATTCTCGGCGACGCGTTGAGCCATCTGGGGATCGGTCATTCGACGCTGGCGTCAACACAGTCGTCAGTCGTGTGGCAACTGCGCGCGCCACGCATGGTGTTGGGCCTACTCGCGGGGGCGATGTTGGCCGTGGCGGGAGGGACCTATCAAGGAGTGTTTCGCAACCCGCTGGCTGACCCGTACCTACTCGGCGTCGCAGCCGGTGCAGGACTGGGGGCCACGTTTGCGATCGTGGACATCGCCAACGCGGCGACCATCCCCACCTGGACGCCGCTGCTCGCCTTCGCCGGAGCGATGGTGGCGGTGACCCTCACCTGGGTCATCGGCGGTCGATCGATGCGTTCGACCACGTCCACGCTCGTGCTGGCCGGTGTCGCGGTATCCGCGTTGTTCACGAGCGCACAGACGTTCCTGCAGCAACAGTCCTCGGCCCAGTCCATCGCGAATGTCTATATCTGGCTGCTCGGTTCGTTGGCCAACGCGAGTTGGCATTCGGTCCTGATCGTGCTGCCCTACGTCGTGGTGTGCGCCACCGTGTGCGTGCTGGCCGGACGCGCGCTCGATGTGATGAGCGTCGGCGACGACGAGGCGCGCTCACTGGGCCTGTCGGTGCGATCGGTACGCCTGCTCGTCGTGGCGGCATCCTCACTGGGCACCGCGGCCATCGTCTCGGCGGTCGGGCTGATTGGCTTCGTCGGCATCATCGTGCCCCACATCGTGCGCCTCCTCGTGGGGACGTCGTATCGAAGGATCCTGCCCATCTCGGTGGTGTTCGGCGCGGCGTTCTTGGTGCTGGCCGACACGGTGGCGCGCACCGTGATGGCGCCGTCAGAATTACCGCTCGGCGTCGTGACGGCCGTCATCGGTGCGCCGGTCTTCGTACTGATCTTGAGCGTACGTCGGATGGGTAACTCGTGACCATGGTGCGACTCGAACACGTGACGCTGCGAGCGGGCGCGACAATATTGGTTAATGACGTGAGCCTGGACGTGGCGGGTGGCTCATGGTGCACCATCATCGGACCCAACGGCGCGGGCAAGACCAGTCTCGTGGCGGCGGTGGCGGGACTGCGCCCACTGTCACGCGGTGCGGTGTCCATCGACGGACAACGCCTTGACGAACTACCCGAGCGCGCTCGAGCGCGCCTGGTGGCCTACGTGCCCCAGCACCCCGAGATACCCGCTGGCATGACGGTTGAGGAGTACGTGGCGCTCGGGCGGGTGGCCTTTCACGGAGTGATGCGCGCTCCCGCCGCGCGGGATCGAGAGGCGGTGACGGGGGTCCTCGAACGGCTGGAACTGCACGGATTCCGGCATCGCGATGGTTCGTCGTTGTCGGGCGGCGAACGTCAACGCATGGTGCTGGCGCGCACCTTGGCCCAGGCCACGAAGGTGGTGGTGTTGGACGAACCGATCACCGGTCTGGACGTGCGCCACCAGATGGACATCCTCGAGCTGCTCAAGAAGGAAGTGGCCGAGTGCGGGCTCACGGTGATTGCCACGCTGCACGATCTGACCTTGGCGGGGCTCTTCACCGATCGCCTGGTGTTGTTGCACCGTGGTGAGGTGGTCCTGGACGGCTCGGCGTACGACGTCATCCGCTCGAGCGAACTCGCGGCGTGTTACGGCACCACGCTGCGAGTGGTGAACGTCGACGGTAACGATGTCGTGGTGCCGGTGCGCGGCGATACCCGCCGGTAAAGGCACCACTAGTGGGCAAGTGACCAGAAGGTCTCGTTCGCGAAACGCAACGTTCACCTGGGGCCGGGGGAGACAACGTTGCCCTCAACTAGACTGCTGAAAAGACTTTAAGGGGAAAATCGTGCGGCGCACGCGAATCGTAGCAACCATCGGACCCGCTTCTGAGAGTGATGAGGTCCTGCAGAACCTGGTGAAAGCCGGGGTTGACGTCTTTCGCATCTCCATGGCTCACGGTGATATTCCGTCGAACATCGAGCGTCTGCGCCGAGTGCGCGCGATCGCGCCGGACATCGCGATCATGGTCGACATCCCTGGTCCCAAGATCCGCGCCGGCTCCTTCGGGACCGCGCCCGTGCACTTGGAGATCGGCCACCCGATCGAACTGGTGGAGGCCTTCGGCGAGACGTCGACGGCTGATCGAATCGCCGTCGAACGTGACGCCATCTTGTCGCATCTCAAGATCGGTGACCGTGTGCACATCGGTGATGGCGGTATTTCTCTCGTCGTGACCAAGACCGGCGCCACGACGTTGACCGAGGTCACTTCGGGTGGCGCCGTGGTGGGCAAGCCGGGAATGGGCTTGCCCGCCTCGATCCTGAATGATCGGCTCCCCACTGACGACGATCGCGCGCGCCTCGAGGCGCTCAAGGAGGAGGACCTCGACTTCTTAGCGGTCTCCTTCGTGCGTTCCGCCTTCGATATGGTCTCGGTGCGTTCGGTGCTGAGCCGCGACGACGTGTTGCTCATGGCCAAGATCGAGACCGGCGAGGGTGTCGAGAACCTCGATGAGATCATCGCCGTCTCCGACGCCATCATGGTGGCGCGCGGCGACCTCGGTGTGCGTATGCCCATCGAAGAGGTCCCGCATCTGCAAAAGCTGATCGTGCGCCACGGGATTCGGTACGCGCGTCCCGTCGTCGTCGCCACTCAGATGCTCGAGTCCATGACGCACGCCCAGGTGCCCACCCGCGCCGAGGTGACTGACGTCGCCAACGCGGTGCTCGACGGCGCGAGCGCCGTGATGCTGTCGGGC
>Ga0302202_10001044_pt1 | contig 34872 bp, 29 predicted proteins | sample II_Bog_N3_3_FD_194579 | JGI IMG/M metagenome (GOLD analysis project Ga0302202, IMG submission 194579) | Peat permafrost microbial communities from Stordalen Mire near Abisko, Sweden - II_Bog_N3_3 | ecosystem: Environmental > Terrestrial > Soil > Wetlands > Peat | place: Sweden: Abisko...
CGATCGCGTAGGTGTACTCGACCACGGCCACAACCGGCGTCAGCACTGCACTTGAGATCTGCGTTTCAAGCTTCGCCTCGATCCGTGTCCCAGGCGTGAGATCGAGTCGCGGCGTCGCATCGACACTCGTGCTCGTATTTGAAAGCGCCCCGGCTGAACTCTGCGTCACGCTTCGCACAAAGACGAGCGATGGCTCCTTCAATGCGTTCTGTTGCTGGCTCTGCGTAGTTGGTTGATTCGATGCTTCGCCATAAGGCGCGGGATCCTCCCACTTCTGTTGCGTCTCCTCGAACGTCGGCACACTGGCCAGCGTGCGTCCGGCTCGTGGCTTTGAAGTAACAGGCTGATCAGTGGCATCTGAATTCGATTTAAGAACTGTTGAGCCTGCCAAAGCGCGCGTACGCCGGATGTCGCCTGGGCCGAGCTGGCCAGCCGCATTGTCTGGTGCTGTGGTGCGCACGGTGTCCATAACAGGCGTGACGCTTCCCTTGGTCGGCTTTGTTTCTGCCTGCTTCTGTTGCTGCGACGGTGGTTTTGCCGCAATCTGTTTCTTGGGCGTATGGCCTGCAATTGCCGTAATGATGAAGAAAAGAACCGCAACCGCAAGCCCGCCGCCAAGAAGAAGCAGTTTGCCTTTGCTCAAGCCTTCCGAGCCGCTTTTGTCTGCCCGCGTTGCAAATGCTGACATACCTATCGCAGGCTGTTCTTGATCGATCCCGACACCTTGAGATACGCCCTGCTCCACAACGCCTTCAGTCGGAGCATTCGAACCAATGGTGCTGTTTCCAATGCTGTCGTTGATGCTCATAGTCGATTGCCCCTTTCTACTGGCGGTCCGCTGAAATCGGCGGAGTGAATGGAAGCCGGATCAGAATCGGCCGGTCGATCTGATCTGCTTGCGCGATCTGCAGGAAGAGTTGTTCGGTGGACTGTTTGAAGTTGGGCCGGTCGAAGACGGCTACACCATCTGCGCGCGCTCCCGGTTCCAGCCGCGTGGTGCTGAGCTTGTAATCACGAATCTCCATCTGATCGGAGAGAATGCCTTTGCTTTTCTTCGACTTCTTTTTCTCTGGTCTGTGTCCGGCGATTTGAATCTGTGGAGGCACGATCTCGACCGAGGCCTCCGAGTTGTTGAAGATCGAGTAGGCGACGACCGTCTCGTTCTTCCACTGGCGGACGCCGCCGACAGAAGTTTCAATCTGGCGGCCCTCCCACTTCGTCCACGCAGGGGCATTGATCTGCGCCTGTTGCGCGTACACCTCGTCGAGTTCCGACCTGGGCGCATCGACAACACCTGAAGGTTGCTCTGCGACTCGCGAACTCGTCTTCCGTTCCCGGATATTGTCCGTGGTCTTCTGCGCTATCGGCCCAAACGTATCGCCAGCAACCAGAAAACTACGCGACGTGCGGTACTCGATCAGGAAGTCAACCGTTGGCGTTTCGCTTGCCGCGCTCGCGCCCGCGCTGATCAACTCGATCGTCACATGCTGGCCGGATTTGGTTGCGATCAGCAGATTCGATTGCGCCGGTTCTTTGGTGATGGGTTTGACATAGACGTACTGTGGTTCGCCCTCGTTGTGTTCAGCCTTGAATGCGCCCGGACTGCCCAGAATCACAGACGTGACCTCCTCGGGCATTCGGATTGACGACTCGAACTCCGGGCGCAGATGCAGGATCGTCACCTCTCGTGGATCAATCGTGAGTGTGGCGACCCGCGCCAGAACGGCATGATCCGCCGCGAATAACCGCAATGGAATGAAGAGTGCTGCTGTAAGCAGCGCATAAAACCTCATTGCACCTACCTCCTTTGCGGCCTTTTCGCCGCTCGTTTGCGCATCGTGTATCTCAGTCGAACGGCCTCGACGTAGGCCACAACATCTGGATTGCTGTAGTTCAATTGCTTTTGTGATACCCAGCGATCACCCGCATAGTAAGCTGCTGCCACCATGCGCAGATCGCCATGAAACTCCCACATCAGCGTCGTCACATAGCGCGTACCTGCTACGATGTTTTCTTCGACATCAAATGGATGAATGGCTCCGTATCGCCGCGCCGTCGCCGGCATCAGTTGCATCAGTCCCATCGCACCCTTGTCCGAGACGGCCCGTGGATTCCAGCGCGACTCAACGTCAATCAGTGCAGCGATCAACTCCGGCTGAACACGATAATGGGCCGCGTATCGGCGAACGCATCGTTCCGCCTGAGACGTGTCGGGTTGAGCACGTGCGCAGGGCAGCGTTGCAACGAGCAGGAGAAAGAGTGAAAAGATTCTCTTTGTCATTCCGTCACCTCCGGAGCCGTGAGCTTGGCGGCGAATCGCGCGCCATCATCGAGCAGACTCTTGAATCCTTCGCGCAAGAGCAGATGACGACGGTCCTTTTCTGTCTTTGCGAGGAATGGCAACAGCACATCTCGAAGATCTTCGGTCACATGGTCCGTGCCCAGCAGGCGAAGCGCATTCGCGAAGTCGATCATCTCCGAGACCGACGGTGGCTTTTCGAGGGAATAGTTGCGGAACGAAAGCGCGATGCCGGCCATCTCTCGGTGAAATCTCTCGTCCGCATCGGGCGTGCGGCTGGCGATGATTTCCGCTTCACGGCTTGGCGTCGGGTGTTCCACGCGCACATAGAGACTGCGCCGGCGAATTGGATCGCCCAACCTGCGTTCCTCATTGCTTGTCAGAACAACAAAGGGAATGCTCTTCGCTTCGACCGTGCCGAACTCAGGAATCGACAACTGCCAGGCGGAGAGGATTTCGAGCAACATCGCCTCAAAACCCTCGTCCACCTTGTCCAACTCGTCAATCAGTAAAACGCACGGCCGTTCGCATTCAAGCGCGCGCATCAGCGGACCAGCTCGGAAAAAGTCGCGCCCTTTGAGGCTCGCCTGCACACTCTGCCAGTCCCCGTGCTCACCTCGGGCGAACTCCATATAGAGCCGCTGCAATCCTTCATCGAACTTCCCGATGGCCTGATCCTCGGTCACGCCGCGATAGCATTGGAGCCGCTCGATATGCGTTCCGGCAGCTTTCGCGACCGACACGGCCAATTGCGTCTTACCTGACCCCGCCGGCCCTTCGAGCAGCAACGGCTTCTGCATCCTGGCCGCCAGATACACGACCTTGATCATCACCGGGTCAATGAAATAGCCGGTTGCAGTGAGCTTTCTAGCAAGGTCTTCCAGCGAATCAAACATCTTTTTCCTCCCTCAACCCGGTCATCAGAGCCTCAATCCTCAGCCGCCTTGTTTGTGTTCGCATAGGCGTTTCCTCGAACGGAGACAGAATGTCTCTGATCGGAAACTCGGTCAAATCTTGGATTTTGCGTGCGGGTAGTTGAAAGACAACCGGGTTAGAGGGCATCAGCCGGCGCGGATTTGACCGAATCCTGGTTTCGCACCAAGATTTCCGCACTTGCCGGAGACGCCGGCACAGATACCGAAGTTCGGGAGGAGATGAGGTTATGGGATCTGCGCTAATCATGCGGGAAGTGGAGGCGGTCGATCCCCTTTTGACCGCCGAGGATGTAGCTCAAAAGCTAAGGGTAAGCAAGGACTGGGTTTGGGACCACTCCTCGCGAAGACTGCCCTATTTGCCGGTTATACGCATGAGCGACGGCGCTCTGCGCTACCGGGCGAGCGGAATCGATGAGTTTCTAAAAGAGCGTGAACGGGCCTCCTATTCAAGGCGTAAACGCCGGTAAAATGGGATTGGCCACTTGTTCCCTCCACACAGAAATTGAGGAACAAATGGGAGTTTCATACCAAAAAGGGTGGGTCCGGCCACGGGGGAGAAAATGGCACGGTTGTTTTCGCTGTACCGAGCTTGACCCTGGAAGCAACGAACCCAAACTCGTCACCCATTCTTTTGTCCTGGGGCTTAAGACAGAGATGTCGAAATCCCAGGCCCGAGAGAAGTTGGAGGAGGAGATCGCCAAACTGGGCGGACGTTCGACGGGAGATCAATCCGTAGTCAACGGAGCCGTCACCTTCGAGTGGTTCGTCAAAAACCGCTACTTGCCATTGAAGGAGGGGGACTGGAGGGAAGAGACTGCCAAGGTGAAAAAGTACCTGATTCAGGCAAATCTCGTCGATGCGTTCCGCGATTACCGGCTGGAAAACTTCGACAAAGTCATCCTGCAGACCCATCTCAATAAACTGGCCAAAACCTGCTCCAGAGACGTGGTGTTGCAGATGCGATCCTACATGCGGGCCATCTTCGCGGAGGCAGTCGACCAGGACTTTATCCAGAAAGATCCCGCACGCACGGTCAGGCCTCCCGCAAACCTGCGCGAGGTGGACAGGACGACACTGAGCTGGGATCAACTTCGTGCCGCTCTCGAGAAACTCGGCGACATCGGTCTTCGGGACTGGATCCTGATGAAACTCGATATGTCGAATGCTCTTCGGCCTAGTGAATTGTTTCCACTCCGGTGGCGCTGCTTTCTCGAAGACAGCCGCGTCCTGGATATTCAGGAAACGATCTACAAGGGAAAGATTCGACCCTACGGAAAGACAAAGTCGAGTCTTACCAAGGTTCCGATCGCCGACACCTTGGCGAACGAAATCCTGGAGTATCGGGAAGAAATGAAGAAAGAGGGCAAGGACACGTCTCCTGAGGCCTTCATTTTTCAGGGGCGTTTCGGTGGGCCGATGGATTCAAGCAACTTTCGCCATCGCGTCCTGCACAAACTGGCAAGGGAACTGGAACTGCCGAAGCTGACGTTCCAGGTCATCCGCCGCACCATCGCCACTCTGGGCAAGACCAAGGGGCATCCCAAGGATATCCAGGGCCTGATGCGGCACAGCCGACTGACAACGACGATGGAAATTTACATGCAGTCGCTGGAAAAGGATGTGCGCTCTGCGATCAACTCGATTCACGACGAGTTGGTGGCTACGGGCACGGAAGGACCAACTCCTCAGCAGCCAACGTTGAAGTCTTCCCGCGTACTGGAACGCAAGGCTGACGGGAATGCCATCGTCCAGGAAAACAGACGCGCAATGGAACAGAAAAACAATACGGAAGGAGAGGAGAAGCAGCCGTCAACGCCATTGCGGGGAAAGATTCTGCAATTTGCGGGCAAAATGCGGGCAAACGGTTTGGGAGGGAAGCATCTAAATGCTTGATTTAATTGGTGGACCTGATCGGGATCGAACCGATGACCTCTTCCATGCCATGGAAGCGCGCTCCCAAACTGCGCCACAGGCCCACTTGTTGCAAGGAGGCAACTTTTCTATTGTCTCCGCTGCGGCTGGATTCGTCAATCCCGACGCTTGGCCAAGGGGGTGGAGTGCTGGAGAGCTGTTGAGCCGAATTGGTGAAACTGCGGATAACCGACGCAAAGCCGGCGCGGAAAGAGCTGGAACTCGGCAGGCCAATTCGACTCCGCGCGCGGAATCTTAACCAGCGGGACGAAAATAAATTAGCGTGACCGGGAACACTGGAGGGGGCATCCGGTGTCTAAGACAATAGAGCGCGTGGGAGACCCTGATGAATCCGGGTCTCCGTCTCCCGCGCACTCGAAGGCAGCATTGGATATTGCGGCGTCTTTTTAGCCGTCGCGGCGAGTGGGCGCAGCAGAGTCTGGGGAACTTCCAGGGCCATGGAAGCTTCCAGACGGCGATCGGGCGTTGGCCTGGATTTGCCACTGTTGCGTAAGTGTGGGAGGATTCTGATATGCAGGCGGACCTCACCATGGGCGATTTTGCCAGTACGCTGACCTTTCAATCGCAAGAGGCGGCTCTGATTGCAGAGCTTCAGGCCGGCTCGGAGGAAGCATTTGCGGGCCTGGTTGCGCACTATCACCAGCCAATCTACTCGCTGCTGGCGCGCGCCGTGCAGGACCGCACGGAGGCCGCCGACCTGACCCAGGAGGTCTTCGTCAAGGTCTTCCGGGGAATGTCGAGCTTTCACGGGGAGTCGTCGCTGCGCACATGGATCTATCGCATTGCGCTGCGCGAGGCCTCGAACCAGCGGCGGTGGTGGATGCGCCACCGGCAGGCGGAGATTCCCATCGATCAGGAGATGAAGGAAAACGTCTCCGGTCAGCCGATGCTGCTGCGGGAGTTGTTGGAGGATCAGGCCGAGTCGCCGTATGAGACGGCGGAGCGGGAGGAGAGCCGGGAGCGCGTGGAGGCGGCCTTGCAACAGGTGCCGGAGCCTTACCGGACAACGCTGATACTGCGCGATATCGAGGGATTCATTTACGAGGATGTGGCGGAGATGCAGGGCGTGAATCTGGGCACGGTGAAGTCGCGGCTGGTGCGCGGGCGCGCGGCATTGAAGGCGATCCTGATGGCGCCGGCGCAACCCGCAAAGGCGGCGTGCGCGGCAATGGAATTGCCCCTGGGAGAGGAGGCGCGATGAACGTCTGTCAGACAGTGCGGAATCAATTTACCGAGTACCTGGACGGCCGTCTGAGCGGACGCGCGATGCAGCGCGTCGCCGCCCATCTGGAGGGCTGTCGAAGCTGCGCCGCTGAATGGATCTCGCTCCAGAAGACGCAGTCCGCGCTGGCCGCGCTGGGCCCTATGACGGCGCCCGAGGATCTGCTGCTGCGCATCCGCGTGGCCGTCAGCCATGAGCGCGCACGCCAGAGCCGCGGCGCCTTCGATTCGCTGCATATGGCCTGGCGGAACACCTTTGAGCCCTTCCTGCTGCGTGCCTCGACCGGCTTTGCCTCGGCGATGCTGATGGTGGGCATGATCGTAGTGATGGTGGGAATGTTTGCCCAGCCGGAGAGCGCGCAGGCCGCACCGGATGAGCCGCTGGGCAATCTGACCGCGCCGCGCTTCCTGTACCTGTCGAGCGTGGCGGGCGAGAACCTGGTGGGCGTGGACGCGGGCCCGGTGGTGGTGGAGGCGTGCGTGAACGGCGCAGGCCAAGTCTACGACTATCGCATCGTCAGCGGACCCACGGACGACGTGACGCGCGCACAGGTGGAGAACCTTCTGCTGTGGAGCCGCTTCGAGCCGGCACGGCGCTTCGGCAAGCCGATTCCCGGCCTGGCGATCGTCTCCTTCTCCGGCATCTCGGTGCGCGGATAGAAAGACAGGGACTAAGGGACTGAGGGACTGAGGGACTGAGGGACTGAGGGACTGAGGGACTAAGGGACTGAGGGACTGAGGGACTAAGGGACTGAGGGACTGAGGGACTAAGGGACTAAGGGACTGAGGGACTGAGGGACTGAGGGACTAAGGGACTAAGGGACTGAGGGACTAAGGGACCTAAGGGACTAAGGGACGGCGCCGGGGACAAGACCTCCGGCGCGTTCTTGTTTTTGCAACTAAAGGTCAAAGCAATCGCGCCGTCCCTACGGGACTCCTGAGATATTGTGGGCGATCCTTTCCCACCGTTGAAACGGTGGGCTAATCACCGTTGCGCCTACGGCGCGGGCGGCAGACTGACCCTTGGCAAGTTGGCGGAGAGAGGCGAATGGTGCCCGTTTCATTTCCTGAGGGTCGGCGATTGCCGGTGGACGGCTGAACCAAAGCGGCTGATTCGGGTTCGTGGTTCCCACCCATCCGCAAAGAGCGCGGATGGAGCACCCGGCCTCCACCGTTTGTCAATGCGTTCATTTCAGAGATCAGGCCCGACGAGGATGCGACAACACCAGACAGCTTTCTTCGCTCGATTCTAGAAATGCCTGAATGCGTTCAGCAGTGTTGCGCAGAACAAAATCGGCGCGCGTAGTGGTGCAGTTGCCGATTCGCAGCCAGATGACTTTGGGAGCGCCGCCGAGCAAGGAACTCCTCTGAGAAAAATCGGAATCTTTGGAGACAATGACGAAGCCGTTGTCCTTGGCATACTGCCAGATTTCGACATCCGAAGCGCCGCGCAGTCCGCAATCTGTGACGTGAAGTGAGCCGGGATAAACGTCGGAGAGGGCGCTCACCAGTCGCGGCGCCAGGTTCTCGTCGAAGAGGAGCCTCACAGCGGGACGAACTCGAATCTGCGCTCGGCGTCTGCGGCGAAGGACAAACAGGCGCGGATGTCGATCTCGGTGAGGTCGGGGAAGTCGGCCAGAATCTCTTCAGGACTCATTCCGCCGGCCAAATAATCCAGCACATCATAGACGGTGATGCGCAGGCCTCGAATACAGGCCTTGCCGCTTCGCTTGCCGGGTTCGATGGTGATGATTTGCGAGTAGTCCATGCGCCCTCCGCCACCTGCCGGAATGAGTTGAGTATAGACCCGACAGGATTGGGAAGCAATGGGTTTCGCGCCGCCCCGCCGGGGCTGAAGCCCGTGGTTTTATGGGGCGTTTCTGGCACGAGTAAAGTTATGCCCTGATACAAGGCGGCGGGTTCAGGCTCGTGGTTCCCACCCATCCGCAAAGAACGCGGATGGATGGGGCACCCGGCGCCGAGCGAAACGTCAGAGTTTTCGTAGGGGATGATATATGTCTAACTCTTTTCTTCGTATTCGATGGATTTCTTGACCTGCCTAGCGATGCCTTCGGGCGTCAGCTCCGTCCATTCTCCACTTATCCGTACTCGTCTATATGTTGAACTCTTCGAACAATTGAATTTGTCGTAGAGCCACGTTGAGAAAAGTGTCAACGCAACTTCGGAAACAGCGACTTCTGTAAACTTCACCAGAGCCGTAAGCACCGGGTCTGCGTCATAAGCCATCGTAGGCGGCAGACTTCGTAACTCAAGGTCACTGGGAAGAACGATAAGAACTGCTCCTCCCGGAGCCTCTTTTTTCATTCCTGTTGGAATCGTACTTGACTCGAATACTTCTGTGATAACACCGATTGGAAACTCGATTTGAAATGACATACGTCCTCAGGTATTTTCGGTAGATGTCGGGGCATCATCGTCTAGGAGAATTTGATGCCCCTTAGAATTGTGCCGGGTCTCCCAGGTCTCGATTTTGAGACCTGGGAGACCACGAACTTCAATGATCCAGTCCTACTTCTTTTCGTCCACGTCAACGTACTCGGCGTCGATGACGCCTTCGTCTTTCTTGGCTTCGGGGGCGGGTTCGGCAGCGCCGGGGGTTGCTCCCGGTGCGGCGGCGGCTTGGGCTGCTGTCGCCTTGTAGACGATCTCGGCTAGCTTGTGCGAGGCGTGAGTTAGTTTCTCGTGCTGCGCCTTTAACTCTGCGGAGCTGGGCGTGCCTTCGAGCAGCTTCTTGGAATCGGCGAGAATGCTCTCGACCTCGGCCTTTACGGGAGCGGCTTCCGCGCCCTCGAGCTTGTCGCCGGAGTCCTTGAGCATCTTGTCGATGTTATAGACCAGGCCGTCGAGCGAGTTACGCGCATCAATCTCCTCGCGCTTCTCTTTATCTTCACTGGCGTGGGCCTCGGCCTCCTTGGCCATCTTCTCGACCTCGTCCTTGCTGAGGCCGGAGCTCGAAGTGATGGTGATGCGCGTGTCCTTGCCGGTGGCGTTGTCCTTGGCGGTGACGTTGAGGATGCCGTTGGCATCGATATCAAAGGTCACCTCGATCTGCGGGACGCCTCTCGGGGCGGGCATGATGCCGCCGAGCTTGAACTTGCCGAGGGTGCGGTTCTGTGCGGCGAGAGGACGCTCGCCCTGGAGGACGTGGACTTCGACCTCGGTCTGCGAGTCGGCCGCCGTCGAGAAGGTCTCGGTCTTCTTGGTGGGGATGGTGGTGTTGCGCTGGATCATCGGAGTGGCGACGCCGCCGAGGGTTTCGATGGCCAGGGTGAGGGGCGTGACATCGAGCAGGAGCAGGTCCTTGACCTCGCCGGCCAGCACGCCCGCCTGAACCGCGGCGCCGATGGCGACGACCTCGTCCGGGTTGACGCCGCGATGAGGCTCGCGACCGAAGAGCTTTTTGACGATCTCCTGAATCTTGGGCATGCGCGTCTGGCCGCCGACAAGAACAACCTCGTCGATCTTGTCGATGGAGACGCCGGCGTCGCTGATGGCCTGCTTGCAGGGGCCGATGGAGCGTTCGAGCAGATCTTCGACGAGCTGTTCGAGCTTGGCGCGAGTGAGCTTGCGGACCAAGTGCTTGGGGCCGGTGGCGTCGGCGGTGACAAAGGGGAGATTGATCTCAGTCTCGATGGTGGAGGAGAGCTCGATCTTGGCCTTTTCGGCGGCGTCCTTGAGGCGCTGGAGGGCCATCTCGTTGCCCTTGGAGGCGAGATCGAGGCCCTGCTCCTGCTTGAACTCGCTGATGAGCCAATCGACGATGCGCTGGTCGAGGTTGTCGCCGCCGAGGTGGGTGTCGCCGTTGGTGGATTTGACCTCGATGACGCCTTCGCCGACTTCAAGGATGGAGATGTCGAAGGTGCCGCCGCCAAAGTCGTAGACGGCAATCGTCTCATCCTTTTTCTTGTCGAGGCCGTAGGCGAGCGCCGCTGCGGTCGGCTCGTTGACGATGCGCTTGACGTCGAGACCGGCGATCTTGCCGGCGTCCTTGGTGGCCTGGCGCTGGGCGTCGTTGAAGTAGGCGGGGACGGTGATGACCGCCTCGGTGACCGTCTCGCCGAGGTAGGCTTCGGCAGACTTCTTGAGCTTTTGCAGGATCATGGCGGAGATCTCGGGCGGGGTGTACTCCTTGCCCTGGGCCATTACGCCGACGTGGTCGCCCTGGGAGATCACCTTGAAGGGGACCATCTTCATCTCGTCATTGACCTCGTTGTAGCGACGGCCCATGAAGCGCTTGATGGAGAAGACGGTGTTCTCGGGATTGGTGATGGCCTGACGCTTGGCGACCTGGCCGACCAGGCGCTCACCACTCTTGGTGAAGGCGACGACGGAGGGGGTTGTACGCGCACCCTCTTCATTCGCAATGACTTTTGGTTCGCCGCCTTCGAGGACAGCGACGCAGGAGTTGGTGGTGCCGAGATCGATGCCGATGATTTTTGCCATGGATGAACCTACCTCAGGAGAATTGTTGACTCTTAGAGGATGGCATAGTGAGTGAGTTATTGTCAACTTTATATGATGCAATCTATATAAACGTAATATTCCGCCGATCCGTCATCTTTTACGCGAACTATCTCTTTATTTTTCAATTGCATATTGCCGATCTTTATGGCATTGTTGTGATCCGTATTGCTCAGTATTTTTCGGGCTGATCTGGAGCGAAGTTCAAGGCGGATGGGACCCCAGCCGGCACAGGGTGATCAATCTTGCTCACTCAGCCGATAACTCAAGCACACCCGGAATCCTGGCCAAGCAAGTGGAAAGGTGATTATGAAAAGAGCTGTAACGCTTCTGCCCCTCGCCGTCGCCCTTGCTTTCTCAGCCGTGCCGCTGGCCGCTTCCCCTGGGACAACGCCGCCCGTTGGGGCTGCTCCGGCGAGCACTCCCGACGCCGCGCAACTCAAGCCGCTCCCCCCCAACACAATGTTGAACTTCACGGTGATGGATTTGCATGGCGTGCTGCTGACCTGCGCCAAACAGAAGGTGGACACCGACACGCTCAGCGGCTGCACGCTGGCGCCGGGCCGGACACTGGACGATCTGATGACCTCCATCGTGCAGACCATCCACGCCGAGCAACAAAAGGAGAAGGCTGAAGAGAAGTAGTCCGGCTTTTGGGCGGGGAATCTTTGTGGGGTCAATGGGATAGGAGAACTGAGACCAAGCGGGCATCCGCTACCGACGCCCTTGCAAAACATATCGGACTATTCTAGTCTTATTATAAATATGCGACTATTTCGGTCGTACTTCCTCGGAGGATAGACTTGATTTTTTTCATGCAACGCAGGGCTTGCCGGCGATTGATCTGGTCGGCGGCCATGGTATTTCTTCTGATCACAACCCTCGGCAGGGCGCAGGACAAGCCCTACTTCGTCACCTACTCGCATGATCTGGAGGAGCCGGGCAATCTGGAGATCGAGACCAAGACGGCGCTGGGTGAGCCCACAGGCGGAGGGCAATTTGGAGCGACGGCCGTGGAGCTGGAGTATGGCACGCGCGCCTGGTGGACGACCGAGCTTTATCTGGATGGGCAGGCGACGGGCGGCGACTCGACCGTCTTTACCGGCTGGCGGCTGGAGAATCGCCTGCGTCCGCTGATGAGGGATCACGCGGTGAATCCGGTCTTCTATGTGGAGTACGAGAACACGTCGGGCGCGGACAAGACGATTTTGGAGTTTGTGGGCCACGACAGCCAATCGGATCTGACGCCCGGCAACGGCATCCTGCGCCGCGAACACCAGCATGAGGCGGAGTTGAAGCTGATTCTCAGCTCGAATGTCCACGACTGGAATGTCAGCGAGAATTTTATTACGGAGAAGGACATGAGCCATGCGCCGTGGGAGTTTGGCTACGCCGTGGGGGCGACGCGGCCGTTGCGCAGCGCCTCCGGCAGCCGGGAGTGTACGTTGTGCGCGGAGAAGTTTATTGCCGGAGCGGAGGCCTATGGGGGATTGGGAGACACCTTCTCGCTGACGATGCGCGATACCTCGCATTACATTGCGCCGCTGGTGGGCTGGCAGTTGCCCAAGGGCGCGCGGCTGAGCTTTTCACCGGGCTTCGGGCTGACGGGCTCGAGCCTTGCCCACGTCTATCGCGTCGGGCTGGCCTTTGAATTTGAGCAGGTGAGCCGCTGGTTTCATGCGGCCGGCGGAGGTGCCGAATGATGGGGCGCGGCTGGGCGGTTCTCACCTTGATCTTGAGTGCGACGCTGGCGCTGGCGGCGAGCGGCTCGCATTGGCTGCACATACCGCAGAAGGATCATGTCCGCGTCAACCCGCTGGTCGGTGAGCCGGATGCCGTCGCCGCCGGGGCGCTGGTCTATCGCGAGCACTGCCTGCAATGCCACAAGGCCAACGGCGTGGGCGACGGGCGCAAGAAGCCCGCGCTGCGCAGCGCGGCGATTCGCTATGCCACGGACGGCGATCTGGAGTGGTTTCTGCGCCAGGGCGATCTGGGCCACGGAATGCCCTCATGGTCGAGCCTGCCGGAGGCGCAGCGCTGGCAGGTGGTGGCCTATCTGCGGTCGATTCAATAGGGAAATCGAGGAGAAGAATGATGAAGCGCGATTGTTTAGAGCAATACCACGACAAGTGCACTCAGGACTACAGCACTCACGTGCTGTTTTCCTCAAGAAAAAACCGCCTTCGGCAGCGCCGATAAAGGTATATGCATTGGAAAACCGCGCTACGCCAGCTCCACCTCGATCTTCTTGGCTTCGGCGTCCAGCTTCACGATCTTGAAGCTGCGAATCTGGCCTTCCGCAACGGGTTCGGGCTTGGCCTGGGCGGCTGGTGTGTTGCCCTTCCAGCGGTCTTTCAGCATCGACGAAAGGCTCGACAGGTTGGGCTTGGCCTCTGCCGCCGCCTCTGCTTTGCCCTTCGCTTTTGCCGGCGCGCTGGCGGAAGTCGGCGCTTCAGTGGTCGCCGCAGGTGTACTGCCCGTACGGCCGGCGCCGATGCGGCAAAGGGATCGAATGCCGTCGCCCAGCTCGACGTGGATCAGGCTGATGGATTGCTCCACCACGCGCCCCGAGACCGTGTCGCCCACCTTGTGCTCGGCGATGTACTCGTCGATCTCGGTGGGGATCAGTTGTTTCATGCTGAGCTTGATCTGCCGCTTCTCCGGGTCGATGGCCAGCACTTGCGCCTTGACGATCTGCCCGGCGCGCAGCACATCCTGCGGATGGTGGATGCGCTTCTCCGCACTGATCTCGCTGACGTGAACCAGCCCTTCGACGCCGTCTGCAATCTGCACAAAGGCGCCGAAGTTCATCAGCTTGGTCACTGCCCCCGCGATCTGCGAGCCGACAGGGAAGTTGCGCTGCACTTCAATCCAAGGATCGGCGAGCGTCTGCTTGAGGCCGAGCGAAATCCTCCGCTCCTCCAGCTTGATCCCCAGCACGACGGCCTCCACGCGCTCGCCCTGCTTGAGCACGTCGCCCGGATGGCGCAGCTTTTTCCCGTAGGAGATTTCGGAGATGTGAATGAGTCCTTCGATGCCGGGCTCGATCTCGACAAAGGCGCCGAAGTCCGCCAGCCGCGTAATCGTTCCGGTGACGCGCTGCCCGACGGTGAGCACCAGCGTCTGCCAGGGCTCGGGCAGCAGCTGCTTCAGACCGAGGGAGATTTTCTTCGTCTCCGGATCGATCTTGAGAATCTTTACGTGAAGTTCCTGGCCGACGCTGAGCATGTCTTCCGGCTTCGTAACGCGCGCGTGCGCGATGTCGCTCACGTGCAGCAGGCCGTCGATGCCGCCCATGTCGATGAATGCGCCGTAGGGCATCAGCGTGCGCACCGTGCCGGAGACGATCTCGCCCTCCTGCAGTGCGCCGCGGCGGGCTTCGGTGATTCCGCGCGCCTGCTCTTCCAGCACCACGCGGCGATCGACGACGACATCTTCCTCGGTAACATCCAGCTTGGTGATACGGCAGTTGATCTCCGTGCCCACAAGCTTCTCCAGCTCCGCGGCGTCCTTGGTTCCGCTGCGGCTGGCGGGCATGAAGGCGCGCACGCCGATGTCCACCGTCGCGCCGCCCTTGCGTACCTCGGTCACCGTGCCCACGACGGCCGTCTTCGCGGCGAAGGCCGCCTCCAGCGCTGTCCAGTCGCGCACCTGCGCCACCTTGAAGCGAGAAAGCTCGTAGTAATGCTCCTCGTTGCGCCCGGTCACGGAGACGGGGAAGCTGTCGCCCACTTTGACGCTCTCGGCATTCTTCTCGAAGGCCGTGCGCGGCAGCACGCCTTCGGTCTTGTAGCCGATATCCAGAAAGACCTGCTCGGCGGTGATCGAGACAACCACGCCCCGCAGTTGCCGTTCACCCGGCGAGCCGCGATGCGAGTGGCTGCGCTCGAATTCGCTGAGCAGGTCGGCGAAGGACTCCTCCGGCTCTTCGGCTGCGGGGGCGGGCGCGGCGACTGGGGCAACCACCGGCTCAGGCTTGGCCGCGACGGGCGCGGGCTCTTCAGCGGGAGTCGCAACCACCGCCTCCGGCGCTGGACCTTCGGCGCGCGCGGCGGCGGCTTCGGCGACGATGGCCGTCTCTTCGGGCGTGGGCAGGGATTCTTGGTTAATCTCGTTGGTCATATCAGGTCTACCTTTATTCTCCCATGATTGCGTGCGGAGCGGGGCGAAGAGTGGTCAGAATGGACCGAAGAGTCGTTGATTCGCATGATTGGTTCTCATCTGTTAAGTGCTCTCATCCTGAACGACTCGACTTGCCGCTGCAAGTGACAATTCCCATGAACTGCCGCCAACTTGCGAACTTGCAAGTTTCCGCGGACGGAAGCTAACTTGCTGATTTTGTTTACAAACCCTCTCACCAGAACCTCAGTTTTTAGGAAGCGACCGAAGCGCAGCTCTCCAATACTCCGCCCATCCTGAGCGGAGTAAAGCGAAGTTGAAAAACCTGCGGCTTTATCGCCAGTATCAAGGCAAAATGACCTGCGGTCGGAAGATCAGTTTCGCCCACTCCCCGTCGCCAATTACACTGAAAGAGCCATGCAAACCCGCTCCGGAAACGAAATCCGCTCCGCTTTTCTGCGCTTTTTTGAGTTGAAGGGCCACCGCCCGGTGCACTCCTCCTCGCTCGTGCCCGCCAACGACCCGACGCTTCTGTTCACCAACGCCGGCATGAACCAGTTCAAGGACGTTTTTTTGGGCGCGGAGAAGCGCGAGTACAAGCGCGCGACGACCTCTCAAAAGTGCGTCCGCGCCGGCGGCAAGCACAACGACCTCGAGAACGTCGGCTTCACCCGCCGCCACCACACCTTCTTCGAGATGCTGGGGAACTTCTCGTTCGGCGATTATTTCAAAAAGGACGCCATCGCTTTTGCCTGGGAGCTGGTCACGAGCCCCGAGTGGTTCGGCATTTCCAAGGACAAACTTTACGTCACCATCTTTGAGGGCGACCCGGCCAACGGTGTTCCGCGCGACGACGAGGCCGAGAACTTCTGGATTGCGGCCGGCGTGCCCAAGGAACGCATCTTCCAGTACGGGATCAAAGATAATTTCTGGCAGATGGGCGAGACCGGCCCCTGCGGACCCTGCTCGGAGATCTTCTACGACATGGGCATCGAGGCCGCCGAGACGCCCGGCGTCGATCTGCCCTTCGGCCAGGACGAAGCCCGCTACGTGGAGATTTGGAACCTCGTCTTCATGCAATTTGACCGGGCGGCCATCGTCGATCCCGCCACCAAGACCACAACCTACAAACTCACTCCGCTCCCCAAACCCTCCATCGATACCGGCGCGGGCCTGGAGCGTCTAGCCGCTGTGATGCAAGGCAAAGTCTCCAACTTCGAGACCGACCTATTCACCCCGCTCATCCAAAGAGCCGCCGAACTAACTGGAGTTTTGAAAGGGCACGACTTCAGTTGTGCCGAAAATGATCCCCTGAAGACCGGGTCTCTACAAGCTGCGGAAAAACTCAACAAAGGTCATGAAGCGTCAGGGCACGACTTGAGTCGTGCCGAAAACGCTCCCTCAGAGACCGGGGCTTTAGCCCCTGCCACCAATGGCGATGGAGTGAAGGGTACGGGCTTTAGCCCGTACGAAAAGGACACCAACGGAAGAGGGGCTTTAGCCCCTGCCGCAGAAGGCGATGCTTTGAAGGGGCACGTCTTTAGTCGTGCCAATAAGACGCACAAAAATGACGGGGCTTTAGCCCCCGAGGGAATTGAATCCCTCGTCGCCAACGCCAGCCTGCGCATCATCTCCGATCACGCCCGCGCAGCCACCTTCCTCATCAACGACGGCGTGCTGCCCTCCAACGAAGGCCGAGGCTACGTCCTGCGCAAAATCCTTCGTCGCGGCATTCGTCACGGCCGCCTGCTCGGTCAGGAGCAGCCCTTCCTCTTCCAGATGGTCTATGCCGTCCGCGACCTGATGCAGGGCGCCTATCCCGAGCTGATCGCATCGGCTGATCGTGTCGCCAAAGTCGTCGAGGCAGAAGAGAAACAATTTGATCGCGTTCTGAAGATTGGACTCACTCGACTGAACGAAGAGTTGCAAAGCACATTCACCGGCGAGAAAGCATTCCACCTTTACGAAACCTTCGGCCTCCCTCTCGATTTCATGGTCGATGCGGCCCGCGATGCCGGCGTCCAATTCGATGACGCCGGCTTTGAAGCCGCCCGCGCAGAAGAGCAAGCCCGCGCGCGCGCTTCGTGGAAGGGCGGCAGCCAGAAATCCGCCAGCCCAGCTTACCGCGAACTGCCCAAGACCGACTTCCTGGGCTACAAGTCCCTCACCGCATCCGGCGCCGAAGTCCTCGCCATCGTCAAGGACAATGCAGGCGTGCCCGCTGCCAACGCAGGCGATCTGGTTGAAGTCGTCCTCGACCAGACCAGCTTCTACGGCGACTCCGGCGGCCAAACCGGCGACACCGGCTGGTTCACCTCCGCCGACGGCAACACGACCGTCGCGGAGATTCAGGGCTGCGTGCTGCCGGTGCAGGGCGTCCGCGCGCACAAGGCGCTGCTGAAGCAACCGCTCGCCGTCGGCGATCACCTCCGCACCGTCGTCGATGCCGACCGCCGCAACGCCATCCGCCGCAACCACACGGGCACGCATCTGCTCCACGCGGCGCTGCGCCAGGTCCTCGGCACGCACGTGAAGCAGGCCGGCTCCGCTGTTCATCCCGATCGGCTGCGCTTCGATTTTTCGCACTTTGCGCAGGTGGCCGACGAGGAACTGGAAGAGATTGAGTCCATCGTCAACCGCGAAGTGCTGGCCAACGCCGAGGTCGTCACCCTTGAAGATGTGCCCATCGATGTCGCTGTCAGCGAGTATCACGCCATGGCGCTCTTCGGCGAAAAGTACGGCGACAAGGTGAGAGTGGTCAAGCTCTCCGACGGCTTTTCCACGGAATTGTGTGGCGGCACGCACACCCGCGCCACCGGCGAGATCGGCCTGCTCAAGATCATCAGCGAATGCTCGGTCTCCTCCGGCGTCCGCCGCCTGGAGGCGATCTCGGGCTTCGGTTCGCTCGCCGCCTTCCGCCGCGACTACGAGGTGGGCAAGATGGTCGAGCAACTGGTTCCCTCGACCGACAACCTTCCCGAAGCCTTCCGCGGCCGGCTCGCCCAGCAGGAAGACGAACTCAAGCGCCTGCGCCGCGAGCTGGAAGAGGCGCGCATGAAGTCCGCCGCCGGAGCGCTGGACGACGCGATGAGCCGAGCCGTCGAGGTCAAGGGCATTCGCCTTGTCACGCTCCGCGCCGACTCTCTGGAGCGCGGACAGTTGCGCACGCTCGTCGACAACCTCAAGCAGCGTCTGGGCGACGGCGTCGTTGTGCTCGCCTCGGCGCAACCCGACGCCAAAGTCGCGCTGATCGCCGGTGTCACTCCAGGACTGACCAAGCGCATCCAGGCGGGCAAGTTGGTGGGCGCCCTTGCCAAACTCGTCGGCGGCTCGGGCGGCGGCAAGCCGGAGATCGCCGAGGCGGGCGGCAAGGATCAGTCGCAGATCGATGCGGCGCTCCATGCCGCGCCCGGGATTGTTGGCGAGCTGTTGGGTTAGTCGTGAGCAAGAACTATGTAGCGCCGGCCTCCAGGCCGGCTGTCGCGTGGACCTCCCGGTCCACGCCGAGCCTCACTCCAACAGGAGCGACACACGATCCGTCGGCCACGCATCAACAAAAAAGGGCTGCCTCCAGAGGGGCAGCCCTTTTGCATAATGCGATGCAGCCCGCGCTCACTGCGGCTTGGGGCTGAAGGAGTAGGCCACGCCGAAGGAGAAGATGGGATAGACCTTCAGCGGGTTCACGTCCGATCTCCACTTGTTGAGCTGCAAGCTCAGGTCGTTCTTCGCGGTGGGATCGGTGGCCATGTTGACGCAGGAGGCGCCGTTGATGGCCGCGTCGGCCTGATTGGTGCAGGCATTGCCCAGCAGACTCATATTCAATGTGGGTGCGCCGGTAAAGGCCGCGCCGATCTCGAAGGGGAAGGTCAGATGCGAGGAGAGCTGATCCGGGCTCTTGCGAGGAATCAGGTTGCCCCAGCCGGTGGTCAGCGTAAAGGCCTGCTGATGCGTGTTCAGGCCCAGATTCGCGCTCGCGTTCAACGGGTTCACGGAGTCGGTATAGAAGGTCTGCTGGTTGAGCTTGATGCTGGAGCCGGGCGCTCCCACGCCGAAGGCCGATACATTGTTCTGGTTGTAGAAGAGCAATCCAGGACTTACGCGAAAGCCCGAACGCGGGTTGGGAAAATAGTCCAGCGAGAGGCCGGCCGAGGCCAGATTCACCTTGCCGGTCATATTGAAGCCGTTGGTCGAGATATTGCTGGCCGTGTAATTGAAGAAGTTGCCGCTGGCGCGCAGGTTCAGATAGCGGTTCAGGTTGGTCGCGGTCTGCAGGTTGACGCCCATCGACGACATTCCGGCGCCGAAGGCGATATGCGAGACCGGCTTCAGATGGACCTCGACCTTCTTGGCTGTCTTGTCGGCCTTCTTGGCGGCCTTGGGATCGGAGGAGGCCGGCGCACTCTGCGCGGCTGCGGGCTTGGCGGCATCCGCCCCGCCGGGCGCCGTAGGCGCTTGGCCGGGGAGGAACGCACTTGTGGCAAGGATGAGCAGAAGCGGCAAACTCGTACAGATCTTCTTCACGTTCAAAGCCTCCTTGCAAAAAACTAAAACCGAAAATAATGGCAATCTCTTCATCAAGTTGCCGAAATCCCGGAAGTGAAAACAGGCGACTGCAAAAGCCGTACCCATGCCATCTAGACGTGGCATTCGTGGGAATAGTACCACGAATCCGGCTAAGAAAACCGTTGTTTTTTGCTCATGCGAAAAACCCGCAGAAAATTGGGAGCTTTCCCGGGAAGGATCAACCCACTCTCCTATACGCAATCTCGCAGTCGTCAGTTCTTGCGCTCGACCAGGTAGCGGGCAATAGCCTTCAGGCCATCGGCGCGGCTGCCGAAGGGCGTCAGGGCATCGAAGGCCTCCTCGATCAGGCGGGCGGCGTCGCGCTCGCTCTGTTGGATGCCGTAGACGGCCGGCCAGGTAGCCTTTTCGGCGGCCAGATCCTTGCCCGCGGTCTTGCCCAGATCGGCCGAGTCGGCGGTCAGGTCCAGCACATCGTCGGCAATCTGAAAGGCCAGGCCGGCCTTCGTGCCGAAGATCGTCAGGCGCGCGGCATCCTCCGCACTGGCCCCGGCATAAAGGCCGCCCGAGACCACGCTGACGCGGATCAGTGCGCCGGTCTTGGCGCGGTGAATCGCCTGCACCAGCTCCGGCGTCGGCTTCTTGTGTTCGCTCTCGATGTCCAGCACCTGGCCGCCGATCATGCCCTCGACGGTGCCCACGGCGTTGGCGACAAGGCCAATAATTTGCACTGTCGCGGCGGGCGGTGAGTCGAGCCCGGACAGCACCTCGAAGGCGCGGGTCTGCAGAGCGTCGCCAGCCAGGATGGCGATCGCCTCGCCAAAAACCTTGTGGCAGGTGGGCCGTCCGCGGCGCAGATCGTCGTTGTCCAGCGCCGGCAGATCGTCGTGGATCAGCGAGTAGGTGTGCAGCATCTCCAGCGCCGCCGCCAGCCGCTCGATGCCCGCGGGCACGGCTCCGCCGATGGCGACGGCAGCCTGAAAGGCCAGCACCGGCCTCAGCCGCTTGCCCCCGGCAAAGACCGAGTGGCGCATGGCGCCGTGGATCGAGGCGGGCACAATCTCCACGCCGGGCAAAAGCTCTTCGAGCGCCCGATCGGCCAGCGCCGCACCTTCGCGCAACAGCGATTTCACATCGATAGACATTGCTCTCATGATAAACGAGGGCGGCCGAGGCGCACTACTTCGGCAGCTTCACGGCGGCTTCATATGCCGCTCTGCCAATGCGCGCAATCACGCGCTCGCGCGTCGCCTCGTCCGCTCGGGAATCGCTCACGAATACCGCGATGGCCAGGCCTCTTCCATCGGGCAACAGGATCAGGCCAATGTCGTTGGTGGCGGGCGTCAGCCCTTGAAGCGTATCGGAGGTTCCCGACTTGTGCAGAACCTGGGTTCCCTTCGGCAGCGCGCCCTTCAGCCGGTGCGCAGTCGAGGGAGTATCGCGCATCCACTCTTCGATGAGCGCCGTATCCGGCACGTTGAGCGGCGAGTTTTCCTTGAAGCGCAGCAGCAGTTGAACGGCCGAGCGCGGCTCAAACCAGTTGCGATATTGCGCCGAGTAATCGCTGTGCAGCTCGCGCTCCGTGCTCTCCAGATGAAAGCCCTCGATGCCCAGCGACTTGATATAACTGTCCACAACCGACGCTCCGCCGATCACGCGCAGCAGAAGGTCGGCCGCCGTGTTGTCGCTCAGAGAGACCGTCAGCCGGAGCAGCTCGCGCAGCGACACATCCACATCCGCCTGCGGATACCTGTCCTGCAGCGGGCTGTAAACCGGAGGAGGAATTCTATCGCTCGGAAGAAAACGAATTTGCTGATCGAGATTGAGCTTGCCGGCTTCGACCAGATGAAGCGTTGCCAGAGCCAGAGGAAATTTGAAGACCGATTGCATCGGCGGATGCGCATCCGCATTCCAATCGCAGTTCAAGCTGGAGGCGGGCAGCGAACAGGCAACGGAAACCTTGCCCTGGGCATCGGCGGCAATCGTGCGAATCTGCTCGCTCAGATCGCTCTGACCCGCGGCGGGCAGCGCGATCAACAACAGTAAAAAAGCGTATCGACCCATGCGATGAGAATAGCAAAACAGTCCACAGCCACTTCTTGGCAAAAGAGAATCGCCACTCGGCGCAGCGCACTAACCCCACTGCACGCTCAGCGGCTTTCTCGGCGGAATGCGCCGATAGGCGTAGACGGGCTCGCCCAGCATCAGCCCGCCGCAGACATAATATCCCTCGGGCACATTGAGCAGCCGGCAGATCGGTTCATGCGTCGCCGCAAAGCGCGCCAGAAAGCCGGTCCAGCAGGCGCCCAGCCCGCGCGCCTCGGCCGCCAGTTCCAGAAAGGTCAGCGCAATCGCTCCATCCTCTTTGCCCCAGCCATACTCCTTGGGCGCGCAGACCACAACCACCGTCGGCGCCCCGCGCAGCACAAAGTCGTATCCCTCCACCTCCCATTGTTGCAGCAGGTCGGGCCGCACTCCGCTCAGCCGCGCGCCATTCACCGTCTCCTGGGTCAGCGCGCGCAGCTTGGCCCGCTCCTCGATCACAATCCAATGCAGCTTCTGCGAGTTGCTCGCCGTAGGCGCGCGACGGGCCACATCCAGCAACTCCTCCATGACGGCGCGGCCCACCGGACGGTCCTTGTACTCGCGCACCGAACGCCGGCTCATCAGAAAACCATCGATGACCGCCGCTCCGGGCAACTCCGCGGGCATCGCCAGGAATTCGTCTTCCGGCAATCCGGCATGATGGAATGCGCTGTGGGGGCAAACCGCCGCGCAGTGGCCGCAGAGAATGCAGCGGCTCTCCGGAATCTCCTCCGGAAATCCATCCGCATCGAGCGCCAGAACGCGGGAGGGGCAAACCGCCACGCAGACGCCGTCCTGTACGCATAAATCATGGTCGATTGTGATCTGAGACATAAGCAATCCTCTCCCGATTTCATTCATAAAAAACACAGCCAACGATTGATTCGGCCCATCAACACTGACACTTGGGCGCCCCATCCAATCAGCGTTCTTTGCTGAATGGACGGGAAACAATCACACTATCTTAGGATCGAATCAATCTTTATGAAAAACTGTGCAATCCGATTCACGGTAGCAACCGCAGCGTATGGCGTGAATTGGCCGCGACGGCAGCCGGCGTAAAGGGCAATGCAAAAGTAGTGCCGTTATACCAGTCGCTCCATTGGTCGCGGTAGTAGGGTGAATACGGATTGCCGCTCTCACCCAGCACAATATTCTCCGTCGATCCGTCAATGTCGCTCCAATCCATGGTGAAGCGCTGCGAGGGGCCGAAGGCGCGTCCCACCTGCTTCACGGTCGTCGTATCGCCGCTCAGCGGCTGCTCGCCTGTTCCACTCAAGCGCCCCACCAGTGGCAGAAAAACGGCCAGCGGATGCTCGATATCGACGACGTGCCAGCTTCCATAACTCCAGTGCCCCACATCCGCCGGAGCCTTGCCTTGCTCCATGCCCTTGCGCACGGCCTCGGTCAGCAGCTCGTCCCAGTTCTTGTAGGCCGTTGGAAGCCACTCGGGACTCGCGTGCATCACGATCTCCTCCTCGGCAAAGTTGGATTCCGACCAGTGATAATTCTTCGCCTCCTCGCCCAGCTTCGGCTCCAAAATCAGCGGCCACAGCGCGTATCTAGCTTTGGTCACGATGGATGCGGCGGCGGAGTCCGCGGTGAGCCGCCCATCCCAGGAGCGCATCAGATCGGCGGCCTTCTTCAGCCGCTTGTCGGCCGAGGGCGTGTGGTCGATCGCATACGCAAAGCGATGGCCCAGCTCCTGATCGACCTCGCTGTAGACGTCGGTCTGCACGGCCAGCATATCGGCAGCAGTCAGATGATCGCGCCCATCCAGCAGCTTGTAGATCCGCTCGGCGCGGTACGGCTCGGCCCATTCGAGCGTCAGCAGTGCTGGTGACTGCTCTGATGCAGTGTACATACCATCGGATGTAACGCGTGCATTGGCTGTGGCAAGAAAACCCGAAGGAGGATCAAAAGCGTGCGGCATCTCGTCGAAAGTAATGTATGTCTGAATCTTGCCCCATTCTATTCCGTTTCTGGATGGGCCATCAGACACGACTTTTCCCCACTCGAATCGCCCATTCAAAGGATCGCGCGGTATAGGTTTGCTGAAAAGACCGTGCCCGTCGAAGCGTTCCGGCACCCGCCCGATCGCGTGATAGCCAATATGCCCCTGATCGTCGCTGTAGACCACATTCAGCGTCGGCCAGCTCCACTCGCCCAGCGCCGCTGAAAACTCCGTCCAATTCGACGCGGTATTCATCGCATAATAGGGAATCGTGTTCAGCGCCGGATCGTAGAGCGTCCACTTCAGCGCGATGGGCCGCTTCTCATGCACGAACATGGGATTCAGCAGCGGCCCGTGCTCGGTGAACTGCACATCCACCGTTACGTCTTTGCGGCCGCGCACCTTGATAATTTCGTGATCAACGAGGAGCGGCTTCCATTGGCCGTCGTTGGCCTGATAGTTGCCCTTGCCGTCCAGCGCTTCCAGATATAAGTCCTGTACATCGGCATAGAGCGCGGTGAAGCCCCAGGCCACGTGCTCGTTGTGCCCGGCGATGATACAGGGCATACCCGGCGCGGTGACGCCGGCGGCGTGATAGCCGGGAGCCTTCAGATCTGCCATGTACCAGATGCTCGGCTCGGTGAGAGCCAGGTGCATATCGTTCGCCAGCAGCGGCTTGCCGCTCGCCGTGTGATGGCCGTCGATCACCCAGTTGTTCGAGCCCGGCGCGCAATCGCCGCAGGCGGGCAGGCCAAGCAGCGCGCGCAACTCTTCCGGAACTGCCGGAGCAATGCCTGCCGTGCTGTTGTCATCGTCGTCGTCATCATCGTTGGACGGCGCGGGCACGGGCTGCGGCTGGCTCAGGTCCAGCTTGATGCCGGTGGGCGGATGATCGCGCCACGAGCCGACGGGATAAAGATCGCTCTCCAGCTTCGAGTTGCCCAGCTTGGCGCTGATGCGCTCGCGCATCAGCTTCGTCTCCCAATGCGTGTCCAGCATCTGGACCATCCCCAGCCCCACGCTCACCGTGTCCACGCCGCTCCAGGGTTGCGGGCGATAGCCGAGCAGGCGAAACTCCGGCGGCAGCGCGGCCGCGTGCTGCGCAATATATTGATTCACGCCGCGCGCATAATCGTCCACGCGGGCGCGGTCGGCTGCTGGCAAATTCGCGTAGATGCGCCGCGCCGTACTGCGGATCTCGAGCACGCGCTGCATGCGGTCATGCTTGACCATCGTCGGGCCGAGTATCTCCGCCAGCTCGCCATTCGCATTGCGCCGGTAGAGGTCCATCTGCCAGAGCCGGTCCTGTGCCGTCACGTAGCCTTGCGCAAAAAAAAGATCGTCCTGATTCTCGGCCTCGATGTGCGGCACGCCGTGCGCGTCGCGGCGCACCGTCACCGGCGCCGCGAGCCCTGCCAGATGCAGATCGCCATCCAACTGAGGCAGCGCCGCATGAGCCGCCGCGCGCAGCCACAGCAGCCCCGCCATGGCGGCCACCAGCAGCAGCGCCAGCACGCCGCCCGCCGACCAGAGCAATATTCGCCCCCAGCCGCGCCCGCGGCGGCGCTTGGCCGGCACGGCAGGTGCGGCTGACGTTGGATCGATGGCGGTGGAGTCTGTCATTCCTCACTCCAGAATAACGCCACGGCAACCGTTGACCGGATAAAATGAATCTATCCCTTGATTTGCCTCTCCTGTCACTTCAAGGCCGAACTGCAAACGATCTGTCATCCTGAGCGGAGCGAAGCGGAGTCGAAGGACCTGCGGTTGTTCTTCTCGATTTTTCTCTATACTCCGAGGTTTCAATGCATCTTCTGGTTTTAGGCAAAGGAAAGACCGGCAGCCTGGTCGCCCAGATCGCCCGCGAGCGCGGCCACCAAGTCAGCGCCGTCGATATCAACGAAAATCAAAACGCCGCTGCTCTCACGGCTGCTCGGCTCGCCGGCATCGATGCGGTCGTCGACTTCACCGCGCCCGAGGCCGCCGTCGCGAATATAACCGCCGTGCTCAACTGCGGCGGACGCATCGTCGTCGGCACCACCGGCTGGTACGCGGCATTGGACGAAATGAAGCGGCTCGCCAGTGCGCACGGCGGAGCGCTGCTCTACGGAACGAATTTTTCCATCGGCGTGCAGAAGCTCTTCCGCCTCACCGCCGATCTCGCGCGGCTCTCTGGCTACACATTCAAGATCGACGAGACGCACCACATCACCAAATTGGACGCGCCCTCGGGCACGGCTGTCACCTTGCGCCAGATCATCCAGGCGGCGCAGCCCGGAGCCATGGTCGAGGTCGTCTCCCACCGCATCGGCGACGCCATGGGCGAGCACATTGTCACTGCTGTCAGCGATACTGACACCATCGAATTGCGCCACGAAATCAAGAGCCGCCGCTGCCTGGCCGAGGGCGCCGTGCGCGCCGCCGAGTGGGTCAACGGCAGGCAGGGCGCATGGGAGTTCCGCGAGATCTTCGACCAGCTCTAAAGTTCCTGGAGGCACACGTGATTCTGGAGTTGCAGAAACGATTCGAGCAGCATCTGCGCGGCATTCTGGCGGAAAAATACAATGTCCAGCCGGCCTCGATTCCCATCGAAATTCCTCCCGATCTGCACTTCGGCGAGCTGGCCACGCCCATCGCCTTCGAGCTGGCGCGCACACTGCGCAAGGCCCCCAAGATCATCGCGCAGGAGATCGTCGCCGCGCTGGGCTCACTCGATGGCTTTCGTTCCTTCGAGGTTGCCGGCGCGGGTTACATCAATGCGCGGCTGGAGCGGGCAGAAGAGGTGCGCGCGACTGCTCTCGACATACCGGATCACTCCTCCAAAGGTCTGCTCCATGTATTGGTAGAACACACCAGCATCAATCCCAACAAGGCCGCGCACATCGGCCACCTGCGCAATGCGATTCTCGGCGATACCTTTGTTCGCCTCCTGCGCGCCGCCGGGCAAAAGGTCGATGTGCAGAACTACATCGACAACACCGGCGTGCAAGTGGCCGATGTGGTGGTCGGCTTTCTGCATCTCGCGGGCAAATCCGCGGCTGAAGTGCGCCAGTTGCTTGAAGATTTGAAGAGCAAGGGCGAGCGGATCGATTACTACTGCTGGGATCTGTATGCGCGCACATCGCAGTGGTATTCCAACGGAACAGACCAGGAGAACGAAGCGCGGAAGCGCCTGCGCTACGCCACTCTGCATGAGATCGAACAGGGCGGCAACGAGACGGCGGAGATCGCCGAGCTGATCTCGACCGCGGTTCTGCGCCGTCATCTCGAAACGATGCTGCGCCTCGGCATCGAGTACGATTTCCTGCCCCGCGAGAGCGAGATTCTGCACCTCAAATTCTGGGATGCGGCCTTCGAAAAGCTCAAAGCCTCGGGCGTTCTCTACTTCGAAAACGAGGGCAAGAACAAAGGCTGCTGGGTGATGACGCGTCCCGGCGCTGAGGTCGCCGAGGGCGAGACCAACGAAGACGCCAAGGTGATTGTGCGCTCCAATGGAACCGTCACTTATGTCGGCAAGGACATCGCCTATCACCTGTGGAAGTTCGGCCTGCTGGGCAAGGACTTCGGCTACTCGCCCTTCTTCACTTATCCGCATCACGAGTGCTGGATCACCGTGGAAAAGGGCGACCAGCCCCACCCGCACTTTGGCGGCGCGCAGGCGATTTACAACGTGATCGACGCTCGACAATCGGACCCGCAGGCCAATGTGATTCAGGCTCTTCGCGGCATGGGTTACACCAGTCAGGCCGATCGCTACACGCACTTCAGCTACGAGATGGTCGCGCTCACGCCGCGCTGCGCCGTCGATCTGGGTTACGAAGTCAGCAAAGAAGATTTAGAGCGGCCTTACATTGAAGTCAGCGGTCGCAAGGGCTTCGGCGTCAAGGCCGACGATCTGATCGACAAGCTGATCGCCGCCACGCGCGCCGAAACCGACGCGCGCCAGACAGGCCGCGACGAAGCCGAGCGCCAAAAAATCTCCACGCAGATCGCCATCGGCGCCTTGCGCTATTTCATGCTCAAGTACACGCGCAATTCCGTGATCGCCTTCGACTTCAAGGATGCGCTCAGCTTCGAGGGCGAGACCGGCCCCTACATTCAATATGCCGTGGTGCGCGCGCGCAACATCTTCCGCAAGGCGGGCACAACGCCGGAGGCCGAGTTAGCGAAGTTAGCGAAGTTGGCGGAGTTGGACGGCTATCTCGTTGGTGAGAACGCGGAAGACATCTGGTCCCTGTGGCTGCGCGCTGCGCGGCGCACTCTGGTTCTCGAGCAGTGCATTGCCACCTCCGAGCCGGCGCATCTGGCCCGTCACGCCTTCCAGTTGGCGCAGGAGTTCACCAACTTCTATCACCATCATCACATCCTCACTGAAGAAGACCCGGCGCGCAAAACCTTTCTGTTGGCGACGGCCGCGGTTGCCGAGCGCGAGCTGGTGCTGAGCTTGAGTTGGCTGGGCATCGAAAGCCCGGAGGCGATGTAGGTTGGTTCGCGTTTTCTAGCATGCCCTAGGTGTTCCGCAAGACACCTATTTTGGGAGGACTTGCCACGCGTCCTTGTACGGGAGGGCAAATGTCCAGTTGAGGCCCAGCATTGGCTCATCCTCCTTCCAATTTAGCCGTATGCGTTCGCTTTGGATCAGGGAATTGACATCAGTTTGAGTCATCACAAAGAATTGATTAGTGTCACTATTGGGAACATATGCCAGAATATAGAAAAGTTCGTCCCTTGTTTGCTTCGGCTTGATCAATCAGAAGTTCTTTGTATAGAGCCCCTTCACATCCACAAGGAACATCCGCCTTTGGTCAGGGCTTACGACCATGAGGTCCGCCAAAGGAGTTCTGTTGCCCATAGTGAAAGAAACTTCGTATCCGCGCTTACATAACTCTGAAGCAACAGCAAACTGAGCAGCCCATTGAGTACGGTGGCCGCTTCGTTTTTCCTTCTTCTGATCCAGTGGCATATCTCTTACTCCCAAAGTCTCTTACTTGCGTGAAGCGGAGTGAGGCGAAAAGCAACCGCAGATCCTTCGACTCCGCTGCGCTCCGCTCAGGATAACAGTATCGTTGGAGATACTATCATCCTGAAGGCTGATAGCTAGTAACTCCGCACCCACTCCAGAATCGAGCGCACTCCAACCCCGCTCGGCCCTTTGGCGATGTAGGGCTTCGAGTCTTCCACCCACGCCACCCCCGCGATGTCGAGGTGAATCCACGGCGTCTCGTCGACGAAGACCTTCAGAAACTCAGCCGCCGTAATCGCGCCGCCCCAGCGCCCGCCGGTGTTCTTGATGTCGGCGATGTCGCTCTTGATCTGCTCGGCGTATTCGTCACCCAGAGGCAGCCGCCAGAATTTTTCGCCCGAGGTGGCCAGCGCCGAGTTGAATTTGGCATAGGTCTCTTCGTCGTTCGAGAAGATGCCGGCGTTGATCATGCCCAGCGCGACGACGCAGGCGCCGGTGAGCGTGGCCGCGTCGATCAGGTGCGTCGCTCCCAACTGGCGCGCATAGGTGAGGCCGTCGGCCAGCACCATGCGCCCCTCGGCGTCGGTGTTGATCACCTCGATCGTCTTGCCGGGCTTGCCGGCAGCGAGCGGCATCGCCGTCTGCACATCGCCCGGCTTCTGCGCTGTGCCCGAGGGCATATTTTCGGCGGCGCAGATGACGGCGACCACGCGCACCTTGGGCTTGAGGAGCGCGATCGCGCGCATCGCGCCGATCATCGCCCCGGCGCCGGCCATATCGTACTTCATCTTTTCCATGTTGTCGGCGGGCTTGATCGAGATGCCGCCGGAGTCGAAGGTGATGCCCTTGCCGACGAGGCCAAGCACGGGTCCTTCGGTCACTCCCTTCGGCTCATAGCGCAGCACAATCAGCGCGGGCGGCTCGGCCGAGCCCTGCGAGACGCTCCAGAAGGAGCCCATCTTCAGGTCGTGCAGCTTGTCGGTCGAGTAAGTGTTACATTGCAGACCGACCTCCTCGGCCATCTGCACGGTGCGGCGGGCGAGGATGGTGGGCGTCAGCTTGTTGCCCGGCTCGTTGACCAGGACGCGGGTAAAGTTCTGGCTCTCGCCGATGATGATGGCCTCGGCGAAGGCGGCTTCCAGGGTGGCCTTGGCGACTTTATCCTCGTCGGAGTCGGAGCCTGCCCGCGCGGCGACGATAAAGGAGCCTATGCTCTGGTCCTTGCGGTCGCTGCGATAGGTGTCGGGATCGAAGTCGCCGACGAATGCGCCCTCAACGGCGGCGCGCGCTGCCAGCGGAGCGGAGAGCGAGGCCAGCTCGGGCACTGAGATCGCCGCATCGGGCAGTGCGAAGGCCAGCTCGCGCAGGCCGCGCGGCTTGGCAAAGCGCAGGGCGGTTCCGGCGGCGTTGCGCACGGAGACGGCCGTCACCTTGGACTGCTTGCCTACGCCGACGATCAGCAGCCGCTTGGCGGCGACGCCCGCCGGTCCGTGCCAAAGCAGCGTCTCATTGGCGCCGGCCTTGAATTCGCCGCTCGAAAGAACCGCCTCGGCGGCGGCCAACACCGACACATCAGTGGTAAGCAGCACCGGTTTTGGCTTGGCCTCCGGCGCCTTGTCGGTTTGCGTGTCGGTGGCCAGCACGGCCAGCAGTTCAGTTTCAATTCCGGCAAGAGGGGTAAACAACAGTTGAGTCCGCATACAAAGTATTATTTCACCGCTGAAGGCGAAAGTGAACGGAGGCCGGAGCAATTGCCTTTATTCTTGACAACAGTGGCTTATCCAGCTTTCGTCAAGGATCGTCAGCGATGAGCGAGAACCGGTCGATCGATCTGCACAACTTCACCGTGGCCGAGGCGATGCGTGAGTTCGTGCGCTTCTACAACAGTTGCGTGCGCTCCGGTTATCGCGGACGCCTCGAGGTGATCCACGGATACGGTTCGAATGGCTCGGGCGGAGTGATCCGCGAGGAGCTGCGCAAGTTTCTCAAGGGGCACGAGGAGACTTTTGGCGAGTTCCTCCCCGGCGAGAGCCTGCGCAATCCCGGCGTCACCATCCTCTACCCCAAGGACAAACCGGCTCCGATGCCGCTCGGCATCGGCGGCGGATTCTCCTCTTCGACGCGGCGCGGGCGGCGATAAGCGTAGAGCACGCTACCGGGGCAGGCGGCGAAGCTATTCTTTTGCAGGCAGAAATTCAATCTGCACCAGATCGGCCACGGCCTTGAAGTCGTAGTCGGCGGTCACCAGCACGTGACCGGGCGACTCCATCGCCAGCTCGACAGCGTATGAGTCCGCGTTGGCAATCTTGCGGTCGACGCGAATCGCCGCGGCCCGCTCGGCCCGTTCGGCGGTTACAGGAATGATGTAAAGTCCAACTTCCATCAGGCTGGCCAAAAAGCGCTGCTGTGCTTGCGCGCCCAAACGCTTGCGCTCGACCGCCGCAATCTCTCCCCACTGCACGGCGGAGATGCTCAACTCCGCCGTCTCTCGCGCGCACGCTTCAAATATCGCATCCATGCGGTCTGCGCCAGCTTCATTATCGTGATGACGAAGGATAGCCGACGCATCCAAGACGTATACAGTCACGAGCCCGTCCTACACTCCAAATTTGCCCAACTCTATCTCTCGTTCCCGGCGACGTTCCGCAATCAGTAGATCGGAGCCAGAGGGAAGACCGGCTGTCGATCCACGCAACTGCTTTATAATTTGCATCTTAATCATGATGGTATCCGGTTCAAGAATCACCCGCGACCCCTCCTGGCGCACGGCGATGCGCGTGCCCGGCGCAATCCCAAGCGCCTCGCGGATCGACGCGGGAATCACCATCTGCCCCTTGCTGCTCACGGTCGTGAAAACTCTCTCCATGGCAACCATCCTATCACAAGTAAGACACAAGAATAGAAGTAAGATTATAATATTAGGTAAGATTATCACACTATAGTTTTACTTTTTTCTGATAATCTTACTGGATATTCCTTCCGCAAACCCTCGTAACCGGCGCAGACAATCGCAGGGCAGACCAACCCTCATCATCCGGTTGTACTCTGGTAGATGTGAAACCTCACCTGTGGATGACCTGCCGTTGGAGGGCCGCGTTGATTCTCTGCGCGGCGCTGGCCCTGCTTTTTACGCCCATCTTTGCCGCCGCCCAAAGTGCGCCGCAGACTCCATCGCCTGTCGCCGCGCCTGCTGCGCCCGCCTCGCCGCCAGTGGGTGGCGGCTTCTTTCCGCTCAGCGAAGTGCATCGCGGCTTGACGGGAACGGCGTGGACGGTCTTCAGCGGCAGCCGCCCGGAGCCGATGGACCTCGAGATCCTCGGCGTACTCAAGGGCGCGCGCGGTCCCGGCCACGATATGATCCTGGCGCAGTTGCGCGGCGCCCGGCCCGAGTACACCGGTGTCGCGGCGGGCATGAGCGGCAGCCCGGTCTACATCGGCAACCGTCTGCTGGGCGCGCTCTCTTACCGCATCGGTCAGTTCAGCAAGGATCCGATCGCCGGCATCACGCCCATCGAGCAGATGCTGGAGGTGCTCGGTACGAACGGACTGGGAGCTGCAAAGCCGCTTCCGCCCTCCGCGGATAACGCGATGCGGGTGATGGAGACGCCGCTGGTGATGGGCGGCTTTCACCAGGAGGCGATCCGCCTGTGGCAGCAGAAGATGGCGGGAACGGGCCTCGAGACCGTCGCCGCCGGCGGCATGAGCGGCAGCTCCGGCGCGGCGGGCGGGGCCTCCTCGGAGCCTTCGGCCCAGGCGATTGCCGAGATGATGCCCGGCTCGGCGGTCAGCGCCCAACTGGTGCGCGGCGACCTGGAGATTGCCGCCACCTGCACCGTGACCTATATGGACCGCAAGCAGTTGCTTGCCTGCGGCCACCCGATCCTGCAATCCGGGCCGCTCTCGCTGCCGATGACGGCCGCCGAGGTGGTCACGACGCTGGCCTCGCCCCTGAATGCCTTCAAGATTGTGAATACCGGCGCGACGATCGGCGCCTTCACCGAGGACCGCGACGCAGCCATTCGCGGTCTCTTCAAGGCGCGGGCGCGCATGATCCCGCTGGAGATTCGCCTGCATGGCGCCGATCCCGAGCGCACGCTGAAGGTGGAGATTGCCGAGCTGCCCTCGATCGCGCCGCAGGCCGTCATGGTGGTGCTCTATGAGGCGCTGCTCCAGTCCAACGCAAGCTCGGCGGAGATGAGCTACCACCTCACCGGGAGCATCGATTTCGATGGCTATCCGCCCTCGCCGCTCGATCTCTGGGCCGCGGCCTCCGATAGCGGCGGCGCGCAGATGGAGGCTGCACAGCAGACTGCCATCCGCTTTGCCCGGCTCTATTCCAACGGCGCGCGCCAGGGCGGGGTGCGGGGCCTTCATCTGGATGTCGAGGAGATTCCGCACCGCATCGATGTGGCGCTCGATGGGGCGCGTCTGGTCGGCGGCAACATCGTCCACGCAGGCGATACGGTAGTAGTGGAGGCGACGCTGCGCCCCTGGCATCAGGAGGCGCGCAATGTGCGCATCGAAGTGAAGCTGCCCGCGCGCTTGACGCCCGGCAATCTGCGCCTGCTGGTCTCCGATGCCGGCACGCTGGACCGGACGCTCGATCAGCCGCGCCAGTCCAGCCACTCCCCGGATATGAATTCTTTGCTCAACGAAGAGCGCCGCCTGCACCCGGCCGACCGCGTTTATGTCAGCCTGCTCACCCCGGAGACACAGGCCGGACTGGCCGGCCAAACGCTCACAACCCTTCCGCTTTCAGTGGCCAACGCGCTGGAGCCGATGCGCTCAGCGCAGGATGCCAGCCTCAACGGCGAGTCGGCCGAGGTCGAGGCCGATTCACCCGCCGGCGGCCTGCTCAGCGGTTTTCAACTGCTCAACCTGCGCATCGAACCGGGTGGCGGGTTAAACTAATGTTGGCGGAGAGCGAAGCTCAACGCCACAATCGACCGGCGGATGGGGCAATCGCGCCGTTTCGATTGCATCCCCCATTGAAGGATTCAGGATTGACGATGAGCCTCATTCAAGGACTTGCGGCACACGCGGCGGGAGCCGAACTGCTTTCGTTCAAGTATGACCCCGGAAAGCTGGGCCTGCACGAGGTCGAGATCGCCATCTCCCACTGCGGAATCTGCCATAGCGACCTCCATCTGATTGCCAACGACTGGGGCATCAGCCAATATCCCTTCATCCCCGGCCACGAGGTTGTGGGCCTGGTCTCGGCGGTCGGCGCCGAGGTGCGTTCCCTCGAAGTCGGTCAGCGCGTCGGCCTCGGCTGGCAGTCGAACTCCTGCGGCGTCTGCGAGTGGTGCAGCCGCGGAATGGAGAATCTCTGCCCCGAGTCGGAGGGAACCTGCGTTCACCGTCACGGCGGCTATGCCGACCGGGTGCGAGCCAATGCCCGCTTTGTCATTCCCCTGCCCGAGGCTCTGGAGAGCGAGTCGGCGGCCCCGCTGCTCTGCGGCGGCATCACGGTCTATAACCCGATGCGCACCCATGGCGTCAATCCCTCCTCGCGCGTCGGCGTAGTGGGCATCGGCGGGCTGGGCCACTTGGCCATTCAGTTTGCCCGGGCCTTCGGCGCTGAGATCACGGCCTTTTCCACCTCCGCGGCCAAGGAAGAGGAGGCGCTGGCGCTGGGCGCTCATCACTTCGTCAACAGCCGCGAGTCCAAGGCGATGAAGGATGTCGTCGGCTCGCTCGATTTCATCTTGAGCACGGTCAACGCCGACCAGGATTGGGGCGTCTATGTGGCCGCGCTCCGGCCCACCGGAAACCTTTGCTTTGTCGGTGTTCCGCCCTCGCCCGTCAGCGTGCATGCCTTCCCGCTCATCAGCGGACTGCGCTCCATCAGCGGCAACCCCACCGGCAGTCCTTACCGCATCAAGGAGATGCTGGACGTGGCCGCGCGCCACTCGGTCAAGGCCACCGTCGAATCCTTTCCCATGGCCCAGGCCAACGCGGCCATCGAAAAGGTCAAGAAGAACAAGGTCCGCTACCGCGCCGTGCTGGCCAATTAGGGCCTGTTCACACTACCCCGGCAGGTGGCGCTGCCAGCGGAAATCCGGCAAGACCGGAATCCCCATGGACAGGTCTTCGTTCGTGGGGGTGGAGTTTGATGGTGAGTCGAAGGATCTGCGGTTGTTCCGCAAGCAACTTCAGGCTCGCCACACCAGCGAATTCTCAGCAAAGCTTTTGCCGATTATTTTCCCCCTCCGGCGCACAATCAAAGCATGAACACCGATCCAGTCCTCGCGCCGTCTCTCAGTCCCTTAGTCCCTCAGTCCCTTGGTCCCTTGGTCCCTTGGTCCCTGTTTTTTCGGCCTTACCCCCACCCCCCCCCCTGTGGAAATCCCCCGGTATT
>Ga0302202_10001045_pt1 | contig 34869 bp, 24 predicted proteins | sample II_Bog_N3_3_FD_194579 | JGI IMG/M metagenome (GOLD analysis project Ga0302202, IMG submission 194579) | Peat permafrost microbial communities from Stordalen Mire near Abisko, Sweden - II_Bog_N3_3 | ecosystem: Environmental > Terrestrial > Soil > Wetlands > Peat | place: Sweden: Abisko...
TGGTGGACGCGGTAGGAATCGAACCTACAACCTGTCGGTTAACAGCCGAATGCTCTATTCGAAACCGGTCGTTGTAGAGCCGATCTCTTGAATGACTCCTGTTCCACCAACCTGGAAAGTGTCGATTTGACGATTGCGGGCGTATAGGGGGTCGGACCAAAGTCGGACCAAGACGAGGGGTAAGATGAGCGCAACCCGCATAAACACTGAGGTTTGGACCTCTTTGATAAAGGTCTGCAAAACCTTGATGCGCCGGTTCGATTCCCAGCATGGAGCAATATGGGGCAATGAGCGCCGGGAGCCATGGGAAATACGGGAACGGCGGTATTGTATTCTCTATAAGTTACAGAGTCTATTAGGCTAAGAAGGGTCCGAATCCCACTCTCTCCGCTATATAGATAACAAATAACTTACGTAATATTCCGTGAACGCGTCGGCCATCGGTCCTGTCATCGTGCGTGCCAATTAGCCGTTATCGAAAACACCGCCAGGAGGGTAAAGCAGCCCGTGCGGAAGAATCGCGCGCTCCGGCGAATTCGCAGAGCGCCAGAAGGGCCGAGAGCATTGCGGATGCCTTGTTTTTGCCTCCGACACCCTGTGCGGAAAGCTCAAACGCCAGTCCACCGGACTCACCCACTGAGAGGGGGTCAAAGAACTCGTCTTCAATTGGAGCAGCTGGGAGGCTGAATCAATGGGGCAATCCCCCGGTTCTGCCGCTGGATGCCGACTTGCCCTCCTCTCGAATTCGTGCCAGGCAGTTGGACAATGGCAGGCGGTTAAGTGCATTGTCGAGCGGGGCCGTGAAGCACCCTTCGCGCAATGCGAAAACGTCAGCACATTGAGAACACAACAAGGTTGTTCTTGAGAAGCAAGCCAGGTCTTTGACCGCTTGAAGTTGTACCAACTTGGGTGCCCCAGGTCTCGCTTCTGAGACCTGGGAAAGCATGAACTCAAGGTGCGAAAACATCCGGTCGGAGACCTGGTTTTGAAAGATCTGCTGGGTGCTCAGTGCATCGCTTGTCCCGTCGCGATCTCCTCGGCCGAAGGCTTTTTCATGATGAACGGCAGAGGAACAAGGCATGCTACGATGACTCCCAGGGCAAAAAATGCACTGATGAATGCAAGAATATTGGCTTGAGAATCAACAATCTGCTGAAGTTGCGCGAGAGACTGATGCCTCGCCATGGCCAGGCTGCTGCCATTGCTGCGCGCCGATTGTTGCAGAGCCATCGAGAATCGCTCATAAAAAACATTGCCGCGGTGCAGATGCGCCACCAGGTCAACGCGGCTCATCTGCCTGTGCCGAGAGAGATACGCAAACAGGAATGAAGTGCCGACCGCGCCGCCCAGGTTGCGCGCGAAATTGCTGATGCTGGAGACCTGGTTGTTGCTCTCCTTGGGAACCCCGACATACGACAGGGTACTGATCGGGATGAAGATCAAAGGCAGTCCGACCACTTGAAAGATGCGCATCCAGACGACGGTGGAAAAATCCACGTCCGGAGGGATACGCATCATCCAGAACATGCTCACCGAAGTCAGCAAGAAGCCCACGGCGATCACCTTTCGGGGGTCGAATTTGGTTCCCAGAATTCCGGCAACAGGCATGAAGAGCGCAAGCGCTATGCCTGCCGGCGAGAGCGCCCAGCCCGCACGCTCCGCGGAGTATCCAAGCTGGAGTTGAAGGAACTGCGGGATGAGAATCGTCGATCCATTGAGGACGACGCCCAGGGTGAAATTGAAGAGCGTCGCCGGCCCAAAGTTTCGATTCTTGAGCATGCGCAGATCGATGATCGGGTTGGGGTGTGTCCATTCTCTCCACACCATCGCGGCCAGGGAAGCCATGGCAACAGCGAATGCCACGCTGATCAATCCAGAGTCAAACCAGTCAAGCTGCTCGCCTTTGTCGAGCACAAACTGCAGCAATCCGACGCCAATCACGATCGTCGAGATTCCAAAGTAGTCCGAGCTTCCGCGTTTTCTCTTGCGCTCTTCCGCCAGGTAAGGGGGATCGTGCACCAGCTTTTGGGTGAGGAAGAGAGAGATCAGGCCGATGGGGACGTTGATAAAGAAGATCCAGTGCCAGCTATAGCTGTCGGTGATCCAGCCGCCGAGTGTGGGGCCGATTGCGGGTGCAACTACGATTGCCATGCCATAGATTGCAAAACCCATGTTGCGCTGGGCAGGAGTAAAGGTATCTGCCAGGATGGCCTGTTCACTGGGTCCAAGGCCCCCGCCTCCCAGCCCTTGCAAAACCCGAAAGAGAATGAGCAAAGGAAGACTGGTGGCGAGACCGCAGAGCATGGAACTCAGCGTGAACAGGACAACGCAACCCATGTAGAAGCGCTTTCGTCCCAGCAGATTCGATAACCATCCGCTCATCGGCAAGATGATGGCATTGGAGACCAGATAGCTGGTCAGCACCCACGTGCTTTCGTTCTGTGTCGCGCCCAGATTGCCGGCGATATGCGGAAGAGCGACGTTGGCGATTGAGGTATCGAGAACCTCCATGAAGGTTGCCAGTGTCACCGTCATGGCGATGATCCACGGATTCACGGGAGCCGAGGCTCTGGCCGCAAGGGGGGCTGCTGTGGGAGGCAAATCCCGGCGAACTACTTCAGCCATACCGTGGCCTCGACAGACATGCCAGGGCGAAGCCGTTGGAGATCGTCCTGGCTGGCGTGCAAGCGGATACGGACGGGCATCCGCTGCACCACCTTGATGAAGTTGCCTGTCGCGTTCTCCGGAGGCAGAACGCTGCTGCGTGCGCCGGTGATCGCTGGGATGCTCTCGACAACGCCTTCCAGATCTTTCTTCAACGCGTCGATGTGAACGGTCGCGCGCTGACCCACGCGCATTCTGCTCATCTGAGTTTCTTTGAAGTCGGCGGTGATCCAGCTGTTGGTGGTCTCGACAACCATCATGAGAGGTTGCGCTTCACTCACACGATTTCCGATCTCCGCGCTGTTTTGGGTTACGACTCCATGCACTGGAGAAACAATGTGACAGAAGCTCAGGTTGAGAGTGGCACGCTGCAACTGTGCCGCGGCAGCTTCAAGATCCGCCTCTGCCGTGGCGACATCGGCCTGTCGAATCTCCATTTGGCGAGGAGCATTGCTCGTGACCTGCTGGCGTCTGGCCAACTGTGCATCGATCTGTGCCTTGCGCTGGTCGAGCGTTCTCTGAGCCGAGACCATATTCGCCCCGGCGGCGGTGGCGCTGGCGGCGGCAGTGCCGGCAGCGGCGACGTAGTTCTCATAGTCCTGCCGCGAGACCTCGTTTTTGGCGAAGAGTTGCTTGTAGCGCTGAAGTTGCGACTCATCCCGCGAGCGCACGGCCTCGGCTTCAACGAGTTTTGCCGAGGCACTCTGCAGATCCTGAGCGGCGGCGGCAAAGGCCGCCTTGGCCTCCGCCACTTCTGCGTCTCCGGTTACGAATGCGGCCGCGTTATCGGCTTGCGTAATGGCCAGGCCCGGACGCCGGGATTTCAACTGATCCAGTGCCTGATCGTATTGAGCCTTGGCTTGCGCCAGGGCCACGTTCAGTTCGCTCGGATCGAGATCCATCAGCGGTTGTCCCGCTTCCACCGTCTGGTTCTCGCTCACATAAACCGCCGCGGTTGTCCCGGCGATTCTGGAGCTGATCACATTGAGGTGTCCGTCCACCTGCGCGTCATCCGTGGACTCATACGTGCGGCTGTACAAGAACCATGCGGTCGCCGAGGTAAGCGCCAACAGAACAGCAAGGGCGCCAACCAGCAAGCGGCGGCGGCGTTTTGCCGCTTCAGACAGGGCAACCTGCGCAGCGGCGCGGTTCAGCTCCGCATCCTCCCAGGATGCGATCGTGGGTTCGCCGGTGGAAAGAGCAGCACCCTCGGTTTGCTCGTCAATGTTGATCATTCTTTGCTCCCCTTCAAAATTCCCGGAACTTCTTTTTCCGCTTCACCCATGGCACGGGCGAGACTTACCCGCGCCAGAGCGGCTGAAAACACGCTGCCAATGTAGTCGTGATCCGCCGCGGCAACGCTCTCTTGCGATTGCACAACTTCCACCGAATCGGCGGCGCCGGCCGCAAAGCGATCCATGGATTGCGCCAGCGTGTTTCGGGCGAGGTCGCGGTTGGCGCCAGCGAGCCCGACTTGCTTCAGCGCGACATCGAGATCGATCCAGGCAGTTCGCACATCGAACCGCGCCTGCTCGATTGCGCTTGCGAGTTCCGCGCGGCGAAGCTCCAATGCCGCTTCCGCCTGAATCTGGTCCCCCTTTGTGCGCCTTCCGGAGAAGAGCGGAATCACCAGGCTCGCGCTGGCGTTGTAGACTCCAGATCCCTTGTTGGGATCGACTCCCTGAAGTCCGTACGATCCGCTGATCCCAACACTGGGAAGGTCCTCGGCAGCGGCGGCCTTCCTGGAAAGTTCGGCGGCGCGGACCATCGCCCTCTCCGATGCCAGGTCTCTACGATTGTTGGAACGCTCATAGGCATCGTCGAGAGAGAATGCGCAGGCCAACTGTTCCGGAAGTTTTTCCTGCAACTCGAACTCCGCATCGATGGGCAATCCGATCACGCGCGACAGCACCATCTTGAGCTTCGTGACTTCAGCCTGTTCCGCCAGCAGTCTCTGCTGTGCCGTCTGGTATTCGACCAGGCTTCGGTTCACCTCAATCTGTGCAACGGCCCCCGTCTGCTCACGAACCAGGGCTTGCTCATACACGGATTTTGCAAACTTGACTTGTGCCAGCTGGGACTCAACCAGTGAAGTGGCGGCCATCACCTGAAGATAGGTTCCGGCAACTGCGACCGTTAGTTGCTCCCGCGCGTCGAGACTGCTCCAGCGCGAGGCATGCGCCAATTCCTTGGCCGATGCATAGTTGCGCAGCGCAACCAGGTCGAAGGCGCTTTGCGAAACCTGCGCCTGCGCTGTGTAGAAATGGAAGGGACCGACGGTGGAAGGGAAGTACTGGCCGATGGAGGGAAGCGAGGAAGCGTTGAAACCCTCCGAGGCCAGATCCACTTTTTCGACGTTTTCACTAAGCACAGCGCTGATATTGGGCAAAAGCGCGCTGCGGGCAGAAATCTCGCCACCATGGGCCTGATTCGCGGCCATGGCAGCCGTGAGCGGACCGAGATTCGAGCGCAAGGCAAGTTCAAGGGCCCTGTCGAAAGAAAGGAAGCGGAGGTCTGCGGAGTGGAGCCCGTCCGGAATACTACTTCTATAGGGTCCCTGGACCTGAACCTGTGTCATCAAAGAGAGCACGCTGGGGCTGCCGACCTGCTGGGCCGACTGGCTGATCGCAGCGGCATCCGCTCCCTGTGCACCTTGAGTGCCCAGAAGTTGCGCCCGAGAAGGCGCTGGTCCCTGTTGCTGGGCGATCAGAAGAACCGAGAGTGAAAAAGCAGCCAATGCCACCGCAAAAGAGCGGGCCGGCAAGCGGCGAAGAGGCCGCAAAGGGGATGGGCATTCTTTGGTCATATCCACCATTCGCAAAATATATACCGACTGGTAGGAATTTTGCAAATCCAGGCGTTTCAGTGTTCTAATGAGGAGGATGTCGAATGGAATCTTGAACAAACACCAGCTCCGGACGGAGGAGACCCACGCCAGGCTGCTCAAGGCGGCCGAGGAAGTGTTTGTGCGGGATGGCTACGAGGGCGCCCAGTTATCAGAGATCTCTTCTCTGGCGGGGCGCACCAAGGGGGCGGTCTACGCTCACTTCAAGAACAAGGAGGACCTGTTCCTCGCCTTGTTCGAGCACCGGACGAAGCAGTACATCGACCGCTTCCTCACAAAACTCGAGGGATGCTCAAATCCGCAGCAGAGGCGTGGGGCTTTTCGCGAGTTCTATGTGGAACTTGCGCACGACCGGACCTGGCCGATCCTGACGCTGGAGTTCAAACTCTATTCCTTGCGTCATCCCGATTCCAAGGAACGGCTGCGCAACGCCTTTGAAATGACTAAACCGCCAAACGGAGAAGCGCTCTACGAGCAAACGTTTGGGCCGCTCACCGGAGAGCAGAGAGCGGAACGCGATCTCTCCATCGCTGCCCTGGGACCGGTCGTCTCGGGCCTGATCCTGGAGAGTCATTTCGAGCCGGACAGCCTGTCGGAGGACGGCATCCGCGCTCTCCTGGGGCGGATTTTCGATGCCCTGTTCCCGGCCCGGCCGTGAGCTCTCTTCCTGAGTCCCATACCTCCGGCTTGACGCTGGAAGAAGATGCCCGCCAAGAAGATCCATCATTTCTATGAGATGCGAGAGATGTTCAAGCTTCTTGGCCTGCTGTTTTACCGGGCTGGTCGTTCAGTAAACTCCAGCCCGCTGGCTGGCCTTTGCGGGACAGCTCCCGTTGTTTCCATCCAAGCGATTGCAAATAAATCAGTTCTATTGTGTCTTGGACCGCTGCGGTCGTACGTTATCCACACAAACCGCCCCGTTCTGTGGCCATGACGGGAAAGATAAACCCCAAAAGCCTGAGCGAACCAGTGGTGTTCCCCATCACGTTCGGCACTCCTTGCCGGCGGTATGATTCTCCGCGGTTTAGAGCCGAATCGGGGATTGAAGATTCCAGCTTCATTCAATTGCCGGTTTCAGCGGAACACTGGAGCGTGAATCATGATTGCACAATGTGTTCAGCACGAATTACGTCTGGCCGGCCGCATGTCCCGGCTGGGTACCGAGACCGCCTTCGAAGTTCTGAATAAGGCGCGTGCGCTTGAACGGCAGGGCAAAAGCGTCATCCATCTGGAAATCGGAGAGCCCGATTTCGACACCCCGGCCAATGTGGTGGAGGCGGCCGTTGAGGCACTGCGCAAAGGATGGACCCACTACGGCCCTTCCGCCGGACTGCCCGAACTGCGCGAGACCATCGCGGAGTACGTCAGCCGCACCCGCGGGGTCGAAGTCTCCCCGGACGAAGTGGTGGTGGTGCCTGGTGGAAAGCCCATCATGTTCTTCACCATGCTGGCCCTTATCGAGGAAGGGGATGAAGTCATCTATCCTAATCCGGGCTTTCCCATTTACGAATCCATGATCAACTACGTGGGCGGCAAGGCGGTTCCCATCCAGTTGCACGAGGAGCGCGATTTCGCGATGGATGTCAGCGAGCTTGCGCCGTTGATCACCGGACGCACCAAACTCATCATTCTGAATTCTCCGCAGAACCCCACTGGGGGCGTGTTGCAGCGCGCGGAGATCGAGCAGGTAGCCAGGATCATCGGCGACCGGAACATTCTGGTGCTTTCCGACGAAATCTACAGCCGGCTGCAGTTTGAAGGCGAGCCGTTCTCGATCATGTCTGTGCCCGGCATGCAGGAGCGCACCATCCTGCTCGACGGCTTCTCCAAGACCTATGCCATGACCGGCTGGCGCATCGGCTACGGCGTCATGCGCACGGATTTGGCAACGCAGATCACCCGCCTGATGACGAACTCCAATTCATGCACGGCCAGCTTTACCCAAAGGGCCGGGATCGAGGCGTTGCGCGGAGATCAGAGCCCGGTGGGCCGCATGTGTACGGAGTTCCATCGCAGGTCGGAGTTTTTTGTGGCCGGGCTGAACCGGATCAAGGGCTTCTCCTGCCGCATGCCCAAGGGCGCATTCTATGTGTTCCCGAACATCACCGGGACAGGATGGCAGTCCAAGCCTCTGGCCGACGCTCTGCTGGACCAGGCGGGAGTGGCGGCGCTTTCCGGCACGGCATTCGGCCAGTTCGGCGAAGGCTACCTGCGCTTCAGCGTGGCCAACTCGCTCGAAAATCTCGAAAAGGCGCTGGGTTGCATCGACCAGTGGGCGAGGCTGAATCTGTAGAGCCAGTCTCAAAGACACGCTTTGTGTCTGTCGTGCACCGGCATAGCCGACCCACGAAGGATGAAAGTTTGGGCGCCCCACCCTCGCCGCATTTTTGCATTTGCGGCCGGGGTGGGCAAGGATGCATCATCACGCGGTCAGATGCTGAGAACATTTTCACCGTTTCTGTAAGGCTGGCCTGCTGCTTTCCCACCCTTTTCGCAAAGAGCGCGAAAAGGATGGGGCACCCAGTTCCTTACACTACCCTTGAAAACGCGCTAGCCGCATTCGCAGCGGGGAACAAGGCCCAGGCAGACTTTCCCGCGGCTTGTTCTTTCTGACCCTCGGGTAACACAGCACGCGGTTTTTGCCGTGCAAGGAGAAGGCCATGGCCCTGAAGGATTCGACCACCGGGAACGTCATCCGGGAATATTCGATTGAACAGTTGCGGGATGCCGCCAACCTGATGCGCGGCTACGACCTGGTGGCGCTCTATGCCGCCGGGTCGGGACACGCCGGGGGCACGCTCTCTGTGATGGACATTACCGCCGCTTTGTACCTTCATGTTGCCGATCACGATCCCCACAATCCGTCATGGCCGGATCGGGACCGCATCGTCTGGTCCACCGGGCACAAGGCCCCAAGCCTGTATCTGGGATTGGCCTTTGCCGGTTTTTGTCCGCTGGACGATGTGGTGACGCTGCGCAAACTCGGTTCGCCTTACCAGGGCCATCCCCACTGGCTCAAGCTGCCGGGGGTCGAGGTTTCCACCGGGTCGCTGGGCCAGGGCCTCAGCATTGCCGTGGGCATGGCGCTCGCCACCCGGCTCAACGGCAAACACCACAAGATCTTCTGTTTGATGGGCGACGGAGAGCAGCAGGAGGGGCAGGTATGGGAGGCCGCCATGGAGGCCGGCCACTTCCACCTCGACAACATCGTCGCCATCGTCGATTGCAATCGTCTGCAGATCGACGGCTGGGTCAAAGACGTGATGGAGGTCGAGCCGCTGGGTGACAAGTACGCTAGTTTCGGCTGGGAGGTGCTGCGCATCGACGGACACGACATGAATCAGGTGGTCGATGCGCTGGTTAAAGCCAGGGCGGTCGAGGGCAAGCCGACCGTCATCCTCGCCGATACCATCAAGGGCAAGGGCGTCAGCTTCATGGAGAATCAGGCGGGCTGGCACGGCAAAGTCCCGAACAGAAGCGAGTTGGACGCGGCGCTCAAGGAACTGGGCCTCAGCGAGCGCATTCCGGTGGAGCAGTTGCTGAACAAGGCAAAGAGTTACCAGGCAGAGGTGGATCGCAAGCTCGCCTCCAAAATGCCCAGCTTCTCGCGCGACTACTGGTGGAACGCGGGCGAATCAATGAAAGTCAAGATGGAACCCACACGCAAGGGTTTCGGCCAATCCCTGGCCGAGAACGGGGACGATGAGCGCGTGGTTTGCCTGGGACTGGATATCTCCGGATCGATCACCATCAGCGAGTTTTACGCCGGCAAGCCCGCCCGCGCCGGGCGCTGGATCAGCATGGGAATCGCCGAGCAATCGGCCACCTCGGCGGCCGCGGGGATGGCCAAGGAAGGTAAGCTGCCCGTGCTCGGCTCCTACGCCACGTTCTCAGCGGCCCGCAACCTGGATCAGATTCGCACCTCGGTCTGCTATGGAAACTTCAACGTCCTCATTGCCGGAGCGCATGCCGGAGTTTCAGTTGGCCCGGACGGCGCCACGCATCAGGCGCTGGAAGATCTGTTCGCCATGCAGGGCCTGCCCAATATGTCGGTTGTTGTGCCCTGCGACATTGTCGAGGCACGCAAGGCCACGAACTACCTGCTGCTCCAGCACCAGGGGCCCAAGTACATCCGCTTTGCCCGCGAGGCCACGCCCATTGTCACGGATGAGACAACCCCCTTTGTCTTCGGGCGGGCGAACGTGATTCGACTGCGCGGGGAGGCGACCAACTTCGCCGACGCCTTCGAGACCCGGCTGGCAGCGAATTACAGGAACGAGTCGGAGGATTTGAGCATTGTTGCCATCGGGCCCATGGTTCCGGAGGCGATGCGCGCCGCCCGTATCCTCAAGCTGGACTACGGCTACGAGACGCGCGTCCTGAACCTGCACACCCTCAAGCCCATCGATGCGGATGCCCTTGTTCGCGCCGCCATGGAGACAGGCGTTGTGGTGACTGCGGAAGAGCATCAGATCGGCGCTTTGGCCTGGCGCGTCAGCGGCATTCTCACCGCAAGCCGGCAACTTTACGGCCTGCCCCTGATCACCGCCGCCATCGGCGTCAAGGACCGCTTTGGCGACTCGGGCGCGCCCTGGGAGCTGGTCAAGGAGTTGGAGGTGAGCGCCGAGCATATCGCTCAAAAGGCCGTGGAACTGATGGCGTTCAAATGGAAGGGAGTAGCTAGCGCCAATCTTACCGTTGGGTGAAGGAGGGTCGGCGTCTGCACCGCGGCGTCGCGTTCCGGCAATTCCACTATTACTCTTCCTGAAGCCGGCCGGGCAACCGGGAAACCGTACCCGTCTGTAGACCGATGCCTCGAACATTCGGTCATCCTGCGCGCACAGTGCCGCCGGGCGTCTGCACATGCGCGTCCCAATGCGCCTGGATGTCGAGGATCGTGGGCAGAATATCGAAGAAGGCGTCGAGCATCGCCGGGTCGAAGTGGCTGCCGCAGCCTTCTTTCATTGTCGCCAGCACGCGATCCAACGGCCAGGCATCGCGGTAAGCGCGCTTCATCGAGAGGGCATCGAAGACATCCGCCACCGCGACCAACCGCCCCGGCTCAGGAATATCCGTACCGGCCAGCCCGTTCGGATAGCCGCTCCCGTCCCACTTCTCGTGGTGGCTCAACGCAATTTCAGACGCCAGTTGGAAGACCGGCGCATCGCTCTTGCGCAGAATCTCGTACCCGATGCGTGCATGGGATCGCATGATCTCCCACTCGGCGGGGTCCAGCTTGCCCGGCTTCTTCAAAATGGAGTCGGGTATCCCGATTTTGCCGGTGTCGTGCATGGGCGCCGCCAATTCCAGAAGAGCGCAGCGGTCCGCGGACCATCCCACCGCCGCGGCCAACGCCCGGCTGTAGGCCGCCATCCTCCAAACATGAACGCCTGTATCGGTGTCGTTGTAGTGGCTGGCCTCCGCAAGCATAGAGATGGCCGAGCGGTAGCTGTTCTCCAGGGTTGCCGCACGCACCAGCGACAAATGAGTGCGCACGCGGGCCTTCACGATCGGCGCAGAGAGCGGCTTGATGATGTAGTCCACTCCGCCGGCGTCGAATCCCGCTTTCTCGTCGGTTTCTTCCGCTAGGTTGGTTACGAAAATCACCGGAATCTGCGCGCTCTCAGGGCAGCTTTTCAACTGGCGGCATACCTCGTATCCATCCATCTGCGGCATCTGGACATCGATCAGGACCAGGGCGGGGTGGTGCTTTTTCACCGCCGCTAAAGCCTCTGCTCCACTGTTTGCAAAGACCAGTGAGAATTCATCCTTCAATGCCTGCCGCAGGACGCCAAGATTGACTGGCTCGTCGTCGACGCACAGAATGGGCCCGTTGATCATGTGTCTGCTCCTAAAGCTGAATGTGCAGTTTGCCGGCAAGGGCCTTCACTTGCGCTTCGGCGGCGCGAAAGTCGAATGCCTCCACGCGCTCGCCAATGGGGCGCAACGTTTCTCCGGGAAGCTCTTTCGCCAGGGAAGCAAGAACCGGTTCTGTCTCGTCCGGATTATCCCGATCCAGCGCCCAAAGCAGCTTGGTGAGCAGCGGCCCCACTGCATCCGAGACGGTGGTTATCAGCCCGTTCCCGTTGTTCTCTTCCGCCGATCCGGCGTACTTCTCAATGGCATCGAGGGCGGCGTCGAGAGCAGTCTGCAATTGCTCCAGTAGATTCTGCGAGTCGCCCCCGGCGGCGATTTCTTCATCCAGACGATAGGAAGCGCGCTCCACCTGCGCCAACGCCAGCGCTCCTGCCGAGCCTTTCAACCGGTGGGTAATCGCGGATGCTTCGCGGCGGTTCTTTTGCTCGAGCAGAGCCGCCACTTGCCGCCCACACTGGCCATCGGTAGATGCAAACCGGCGCAGATATTTCTTGTAGGCCGCCTCATCGCCCCAGTTGCGCAAGCCTGCCGCCACGTCCAGAACAGCCAGGGGCGCCAACGCGGCCGCAGTGTCCGAGGCTTCCTGAGCCTCCGCCCGGGCCGGTTCCGGTTCGGCCTGGCAGCCGGTCAGGTTTTGCAGGATATCCATCATTTCATCCACATTGAAGGGCTTGGCAATGAACCCGTTCATTCCTGCCGTGAGCGCCGCGTCCTGCTCCTGCTTGATCACGCCTGCGGTGAGGGCGATAATGGGCACCTTGGCGAAGCCCTCGATCGCGCGGATTCTGCGGGTGGTTTCATAGCCGTCCATCACCGGCATCTGCACATCCATGAGCACTGCGTCGATATCCGGGCGCAGGCCAAGAAGCTCAAGCGCGGCCTTTCCGCTGTCTGCCACGTCCACGCTGGCTCCTTCCGACTCCAGAATGCGGCGCGCCACCTCGCAGTTGATCTCGCTGTCGTCGACCACCAGAACCCGAAGTCCCGGCAATCGCCGCCCACCTTCTTTCACTTGAGCGAGTTTCAGCCCGCCGCTGTGCCGCCGCTTGCCCTCGGCGATGGCGTTGTAAAGCCTGGAGGCCGTCACCGGCTTTTCCAGGATGGCGTCTGCCACTGAAGCCCCCGGCTCGCGCAGCAGGGCATCCCGCGTATACGCGGTAACCATGATGATGAGCGGAGGAGTCCGATGAGTAAGAGCCTCCTGGACGGCTCTGCCGGCAGCCAGCCCATCCATGCCCGGCATCCGCCAGTCCAGCAGCAGCACGTCGAAGGGTTCATTGCTTTGCGACTGCACCAGGGTCCGCGTCAGGGCTTCCTCGCCGGAAGCTACGGTCTCCACCTTCCAACCCAGGCTTCGCGCGGTTACCGCGAGCATGGTGCGGGCCGTTGCGTTGTCGTCGGCAACCAGCACATGCTGCAAGGCCATTTCGGGAGCGGCATAGTGCAGCGACCTGGCCGTTTCAAAGGGAACCGTAAACCAGAACTCGCTTCCCTTTCCCGGCTGGCTGCTCACGCCGATTTCTCCGCCCATGAGATGCACGAGCAACTGACTGATGGCTAAACCAAGGCCGGTGCCGCCAAAGCGCCTTGTCGTCGTCGTATCCGCTTGGGAAAAGGCTGAAAAAATCTCCTGCTGCTTGGCCAGAGGAATGCCGATTCCCGTGTCATGGACTGAGAAGCGCAGGGTGACCTGGCCGCTCCGCGACTCGGCGATGGCGATGAGAACTTTGACCTCGCCGTGCTCGGTAAACTTGATGGCGTTGCCGGTGAGATTGATGAGGATCTGGGAGAGGCGATGCGCGTCGCCCTTCAGGAATTCCGCTCCCGGAGGAACCGCCCCCACCAGCAGTTCGATGTCCTTGTCGCCCACGTTGGCAGACATGATGGAAGCCAAAGAGTCCAGCACGTCTCCGAGCCGGAAGGGGGCCTGCTCAATCTGCAGCCGCCCGGCCTCAATCTTCGAGAAATCCAGAATGTCGTTGATCAGGCCCAGCAGCGCCTGGCCGGCGACGCCGATCTTTCTTACCAGATTGAGATCCTCGGAGCCCAGACGGCGTCTTTCAAGCAGGTAGGCAAAGCCCAGAACCGCGTTCATGGGGGTGCGGATTTCGTGGCTCATGTTGGCCAGGAAGGCGGCCTTGGCGCGGCTGCCAGCCTCCGCTTCATCTGCTCGCCGGCCGAGTTCGGCGTTGAGCATGCGGATGCGCCAGTGTGACCTGGCCAGCAGATAGCTGACCAGTATCGCAATCAGCAGCAGGCCTGCAATCAGCGGCCCCAGTCTTCGCCACTCCGCAAAACGAATCGCGGCCAGCTCTTCCTCGGTCACCTGGGTGGCAATGGTCCAAGTGTATTGATTCAACCCCACTATCGAATTTTGTGTTGTTTGCGGGCCGATGTCATCGGTGAAGTGCTCGCCACGTTTCATGCTGAGCAGTGGATAGACCTTCTCCCAGGTCCACAAGCCGCTGCCAAGCTCCACCTGGCCCTTGTCGGTGGCGCGCAGTTGCTCCCATACCTCGGGATGGCGATTCCCGAACGTATCCTTGCGTCCGAACATGAACCCAAATTCGTCCTCGGGCTTTTGCCCCTTCAGCCAATAGCCGGCCTTGTTGAGCAGCAACAGGCGGCTGCGCAAATCGCCGTACTCCAGCGCCGGATTGTTCAGCAGGTCGCGGCCATCGTAATTCAGAATCAGAATGCCATGAGGGCGATTGGAGGAGTCGATCACTCTTTTTGCGATCCGCAGGGTAGGCTTGAGCGGCCGCTCGATGACTCCGTGCTCCACGTTCAGGTCGAAGGGCGAAAGGTAGATTGTCCCTGGAGCGACCTGGTCGGCCTGGACATAGTAGTACCGGCCAGCCTTGTCTTGTAATTCGGTCTGCGGAACGCGCCGCGCCTGATTCTCTGACCGGTCGTAATTCAGGCGCAAACGCTCCATGCCATCTTCGTCGATCCAGCGAATCTGGTTATAGACGCGATTGGCGTTCATGAAAACGGCAAAGTCGTCAGCCAGCCGGTCAAGATTGTCGGGGGTCGGGCTCTGGACGGTCAGGCGCAAGCGAGGCAAAGCGCTCAGGAACTCGATGTCGGAGGTAATGGAACCGAGGGTTTGCCTCAAGGCGGCGCTGCCCACGCTCAGTTCGCCGGCCTCATGGAGGCCCAATTCTCCGATTTCCCGCTGGATTTCCAGCCGTCCGTAAAAGAGGGCGCCAGCAAGAATGGCTCCCGCTGCGGGAACCGCGAACATCAGGAAATGCAAAACTCGCTGGGTCAGGCGATGCATACCGACCCCTCCACCTGGAAACTCAGTTAATGCGAGTTCATTCTATTCCGCTTGCGGGCAGCAATAGAGACTTCTTTTGCTCACTTAGAAACAAACAGGGCATCCCTGGACTTACTGATCCGGCCAGAAAGGAGTAGGAAGAAACTGGGCGCCCAACCCTCGCCGCGCCGTGGCTTTTGCGGCCAGGGTGGGATCGCATGTCGCATCTCACTCTCGCCGGAGCAATAGGAAAGGAATCAGTGGCAGAACATCCATAGGCTCATGCTGTTGCCCTGGTCGCTCCGGTAGAGATTCCTCCGTCCACCAGCAGCGTCTGGCCGGTAATGTAGCGGCTTGACTCCGAGGCCAGAAAGACAATGGCTCCATCCAGATCGTCAGGCAGCCCCGGCCGCTTCACGGGAATCCGGTCGCAGAGATACTCGACCCACGCCGCGTTTTCATAGAGAACGCGATTCTGCTCGGTCTTGAACCAGCCCGGAGCGAGACAATTCACGGTAACTCCGCGGCTGCCCCAGTCATCGGCAAGACTCATGGTGAGTTGCCGGATGCCGCCGCGGCTGGCGCCGTAGGGAGCCAGGCCCGCATAACCCGCAACGCTGGTCACGGAACCGATGTTGATGATGCGGCCGTAACCGCGCTGGGTCATGCCGCGCGCCACCGCCTGGGCAACAAAGAACGAGCCGCGCAGGTTGGTATCGAGCACCGTGTTCCAGTCGTCCCAACTGACGTCGAGCGCGGGCTTGCGGATGTTGCATCCGGCGTTGTTGACCAGGATATCGATCTTGCCGTAGCGAGCCTCGATCGCGGCCACAGCGCGCTGGATGCTGTCGTAGTCGCGCACATCGAGATCCGCCGAGAAGGTCTGCCGGCCGAGCGCGTCGATCTCGCGGGCGAATGCGGAAAGCGTGCTCTGGTTGCGGCTGGTGATGGCCAGGTCGGCCCCGGCGCGGGCCAGCGCGCGGGCAAAGTACTGGCCCAGGCCCCGGCTGGTGCCGGTAACCAGCGCGACCTTTCCGGTCAAGTCAAACAGGGAGTCGTTCATCGGCGGTGTCCTCAGGGTTGCAATACAACTTTCATCAGGCCGGGCTCGCGCTCATACAAGCGATGGAACCACGCGGCTCCATCCGCAAGCGGGGCCACGGCGGAGAGCAGCGGCTCCACTTGAATGGCGCCGCGCGCGATCAGTGAGATACATGCGGGATACTCACCCGACGAGGCGCAGGAGCCTTGCAGGCGAATCTGGCGGGTGACGGCCGATTGCAGGCCGAGCTCGATGGTGGGGGCGAGGTTGCCCACCAGGGTAACGGCGCCGCCCTTTCTTACGCTGTCCAGGGCGAGCTTGACGGGAACGGTTGTGCCCACGCACTCCAGTGCGGCATCCGCGCCGCGGCCCGCGGTCTGCTCGATGATGTGCGCAACGGCGTCGCCGTTGCGGGAGTTGAATGTCTGGGTGGCGCCAAGGCTGCGCGCGAGTTCCAGCCGCGTGTCATCCACGTCGAGGACAAAGGTGCGGCCCGCGCCGGCCTGGCGCGCAGCCTGCAAGGCGAGCAGGCCAATCATGCCCGCGCCCACAATCACCACCGTATCTTCCATCGCAAGGGGAGTCAGGGCCACGGCATGAACGGCCACCGAGACAGCTTCAATCATGGCCGCATGCGAGAACGGCATCTTTTCCGGCAGCGGATAGGCAATCCGCGCCGGTACGGTCACATACTCCGCAAACGCGCCCATGCGCCGGTAAGCCGGCGTTGAAACTCCGATCACCTCGCGGTTGTCGCAGAGATTGATCTGGCCGCGCAGGCAATAGAAGCACTTGCCGCAATAAACAGTCGAGTCGAAGGTGACGCGGTCGCCGGCGCGAAAGTCCTTGACGGCGCTGCCCACCGATTCCACAACACCCGCGGCCTCGTGGCCCATCACCACGGGCGGAAGTCGCCGGCCCGTGCTGCCATCGTATCCATGCACGTCGCTTCCGCAAATGCCGCAGGCATGGATGCGCACCAGCAGCTCGTCTTCGGCGGGCCGCGGCGCAGGCATGTCTACAAAATCAAGTTGCTTGTACTGGGAAAGCAGTAGCGCCTTCATTGGATCTCCATGTCAGCCCGGAAGCAGATGCGATGTGCCGGACTGAAGAAATGCAGCACTCGATTTCCTTTTACACTGCGAGCCGAGCGCGCCTTGGATCATAAATCAGTACACAGCGCGGCAGCCAGCGAGGGCAACACCGCAGCGCAGAGTGCAATCTCGCTACGCAGGTTCGGCCGGCGGTTCAATCTTGCCCAGCAGCAACAGGTAGGCGGCGATCCCAATCACCAGATAGATGGCCGATGCGCCAAAGGCCCAGGCGAAGTTGTGCCGCGCGGTCACCAGATAGCCGGTGACGATGGGCGCGGCGATTCCCGAAAGCTGGTTGGAAAAATTCATGATGCCGCCCACCTTGCCGACGTTGCTGCTGTGGGTAATCAGCGAGGGAATTGACCAGCCAACCGGCGCTGCCGCCGCCAGGCCGCCGATGGAAATACTGATCCAGAGGAGAGCCTGTTGCGCGGTATGTGCGTGGGCCGCGCCCAGAATTCCCAGTCCGCACGCCGTGCCGCCAACCAGCACGATCTGGCGCACCAGGCTCGCATTGCAGCCGCGCTTGATCAGCGCATCCACCAGCCAGCCGCCTATCAGAATGTCGGTCAGCGTGGCAAAGATCCAGGGCACGCTGGTGTAAAGAAACGAGTGCAGCAGATCGATGTGCAGAGCGAAGGAGAGATAGCTGGGCAGCCAGGTGAGCAACAGGTAGAAGACGTAGTTATACGAGCCGAAGCCGAGCGCCAGGCCAATCACCTTGCGCTGCTTGAGCAGATGGCCCAGAGTCGCGGGCTGCGCGGGTTTTGCCTGTTGCGCGCCGGGATGCGCGACCTCTCCTGCAATGTACTGCCGCTCCGCTTCGCTCAGCTCCGGGTCATCGGCAGGATCGCGGTACACGCGGTAGAAGAGCAGGAAGTAACCGAAGCTGACCAGGCCGGTGAGGGCGAAGCTCCAGCGCCAGCCCACCTGGAGCAAGACGATGCCGATGAGGGGAACACCGATGGCGGAAGCGAGTTTTGCCGCCGCGTCAAACACGGCGGTGGGAAGGCTGCGTTCCTTGGCGGGGAACCAGTGTGCGATGGCCTTTGCATTGGCGGGAAAGGAGGGCGCTTCACCCACGCCGAGCGCCAGCCGCGCCGCAAACAGCCCGCCCAGATTGGGCGTGACCGCTGCGGCAAAGGAAGCGATGCTCCACAGGAAGGTGCTGATGCGGCCAATGCGCTTGACGCCGAATTTATCGAGCAACACGCCAATCGGCAATTGGCATAGGGCGTAGGTCCAGTTGTAGGCGCCGGAGAGATAGCCGAAAGCGATATCCGAAATCCCGAACGCGGTATAGAGCGATGCGTGGGAGACAGAAAGATTCACGCGATCGAAGTAGTTGACCAGGACGCCGATGCCCAGCAGCCAGGCGATACGCCAGCGGCGCCGGGGCACACGTGTACGGCTGGGGAGTGCGGACGTTGTCAACGGCGACCTCTCATCGGGCAATTACTCATAGCGCAGCGCCTCGGCGGGAAGCACGCGGGCGGCGGCGGACGAGGGATAAAGCGTGGCCAGCAGCGAAATCCCGATGGAGACCGCGGCCACAATTACCCCATCCAGCGGGCGGGGCGCAAAGGGCAGGGTATCGATGGAGTAGACGTCGGCGGAGAGATGAATGAAGTGATAATGTCCGCCGGCCCAGGCGGCCACATAGCCAAGCACCAGGCCCACGGCAGTGCCGATGACGCTGATCAGCAAGCCCTGCATCAGGAAGATGCGCCGCACCTGGCCCGGTTCGACACCGAAGCTCATCAGCACAGCGATGTCCCGCGTCTTCTCCATCACCATCATGGTCAGGGCGATGAGAATGTTGAGCGCGGCCACAATCACGATGAGCGCGATCACGATGAAGGTGACCACCTGTTCGAGCTTGAGGGCGCGGAAGAGTTCGCGATTCTCCTCCATCCAGTTGGTGGTCATGTAGCCCTTGCCGGCGGCCGCTTCAATAGTGCGGGCGATGGCCGGGGCGCGATCCAGATCGTCCACCTTGAAGCTGATCACCGACAGCAGGTCGGGCTCGCTGAAGAGCCTCTGCGCATCGGAAAGGCGCATGAAGGCCATGGCCGCGTCGTACTGGTAGAAGCCGGAGTGGAAGATGCCCACCACCCGGAAGCGCTGGTATTTGGGCGCGAGGCCAAGCGGCGTCAGCTCGCCCTGGGGGCTGGTCACCAGCACGCTCTCGCCCACCTGTGCGCCGATCTGCTCGGCCAGGTCCTTGCCCAGAACGAGGGCCGGGTAGGGCGTGTTGTCCGGGCCCGCATCCGGACCGGCATTAGGGCCGGGATTGGGCATGGCCGCCTGCGGTTCCAGGTCTTTGGCCGATCCGGAAGTGATCGTGCTCAGCAGGCTGCTCACGGTCCGCTCCTCGGCGGGGATAATGCCCTTGATCATGGCAAAGCCGGCGCGCGGCCCGCGCGAAACCAGCACCTGCCCGTAGATTCCCGGCGCCGCGGCGGTCACATGGGGCACCCCGCGCAGCCGCTCCAGCAGCGGCCGCCAGTCGTGAATGCCGTCAGACTCCACGCGCATTAGGTCCACGTGCGACGAGGCGCCCAGCAGTCGGTCCTGCAGGTCGCGCCGCATGCCGTTGGTGATGGCCAGGGCAATGATCAGCGCCGCCACGCCCGCGGCCACGCCGGCAATCGAAATGGTGGTGACCACGCCCACCACGGCCTGCCGCCGCTTGGCCTTGAGGTACCGCATTGCCAGAAAAAGCTCGAATCGCATAGGCCTACTTCGCTTGGGCGGCTATGACCGTCTTGGCCACGCCCACGTTGTCGTACCGGTCGTAAACACGGACGGTGATCAAATGCTCGGCCGCGCTGCCTGCAAGAGAGGCAGTGGGCAGGGGAATCTCATAGTGTTCGCGCCGGGAGTCGGACAGCCCGCCCACCGGCGCAACAAACTGCCAGGGCGCCGCATCCAGGGAGTATTCCGCGTGGGCAATGGGCGAAGCCGCATCCTCGGCGTCGAAGGTCACCAGAAGCTGCCGAGGGCAGGGCGTTTTGCCGCAGTGGGTTTCTTCCGCGGTGGCCTTCAGTGAGGAGATCACCGGCGGGGTGGTATCCACCTCGAAGCGCTCGCTTTCCTTCGCTCCGGTGAGTGCGTCGCCGGGCGTGTGGGAGGGCGCGTCAGAGGCCGTCACCTTCACCTGGTAGCCGCCGTCGGGAATGAGTGTGGCGTCAAAGCTGTAGGCCTTCTCGGTAATCCCGTCCTTGAGCAGCCGCCACACATGCTCGTCGTCCCCGCGTAGATAGAGCGCATAGGTCAACTCGTCGCCGTTGTCGTCGTGGGCCGCCCAGCGCACGGTAATGGCGGTCCGGTCCTTTACGCCCTGCAAGGGCGCGTTGGCCGCGGCCTCGAAGGCTGCCAACGGATTCGGGTTGGGGGAAGGGAAGGCAATGTTGACGGTTTGCGGCTGGGGGCCGGGCTGGCTCTGGGCACTCACGCGCACGCCCGGCGCCACCACCAGTTCGTCCACCACCGGCGCGGCATTCACCGGCAGGTAGTTCACGCCCACGCTGCCCACAGTTCCTCCCGGATGCAGCACGGCCTTCCACTGTAGAAAGCGGCCGGCGGGCGAAGCCACGGCGCTGTCCTTCAGCGGCATCCAATCGCTCCAACCGCGCACCGGTTGCTCCACATTGCCGGAGCGGGTCCAAAGCTCGTAGCCGGTCGAGCCGGGTTCCACCTCGATGCGGCCAAAGCGGGCCAGCGCGCCGGCGTCCAGCACCTCGCTGGCATACTCATGGTGGCCGGCGGCGGCGCCTAGGCGGAACAGCTTGCCGGTATTGCCGCTGCCGATCAGAATCTCTTGCCCGGCGCCCGCGTTCGGAACCACGGACAGGCTCAGGCCCTGCTGCGCCGCCAGGTGGGCCACGTCGGCGTAGCTGCCGTCGTCCGCAATCTGAAAAACGTATCCGCGGTTGCCGGTGAGCGCCAGCAGACTCTCGGGCCGCGCGGCCAGCGCGTAGACGATCTCATCCTTGCCGGTCCACAGTTTGCGCGGGGCCTGCCCCTCGGCCAGGGCATAGATCTCAGTCCCCTCCGGGGCCACAACGCTGGCGTTTGCCCCCGGGATCGAGCCCGGCTGGATCACGGTGATGGTCGCTGCGCCGATTCCCTGCACGGGCAGCGGCGGCAGCGGATTGTGGCTCTTGTCGCCCACACTGGCGGCATAGATGGTCCCGTTGGCTCCCACGGCCACCGCCGTAATCTCGCGCCGGGGCGCCTCGAAGAGCACGTAGCCCTTGCCCTGAGGGTTGATGCGGTAAACCAGGCCGCTGCCGTCCGAGCCGGCAATCAGGTTGCCCTGCGCGTCCCAGGCCAGCGCCCGGATGTGCTCCTCATCGCTTTTGAAAAACTTCTCCGGCGCGGAGCCGGGCTTGGCGGGATCGACGCGATAGACGGCTCCCGGCCCGCCGGTGGCAATGTAGAGGCGTCCGGCGGAGTCGAAAGCCAGGTCCCAGATGTAGCGAGGCCTGGCCGCAGTTTTTTCGTCGATCGCCTTGCCGTCGCCGCTTCTTGCCTCTTCCAGTTTGGCCAGGTCGAAGACTACGGTAGCGCTGCCGTCATCCTGCATGGCCGTGGCATCGGTCTTGAGCCGGTAAACGCGGCCGCTGGGCAGCGTGGCCGCGTAGAGCGCCCCATCCGGCCCCAGGCGCACAACCTGCACGCTCAGGTCTTTGCTCTCGAAGAGCGTAAACGGCTTGCCGACCGGCCCCACGCGCAGCACCGTGGCCGGCGATGCGGTGCCAATGTAGGCTGTCCCGCTTTTATCTGCGGCCACCGACCACACGAAAGTCGAGGGCGTGGTCAGCACCTCGCTCAGTGCCTGCGCCTCGCGCAGATGGCCGTCGCTGGTCAGGGCCACACCCTGCGGAGTGCCCTTCTCAAACTCCTCGATGCGCGACTGGGTCCACAGGTGCGTGCCCTGGGCCAGGGCCGGTGTCAAAGTGGCAAAAGTCACAAGGGCGGCTGCCAGCGCGGGAAGACGCAACGCGGAGCCGGAGCGGCGAATCGTACGGGTTGAAGCAAGCATCCTGCCGTTGAGTCTACTAAAGTTGCCGTCTGCCCGGCAGGCTGGGCGCAAACGGAGAGGTCTGGACAGACGGACAAACTCGGGCAGGCTGAGGTTTCGTGGAACGGACCCAGCGCGGCCGCGCTATGCAGGCAGTCTGGCCAGAACGATGGGTTGGTAAAAGCCGCTCTCCGTTGGCATCAGCCAACGCACGGATTCAAATCCCGCATCGCTCAGAACGGCCGAGAGTTCGCTGCGCAGCAAGCATCGGTAATCTGAAACAAAGTGGTGCGTTCGCCATTCCCGGTTTGATTGGACGGTAATGTACAGGTGAAGCACATAGCTTGAATCCCCGGCCCAGTCCCACACCTGATGCACAATGCGCCGGCTGCCAAGCGGCCCGTAGAGCGCCGGCTCTTGGATTGCCGGCCTTTCAACCATGAGCGTGTCATAGTCGCGGATGCTGGCCATGAGAATTCCATTCGGCTTGAGCTTTGACGCGATAGCCGCCGCTGCCTGGCCAAGTTCACTACCACTCAAATGCGGCAGCGCGTTGTCCATCGCGATGACTGCATCAAAGCCGCTCTCCGGGACCTCCTCAAGCGAGGTCATGTCGGAGACGTAGAAAGAGATCGAAAGCGTCCGGCGCTGTGCTTCCAGTTGCGCCCGATTGACTGCGGTCGAGCTCAGGTCCGAACCGGTGACCCGATGGCCGAGCATGGCGAGGCCGATTGCCTGAGTGCCAATGCCGCATGCGCAATCGAGTATTCTAAGCGGATTCCGAGCATTCTGCTTGGTCAACAGGCCGTCCAGAGCCTGGGCTTGACGCTCGATTGCGCTGTCCCAATCTTCGAAGATCAGGTGATAGAAATCGGCGAGCGATTCGTAAAAGCCAATGACGTTGTCGGCCATTTCTAAACGATCATATCCCGTGGGATTCTGTCGTGCCGTCAGGCTCCGCCGCGGAACTGGATGATCTTGCGGCGATCGCGCTTCGAGGGCCGGTGTTCCGGCAGCGGCGCGAATTGCTGCATCGCCTTGCGCTCGGCTTCTGCTTTCAGCCTCGCCGCCTTGCTGGCTTCGGTCTCGCGGTAGAGGGTTTGCGCCACCGCCGCCGGGCCGCGCATCTCGCTCAGCAGCAGGACCTCGATCTGGAATTCGCCGCCCTCGTTCTTTACCAGCAGCATGTCGCCGGCGCGGACCTCGCGCGCGGGCTTGGCCTGGACGCCGTTGGAGTGAATCCTGCCCAGGTCGCAGGCCTTGGACGCCAGCGCCCGCGTCTTGAAGAAGCGGGCAGCCCACAACCACTTGTCGATGCGTACGGAGTTCATTCCTCCATTTTCGTATAGCGAGGCGGCGTTGTGCACTGCGCTTGAGCGGCTTTTGGGCTGATGTGGTTCCCTACCCAGGCAAGAGCCGCTCCAGGGCAATGCCCTGGAGCGGCTCCAGTTCGGAAGGCGCCCGGTCCGTAACCCCCGTCTTATGCGGCAGATTTGTGTTCGTCAGGCTTCGCAACCTGGACGAGTTCATCGAAGATGGTCCGGTAGTGGATCATTGCGGTCCGCAACTCTTCCGTGGTGGCATCCGGCCCAAGAGGCCTCACCGCGATCGCGTGCGCTGAGCGGTAATACTCCATCAAGAGGGGATGGTCGACGGAAATATCCGCAGCTCGCTGGTCGAACGTGGCGATGGGATAGCCACGCGCCTCCAGCAGAGAGCTGACCAGTTCCTCGGCTTCAGTGACGGCCCCCTTGGGATGATCGACGAAGCGGGATTGCACCGTGTGCCAATCTGCCAGAAACCGCTCCCGCTCGGTGGGGGCCAGATCGCGGATCTTCAGGTGTTCGACGCGCGTCTCGCGATCTGCCAGCTTGGCTTCAGCCTTGTGCTCGGACCCGTGCTGGCGAACGGCCAGGTCATACTCCGACCCAAAACGCTTGCGCAGCGCAGCCGTGGTCTGCCTGCGGTTGATCACGTAGGCAACAATGCCCACAATGATGATGAGACCAACTACGGACAGCCCTATGATCACTCGGGGATCAGCCCAGTCGATATACATCGTGCCCTCCTCTGTATCGAGTTTCCGCGAAGGCAAAGGCTTGGCATGTTCCTGGTTCCTCGCTTCGGCAGAGCATCGTACGCAATGAGTATCGAGCGGGCAGAGATCGCAAGGCTGGCCACATTTGCTCATTCAGCCGGACCCTGAAACAGCGCCCCCGCTGGCCGGATTCACCAGGTGATTGGGCAGTCAGGTTCAGGCACAGGACTTGGGCAAGGGCGAGGGTGACGGCATGGCGGCCGAGCTAAGGCGTTTCTCCTGAAGGTGTGGAGCTTTGGGTGCCCCACCCTCGCCGCGTTTTTGTTTTTGCGGCTAGGGTGGGATACGAGAGGACCACTCTAGCGAAACAGGAGAAATGCCTTAGATACCGCGCCGGGTTGCGGCGCCGGTGGCTTCCGGCATGGCGCTTCTTTCAAAAAGTTGCCTGAGCCTCAGGCAGTGACAGATACGCCGCTTGCCGCCGCGTGGCTTTGAGTCGCGATCTCCCCGACGGCCCAGCCGGCGATGAGCAGGCTGGGCGCGGCGGTGGGTGCGGCGTCACCTAGCTGGGCCAGCGTGGTGGATTGCACCTGCTGGCCGGGTTGTGCGGCGCGCGAAACCACGGCGCAGGGAAAGTCGGGCGGAAGCCCCTGCTGAAGCCATTCCTCAGCCAGCAGATGCAGGTCGCGGCCCGGCATGTATACCACGCGCGTGGCGTCTTCAATTTGCGGCCGCGGTGACTGGCTGTGCGACTGCGCATGATGGCCGGTGGAGAAAATCACGCTCGAAGCGCTGTTGCGGTCGGTGAGCGAGCAACCGATGGCCGCCGCGGCGGCGAAAGCGGCGCTGACTCCGGGCACAACCTGGAAAGGCACATCCGCTTCTCTCAGAGCCGCCATCTCTTCAGCGGCGCGGCCGAAGAGCAGCGGGTCGCCGCTTTTGAGCCGCACCACGCTGCGCCCGCCGCGCGCGTGCGCGATCATCAATTCGTTGATTTCCTCCTGGGTAATGGTCTTGACGCCGCAGCGCTTGCCCACGTTGACCACTTCGGCTTGCGGTGCGGCCAGGCCGAGAATCGCCTGCGGCACAAGATCGTCGTGCAGGACCACGTCCGCGGCCTGGATAAGGCGCAGGGCCTTCACGGTGAGCAGGTCGGGGTCGCCGGGGCCTGCGCCCACCAGGTGAACCGCTGCCGGTTTCTCTCGAGGACCGTCCTGCATCTCGGGCAGAAACTCTTCGCGCAGGTCCGCAATGGCGGCGAAGTCATCCTCCAGCGGTGCCAGGGCCATTTGCCGCGACGGGCAGTTTGCCGACGCGCACAGTGGTCGCTGGGCCAACTGATGCAGGAGGAGCTTGCGGGCTTCTCCGCGGGGATGCAGGGCCAGGACCTCGCGGCGCAGCTGGCCGAGATATTCAAGCCACGCACCCAGGTCCGCGGGCAGTTGCTCGTCGATCTCCCGGCGCAGCCGCTGAGCCACGGAAGGGCTTTCTCCGCCCGTGGAGATGGCCACCTGCAAGCTGCCGCGGCTCACCACCGCGCCAAAAAAGAAGTCGCAGTTGGGAATGTCGTCCACGCTGTTGCAGGCGATGTTGCGCTCCACCGCTCCGCGGTAGACGGCGGCGTTCACCTCCGGCGCATCGGTGGCGGCAATGACCAGGAAGTTGCCGTCGAGGTCAGCTTGCACGAACCGGCGCTGAACCCATTCGAGCTTGCCCTCGGCGGCCAGCCGCCGAATCTCGGGTCGCGCCTGGGGAGCTACCACGCGCAGCCGCAGCCCGGTACTGAGCAGGCTGCCGATCTTGTCTGGACTGCCAAGCTTGCCTAGCGCCACGTTGCCTGCACCGACCAGCAGGCCGCGGCGCCCGTCGAGTTTGAGGAAGATGGGGAGAAGGCTCAAGGTTTCGTCCTTAATCGGCGGCCACGGCGTGCGGTACGTGGCCGCTGGGAAGATCGCGCTCCACGGCCGCCAGCACTTCGCCGGCCAGGTGGGCGCGCAGTTCGTCGTTGGAGTGGCGGCCGAACCAGGCGCGCAGGGTCTCTTCAGGCGCACGGCCGGCCAGGTACTCGCGCAGCAGGCGTTCGATGGCCTCGGGCACCAGCGGCGCCGGGCAGCGATAACCCACCGGGCGGGCGATGGCCGCGTGCTGGCCTACCGCTCCGCCCAGGCAGAAGTAGTAGGCGTCGGTCAGCTTGCCCTCGTGCTTGATCTTTTTGCCTTCGATGCCGATGTCGGCAATCCAGTGCTGGCCGCATCCGTTGGGGCAGCCGGTCACGTTGAGCCGAAGCGGCTGGTCAAACTCCGGCAGGCGCTCCTCCAACTCGTCCACCAGCCAGCGGGCAAAGCCTTTGGTCTCGGTAATGGCCAGCTTGCAGAACTCGGTTCCGGTGCAGGCCACCGCGCCGCGCCAGAACATGGAGCCTTCCACCTGAAGTCCGATCTGGCCAAGCGCGCGCACCAGTTCGGCGGCTTTCCGGTTGGGGATGTCGATGAACAGCAGATTCTGCGAGACGGTGGTGCGCAGCGCGCCGCTGCCGAAGCGCTCGGCCAAAGCGGCGGCGGCTTCCAACTGCTCACCGGTCAAGCGCCCGCGCAGCACGGTGGCGCCCACGGAACTGAGGCCGCGCTGCCGCTGCGGCTGAATGCCGGCGTGGTCACGATAAATGTCGTCGGGAACCTGTTCGGGAGCGGCGGAAAGCAGCGTGAAGCTGAGCCGCGTCTGAAGCTCCGCCAGAAAGCTTTCCGCGGTCCAGCCTTCTTTCAGAAAGAGATACTTGAGGCGGGCGCGGTCGCGGTTCTCGCGCAGCCCCTGCTGGTCGCGGAAGATTTCGGCCACGGCGCGCACCACGGCAACGGCCTGCTCGGGAAGGACGAAGGCGTTGAGGCGAACGGCCAGATGCGGCTCCTTGGATAACCCGCCGCCCACGCGCACGGAGTAGCCAACCTGGCCGTCGCGCTCCGCAGCCGTGAGGGCGATGTCATTGATCTCCGGGTGGGAGCACCAGGAAGGGCAGCCGGTGACCGAGATCTTGAACTTGCGCGGCAGGTTGTAGAACTCCGGGTTTCCGGTGAGCAGTTGCGCAAGCTCCGCGGCCAGCGGCGCGGCGTCGATCAGCTCATCGGCGGCGATCCCGGCCAGCGGGCAGCCGGTCACGTTGCGCACCACATCGCCGCAGGCGCCCTTGGGCGAGAGGCCGATGGCGCTCAGAGCCTCCACCACGTCGGGCAGCGACTCGATCGTGAGCCAGTGCAACTGGATACACTGGCGGACGGTGATGTCAGCCAGGTTGCGGGCGTATTTCCGCGCCAGTCCGCCGATGGCGCGCAACTGGCTGGCGGAGAGAATGCCGTTGGGAATGCCGATGCGCATCATGAAGTAATCGGAGGTCACGCCTTCGCCGCCCTTGCCTCCGGTGGCCCCCACGCCGTCGCCCTGGGTGTAGATGCCCCACCACTTGAAGTAGGTCGAGGCCCACTCCGGCACCACGCTGGAGCGGCCCGCACGGGCAAAGGCACGCACCTCGTCAAACGCCTCCCAGGGGTTCTTCTCGCGCTTCAGACGTTCCGCTTTCTGGGTCTTGGTCTCTTTCTCTTGGACAGCTTGAGTCATGTTTCTCCTCTTTGTTTTTGGGGGGGAATAGAAACAGAAAGCCCGCGGCAGCTGGAGCTGTATCGCGGGCATACGGGAACCTTAGGATGTCGATCGGATGGCTAGACCCAGGTCACCTCTGCGCGCGAAGCGTAGAACAGCGGCGACAACAGGGCTGACCAGACATGACTGGATCATAGTGGCAGGCCAGGAGAAAATCAACTGCTGTTTTCGGACCCGCGCGCTGGACCGGCGGCCCACAGAAGCCTTGGGTGAGGGCTGGCGCCGGGTGGGCCGGACCGCTCGACGCAGAATAATCTCTTTAAATTGTTGAAAAAGCTCTTTACTCCCATTCAAGCCAGGCAGCATAATCAGCCAGTCTTGGAGCCTACGCGATTCCCCGACTTCCCCTCCCCCCGCGCCGATCTCCGAGCAATCCAGGAGGTTAGAGCCCATGAACAAGATCAGCCCCTGTCTGTTGGGACTGTCGCTTGCAGTAGCCATGTCTTCGGTGGCGGCTGCGCAGGAAATGTCACCCGCAACCCCTTCCATGCCGAAGGTTCTTCAGGTCACCCGCGAATTCACCAAGCCTTACCGGGCCGGCAAGGCGCACGACAAGACGGAGAGCGCCTTTGTCGAGGCCATGAGCCGCGCCAAGTGGCCCACCCACTATCTGGGCATGACTTCGCTTTCGGGCAAGCAGCGCGCCCTGTTCTTCACCGGGTATGACTCATTCGAGGCCTGGGAGAAGGACAACACCGCCGTGGGGAAGAACAGTGTTCTCTCGGCGGAGTTGGAGCGGGCTTCCATCGCCGACGGCGATCTGCTGGATGGGGTCGACCAGATGGTCTACTACTACAACGACAAGATGAGCTATCGGCCGGAGCCCGACCTGGCCCACAAACGCTACATGGATATCGGCGTCTACCACGTTCGCCCCGGCCACGGAGAGCAGTGGCGCGAAGTGGTGAAGATGGCCAAGGAGGGCCACGAGAAGGGTGAAACCAGCGCCCACTGGGCCACCTATGAACTGATGTACGGGGGCGAAAGCGGAACCTACGTCGTGCTCAGCACGGATAAGTCGATGGCGGACATCGATCTCGGCTTCGGGGACGACAAGAAGTTCGAGGCGGCGCTGGGCGAAGAGGGCATGAAGAAGTTTCATGAACTCTACGCCGCCGCGGTGGACACGTCGCATCAGGAGCTGTTTGCCTTCAACCCGCACATGAGCTATGTAGGCGAAGAGCTGATCAAGGCAGATCCCTTCTGGAAGACAAAGGCGGAAGCGGCGCCTGCCGCCAAGCCCATGGAGCCGATGAAACCCATGAAGCCCAAGCCGTAAGGCCGAGCCTGGAATTGTGACCTGTGCGGATTGAAGAGCAGCTCCAGCATTGCCGGGCCGCTGCTGTTTGCAGCGCTGGCGCTTCTTCACAACTTGATACAAGGCCCTGGGTGCCCCACCCTCGCCGCGTTTTTGCTTTTGCGGCTAGGGTGGGATCGCACGAGCCCACATTCCAGCAATCTACTTTGCTTCCTTGAAGTCGAAGGTCGCCAGGTTCATCTGTCCGCCGCTGACAATGTGGACAGTCAGCACGCTCTTGCCCGCGGGCAGCTTGAGCCGGGCAATGCCCGGAGCCATGTTCCAGTGGTGCCACTGCCGCCAGGCAACGGGATCGGCGGCATCGTAGGTGCTCACAATGGTCAATGGGCCGGTGGCCGGCTCCCCGTTCACGTCCAGCGCGATGCTGCCGCCGCGGTTCGAGGTGTAGAGCAGGTCGGCGGCGTAAACCCCGGTGTGCGCCACCGTGACGGTGAGGTTGAACCACTCGCCGGGCTCCGTCCAGCCCACATAAAGCAGGTTCGCCGGGGGCCGCACTTTGTTATAGGGGTTGTCGTCGATTTGCGGGTCCTGATTGAACTTGGTGTAGGAGGTGTCCACGCCTTCCTTCATGCGGAACTCGTTCAGATAAGTTCCGTTGGCCGGATTGAGCGCGCCGCTGCCGTTGTTCTTGGCGTCCGAGTCGTGATAGGCCACGCCTTCGCCGCCCAGGTCGTAGTAGGCGCAATGCACCTGGCCGGGAATGGCCTGCGCGCCTCCCTGATAGCGGCTGTCGTGGTACGGAGTTCCCTTGTACTGGCTCAGGAAGCCGGACTGGGAGGCGCCCAGGCTGGTGGGGGCGCAGAGTGCAGCGCAGAGAACGGCAAGGACCGGCAGAGTAAGGCGCAACTGTTGTGTTTTCACGGGGTGATGCCTCCGGCGCAGAGATGCCCCTGATTCGGGAACATCCGCAAAGGGTTTTGGAAACAGACGGAATGGTACGCCTGCGCACGGGTCAGAGGCGAGCGGGCAAGCCGATGGTTGAGGCAGCGCCTCTTTTGTGCCGGCTTGAAGCGGGCGCCAGAGCCGCTGGCCGGGAGCCTTCCATCCTCCTCCTGTAAAGTTGAAGGTGGCGCCGGGTGCTCCCGATGTCGATTTGCTCACGCCGCGGGCTCTCCTCTTTTGACGACTCCCTCCAATCCGGATGTGCTGGCTAAACTGCTGCGCTCGGTCTTCGGGTTTTCCCGTTTCCGGGCCAACCAGGAGGCGGTTTGCCGGGCGGCTATCGCCGGGCGCGACCTGCTGCTGGTCATGCCCACCGGGGCTGGGAAGTCGCTCTGCTATCAACTTCCGGCCATTGCCCGCGGCGGCACGGCGCTGGTGATTTCGCCGCTGATTGCGCTGATGGACGACCAAGCGGCCAAGCTGACCGCGCTGGGGCTCAGGGTGGCGCGCATTCACTCTGGCCTGGAGCGCGGGGTGGCCCGGCAGGCCTGCGTGGACTACCTGCAAGGCACGCTGCAATTCCTCTTCATTGCCCCGGAGAGGCTGCGGGTGCCGGGCTTTCCCGAGATGCTGGCCAAGCGCCAACTGGCCCTGATCGCCATCGACGAGGCGCATTGCATCTCCCAGTGGGGGCACGATTTCCGTCCCGACTACCGCATGCTGGGCCAGCACCTGCCGGCATTGCGTCCGGCCCCGGTAGTGGCCCTCACAGCCACCGCTACGCCCGCCGTGCAGGCAGACATTGTTGCCCAACTGGGCATGGTGAAGCCGGTCCAGTTCATCCATGGCTTCCGGCGCGAAAATCTGGCCATCGAGGTCGTCGAGGTTCCGGTGCCCATGCGTCCGGGCATGATCTGTGGCCTGTTGGCCGAGCCGCAGCGGCGTCCGGCCATTGTCTACGCCACCTCGCGCAAGCAGGCCGAGAAGCTGGCCGAGGAGCTGTCGCGAACCCCCTCGGGCAGCGGAAGCGCGGGCAAGAGAGCCCGAACTATTCCTGCTGCGGCTTACCACGCCGGTCTCGACCCGGAGACCCGGGAGCGGGTTCAGACCGCCTTCCAGGCCGGCCAACTGGAGGTGGTGGTGGCCACCATCGCCTTCGGCATGGGCATCGACAAGGCCGATATCCGCACCGTCATCCACGCCGGGCTGCCGGCTACGCTGGAGGGCTATTACCAGGAGATTGGCCGCGCGGGCCGCGACGGCGCGCCCAGCCGCACCTACCTGATGCACTCCTATGCCGACCAGAAGACGCACGACTTCTTTCTCAACCGCGACTATCCGCCGGTGAATCATCTGGAGCAGATACACCGCGCGCTAAGCGCCGATCCCCAGGCGGTGGACGAACTGCGCGAAGGCTCCAGGCTGGACGAAGAAGAGTTCGACAAGGCGCTGGAAAAGCTGCAAATCCACGGCGGCGCGCTGGTGGACTTTGGCGGCAATGTGACAGTAGGCCGCACCGGCTGGAAGAAGACCTATGCGGTGCAGGCGCAGTTCCGCGCCGAGCAGTTTGAGAAAGTGTTGCGCTACACCACTTCCAGCGAGTGCCGCATGGCGGCCCTGGTGCGCCACTTTGGCGACGTGGAGGATGCGGTGCGGCCGTGCGGCATCTGCGACGTGTGCGACCCGGCGGGAGCGGTGCTGCGCCTGTTTCGCCGCGCCACGCCGCAGGAGCGAGCCTGGATGCAGCAGATCGCCGACGAACTGCGCCCGGTGGACTACAAAGCCGCGGGCACGCTGCAAAGGAATCTTGGCCTGGCGGAGACCTTGAGCCGCAACGAATTCGATGTGCTGCTGGGGGCCATGGTGCAGGCCGGGCTCATCGCCATGGAAGAAGCCGAGTACGAGAAGGACGGCGAAGTGCGCCGCTTCCGCAAGGTGCGGCTGACCGAGGCGGGGTTGGAGCTGCGGGCCACGACGGCAGTGGAGATTCTGATCAGCGACGGGGTGGTGGAGGAGTTTGGCGGGCGTCCGGCGGCTCCGGCCAGGGCGTATAAGACCAAGGCCGCGGCCAAGCCGGGAAAAGCCGCGGTTGCCGCCCCGGTGCGGCTTACGGCGGAAGATGAAGCCCTGGCGGCGCGGCTCCGCGAGTGGCGCGCGGCCGAGGCCCGGCGCCTTGGAGTTCCGGCCTACCTGGTGCTCCACGACCGCTCCTTGACCGCCCTGGCCCATGCGCGGCCGGGAAACCCTAATCAGCTGCTGGCCATCGACGGCATCGGCCCCGCCAAGGTGGAAAAGTTCGGCGAAGCGATTCTGGAACTGTGCGCCGCGACCGAGTGAGAAAACCGCGACAGAATCATTGCTGTTTGCTATGTTATGTCTATGTCTGTTTCAGATGCACAACCGGCCGCCAATGCCAGCACGATCCGGGAGTACATTCGGACGCGTTATCTGGAGCCCGCCCGGAAGCGGCATGAGACCCTGGTGACGTTGCGCGCCGGAGATATCCATCGCGAGCTGGGGCTGAGGAACCGCGTACCCAATGTCTGCCAGGTGATGGAGTCGAAACTTCTCGAAAAAGAGGCCGGCGTCAAGGTCAGTTCAAAACAGGGGTATGCGTATGACTAACGCACCTGTAAACAGCAGGTGATTTGTGATGGACTCTTTCCATGGCAGAAGAGTCTGGAGTTGGAGTTCGTCGGCGTGGCCGCCAGGAGATTGCGCGCTTGGCTGCTTTGTACCGCAAGAGCGGGATGGGGCGAAGCGAGTTTTGTCGTAGTCATGGAATGGCTTTGAGCACGCTGGCCCGGCATCTGAACAAGCAGTCTGGTGATAAGCGGGAGAGCGGGAGCAGCATGGCTGGCGACAGTCGGCTGATAACAGTGGAACTGGCCACGATGTCGGCTTCTGCAGCAACGGGGAAGCAGCACAGCCCGCTTACGGTGTTGTTGTCCAACGGCCGGAAAGTGGAGGTTGGCAGTGGCTTCGATGCTGAGACGCTGGCTGAATTGGTGCAAATGCTGGAGAGGTTGTAGCCGTGTTCGGCTTTGGACCGGCGACGCGGATCTACCTCGCAACCGGCGCGACAGACATGCGAAAGAATTTCAACGGCCTCTACGGCCTGGTGCGCGATCATCTGGGCTGTGACCCAGAAAGCGGGCACGTGTTCCTGTTCGCAAATGCGCGTCGCAACCGGCTAAAACTTTTGGTATATGACGGAAGCGGTCTTTGGATCTGTTCGAAGAAGTTAGACGGAGGCCGTTTTCGCTGGCCTGGAATCGACAGCACGGTGAACAAGATCGTGCTGAGTCATGAAGAGCTGACACTTCTGCTGGGCGGCATCGATCTGAAGCAAACGAGTCGCCGGGCATGGTATCGCAAGGTACGCGAAGACGAATCTGATAAGTTACGAATCACCGCATAAACACTGCACTAAATGCTTGCATTCGTACTGTTGTTCTGTTATGAAATAGACATCGTGAGTGAGGCTTTTCAACCCGCTGCGACGTCCACTCCGGGGAATAGTTATTCTCTCTCCTCCGATCTTCTCGAACAACTGAAAGCGCAGCTTCCAGAGTCGCTGTTTGCGGCAGTGAGCGGGAAGTTGAATGCGTATGCAAACGAACTGGAGTATTCAAAGCTCAAGATCCAGGTTCTTGAAGAGAAGCTACGCCTTCAGCGGATCGCCAAGTACGGCCCAGGCAGCGAGAAGTTAAGCAATTTACAGCTGGAGTTGCTGGAGTTCGAGCCTGGCGTCAGCAACACGGAAGTGGCCGCTGAGAGCGAGCGCAACGCGCTGCCACCCACTGCTGAAAAGAAGAAGAGGCGCAAGCATCCGGGCCGCCAAACTCTGCCCGCCGATCTTCCCCGCGTGGAGCGAGTGATTGCCTGCACGCCGGAACAGTGCGTATGCGGAGGCTGCGGAGCCGATACGAAGGTGATCGGCTACGAAGTGAGCGAAGTGCTGGATGTGAAGCCGGCCGAGTACTTTGTGCAAGTGACCAAGCGCGAGAAGCGTGCCTGCAAAAAGTGTGAGGAGCAAGGAGTAGCGATGGCGCCGCTGCCGGTGCGGATTATCGCCAAGAGCCTGGTCTCGGACCGGATCATCATCGACACCATCGTGAGCAAATATGCCGACCACAATCCTCTCTTTCGTCAGAGCGTCATCTTCCTGCGCGACGCGGGCATCGACATCAGCCGGGCCACGATGTGCGGCTGGGTGATGACGGTCGGCGAGATGCTGGCGCCGGTAGTGGGAGCGATGCGACGAGAGCTGCTGGCTGGAAGTTACATCCAGGCCGATGAGACAACAGTCGACGTACAGACGCATGACCGCCGCAGCAAGAATCATCAGGCTTATCTGTGGCAGTACGGCACGCCGCGCGGCGCGACGATCTTCGATTTTCAAATGGGCCGCGGGCGCCAAGGCCCGGCGCATTTTCTGGACAAGTTCGAGGGGATTTTGCAAACCGACGGATATGTCTCGTACGTCCGTGGCGTGGGCGGCCCGAAGATGGTGCATGCGGCATGTTGGAGCCACTCGAGACGGGGTTTTGTCGACGCGATCAAGCTCAACAAGCTGGATGCCGCCTCGATCAGCATCGTTGAGCGGATGGATCAATTGTTTGCCATCGATGCCCGAGCGCGCAACGAGAAGATGGATCACGCTGCCCGCCATGTGCTACGCCAGCAGGAGGCTCCGGCCCTGCTCGACAAAATCCACGCCCAGATCCTTGAGCTGAGCAAGAATGTGTTGCCGAAAAGTGCGCCAGGTGAGGCCTGCGCCTACACGGTCAAGCTATGGAAGAAACTGACGTGCTTCCTCGAATATCCGGAACTGGAACTGAGCAACAACCTGGCGGAAAATTCCATGCGCGGCGTAGCGTTGGGCAGAAAAAACTGGATCCATATCGGAAGCCAGCAGGCCGGACCGCGTGTGGCCGCGATCCTATCTGTGGTTGAAAGCTGCCGCCGGCTCAGCATCCCTGCTCGCGACTACCTGAACGAGATCCTGCCAGGGCTAGCCGACAGGCCCATTCAACAGGTCGCCGATCTCACACCGGCTGTCTGGATCGCAAGACACACTTCCGACAACCTATAAAACCGAACCCCGCGCCTCGTCAACCGTGTGTTTGGTCATACGCATACAGTCGGCCAGCCTCCGCAGCAG